>ERZ1035027.749-NODE-749-length-17107-cov-8.090371_pt1 | contig 17107 bp, 20 predicted proteins | sample MGYA00520604_ERZ1035027 | MGnify/ENA primary metagenome ERZ1035027 (study PRJEB33766, sample SAMN09781743) | gut metagenome | biome: gut microbiome | host: Homo sapiens | place: Madagascar | study: EMG produced TPA metagenomics assembly of the PRJNA485056 data set...
CGGAAGGCCTCGAACCTCCAACTGACGTGAAAACACATCGTTTTTCCAATTAAACTACGTGCTACTTTATATGAATTAAAGTCTTTTGCTTTCATACGACTTGTAGAGTAATCTCTACAACCAGACTGCATATTGCGCTTACACCTATATTATATATAGTGAGCTTCGTGTTTCCTCGCTCTTGCTACGACAATTCTTCGTTCCGTAGTAGTCAGTAAGGCAAAGCGTAAGGCAATGTCAGAATAGCTGGATTTTCATAATGCTTGCGTCCTTTTCGCAGGTCACGGCATTCAGTATGCTCTCTGCTACTTCCTTTACAAGCTTACTATTCTGTGTCAACACCATGTCAAAGAACTCCTCCTCTTTCATTTTGCGGAAGCTGTAGGATTTGAACCTACGAAACGCTTTCACGTTTGCTTCATTAGCAATGAAGTGCAATCGACCAACTCTGCCAAGCTTCCAAACTTTATACAAACTTCAGATGGACTCGAACCACCACCGCCAGGGAAAGAACCTGGGATGCTACCAATTACACCATAAAGTTGTTTTAACTTGTCACCCCAGAAGGAATCGAACCTTCGCTAACAGATCCAAAATCTGCTGTACTACCATTATACTATAGGGCAAGTTGAGTTCGGGAGGTAGGACTCGAACCTACGAAGTCATCAGACAGCGGATTTACAGTCCACCCTCGTTGCCACTGGAGCACTCCCGAATTTTCAAGTGGAGCCTCGTGGAATCGAACCACGTTCTCAGGATTTTCAGTCCTGCGCATACACCAAGTCTGCCAAAGCTCCGTTTGAGTGCTCAGAAAAAAAAGAAATTTCGATTAAAGGCTTCTGAACACTCATCCTCTTCGCTAAGAGGTGTGCAATCGATCCAGTCTTCACAGACTCACAATTAAAAGCATTCTATTAACTCCTATTAAACATTTGAAAATATCAGTAACTATTTGAAACCTAATATACTTTGTTTGCTTCAAGGAGACGGTCTACATCTTCCTTCAGATAGAATGCTGTATTCTTTATCATCGAATGTGGCAGCATTCCTTCTTTTCGGAGGTCGTGAACGTAGCCAGTACTCATACCGAGATACTTAGCGACCTCTTTGGTTGAGAGCCAAATCTTTTCAACCGATTCAACCATTGCTTTCTTGCGTGGCATAAGCTATTTTTCGATTAATGGAAGAATGTCGTGTTTCTTTAACTCGTCATATAAGAAAAGCCTTCCTTTCTGAGTCCACTTTGTGTGCATTACAGAACCTGCACTACCGTCACGATGAGTGATAGGAACTGTTTCTGATTGAACATAGCCACAAGGGAGATACTTTGAATAGAGAATCCACTGACCGCCAACTTTATGTTGAACACCGAAGTTTCTTAGCAAGACATTGAGCGCCTTTGCTGATAGACCGTAGTCTTGAGCAATCTGTGTTGTCGTTACAGTCTGCTTGCTCGAAAGAATTGTGTCTACATAACTAACCTTTGGCTGCATTTCGGTGATTGTAGCCGAGAGCTGAATAATCTCTTCATTCTTTGATTCGAGAGCAAGCTGTTGTTGTTCTATCTTCTCTTGTTGCTTTGCTGCAAGCATAAGAGCTTCTGCGAAAGATTGAGGAACTTGATATTGTTCTTTTTTCTCTAACTCTTCCCAACGTAGCACAAGTTTCGCTCTTGCCTCATCATTGAACTTGGTGGCAACATATAAACACTCTGTCCTATTGAGAATAAAACAAGGGACATCCTTGTATCCTCCGTTTGGCTGAGCCTGCTTATATGATGACAACGCAAAAATGCGTCCTGATACTTTCAACCACGTTTTTTCCATATTTCGGATACTTCTCATAACATCAGCATGTCGCATCCCAGTCACCTCAGCTATCTCAAGTGAGGTCATTGTTTCTTTTCTAACTATATCCTCCATATTCTTTTCTTTAAGAGTTAGCTTCTTTAATTTCCTTAGCGGTCATTGTTCGCTTCAAGGTTTCAGGTCGAGCTGTGCCGATTGTAATAACGTTGCCATTAATGCGACAGAAGTATTCGTAGCCATCTTTTCGAGGGTACATCTTCTTAACGTAGCCGACCGTATTCTTTGCGGAAATGCAAGCCTTATAGTCAGGCAACTCAACCGTCAGCGTTCCGTTTGCGCCAAGCTCGGTAATGTCGGGAACCTGTATTTTACTTGCTTTCATAATTTTGTTTTTACTTTTAATTATTATTTAGTTAAAAAACTTGGTAAAACGAGGTGAAATGCGTACTTTTGCGGTGTCTAATCGTTAAATGAGGCATTAAATACCTCGTTTCACCTTGCTTTTGTCTTTCTTTACCCGATTGACAGTTGCAAAGGTACTATTTTCACACGGTATTACCAAGTAAAACGTGGTATTTTCGTGTGATATTAATATTTATTCACGTTTGTGGCGTTTTTAATTAAACATTTGCAACTATGAAAGGAAATACTGAATTAATCAGCCGTATCAATCAGCTTATGGAACAGAATGCAGATAACGCCAACTCTTTTGCTTCAAAGGTTGGTATAGACCCTGGCAACTTTAGAAAGAAACTTAAAGGCGAGTATGGTGTTACTAAAAAAGACATCTACAAAATCTGCAACACTCTTGGTGTAAGCAAAGAATGGCTTGAAGAAGGTAAAGGCGGCATCTATATTGATGGTAACGTTAATATAGGTAGTAATAAGACCATGCGTGATATGAAGCTTGATAGCGATACCGCCTACAATGCGCTAAAGAGATTGTTTGAAGCACCTCACTCAGAGAGAAAAGAACTGGATAATCTCTGCGATATAATTTTTGGCAATAACCCATACGAACTTGAAAACAAGTTGCTGAAAGAACAGATAGCCGACCTGCGCAAGCAAGTGGACTTCCTTCAAGGTCTTGTACAGAACAAACGTGGTTAAAACTGCCATTTGCGAACAATATGCGAACACGAAAATTTGCAATACGATATAAAACATTGACAAACAATAAGTTATAAAGATATATTATGATAACAGTCAGAAACATACTTTTTTAGTTTGCAACTTACTGATTATCAAGCGTTTCTAAATTTTGTTATACCTAAAAGGTCGCAAAATAGGTACAAAATCGTGCAATAAATGCGAGAAAATGGGTGGTTTTGCGAACATTTTGCGAACAATATGCGAACAGATTTGTAGTTGTTCGCACTTATAGGAAGGAGATTGAATTATGAAAGTCTACGTTAACAACAGAGACTTGAAAGTATTTTTCGACATCACTTTCAAGTATAAGAGATTCTTAGTTTCTACAGGTCTACAGACAACAGAGAAGTTTACTGGCATGGTGTTTCCGAAGTCGGACAGGTCAGCTAAGGCAAAGACCGCAAGACTGGCAGCGCTATACGCAAGCGTGGAAGATTACATTCTTAGCCATCAAAGTGAAACGGTTGACGAATTGAAGCTACACCTTAAAGAAGTCGTTACAGGCGCAAAGAGAAGCGACAGGAACTCTCTCGTTAGCTATATACTTAGTATCGCCAAGACTAAAGAGAGATACAATACTAAGAGAAACTATGAGCGTGTAGCGAGAACGGTTGAAGTTTACGACAAGGATTGTACATTTGAGTCGGTTAACAAGAGGTGGCTAACATCGTACATAGATCATGAACGCAAAAAAGGCAGAAAAGACAACGGAATACAGACAGACCTTCAGATACTAAAGGTAGCATTTAGTCGAGCTATCGAGGATGAGCTGACAGATAAGTTTCCTTTCAGAGGTGTATCGGTCAAGAAGGAGCAGACCAAGAAACGTTGCCTGACCTTAGAGCAACTTAGAGCAATAAGGGACTTCAAGCTGACAGGAAAGAAGGCTATGTATAGAGATTGCTTCATGCTGTGCTTCTACCTTATCGGCATTAACATAAGCGATTTGCTATTCTTGCCTAAGACAGCGTTAAAGAACGGTCGTATAAGCTACAAACGCAACAAGACAGGCAAGCTATACGACATCAAGGTTGAACCAGAAGCAATGGAGATTATAGCAAGGCATAGAAGCAGGAAGAAAGATAGACTACTCAGCTTCTTGGAGGAAGGTGATGCAACAATTACTAACACCTTTGCCAATAACCTGACAAGACACTTGCGCACAATAGGCACGAAGGAAAGACATAGCTACTATGTTACCGTCCATGCTATCGAGGATGGCATAACAAGCTACTGGAGCAGGCATACATGGGCAACAATGGCATCTGAGCTTGATATACCTATGGAAGTTATAGGTCGTTCGCTCGGTCACTCTCTTTGGGATAATGCCGTGACAGCTACCTATATCAAATACGACACAAGGAAGATAGACGAAGCCAACAGAATGGTGATAGACTATCTGAACGAGGACATAAAAAGGGAGGCTTAACACCTCCCTTTATTAATTTAGGAAAACAAGCTGAGCTTAGAATAATTTGTCGAACAGTCCTGCCCAGTATAATAGGATAATTTTTCCCATTTTGTCCAAAAAACAAACCCAAAAGTTAAATTTCCCCATATTTTCACCATGCTTTACAAGAGCTATAGTTAGGTCTGAAGCCATAAGGCAACAAATAATAATAATTGCTATCATAATCTAAAATCTAACGTAACACTTTTGGTAGATATTTTTCAGAATACTTCATTCTTAGATAATCTATAACTTGGTCGTAACTTCGCAAAAAACCATCATTAATCAACATTGCAACTTGGCGTTCCATTGTAAACAACTCGTACTGCTTAGACTCTTCACCTTGTTTGTTACGCATTTCGTGCTCATGCTTTTCAAACACGACACAATTAATTGCTTTGGCTATTTTACACATAGCTACAGGCATAAAGTTCTTATTCACAATCCTACTTATTGCCGTAGCAAGCTCTTTGTACGCATCGCCTGCATCATTTCTATACTTCAGCATTTGGTCGTACACGAACTTTAGCACCTTAACCTTGAATACAGGATTTAGCCACATAGCAAAATCTACAAACATAAGTGGGTGCATCCATGTGCCACCTCCTCGGTCTGCTCTTGCCTTAGATGTTACATAGGGACTTTTCCCCCCATGTAGATTTTCCTCATTTGCAAGGGCTTTAACGAACTCTTGGGTTGTCTTGTTGTCAAGATAATCTTTCAGTTCTTTCTTAACATACCCAAATTTCTGAGCATCTACTTTGTTAACCTCTACAAACTCATTCCATTGTTTGAGCAAGTTTGTAGCATTAAACATACTATCTTTTGTTCTTTGCTCGACCAAGAAGTTACCCATTGGTCTTTTCATTACTTGGTTTGTTATCATCTTAATGTAATTTAATCTAATGTGATTTTCGGTAGCATTTCAGTTTATTAATCTATATTTATTGGAGCTATGTCGCATTTTGCTACCCCCCCCCATGTCGCGTTTCGCTACATCCCCCTCGTCAACATGTTTAGCAACAGCGTCACGACCATTTGAGTAACCCAGTGCCAACGTTACATCGTTAGCACAAAACAACAACTCACTACTTGCATCATCCTCAATAATGCGAACTTGCCCAAAACAGGGTGATTAAATATCTTAACTGCATTCATAGTCTTATCTTTGTTTGTCATAATCACTTGTTTTAGTGTCTGTTCGTTTTCTTTATTCCAAACTTCTCGCAAATCTCACAATATGCGCTATAAGCTAACTCGTCTGCCATTTCATTATAATGATCACCATTATGTCCTTTCACCCAATGTAGGCGAACTCCTGCAACGTGACGTGAGTGCTTTTGATATAATTCCCACAAGTCGCCATTAATGTTTGGCTTAAAATCTTTCTCTAAAGTCAAGATACTATACTTGCTATCCGTATAAATGTCTATACAAGCGTTTTCGGGGCAAGCGTTTACTGCCGATATTATAGCAAGTAGTTCCATGCGGTTGTTGGTGGTGTTGAGTTGACCGTGATTCTTAATCTTAACTATCTCTTGGTCTTTAATCAAAATATAGGCAGCTCCACCAGCTTTCATCTGTGAGTAATTATCACAACTTCCGTCCGTATAAGCTATATAATGCAAACCGTTATCTGGAAATACTTCCTCAACATTCTTCTTTTTGCTTACTGAGGCTCTTTTGTATGGTTTACGACCAAATTTTTGAAGTAACGCACCATTATGACTTACAGCAAGTATTTGCCAACTCTTAGGAGCTTTACCATTCTTCTTTTTCCAACCAACTCGACAACAAGTTTTCCACAATTCAGAAGTAAATTCTTTGTCATTATAACCTAACTTTAAGAAACAAAAATCTTCAAATTCCTCGCGCGTAGGTATAATAATATTATTTTTTTTATCTTTTGCCATGATATATATATTGTTAATATTTTTATCTGTTTAACTTTAAAATAGGAACAGGTTGCAGTTTAGCAGAAATGAGAGTATCCCCCTTACCCACAAGAGGTAAAACTTGTAGGTGGAGGATTTTACGAATAATGGTGGACCCAGTATATTGTTCCCTTCATTCGACCTCTGCAAAAACTACACTTGCTTTGGCGTCGCAGCTTTCGGACTGTAGCATCCGCTCTTCTCGTGCCTTCTGCGAATAAAACCCTGCACTTTGCCGTGAGTCCCACTTGCATTTAAAGTCTTGGTGTACGTGGTGTATTTAGCCGTCTCTTCCACTTCGACTTTGAGGAATAAGATAAAAAAATACCCTATCCTCTGCTCGTGTTACGCTCCGAACTTTGGATAGGGCATATCATGGTGTGGCAAAGCCACTAAGATAAAGCATATTCAATTTTATCAGTGCGTAACTTCTGATAAGCGCTAGCGAAATTAGGCATTATTTTTCAGACCGCCAAATGCGAAATCTTGTCAAGATAGTTGATTCGATTTTAGAAGTAAAAACAGCGAATTAAGATAATGTGAAGTAGTGTGCTTTCCTTTTCAGAAGTAAAAACAAGAAAATTATAAGGTTAAAATAGGTTAATGTTTTTCAAGCAAACAAGAATGGCTCGAAAAATAACAAAAAGGCACAAAAAACAGCCACCCACCGATATGATGGATGGCTGAATGTTATTTAGATTTAGTATAATTTGAGAGCTTCACTTATCTCTGCTTCCATTATGATTCCAATGGTTTTTGAGACAATATCTGTGAGTTCGTTGTATTTCTTAACAAAGTTGTTTCCCTGTTGGTCAAGTATTACACCAAGATCCTCTGATACTCTATTTGTTTCTGTTAAATACTCTACATAAACTTCACGAAGTTTGATAAGAGTCTTAGCGAGTTTTGGTTGTTCTACATTCTTCAGGAGTTCTGGGTTTATAGTTTTTGTTTCCATATTTAGATCCTCTTGCTTTAAAGGTTTAACGATATTTGTTTATTTAGTCCAACGATTGTAAGCAGCTCACTAAATAAGTTGTCATACCAACGTATCTGTGTCTGCTGCTGAAATTTTGGGTCTTGTTGGTTCTGTCCGTACTTGTCAAAGGCAGGAGTGATAACATACCAGTTATGCACCTTTCCATGCTTTCCTGGGCGAGTAGCGTGTTTAACCACACCTTTGATTTCAAGCATACGGTTGAATGCCTGTGCAGAGATACCAACGTTGTGCGACTTCAATAAGTCGGTGGCTGCGTGTGTAATTGGTTTTTCTGTTCCTGCGTTTATGGACTGAGGAAGAGCATCATCCAAGCCTACCATCTTACCAATCTTCTGAGCGATGCCCAACTTGCTTGCGTCATTCAGGTTGAGGAACTTTGCACTCCAATCGGCAAAGGCTAATTTTGCTTGAATCTGTTCCTGTATGGATGGCTGCTGTTGAACTTGTGCAACTGCATGGTGGAACACTCTGCGATAAACCTCAAATACTGGGCGAACCTTGCGAGCAACGAAGTACTCCATAGCTGCTGATGTAAGATAGTAATCAACCTTTGGTCTTCCTCCTTGTGGGTTTTTGCCCGATTGGGCAATAACTATGTAATCCACATTCTCGATGAAATTATTCTTCAAAGAAGAGATAGCCTTGCCACGCTCTACGTAAGCCAGCTGATAAACATCATCAAGATTAACGGAAAACACTTTGTCTTGTTGGTCTAATACCAACACACCACGGAAGTAGCGTTCAATGTCCGATGGAACACTCTCCTTTGTTAAAACTAAATTTTCGTCCATTTTACTATTATTTTTTGAACGTTAAACAAATGTAGGGTTGATACGCAAAAAAAAGGTGTATCGCTACCCTTTGTTCAATGCCTAATAGTGGAAAGCACGGATGCACTATTACAATGCACCCAAGGGGCGATACACCTAATACTTTTTATATATGGTTATATCGTATTCTCGTAAGATAAGCGAGCATAAAAAATGCCCTACCGTTTTGTGGCAGAGCTTCCAACCTCGCCACTATTATTTATTGAACGTTGCAAAGATACGAAAAATATCTTAAGCCTCCAAGAGATAGGAAGATTTTTTCTATATATGGTTAGAATAATTCCAGTGTGAGATAATATATCAAAACTTATTTCGTTAACTTAGATATGAAGAGAGTATTGTTTATATCTATTTTGATTATTATATCCATCGTTGGGTGTAAGAAATATGACTTTGAGGAGATACCTGATTATCATTACCTCATAGTAAGTGATACCTATATACCTTGGTGGAGTGACAAATATTGGATAAATTTTAGTAGTGATTACGAAATTAGCTATGATATAAGCGTTGAACCTCTCGAATATTGTAGCTGGGTATCTGACTTTGATGTAAGGTACGAAAAGATATATATACAAGTTGACACAAACGATACTGGTAAGGATAGAGAATGTTTATTTGTGGCATATAGCAACAAATATAGTACCACTGATACATTTAAGTTGTTTCAGCAAAAAGGTGTAGAGCTAAGCGGTTCTTTAAGTACTGGAGGCTCATCTTTTGTATCGCATCAATGCGCTGCACGCACAAAGAAAGGAAAACGATGCAAGAGAAGAGCCTCCAAAGGAAGTATTTATTGTTGGCAACATGGAGGGTGATTACCAATATCTATCACCTTTGTATCTAATAAATTCCCCATCCCAAGAAAATATCTCGAAATAACTAAAGCTTTCAGAAGAAGGATGGCAGTATATGAATTTCTTTGAGTTATGGTATGTTCGTTGTATACAATACAACCCCTCTTCCCATACGATTCCTTTTTTGTTACTATATTTGTAATGTGATGCCGATGTTTCACTATTAATAGAAATTCTATACTGTGTTCTCTCGCCTTGCCCACCAAGCGTACCAGACCATGCATCTCCTGCCCATAAATCACCTGTAAATAATGCTGTAGATTCATTAGCTGGTTTTAAATGAAGTACCGTATAGTATGTTGCATAAGAATTTAGTCTATCAGGAGAATAGCATTTAACCACTAGTCCGTCTTTTGTGTCAGTTATTTGAAACTTATCCGTTAAACCGCTGTATTCGTTCGATATGGATATGATATTTTTATCTAACACACAAAATCCGTTACCTACGATGTATTTTCCGCAATAATACTTTATTTTTCCGTTTGCGGATATTGATATAAATAAAGTATCGTTATTCACATCCTCCCAAACACCCTCGTAGTCCGCTAATGTCTTTTGTGGCTCTTTGGGAATGTTATCTTCACTTTCTTCATTGCTGCAAGCTACAATAAAGAATGTTGTCAGTATAATACCAACCGATAAAATCTTCTTCATAATGTTTGTTAATTTGTTAATAGTTGTTATTAAATTATTGTTTATAGAGATAATCCACTATCTTTGCAATCGTCTTCGGGAGACTTTTAATCGAACCTTTATGGAATTGAAATAAAAATATTTTCCGTTGACGGTCAATTCTCAGGAATTGTGGATTTAAACGCTCACAAGAGCAAATTTCTACTATCGTAGATTCGAGACGTAAAAGTCTTGCGTTGCCTCGGCTTCGGTCGAGGCTTTTTTATTCCGATAGTTTTTTCTTCAACAACTGGAATATAAGTTCCTCTTCATCTTCTCTGAGGTCCTTGCACGCATGAGCCACCAACGTTGTCTTCATATTGCCCTTATGAAGATAGATGATATTTGCGTTCTCGTTCCAAGTGCGAGGCTTGTAGCATCGTTTCACCATCTCTGTAAATGACGCATTCTCTCTTTTTGCATCGTTTGTGTCCCAAAGGTTGATGAGTGCAATAATCTGTTTCCAGCTCAATTCGTTAACGTCTATATTGCAATTTTCTTTTGCAACTTTTTCAAGATAATTTTCCATTTTGCTGGCTTAACCGTGATGCGTAGGGCTGTTAGTTGTTGTTAATTGTTTGCAAATTTAATACTTTAATTTTTGTTGGAGCTAAACTATTGCCTTTTAACAATAGTTTAACTACTATCCTCTACCTTGACCGCAATCCCAAAGGGTGCAGAGAATCCAAATTATTACACAGATTGTAAACATAATGATTAATATTTAAACGTTTAAACTTCTTTGTTTTCTTCAATGTTAAACTTCTTGTTAATATCTTTCGGGTCTACTCCTTTCTCGATAAGGTTCTTGTATGTCACCGAGTCTGGACGAATGTATTTGTAATCGGTATAGAGTCCTCGAAGATTGTAATAAGCATTACGTACACGCTCCTTGGTTAGTATCTGACCTGTAGAAGAGTACACCCCCATCTGTTGAAGCAATATGGCAGCTTCTGCGAAATTGGCTGTAGTAAGCTCTTTGAAGTTGTCGGTACATTTCTTCACTACATTCCATATCGCCTTGTTACAGGGCTTATTTTTGGCTTCTTGCTTGCGTCTTGTGGTCGCTGCATGAGTGGCAGTTGCGGTGACTACACCCTTTGGTCTTCCAAGCTTTACACCTTGTGCTTTTTTTACGGCAAGTGCTTGCTTTGTTCTGATACTTACAAGTAACGCTTCACGCTCAGCCAACGCAAAGAATAATGTCAGCGTAAACTTATCGCTACTTGGGAGGTCGCAAAAGAATATCTTACCATCCATTTGTTCGTATATATCCAAGGCTTCACGGCAATTTCTAAATCGGTCGGTCTTGGCTATAATTAGTGTTGCGTCATGCTCCTTACAAGCAGCCATCGCCTTACGAAGCTCTATACAGCCGTTTAGATCCTTGCCAGTATATACTTCGCAATAGTCCTCTAAGAGTTCACCGCCTTCTTGTTTGACGAAGTGGTCGATGATGTCTTTCTGTGCTTGGAGTCCAAGTCCTGAAGAACCTTGCTTCTTTGTTGAGACTCGTCTCCATGAGATAAACTTTTTCATAGGTATGACTTTTATATTAATACGTTTATAATCTTATTTTATTATTTGTTTGCTCAAATTTATTTTTATTGTTCCGCCCTTGGCATCGCACCAAGGAGGAGGCTTGAACCTCTGCGGATATTAATCGTTAATCATGTGTCAGTCCTTTATCGTGTCAATCGTCACAACAATAAGTCCAAATCTTTAGCTTGCTGATACCATATTTCTTTAGATAGGTATCAATCTGCTTTTCATACTTACTTCTAAGGTTGACAATAGCTTCGTTGTAAGCCTTTATAAACGGCTCTGCAATCTCTTTTTCCATCTTGACATATTCACTACCACCGAACCGCTTAAAGTATTCCTCATTGAAAATATTCGCTTCTTGTTTGTAGTATTCTGAAAGACGTGACCTTTGTAGAATGCGGAAGTATAAACTTTCGCCCTCTTTCAGGAGCGGAAAGTCTTTGTCAAACGACTTCAAGTTTTCTGCCTTGAATTTGTCTCCGTTGAAAGACTTGTATTGTTTCTGTGCTTCATCTAAGGTTAGTCCTTGACCTATGAAACTGTAGCCAAAGCAAAAGCTCTTTTCCATATAAGGCTTAGGAATAATTGTATATGTGTCTTTGCTTATGCAAACAATTTCGGCAATGTGGTTGTCTTTTTTCTTCAACTCGCTCATCCAATCGTCATTTGGGGAAGATGGTTTATATATCTTCTCGAACATATCCAAGGAGAACATGTCTGGCACTTCTCCGTTGTCGTCACAATAAAGCTGAAACGAGTTTTGTTTATCTTCGCTCCAGGACTTTACTATATTCAATACGTTCCACAATTCAGGATAGACATCATCGTTATCATCTCGGTATTCTGTTGGGAGACATGATGTGTCTTGTATCATAAAGCGTGGCTCGGCTTCGTCTTTGTGAACCTCTGCACATGCTTTAATATACTCCTCGTGGCTTGTGTAGTTTGCAAGGTGCATCCATGCGCCATCCAAACAATTTCTACTATAATACTTGTCATAAGTACCAACATAGATTTCTGCGTTCAATAGTTCTAACATAACTCAATTAATTTAATGCGTTAAACAATAAAGAATTAAAAATTAAGTGGTTTAGAGTTTTCCTTCTCGGTATTCAAGTTTTCCTTCTTGTTTCCTCTTTCAGTCCTTTTTATTAATGTGGGAGACGGCTCAAAGGGAATCACTAATCGTAAATCTATACCCACGTGCGCTGTAGACAGGAGAGACATCGCATCTCTCCCGAACCGCTTTAACGGTATCTGTCTTATTGAAGTTCAAAAACGATTTTACTTATAAACTCTAACAACACATCTAAGTTTGATTTGGTTAGATAGAAATGTTTTATACTACCACTCCAGTAGCTTAATTCACTTATGTATTCTGCATGTGAGTCCATGTAGTAAGGAGTTACTTTGTTTGAAAAATCAAAGCAAGGTATGTTTTGATAATTACAAAATACAATTTCACTTCTGATGATTTGACCGCATATAAAGAATATGCTATATAAATTCTTTTTCTCATCATCCAAGTAATCTGCTCCTATATACGCTCTAGGTATATTGTATTTGTTAGCATTCTGTATTATATACTGCAATGCTTCTTTTTTAGATAATGTCTTTTCCATAATTTTATTACTTATAATTTGATTGTTTTTTCTTTTGTTTACGCCCTTATCTTTAGCTAGTCGGTAGATTATACCAACGCACAAAGATAAGGGCACACACGCTATTATTTGCCGTACTTAGCGTAATCCAATGATATTCTTTGCACCACACCGAACAAAGACGAATAATAAAGCGGACAATAAACGCAGTCTTTATTTATATATAAATTTACCTCAAATAGCCACCCGTTTTCGTTCCAAATATTCCAAACACAACCTCCGTGCCGAACTTCAAGGTAGGTGTATTCGTAACGATCGCCATTGCTGTAGGTAACAGATTCTTTCAATACATTTGCAGTAACATCCATAGCACGGAGTATTAATGCCAATTTCTTTAAATTTTTCATAAGGCAATTTATTTAATTAGTTATTATTAGTTATTAGTGGTGCAAGCGGAGTCGAACCGCTACCAGACACCGGCTATCTTTGCACCTATCCAAAGGGGTTATTTATTCTTTTGTGTACTCATTCCAATGCTTACCAATATATAAGCCTATAGCGTAACAGAGAGCGCCAAAAATCAAATATAATGTTACATCCATAACCATAGATTTATTATTGTTTAGTCATTTTGTTGTATACTCGCTGCAAGCTATACCAATAGCACCGCAAAGTAGAGCGACCCAACGGAGATATATAGCGGTAATTATCCGCTATCATGCAGTCTTTAAGTGTGGTTAACTGACTACCTGTTAGTGTAAAAAAGTCTGCACTAAGATTAAAACCGCTAAATATTAGGTTTTCAACTCTTGCAACTTTCGTTGCCTTCAGGTATTGTGTTTTAGCTTTCATATTCTTTGTTATTAATAGGTTATAATATAGTGTTTATTTGCCCTACATTAAGCGCAAAAGACGAAGTAGTATGTTTATACCACTTCGCCTTTTAAACGTCTTGTAAGCGCTTATTTTAAAATGCTTTCCAATATTTGCTCCTCCTTTTGTTCGCTAAGTGTTTTAAAGCTTACCCACTTAGCATTTTTGTTAAACTTCTTGCAAGCATTGTCAAAATTTTCGGAGTTATTTCCGTAATTTGTAGCGTCCGTTTGTGTGTCTAACCACTTCCAAAGGTGGTACCTAAAGAAAGCAGGGTGTGCAATAGGATAAGCGACCTTTGCGAGGTTTAAAGGTTTACCACTATCTTTAACTTTAACAAATAGTGTCATTATATCATTTGTTTTGTTTTCTGCTTTTGCGTGGTTTGCAATATAAAGGTTTATTCTATACCCTTTGCCTTCCAATGTTGCAATGACTCGCAGAAGTTTTGCTCCTTCTTTTGCCAAATCGTCAGCAGTTACATAAAAGGCTGCACCAACAAAATACACTAAGGTTAAAACCTTTGTGTTTTTGTAGGTTTGCGCCTTCACATTGTACATATTGTCAGGTCTTCCAGATAGAAAGCGTGGAACGTTTGGTACGAAGCCGTAAGGAGCGTTTATTATACGTGTTTTAGTACTTTGTGGTGTTTGCTTACATGCAAAGGTATTGATTTTCTTTGCCGTTTCTGTATCACCATTTAGGAGTAAATCGTCTGCTTTTTCTGCACTGTCTATTCCGATAAAAGAAGGTCTATCTTTTGGATCTTTTGCAAAGTAACCTTTGCGTGGTCTATTCAAAGACTCCGCAAAGGTTATAATATTGTCGTATTTTTCAAAGTATTCCATAAAGCAAAAGTATTATATATTAGTATTCAGTTTTTACACAATGTGCGTATTTATTATTATCTTTCAGTCGTGAAGCTATCTCCTTAATATCGTCTATCAACATACCACGGAATATAAAGCCATCCAATATAAACTTAATATTCTCTTTGTTGTAGTACTTTTCTAGCTTACTGATAGCACGATAGCCACATATAAGAGAGAGTTGTAATTCATTGGCTATCTTTCGCAAATCATACACGAAAGATAGTATTTCTTTGTGCTCGCCTACGATAGATTTTTCAATATCTTTATTATAATCAATCTTCACAAAGAAGAAGCGGTCTCGGCTACTTTCATCCATTTTGTAACGACCGCAATATTCATCCGTCGCTCCCTGTCCGTTCGTGTTACCTGCTGCGATGCAATAAAAGTCTTTATGTGCTTTTACCTTACCAACATTAGGGAAGGTATAATATCCGTTTGCAAGTGCAGCATTTAAGGCTATAAGCGCCTCCGCTTGTGAGTTGTCCACTTCATCCAACATAAACAAACCTCCGTTTGTCCACGCCTTATAAAATTCCGTCTCCTCAAATTCACCTCCTGCATTCTTATAGCCGCTTATATCAAACTTAGTTAGTATTGTATTTTGATAGTAGAACGGAACATTTAACGCTTTCGCCAACTCTTCACACAATACATTTTTGCCACTGCCAGCAGGTCCATATAGATAGACGTTTTCATGATTTGCAACCAATTCCAATATATCTCCGAACTGATTATCTAAGATTTTAGGTGTATTGGTTTTGGTTGTTTTTCCGTCTATTGTTATGGTTATATTTGTACCTTTGCCACCTTCGTTTGCTGCTGCTAACTTAGCTTTAAGGTCGTTTATAATTGGCTCAAACTCGCTTTTTGCCTGATTATAGCCTTCTGTTTTGCTATTTGCCATAAATGCGGTGAAAGCGTCTAAGGCTGCATTATTAGTTGGTTGTGTGGTTGCGCCAGTTGTAGGAGTTGGGGTTGTTGGCTCGCTACTGGTAGTAGTTCCACCGCAACGATTACTAAGGTATTGTGAAGGGTTAAGGCTCAAAACTTTGCCCTTTGTTACCCACTCAACTTCCAACGAGTCGGCAATGTTTTCGATAACATTAAACTCCTGCTCGCTATCGCCATAGCGAGGATGATTAGGTACACCTTTAAATGATGTTCCCACTGCTACATTGTTTGTTGCTACATAGTTTAATACTTCTGCTTCGAAAGCGGTGAAGCCGCCTTTGCGGAGGCTTGATACTGATAATTTACACATGATTTTAACGATTTATGATTAATAATTTGTTTGTTTCAATAATAAATCGTATCTTTGCATCGCTTAAATGATAGCAGATACGATTGAATAATATTGTATTTGTTTGGGCTACTTCTTTGGAGGTAGCCCTTTTTGTTGTAGGCTATTTGGGTCGCAAACCCACGCAAACTAATTATACTACATACTACCTATTCAAATTATGTGTATTATGTATCCTTTCGCTTGTATAAGATAGGTTTTCATTTATCATCAATTTCCTTTCTGTACTCTAACTTTTCTTTACTCGACTTATGATGTTTCAACGCAGTAGCCTCCGTTTATAATGTACTCCGTGGCTTCAATCGAAGCAGCACCCTTTCACTTGCTTTTTCTTTTCCTTCATCTGAAGGTGTCTTCATGTCGGTTGTGGTGGACATGAACGAAGTATATTGTTTCAACGTAGGATCGAAGCGAAAACTAAACACACAAACAATATCAATAGGTATTGTGTATATAATCGCCTGTAATAGCCTTATATTGTTTTTGCCACATAGTCACTATATTTCAATAGGTTGCTATATGGTAGCCGTGGGCTGCGTACACTATAGTATACATGAAGCATTGACTATAGCCGTCATTTCTCCCCTCTATCTTTGGCAGCGTCGTAGCATCGCAGATAGTTAGCACATGCAGTCGTATGTATGATATAGGATTATCTTTGCTTAAATGATAGCCTTTATCGTTCGAATGCGATGCAAAGGTACTGCTTTTTTCGCAACCGCAAAACATTTAAGCAACTTTTTTGCGGAAAAATAGCGAAAAATACCACATTTTCTTTGTTTTGTGAAAAGCGATAGCTTGTTTTGTAATGTAGGGTTAGCAAAACGACTTTCTTAAACGGCTAAAACAAGGCAAAAGATAGCGCTTCGCCATATAAGCCATGATTATAACCTATATAAGCGCCTATTATATATAATAAGGTACACACGCACGCACAACGGCAATAAAGCGCCTTAAATCGCTTTATATCGTCTTATATGCTTATATCGTATATGTGTAGCGCCTTATATCTAAGCAACGAAACGACCAGCACGAAGAAAACTATTTGAACGCACAGAGTTCCTAAAATACCGCAAGGTGAAAATTCAGAACTACAGAAAACTAATAACAAGCAAATAGTTTTCTATATGTATAAATATACAACAAAGCGCATAATTATACATTATGATAAATAGATTTTATCTATGCACAATATAGATGCTATCTATACAAC
>ERZ1035027.753-NODE-753-length-17080-cov-7.455154_pt1 | contig 17080 bp, 24 predicted proteins | sample MGYA00520604_ERZ1035027 | MGnify/ENA primary metagenome ERZ1035027 (study PRJEB33766, sample SAMN09781743) | gut metagenome | biome: gut microbiome | host: Homo sapiens | place: Madagascar | study: EMG produced TPA metagenomics assembly of the PRJNA485056 data set...
TTTTATTATATCAAAAAAAATAAATTATAAGAGAAAAAGGAGAAACAAAAATGATTAACTCAATTACAGATTATATCAAAGATGGAATGTTTTTCGAGGCAAAGGACGGTTCAAAAGGATATATTTATGATGTATCTTTTGACATTGCCATAAGAGATCGCATCGTGTTTAGGATTGTTGATGTGGACGGTACTGACCGTGGAGTTTACATGAGTAATTTATGTATGCTCTACCATGATTTCGAGCGTATCGGCACACTTGTTTTCAATCAACCAAATCCCAAGGAATGTTTTTATAGTAAGTTAGGAACGGTAATTTCGTCTAATACACCTAAGTCATCTTTGGTTGATATAACAGAATAAAAATTTTTCAAGAAATTTCTTAAAACCTCTTGACAAATAATCAAATATGTGGTATAATATTGGTAGTCCAAAAGAGGGCTACCAATTTTGTTTATGAGGTGAGATTATGAAAAATTATTTTCTTGTAACGGAAGTCAAAGAGGGCGTAGCCTATCCTATCATGCGCTATACGTTAACCAACGATATACTTCTTAACCATAAGGGATGGGAGCGCGTTAATGTAAGATCGGTCGAGCCTAAGACGCATATGATGATTGATAAGTTCTGTATAGAAAGCGAGCAGAGCCAAAAGTATGGGGACATTGAGAGCCTGTTAGGGTATATCAAAAGTCATCCCGATGAGGAATTTGAATGGTATGCGCCGAGTTGTGGAAGGATAGGGGTTGAGATTGATGAAGAATAAGAAGTGGTACATTGTCGTTAAGTATTGGTTTGATGAAAACAACTATCACTGTAGAATAAATCATTGGACAGTATTAACAAACGACAAGGATTATGATAAAGTAAGGGGCGAAAGCCATATTGAAGAAATTGACCCCGACGGTGATTGGTCACAAACTCTAAAGAACCGATTTCATGTTGTTTCTAAAGACGGATGGTATAAATTTGTGGGCAATCTGAAGCAGTGTTTAGATTTTGTCGAAAAGACAAATAAAGTAAACAACACAGAAAGATGGAAAGACTGGGAATGGTCAAATGGAAAGTATGAAAATATTGAGTTTGAGGAGGATGAAAGATGAGTAAAGAGATTTGGAAAGATATAGAAGGGTATGGAGGGCTATATCAGGTCAGTAATTGGGGAAGAGTGAGAAATGCAAAAACACTCAACATAAAAAAAGAACACATAGAAAAATCAACAGGATATGCGCGTATGTGCGTGTACAAACCCGGAGACAAGTCACTCAAAAAAATATATATACATCGTACGGTAGCTAAAGCATTTATAAAAAACCCTGATAACTATACTCAAGTTGGGCACAAAGACGAGACGAAAACCAATAATCATGCCGACAATTTATACTGGACAACGAATTTAGAAAACAATAACACAAAAAAACATTGTCAAAGAATTTCACAGGGAAGAACAGGAATAAGATATAAAGCAAAAAACGGTGGTAAAAAAGTATTTTGCGATAATATAATTTTCGACAACCTGAAAACCATGTGCGCGACCTACAATAAAAATATGCCAACAGTATGGCGATGGTTGAATAATATCACAGCTATGCCGCAAGAATGGATAGATAAGGGGTTGAGATACCTTGATTAACACGCAACTTCATTGTCACACACATGGCTCTAATTTACGTATGCTTGACTGTATAGTAAAAACCAATGACCTAATTGACAGAGCAGTTGAGATTGGAGCAAAAGTAGTAGCAATTACAGACCATGCTTCGCTATCAGAACATATCAAGGCGATACAAAAAGCTAAACAACTTCAAAAAGATGGAAAAGATATTAAGGTTCTTTTGGGCGATGAAATTTATCTTGTTGATGATGTTGTTGAGACAAGAGAAAATTATCAGCCTCGACAGACCAAATTTTACCACTTTATTCTTATTGCCAAAGACAGTATAGGATATAAACAATTGCGTGAAATTAGCTCTCAAGGTTGGCTGTCCAGTTTCATGACGGGCAAAATGCGTCGTGTGCCTAATGATAAAAAACAAATACGGGGCATTATAGGAAACAACAAAGGACATTTACTTGCGATGAGCGCGTGCATTGGTGGGGAATTAGGGCAAAGTTTTTTGGCTCAACGATTTGATAAAGCAAATACTTTCGTTGAATGGTGCTGTGAAACTTTTGGCAAAGACAATTTTGCCATAGAAATTCAACCATCTAATAATCCAGACCAAATAGCATTTAATCAATACGCTTATAATCTTTCACAAAATTATGGATTGCGTTGCATCTTGACCTGTGATGTTCATTATCTAAAAAAAGAGCATCACGATATTCACAAAGCATTCCTAACGTCACGTGATGCAGATAGAGGAGAATCTGAAGATTTCTATGCCTCTACTTACATGATGACTACAGAAGAGGAAAGAGAATATCTCTCGTATTTCTCTGATAAACAATTTGAGCAAATCATCAATAATGGATGGGAATTTGTTAAAAATGTAGAATTTATAGACATGGAGCATACCACCATCATTCCTGAGAGAGATCTGTCATCTCTTGATTGTAGTGTTTTTCATATCTTCAAAAAATGGTATGAAACCCATCCATATCTTAAAAACTTTGCTTACAGCCAATACGACCAAGACCGTTATTTTCTCCGTATGGTCGAGCAAGGATTCTTAGACAAGAAACAAGAATTTAACTCAACCAATATTGATCGTATTGAATGGGAATTAAAACAACTATGGCTTGTAAGTGATATGCTCAACGACCGTATGTCGGCATATTACAATCTTGTTGATTATATTGTTGATATATGTTGGGAAATTGGATTTATAGGTGTGAGCAGAGGTAGCGTAACAGGATTCTATACGTGCTATCTTATAGACATACATCAGCTAAATCCAATCAAATGGAATCTTCCTGCTTATCGTCACTTAAATGCTGAACGCTGTTCCTTCCCGGACGTTGATCTCGACTCATCAGCGCGAAATAGACCTAAGATAATTCAACGTCTCAAAGAAGTATTTGGTGAAGAAAATATTCTTAATATCTGCACATTCAAGACAGAGACTTCTAAATCAGCTATAAAAACTGTTTGCCGCGGTTTAGGGATGATAGAGGAAGATGGCGCTTACCTTGCTTCTCTTGTCCCGGCTGAACGTGGAAAGATTTGGAGTATTTCAGATTGCTTGTATGGCAATACCAATAAGGGCAGAAAACCCATTACAGAGTTTGTGAATAGAGTCAAAGCAATCTCGGTAGAAAAAGAAATTGATTTTGCTCAATATCTTCTTTTAATTGAGGAGCTTATATCAGGATTGTCTTGTCACGCATCAGGAATATATCTGTTTAAGAACGGATATATAGAACAAAATAGTCTTATGAAAACCCCCCGTGGTGATAATGTTACTTGTTGGGAAATGGCAGATAGCGATTATGCGGGGGGCTTGAAGTATGATTCCCTCACGACCGAGTGCCAGGATAAGCTCGAAGTCTGTATGGAGCTACTTATAAAGAATAAGAAAATACAGCCCTGTGCAACACTGAGAGAAACATACAACAAATATCTTCACCCCGATGTTCTTGATTATACCTCTAAGAAAATGTGGGATAAATGTTCCAAAGGTGAAATAATTGACCTATTTCAGTTTATTACACTTGTTGGGGGACAATGTATTAAAAAAGTTCAACCTCATTCGGTTAATGAGCTTGCTAATGCCAACTCTCTTATGCGTATTACTGTTGAAGGTGAGCAACAACCTGTAGACAAATTTCTTGCTTACAAGAAAAACCGCTCGCTATGGCAAAAAGAACTTGATTCCTATGGTGTTACTGACCCTGATGAAATAGCGACGCTTCATAAAGTTCTTGACTATTGTTATGGTGTTCCTTCAATGCAAGAGGATGTTATGGAACTTTTACAAGAACCTAAAATATCTGGTTTTACATTAGGTCAAAGTGACCATGCTCGCAAAATAATTGCTAAGAAAAAAACAAATGAAGTCGCAGGACTTGAAAAAGAATTCTTTGAGTCGGTCGAAAGATTGGGCAATTCTAAAGCTATTGGCAACTATGTATGGAACGAATGTATAAAACCTCAACTCAATTATTCATTTTCACGAAATCATGTTTTGCCCTATACGGTAGAAGCGTTACAAGAAATGAATCTTTATTATCACTACCCAAGTGTTTATTGGAACTGTGCCGCTCTTATTGTCAATGCAGGACTATCAAGTGAAATTGATAACGAAGATGATGACGAGGAAGACGAAAAAACAGAAGAAGAGACATCTGCCAAAACCAAAAAAGCAACAGATTATGGAAAAATAGCACAAGCTATTTATCGTAGTATCAACTTTGGTGTACCAGTCCTTCAGCCCGATATAAACAAGAGTGATATATCTTTTACGCCTATAGAAGAGACCAATTCCATTGTGTTCGGATTTGGTAGTATGAATGGTATCAACTCCGATATCTCCGCCCAAATCATCACTAATCGCCCCTATTCATCTTTTGCTGATTTTTACACCCGTAACACCTATCCCGGCAGTCTTATTACAGCGTCTAAAATCCGTCAGCTTATCAAGGCAGGATGCTTTGATTGTTTTAACCCCAATCGTATATCTGTGATGAAGGAATATATTTGCTTGTCAACGCCTTCTGTAGCAAGCGTAAATGGGCAGAATTTGCCCGCAATCTTATCAAGCAAGGTATCTATACCCCGTAACCTTATTGCGCCTTACAGGTGGCTAAAATACGTCTGTAGCAAACAATTTTTATACGGCAACCACCCCCAATTTAAGACTAAGAAACTTTATTGGCTTGATGACCGCGCGCTTAAGTATTTTGACATTAATCTTGTTTCATCTCTTGTTGAATCAGTAGATTATTGGCAAGAAGATGACCGGACAATAGTCGTTGACAAGTCACTTGAAAAACTACTCAAACCTTCAATAGACGCACTTATGCAATATATCAATACCCCCGAATTCCTTGATAACTATGACGACACACGGTGCAAGCTGGCGTATAATGATTTTATAGACGGCATTGAGAACGTTAATCTTTGGTCGTTTGATTCATGCTCTTTCTTCAGTCATGACCACGTATTAGCCCATGTCGACTATAAAATATACAATCTAAGCAACTACAAGGAGTTGCCTGAAGAACCTCAATTTGTTGAGCGCAGTTTTCGTGGTAGAACATGGAGACAATACGAGCTATCAGCTATATGTGGCATAGTCTTGTCCCGTACAGACGCACATCATGTTGTCACTATACTTACGCCAGAAAATGAGGTTGTCAATGTCAAGTTCAATCAAGGCACATTCGCGTGGTATAAACAGCAGTTCTCAGAGGTCGACAGCAAGGGCAAAAAGACGGTGCTTGACAAGTCATGGTTTAACCGTGGTACGATGATTATTGTAGCCGGTTATAGACGCAGTGACGAATTTGTTGCTAAGAAATACAAAAACAGCGTATATCAACATCAAGTGGCTTTAATCGAGTCAATTGATAACGATAATAATTTAACCATAAGGAGTGAAAGATATGGACGAGACAAAGATAACGAACAATACTAAACTTAAAGAGATGCTTATTGAATTTAAGAATTGTCTTGAAAAACAATTTAATCAGTCATTCGACTATGAAACAGTATGGGTGTATACAGGGGGCACGGCGGGATGGAACACGGCTCTTGAACAGGCAAGCAAGATATATTTCCCGGCAATTTACAAAATCTATTCACAACTTGATTGGGTTGAAAGCGACAATTTTGACGATTGGCTTCTTGACTGTGCTCTTGCTCACGGCGTATGCAAGCCAATGAATGAAGACCCTGTTTATCTTATCAGAGACGTAGAAGAAAACGCCTAAAATTTTCTTAAAAATTTTTCAAAAACCTATTGACAAATCTCTGAGGATGTGGTATAATATATACATCCTCAGAGAAAGGAGGAGTAACCATGAAGGTAATAGTTAAGGAAGTTATTGAACATTATCACGTCATTGACGTTGATGATGAAATAAATATAGACGATTTCTATGCCGTACTGGATAACACCAATGTATCGGCAGGAATCGAAGAATTAATGGAAGGGATGGATGAACTTTGTGACAGGTTCGGAACGTCCTGTCGACTTCATAAAGATGGAGCGAGACAGGAAACAACGTCGATGGAAATTGAAGATGAATATGATGAATGAGGTGATTATTTGGTAATAATGTACACAACACATTGCCCGCAATGCAAAGTGCTTGAAAAAATGCTAAACGATAAGAAAATTGAATATACCCAGATTACAGATATTGATGTAATGAAGTCTAAGGGTATTCAGTCCGTTCCTTATCTTGAAGTTGAAGGCAAACTAAAGAATTTTAAGGAATCAATGGAGTGGATAAGGAATGCTAACTAACAAATATGAACAGTACCGTAAGTATGCTAATTATGTAAAGAAGTACCGTCAAGAATCAAATGCCGCAACAGCAAGTGAAGTTGACGCTAATGCTAATGTTGATAACAAGAATATAGCCACTTGCGACAGTGAAATAGCAAAGCGAGAGAAAATAGGATATAACCGTCTCATGATGATTGACAAAATCACCGAAATGTGGGGAGCAGACATCGCAGAAGAATATATTCGACAGATAGAATCTCATGAGATATATAAACATGATGAGACAAGTATATATCCGTACTGCGTAAGTATTACCATGTACCCATTCTTGTTCTATGGACTGAAATCCCTTGGCGGTAAGTCAGGTGCCCCAAAACATCTTGATTCATTCTGTGGCGAATTTATCAATCTTGTCTTTGCTATAGCAGCTCAGTTTGCTGGCGCAGTATCAACACCTGAGTTTTTAATGTATATGGATTATTTCATCCGTAAAGATTATGGCAATGATTACACTACCCATTGGAACGAAATAATATCTCCTGCTATAGCCACTGAACAGAAGACACTCGGTCAGCTTATAGAAGATAAATTCCAACAGGTTATTCATTCTATCAATCAGCCAGCGGCGGCACGTGGTTATCAAGCTGTGTTTTGGAATATAGCTTATTTTGATGATCCTTATTTCAAGGGTATGTTTGACAACTTTGTATTTCCGGATGGTTCTGAGCCAAATTGGGAAACAGTTTCATTCCTCCAAAAGCGGTTCATGAAATGGTTCAACAAAGAGCGTCTTTCTTATGAGCTTACGTTTCCGGTTGAGACACTGAACCTACTCAATGACGGCAAAGAATATGTCGATAAAGAATGGGCTGATTTTGGTGCAGAAATGTACAGTGAAGGTCATTCGTTCTTTACGTACACAAGTGATAGTGTGGATAGCCTCGCGTCATGTTGCAGACTTAAGAACGAAGTCCAAGACAACACATTCTCTTATACTCTTGGCGCGGGCGGTGTATCAACAGGCTCTAAGGGTGTTATGACTATCAATATTAACCGTCTTGTACAGAACGCAAAGCGTGATGGTATAGATATATCCGAAGCAGTGCGTGAGCAAGTCAAGAAGATTCATAAGTATTTACTTGCATTTAATGAGATTATCAAGGATAACTTCAAAGCAAATCTTTTAACTGCTTATAATGCAGGATATATCAGTCTTGATAAGCAATATCTCACCATTGGTATAAACGGCTTTGTAGAAGGTGCAGAATTCCTTGGTATAGATATATCCCCTAATGAGCAGTATTTTGCTTATGGTGAATCTATCCTCAAACCAATCTATGAAGAAAATCGCAAAGCCCGCACAAGCGAAGTAATGTTTAATACAGAATTCATCCCCGGTGAAAACCTTGGTATCAAGAACGCTAAATGGGACAAGAAGGATGGGTATATTGCTCCTCGTGATTGTTATAACAGCTATTTCTACAAGGTCGAAGATGAATCATGCAACCTCATTGATAAATTTATTCTTCACGGAAAACGGTTGACTAAGTATCTTGATGGTGGTTCTGCTCTTCATGCAAATCTTGAAGAACATCTATCCAAACCGCAGTACAAGAAAGTCATGGATATAGCCATTAACACAGGTTGTTCCTACTTCACCTTCAACATACCCAATACAGTGTGTAACGATTGCGGATTCATCACTAAGCACAATCTTCCCAAATGCCCCAAGTGTGGCTCAAACAATGTAGATTATCTAACACGTATCATAGGTTATCTCAAGCGTGTATCTAAGTGGTCAGAAGCACGACAAAAAGAAGCAAAGACAAGGTATTACGACAATAATGTTAATGTATAAAGGTTATACAATAGCACTGCAAGAAGTACCTGACGAAATATCTTTAGCTATTAACATTAGCAATTGCCCTCATCACTGTCCCGATTGCCATTCCAAGTACCTTTGGGATGATGAGGGGGCGTTGCCCCTTGAAGATAATTTACCCCATTTACTAAACGAATATGGTAGGATGATAACCTGTGTATGCTTTATGGGCGGGGATAGAGACACTAAGGAACTTATGAAATATGTAAAATTTGTAAAAGACCTTTGTTTGAAGGTAGCAATTTACAGCGGCAATAACACCTTTGACGCATTCATTCCTTATCTCTCCCTCATAGATTATCTTAAATTGGGTGAATATGACAACGTAAAAGGTGGGCTTAACTCCCCTATAACCAATCAACGCTTTTATCAAATCAAAAACAACCACGTATTTGATATAACTTCACGTTTTTGGGTTAAGCATGGTATAGAATATGATAAAATACACAGATGATACAGAACTAAAGGAACAAATCCTGCAAGCCCTTAAAGAATCTAATGGCTACTGTCCATGTCGTATAGACCATACACCGGACACAAAGTGTATGTGCAAAGAATTCCGTGATATGGAAGAAGGAACTTGTCATTGTGGGCTTTGGATCAAAACTAAAGATAAAAAGGAGAACAATTAACATGAGTTACACAGAACATCGTCGCGATTGTACAGCAATTCGCACCTACCAATCAACTAACACTGTCAATTATTATCTTCGCATAGGCAAGGATGATGAAAACACCGTTCTTGTCGCTTCAATTGAAATGGACAATAACGATATGCCTATTCCGCGCAAGGGTGATAGGATTATATTTGATATCGACTCCCCCGTCAATCTTGAACCTAAATATGAAGACTATATCACAGCGGCTGAAATCTATAAGGTAAAGCAAGTCGCTCATTGCTATAACGGCAAAGAAGCAAACCTTGTTGTTGAGATAATTATGGAGATTGATAATGACAATTAATGACATTATAAGCAATGTCCGTGTCTATGGATTTGAAGCAAGCATCAGACGCTCTAAATATCCAATGTCTATAGATACCAACGCTTGCACCTCAGAAGTTACCAAGACTACTTACAGTCTTGGTCAATCCCCTGTGGGTTCGGGTCATGATAATTGGCTCAATGGCATTATTGTTCAGTTTGATTTAACCTTTACCAACAAAGCATGGGTAGAAGCTGAACGTTACCATTTTCTTGATTTCGTATCCAGCCAATCAACTATGCATCGTATCACAAAATTCAATCTTGATAAGGCTTATATTGAATATACAGACCCGCGCATGATTGAAATTATGCAACAGCTTGTAGACCAATATAACGCAGACCCAACATCAGACAATTATCTTAAGGTGCTCTATTCAAATCCTGCCGGGTTCAAACTTACTGCGGGTATGACCACCAATTATCGCCAGCTTAAGACTATCTATTATCAACGCAAAAATCACCGTCTACCTGAATGGCAAGTGTTCTGTGAGTGGATAGCCACATTACCAATGTTTAAGGAGTTAATATTAAATGAAAACAGTCAAAATTAAGCGTCTTTCGTCTTCTGCAAAACAGCCTACTTACGGCTCTTACTTTGCCGCTTGTGCAGACATCTTTGCAGACCCACGTGAAGCAGACGGTAAAATCTCTACCATCACCGTTCCTGCTCACGGCACAGCAAAGATACCAATAGGATGGGCAATGCAACCCCCATCTGATTACTATATACAGATTCTACAACGTTCAGGTCTTGCTTCCAAGGGCATAATCCCTGTAGGAGGCGTATGTGATTGGGATTACAGGGGTGAATATCAAGTTATCCTTTACAACTCAACCGATAAGCCCTTCACAGTCGCTTCTGGTGATAAGATAGCCCAAATTGCTGTAAGACCTTACGAACAAGCAAGGTTTGATATTGTCAAAGAGCTTTCCGATACAATACGCGGAGCTAATGGTTTCGGCTCAACCGGAACAAATTAACCTAAACAAAAAAAGGGGGTAGCCCTTCACGGACTACCCCTTAATTTATGAACATCAATTTACACACCGTTTACAATATACTGTTGATTTCCCTTGAAATCTATGGTATAATATATACATAAAGGCGATAGCCTAAAACAGAAAGGAATTAAAATCATGACCATTCTTGAAAGAATCAAAATCGCACGTGAAAGCAACGAAGCATGGAAAGATGAAGACACCCTTAACAAGCTCATAGCCCTTGCATATGAAATCGGACGCGAATCTGCCGCAAAAGAAATCGATGATAACTACACGGAACTTATTGCCGATATGCGCAAAAGAGCAGACGCTTGTAGATACCCTCACATGGCTAACGCAATCATTGGCGATAAAAACTATATTTACCATTATCTATATGCCGGAGACACTACTGAAGCCTTCGGCTCTGACGAAACTAACCTTTGAAAGGAGAAACAATCATGGTAACACTCAATCTTACAGACATTCAAGCAGTTATGCTCGATGCTCTATTCCGCAATCACTCTACTGAGGAAAACATCGACTTAGTCAAAAAGGAATTTAAGAAATTCCTTAAGAATGACGCACATGACCCCTTAACCTGCGCTTACGCAATCGTAGCAAACACTCCTGATTGGATATACCAAAATGATGATGGCGAGCTTTATAACTCCCTTGAAGATATTGTATACAACATTGGACTCGCCCATCAAGACAAAGCAATAGAAATATTAAACAACATAGCAAAGGAGGCAAGCAATGATAACACTTAACCTCACTGACGCTCAGGCAATCATGCTCCACGCAACATTTGTAAACCATCTTCCCGAAGAAATCGTAGGCTTCATCAACAAGAACTACGACTACTACCTTGAGGAAGAACCCTACAGCCCTTATGCCGCCGCTTATAAATTCATCAAACAGTTCATCGAAACCAATCCTGAAAACGAGTCGTTTGGAGAAGAAGGTATCGACTTGTTCGATGAACTTGAAGGGACAGTAAAGGACATAGGACGTGAACGCTTAAAAAACGAAAGAAAAGCTAAATTAACAAAGGAGACAAACAAATGACCATCACACTTACCCTTAACAACATTCAGGTAGCTATCTTACACGCACTACTTGGACAGGCAACCACATCAACCATCGCCAACGCAATACGCAATACTTATGAAGAGTACCTTGTCACTGAATCTAACTCAGCTGTCTGTGGTGCATCTGAGCGCGTAATTGCCTACATGAACAACCATCCATCCCATGTGCCTTTTGGTGACGAAGATAGTAAGCTCTTTGACGCTCTTGATGACGCTATGGCACTGATTGGTAGAAATTTTAACAAAGAAAAGGAGAACTAAGATGAAAACAATAACCTTAAGTTTCACGCCCGATGAAGTCCGTATGCTTCTCATAGCGATGGGGTCTAACCCCACCATTATGCAGGAAAACCTTAATCGTGCCAACACATTCTTCCCTAAGCTCAACCTTCCGGAAGATTACCAGTCTGCTTACCTCGTGGACAACGACCACGGTTGGGATACAAGTGCAGACCTTTACAAAAAGCTAATGAGCGCTTGCGAGGATATTGCTCATGAGTGAACCAATGATTATCTTGTGCGATATAGACAATACCATCCTCAACACTGAACAGGCTGTTGTTGAAATGTACAACCGTACACATGATGACAAAGTTCGGTTTAATGATATCGTCTCATGGAACTATTTTAGCGATAAGGTTGAACCTGACTTCTTTGCATTCTTGACAAAGCCCAAAACTTGGCTCAACGACGTTCAGCCTATTCAATCTGTCTGCGACTTAATCAAGGAATTTGTTTCATGCCCTGATTATTTCACTGTTTATCTTGTAACCGCCACCAACCCCCTCAAAACCGCGCTCCGCGAAAAACTTATGCTTGCACAATCAGTAACAGGAGTAGATAAGCACCATATCATCACGTGCAACGACAAGCATCTGCTTCATGGCGATATCATGATTGACGACTATGTAAAAAATATTGATGATACGCCGTGCCCCCTTGCTTATCTTGTTGATAGACCTTGGAATCGCGACAACTATTCATCAGCATGGAAACGCATTCCCGAGTTTATCGTTCAAGATTTAGTGGATGGAAAAGATGACGGTTATCAAAAGGGCGAACTTGCATGGATTAATTACACAGGTGATATAGTCGATGTAGAAGAACGTAGAAAGCGTCATCTTGATGTTGATGATTACAATTACACGCGAGTCCATCGTCTCATCCCTTAATCCCTAACAAAAAATACCCCGGACGTTAATCCGGGGTATAATATTAGTTAGCAGATTTAGCGTATGCTGCAAATTGATAGCTTTTAATTCCCTTGCTTAAATATTTCCATTTCATAGTAGAAAAAGGCTTTTCAAAATAAAGTCTATATTCTTCTTGAAAAAAGCCTGAGTTAGCGCCAGAGATAACAAAAGGACGTGGTGTAATAAATTCATATCCTTCAATATACCGATCATTGTCTTTTGCGTCAACAAATTTTGCCAAAATCCACGGCTCATATCTGTAATATAAATTAAACGAACAATTTCCAAAGCCAAGATTTTTAACTCTATCGTTTTCTGCGAGCCAATCCATACATTCTCTCAGTCCTACATCTTTTCCGGTAGTTTCTGGTGTAAACGACCAAAGTTCATTATAATCAGCGTCTGTCACCCGAATTTCCTTAATATAGCAATAACCCAAATCAGCAGAAGTATCTGAGGTTTGAGGTGTCATTTTGCACCAAATCCAAGTCTCAACACCACCATTGACCGATACTTTACCGTCTTTGACCTTAAGTCCTGCACCGGCAACAAAACCACCACATGGTACTTTATTGTTCATTATTTATTCCTCCTTAGAATCCACCATTGCCAATACTGACAATGTAAGCTGTTAAAGCTGATGTTGCTGTGTTGCCAATATCTATCGTATTAGCCTCAGTGCCCTTAACCACAGTCCATCCGGTCAATTCTGACAAGACAGAAACAGTAGAATCTGCACCACATATGAAAGCAACAGCCAGACCTTTGTGATTTGTGTCACAAGCACTGATAAGATAAATGCCATTGGCAAGAGTAACCGTTTCAGTAGCACTTGACGCAACGTCAATATGTGTCTTAGTTGCAGTAGTGTCCTTCTGCTCTTGTGTCAAGTATCCAAGAGTAACAGCATGAGTTGGCGCAGTTGGATTTCCAACATTAACTGGCTTATAAGTGCTTTGTGAATCAGGCGAAACCACGGCAAGCTCATGGTTGGTAGTTGCTGTAATTCTTACACCTGCTGTGCCCTGTTTATGAACAACACTACCAATATATACAGGATTTGCAGGATTAACCTGTATTTCTTGTATATCAGTAATGCTATTCGCACCCATGCTGATATTGCCGGTCATCGTGCCGCCAATTATTTTAAGATATTCGCCCACTTGGTCATTATCTGTCCATTGGTCAGCATTTGTCGTGTGAAAATAATTTATAGCCCTTGTAGAAACAAGCTGTCCATCAAGTGTTAACTGCGTATAGCCAAAGGTAAATCCCGCGTCGCCGTTATCGGCAATCTCAGCATTCATTAAAGGCAGTCTCGTATTACCGTTCCCAATGGATACTGCAATATTTTCCCTGTTTTCAAAAGCGGTCTTAATTTCAACGAAAGTCTTATCGGCAATATAAGTGCCGTCTTTATTATCGGTCAATGTAATAATAAAATCATGTAAAGACAGTTCGTGCCAACGAGCAAAAGTACCATCGTTGGTTAGAAATAACCCTGTCGTAGCAGGAGAGATTTTAGGCAAATTAAAACTGCCAACAACTTGACTTATTCCCATATCAACCCAAGCGGAGATATCTTCATCATAGATAAACCATTTGCTTGTGTCTATTTCATAAAATTTGTCACCATTTTTAGCCTTGATGGTCGACTTGTCATCAGCACTTACGCCTTTGTATTCGGCGCGTCTTTCGTTTTCATAATAGGCAGGACGTATTAAAGTTATCATATTTTCACTCCCTTTAGTCACATAGCAAGCACATTTTTCATTAAAATTTGCTCAAGAGCTTCTATGCGGTCTTCTACTATCATTTTTTTACTATCCTGCTGAGGTTTCCATTCTTTCGCTATTTCAAACCATTTATCAAAATTCGCTTCGATTTCAGCCTTTGTGACCTTCGTGCGCATATATACCTCATCAGCGGCAAAAACTGTTATTTCTCGTTTATTGTCTTCAGTTGTTGTATCTACATGAGTCGTTTTTCTAATATTTTTTCTAAGCCAAATATCATTTACGCCATCTGGAAGAGTGATAAACTCAATAACTGAAGGCTTGGTAGCGAATTCTGCGTTTTTTTCAAACATTAACCTATACCTCGTGCACTCAATTGTGCGTATTTAATTTCTACCATCGTTTGTAAGAAAGCCATGTCAAGTATCGAACAGCCACAATATTGATCACCCCACTGATGCCATAAAGAAATTTGATTGTTGTGCGACATATTTGTAATAGTAGAACCCGGTCTATAAGAAGCAGGCTGAACGCCCGATACAGAACTTAATTTGCCGCCTTTATTGAAACCCGCTGTATATTTAGCGTGTAATACGTAAGACCTAACAGCGTTATCAACTTTAACAGCTTCCGGCAATGGACGATAAGTTCCATCTTGATTAAAAGCCGCATAATAAATTGTTTTATGCGTATCATCCTTAAATCTTTTTACCCAACCCGTCATTTGAATAACACCTACAAGACTGTCTTCAGGTGCTTTACTAAAATTACCATAAATTCCTTTTACAGCATGAATAACAGGTTCTAAACTATCTGCGTCAATAGTGTAATTTACGTCATAACAAGCAAAAAGTGGAAGCGTAGCATAGTCATCCTGTCCCGCCGTAGAATTGGTTGATGGAACGCAAATAAGTGATGAATTTGCTAACAACTTTTCACCTACACTGGACGGCGAAACGTCATAAAGGTAAAATTGTGAACCATAAACACCATCTACAGTAGCGGAAGCTGCTTTGAAAAATCTTTCAACAACATTACTAAGCGTATCTTGCGCAGTCTCTGAGTTGCAAAAGATTCTAAAAGCACCATCCATGCCATATTGAGTCAGCAACATAGGAACAATTACACCATCATTTCCACTTATAGCAGAATCAACTTGCCACGAAGTGGGCGCGCCATTTTCATCTACTGTTGCTATTTTTATAATCTGTCCTACTTTTGCACCGGTTATTCCAAGCGAGATATCTGTTGTTCCACCTCCTCTGCCCCCTCGTGTAGTGTCTTCTACTAAAGTACCGGTTGTTCCATCATAAACATACCACTTACCTTCATCAATAGCATAAAAATCATCGCCATTCGCTATTTCTTTTGGTAACGTATCGGTACTTTTTCCACACCATTCAGCGTTGCGTTTTGCCACATAATATGCGGGACGCGTTTCTTTTATCATTGCTTAATCTCCTTTACGATTTTATTACATAATAATAATATCTTACATATAAAGATTGCTTAAACAATACACCAAAATGTAATTTGTTCCGTATTGTTTGCGAATCACTGTGCTTTATTATTCCGTTATAAGCTGTTATTTTATTCGCATAAGACAAAGGGATCCATTGATGATTGCAATATAGCCGCCACCCTCTGATACATGTACGTCTCAAACGATTGAATACGCGCGCTCGAATAACAGTCTTTTTGGGTGTAATTACATATCCCATCATATCAATAGGATTGTTTTCATCTATTTTGTGAATTATATGATTGGGCTTTATCGTTAGCCCCAATTCTTTCTTAAAATATTCAACAAGCATCTTAGAACCCATTCTTAAATCGCGTTTATCTCTTGAAGATATATAAATATCGTCCATATAAAATAAAACATGATCAAATAGCATTTTCTTTTTGCCTCTACGTGCTTTATAAATCTTTTCAGAAGCATAATGATAAGCGTAACTCATTACATAATTGCACAACCACTGACTTAGAAAACTTCCTATTGATAATCCTTCCCCGTGAGTTTTGCATAATTCAACGACAAACCATATTAGAGTGGGATTTTTATGAATATCGCGATTTAACAACTTTTCAATTGTCTTAAAAGAAATGGACTCGAAACAATGCCTTATGTCCATTTTATCAAAATATTTGGAAGGCTGATATTTATTTCTTATCCATTTTTCTATAGCCTCTTTCCCAAAAATTTGTCCTCTTCCGGGAATGCTTGCACATTGATAATATCCCACTTTTGCCCTTAACATTGGCATTAAAGTATAAACAGCAACATAGTCCATAATTTGTTGCATAGTACTTTCTACGCCAATTTTGCGCATTTTATTACTGCTTTTATCACATCTTTCTGAAACTTTGATTTTTGGTAAGTTCAAATTACGACACTGTATACGTTTGGCTATTTCAATGCTAATACCGTGAATGCCTCCATATTGTTCACTCAAGCGATTAAAACTTGCACGTCTTTGTGGCTTCAAAGTGGAACGATATAAAGATATCCACGGCTCTATTGTTTGGGGATTGTATATATCAACATTTTTACAATAAGTTTTTATAATTATCCCCCTTAAAATTCTGTGGTAGAGTATAGGGAAGTTCGATTTTGCTACTATTCCCCTCAAGTAAATCAATTTTTACTGAGCCTATTAAAAATAGGTACTGGATAAACTCAATTTTTGAACGTATCATGGATTCCTTCTATAAAAAAAGAATAACTTTTGATCGATATAATGCTTTATTAACATTAAAAAATATTCTACCATATGCGCGGCCGCCCACACCCCAGCCCGCACAGCCCAACCC
>ERZ1035027.754-NODE-754-length-17072-cov-6.923841_pt1 | contig 17072 bp, 16 predicted proteins | sample MGYA00520604_ERZ1035027 | MGnify/ENA primary metagenome ERZ1035027 (study PRJEB33766, sample SAMN09781743) | gut metagenome | biome: gut microbiome | host: Homo sapiens | place: Madagascar | study: EMG produced TPA metagenomics assembly of the PRJNA485056 data set...
ACACTATGGAAGAAGCAAAAAAGCTTGGCATGAAATTAAAGGCATGCCGTAAAAACTGCGGAATGACGCAGAAAGAACTCTCGAAAAGATTGGGGGTTAATAATTCGGCAGTATCTAAGTATGAAGGCGGATCAGTGTATCCTCCTTCAGATAAGTTGATGCAGATGGCAGAAATTCTAGGAGTGCCGTTAGAAGCACTTGTAGACGATACCTCTGCTTTGGCTGAAAAAGTCGAAGAGAATGGACATGAAGTTCTGGACGACAACAAAGAGCCGAGTGAGACTCAAAAGAAAATGCCGCAAAAGGCGACGGCAGGCGCAAGAAATAAAAACGCCGAAGATGGCAACTTCAACGGGGAACTGGAAGAATGCACGGTGAAGTCAGAGGAATCTTCTAAATCCGCATTTTCGGAGACTGCTGCGTTCTGTGAGCATTTCGATCCTGGTAAGTTCTTAAAAAGGAAGATGGCATCTTTCCGAGGGATGATACTGGATGGGTGCATCTGTACAGGAACGACAGGACCACTGTATGTCCCAGCAATGTATTTACCAATTGAGGCGTACAGAGCATGGCTTCGTGCAGTCTATCCGGACTACTCAATCACCGAGAAGCCGTTTAGGGTAGATACTGTAAATGAGGAGCAGTTTGTTACTGCCGAAGTAGTCATTTTCAGAAAGCCGGGAGACCCTTCCCCATTTTCTGCTATCGGGCTATCAAAGGTTACCAGGTCCAGGTCATTTGCTAATATTGTAAAATTCGCAAGAGCAGATGCCATTAAAAGAGCTATGGTTAACCAAGGGTTCGGTGACGGACTAGATTGGGACTCGTTACAAGAGCACCTGCCGGCTTTCACCGGAACAGATTTCGATGAAGAAAATATTCCGCATGCATTTGTGGAATACTTCGGAGAAATTTACTGTAACGGAAAAGTCATCAGGGAAGCTAAGAAGGCTTCTCTTAGTGAACCGGGAAAGAATCCTGCTGCCCCTAAGAGAACCGGAACGTTCGCCGGAAGGCTTGATTCTGATGGAATCGAGGAGCCTTTTGTGAACATTCTGCCAATGGCACCACAGCAGCAGATGAATGCTGCAGTAGCATCAAAAACAAATCATGCTACGGAGCCAGAAAATCGGCATGAGAATGATGAGAATGAAATGTATGTAAAGCATTCCACTATTCTTGAGGCTATTCTGAATCACAACAACAATGTTAGTGATCTGCATCCAGACGAGGAGGCTTACACCGATGACGAAGTATTCTAAATTTGAGAAAGATGTGCCCCCAATCAATATGGAACAGGCGGCCACTCTTGCCGGCTTTCTTCTGGATACCAGGAAAAATACAACGGTGGTGGATTGTCCATTCTGTCAAGGAAAAAAGAAAATGTATATTTCATTATCTACGAGTAAAAGTCCACTGGGCATTGCTCACTGTATGAAATGTGCACAGACGCTCTCCCCTATCGGAATGTATGCCTATTCTTTAGGTATATCCGATATTAAGGAGGCGGCAAGGGAATGGTATAAAATGAACCGTTCTCAAACTCCGGAGGCAAAAAAAGAAAGAAGGAAACTGCAGGAACGACCAACTATTGTTGTTAAACGTGTTGATGTGGATCCTGTAGACCTTTCTGTTCGCAATCGGACATATCATGAGATGTTGAAGCTCTTGACGCTGCTCCCAAAGCATAAAGAGAACCTATTACTTCGTGGTATGTCTGAAAAGGATATTGTAAAAGGAGAATACCGTTCCCTGCCAGTATCCAAAGAGAACACAGAGCTGCTGGTGCAGGCACTGCTGCAGCAGGGCTGTGTTCTTAAAGGGGTTCCCGGATTCTATACAGACGAAAGCAACAAATGGCATTTGAATGTATTTGGATCTGGAATCTTGATTCCGCAACGGAATGGCCTCGGGCAAATACAGTCCTTTCAGATTCGAAGAGACACGAATGAGAAATCGAAAAGATACATTTCACTGTCTTCAAGAGATAAGCTGAATGGGTCTCCGGCATATGGCCACTGCCATTTAAGAATCGGTCGGAAAGGTTTGACGGAATTGATTCTGACAGAGGGCCCACTAAAGGCGGATGTGATTTCGAGTTTGACCGGATACAGCGTGTTAGCCGTTCCAGGAGTCAACTCGCTTTCCTTTCTTCCGCAAGCTTTATTTGATCTAAAAAAAGCTGGAGTCATGAAAATTCACATCGCCTATGATATGGACATTCGGACAAACGAAACCGTCCAGAAGGCCGAGAAGAGATTGATGAGTCTTTTATCGAGAGCCCAGATTCCTCATACAGTGCTTTACTGGGATGAGCGATATAAAGGGCTGGATGACTGGGCAGAGGCCAACATAAGAAAAAATCAAAACTAATAGACGCACCAGAATCCACGATATGGATTCTGGTGTTTACGTACAAAGGAGAAAAATATGGAATTAAAGTATGCAAATCAGTTAACGGATGAACAGTTGAAAGAAATTTATCAGTTATTTCTTGAAGATGGCGACAAGATTTTAGCTTTAGCCATTTATAGAAACGACGATGAAATAATTTTGCGTGGTAAGGTTGAGATTGCTACAAAGCGTTTCGCAGCAATTCCAGACGCGACAGTCATCATAGACAACGATTATTATTTGGAGGTTAATATTTATGATCATCATCATTTTTATTCCGAAAAGTTCAACGAAATATATAGAAAATACATGTTTGAGACATTCGGCTTGAGTTATGCTTTAGATTTCTTATTCAACTACTATTTAATTAATTGGACTAAGAATGAGGAGGAATAACATGTGTTTGAAATATGCAAATCGGTTAACCGATGAACAATTGAAAGAAATTTATCAGTTATTTCTTTGCGAGGACGAAAGGATTGTTTTTCTAGACATTTCTAGATACGACGATGATATCGGTCTGGAGGGTAAGATTGAGATTCCAGAATATGAGGAAGAGCATTTAGAAATAAACCCACATGCGACATTAGTCGTAGACAACGATTATTATTTGTCGGATTATAATGTTAAAATTTATCATCATTCCGGAAATCTCAACGAAATATATAGAAAATACATGCTGAAGACATTTGGCACAGGTTATGCTGTAAATTATCTCTTAAACTGGTAGCTTAAAAAAGGAGAAAATATGGAAATTTGTAAATGCGAGTGCTGTGGATCTGCAGTAAAGGAAGAAGAACTTCGCTGGAATCAATACATCGAATACCACAGTGAAGTGGACACACGGCAAGAAGAAAAAATAAACAGCTATTATTGCCCGTATTGCGGGTCTGTAAATAGCTGTGAGAAACTGTATGTTGACGATGATCAGAAAGTCTTTGACGACCATCTTTGGCATAGTGCTTATTCCTGCACAGAGGATTGTGCAGACTGCTCCACATCCAAATATCGGGAATGCACCAGAGGCATTAAGATGACTATGCAGGAATGGAGGTCGGAACGAAAAGAAGCTGTTGCTGCAGCATGCAAAAAAAGCTTTGCTGTGTGCAGGCTTCTCTCGAAAATCAAGCAGAACGGCGTTGACATGATGCCCCCTGCTTCACAGGTCCGGGCAATAACGGAATCTGTTGAGTTAACGGATTGCGAAAAAAAGATTCTTAAGATTTATAAGAATGACGAACTGCTACAAAAAGCAGTTCGAGAGAACATGAAGCTTGGAATTTTCAAAAAGTGTGGGAAAGGTAATCCTGCAGATAGTGCCAAACTAGAAAATCTAGAAGATGCCGTTATTTCGACATCGGCCTAACTGGTCTGCACACCAATAGGTGGCAGCTTCCACTCTCAAAACATTGTGAAAGCGTAGTATTAACACTACGCTTTCTTTTTTTTGTTTTTTTCCAAATATTCCGCATATATGTAAAAAAGGTAACATAAAGTGATTCACTTCTTGAAATGTTTTTTTCTATGTGCTATACTCTAAGCAATAAAAATATGGGATTTACAGGAAAGAGATATATAGAAGAACTTTTTAGGGGAGGGAGAAAGAAATGAAATTTCTATCATATAGGCCTATCGGAACATATTGTTTCTTAGAAGATGAAGAAAAACGTGATGTTCCGTCCGGAGACTTTTATCAAACTTTTGGGGCAGCACTTTCTGATATGATTATTTTTTCAGTCCTTTTACTAATAAAGCATTATCCAGAAATGTTCAAAGAGTATAATTACTTTCTTGATGCAAGCCAATGGCGAAAACTTACGCCGCATAAGGCTGTTGCAATCTTTGATAATGCATTCCAGGAAAAGCTTATCACGTCGCAAGGAAAATACTATGAGTCCGCTTTTGATGCCTGGGGGAATTATCCGGAAAGAATAACTGCAGAAATACCGGGGACTAAGAAATATTTTGATATTTCGATAAAAAAAAGAAGTGATTATAGAGTGTATGAAAAGAGATGTGAAGATTGTCTGTGGTTAAAGACATATAGAAATATGCCTTGGTGTATGAATGTAAACAAGGCTTGCAAAAATGTGAGCGAATGCCCGGAATGCATTTGGTAGAAAGAATGCATCATCCAGTAAGCAAAATTATTAATGCAATAGCTAATCCTCCTCTTTTGAGGAGGACTTTTCTTTTGCGTATACTTTGAAAGTTATAAGATAAGCTTGTTTTTTCTGTTATTTTTCTTGCGGATAGTTTACAATGTGTATCGAGCATATTCACATGAGAGGAGTGATTTAATTTGTCAGATAGGACATCTGCAAACAAAACAATGATCATAGATTTCACTATTTACAACTTTCTTGAAAATGGAGAGATTTTCTTTAATCTAATCCAAGATTATAGAAAGCGAGGAGTATCACTGACGAATTTTTTATATCAGTTGTTTGTTGAATACGATGAATTGATAAATAGCAATGTTATAAAATTGCTTGATTGCAACCAGATGATTGAGTATTTTGTAGAGAATTTTAATATCCATTGTGAATCTGATTTTTATAATCTTCTCAGAAATCAAGATTTATTTATGATAGATCTTGACATACCATATAAACGAACATGTACGATGAATATGACAAATATGCAGCATCAAATGGTATATGAGAGACTGAAAGACTTTTCTCAAGAAGAAGCGGCAATGGAAATATATAAATCTCTAAGACAACATGTGGTTATGAAGAAGGATCCATACTACATGAAAATACAGACAGAAATACTATTTAATGACTTAAAGGATTCGTATCTTTATAATCGTAAAGCAGAAATTAATGCTGGAACAATGGCTTCGGTTATAAAATATATAAAGGATGAACGGTTAAGCGCTTACTCTTTTCCGGAAAATGCAGTGTTCAAAGATTCAAATATCAAAGAACTAAATCGCCTTTTCGGTGTTTGAAAGAAAAAGTTGTCCAAAAACACGGACAACTTTTTATGTTTTACTGCTTTTATAGGTGTATAATAGCTACAATGTAATATAGTTTTCAGAGCAATTCGAGGATGTTTTTCGAATGCTCTTTTTGTTTTTTTGAAAGGAGGCCCCCTTCCCTCTGCTGTGTTTTACCAATGTGCAGCATCGGTATCATAGCAAGGTTTGGAGAATTTGTATATTTATGATTGATATAGCAAGAGAATTTGGAATATCTACCGGAAGGAATATTTCAAGGGAGTATACGCAGGACTATGTTCCTGTAGAATACATTAAAGATGGTGTGCTGATTCTAACTTCAAATACTGGATCAAACCGCAAACGTTATGTAAAGGTCATAAAAATTATTCCGACAAATTTCGCATTGAAGACTCCTGACGAGCAGGACATGACCATTATAGATTTTGCAAAATGGTTAAAATCGTCTGCCCCTTCTTCAATGCAAATCAAAGTAACCACTGAAAAAACAGATATCGAAGAATATTTGTCTGAAACAAGGAAGGCAATGAGTAAAGAAAAAAGTGAGAAATGCATCTCGGCAATGAAAAATTACATGTCTTACCTTGAAGAAAAGGGTCAGTTTGAAACATTTGAGCGAAGTTATCATTTGATTTTCGAGTACGAGCCTCCTAAATTTGGACAGGCAGCCAAGACTGAAGAGGATGTAATAGAATCTCTCAACAGTCGTGCGGAACAAATCAAAACCGAACTTCATGCACTTGGAAACGATGTTATTACATATACTTCTCATAATGAAAACATCGACCTTGCGGAATTGATATACAAGCATTACAACAGGAGAACGTGTGTAACAGAGCCTTTTTCAAACAGGGTTCAGAGAATAGAAAATGATTCACTAAAAGTAAATAATTTCAATCAGAATGATGATTTGAATATTCAAGATATCCGGTCAATCTTAGCACCGAAATCTATTGATACTGAAATTAGTCCCGATTACATGGTTGTTGATGGAATGTATAGGGGCTTTTTTTATATCAAATCAAATTCTTATCCTCCAACAATGGATACTATGGGAGGATGGCTTCATTCGGTTATCAATTTTGGCTATGGGTACGATGCGGACATCTTTTTTGTAAAAGGCGATGCAAGCAAAAAACTGATGTCCATAAGAAACCACTCCAAATGGGCATCCTATAATCTAAATAATGCGGAGTCAGAACAACTTGACTTTGATGCAAAGCTGGACAATTACCGAGGAACCATGTTCATGAAGACGGCTTTAACTTCTTGGAAAGAGGATATCTATGATATGGTGGTTATTGTAACGATACATGCATATACAAAGCAAGAGTTCTATGAACGAAAAGCTTTGATGATGGAAGCAGCAGTAAAGCTAGACATTTCATTTGGTGAATGTAAACGTTTTCAGGAAGAAGGCTTTTTCGCGAACGGCTATTATAACGATCTCTCATCAAAGCTTTTCAATTTAAGCCATCGAAATCTCACAACTAGCGGGGTCTCAGCAAGCTATCCGTTTACATCGTATGCCCTTTCCGATCCCCAAGGTGTTGCGCTTGGATTTCATCGGCAGAACCATTCCCTTGTTGTATACGATCCATTCGATGCTTCAAAATATCCAAATGCAAACATTGCCATTTATGGAGCAACAGGACATGGGAAAACATATACCCTGCTTACACTTATTACTAGGCTTAGATGTCAAGGCATCCAGAATTTTGTTCTGTCTCCGGATAAACAAGATGAGTTTCGGAGAGTTGTTGATGCAGTTGATGGAGAATTTATCGACTTGTCTACCGCCTCCCCTCACCGCATCAATATGTTTGATATTTTGCCGATGAGTTCCCCGGAAGAAAAATTTCTTGGCGGAGAATCTTATGTTGAGAAGTCTTGGCTTATTGATAAAATTGATAACTTGAAAATTTGGTTCAAGTATATCGTTCCAGACCTTTCTATAGCAGAGCTGGCCATTCTGGAAAAAACACTTATGCAGATGTATGAGGACTTTGGGATAACACCGGATAATGATTCTATATATGAGAATTCGGAACATACGACATTGAAAAAAATGCCTATCATGCAAAATTTTTACGATAGAATTTCAAATATTCCGAACTTGAGACAGGATATACCGACAATTTTTGAGAAATTCATCAATGGCGCTGCACGCAATATGAACGGTGAAACAAATGTAGATCTTAATAATTTGTTCATTGTTTTTGGAATGGAGAATATCGACGATTCACTGCTGGCCCCTACCCTATTCATGATACTGGAATATGTATGGGCAAAATGCAGGCAAAATCGAACTGTAAAGAAAATGATATCTATTGATGAAGGATGGCAGCTGCTAAATGGACAAGATCAACAGGTCGGCGCTTTCGTTGAACATATTTTCAAAGTTATTCGTGGATATGGCGGAGGTGCATTGTTCGCAACACAGTCTATCGCTGATCTCTTTCAAAATGAACGGAATTACGGGAATGCGATTCTTTCCTGTTCAAATTCAAAAATTATTCTCGGAATGGAAAAAAAGGACTTGGATATGATTAGCTCAGAACTTGGATTATCCGCTTATGAAGCAAGCAGCATTATCAGTTCTGATGTTGGTGAAGCGCTTCTTTGTGCTGGCAACAATCATATTCCGATTAAAGTGAAAACATCGGAATATGAGCATCAATTGTTCACAACGAGAAGAGCTGATCTTGAAAGCATTTACAAAAATGCTAACAGATGATTTGCGAAAGCAGAAAGGTTTTATAATGGCAAGACAAATTGAAAGTAAAGAGAGAAGCTGCATAAGAGAAGTTGTTTCTATTTTTGGGTGTGTACGGTTGAAAGCATTAACAGAATATGTAGAGCTTATTAATCGCACAAAGTTCTCGGCATCTCAGCTTGTTGATTCTGTTGTATCACACTCAATGATGAAGCGTTTCTCGGTTCAGCATATTCCGATGGTAAAAAATAATCCGAGCACGGAACTTGATATAGTATCAGCAGATGCATTTGAAGTATACATTCTTCTCTTAAAAGAATCTGTCAATCCAGCTGAGGAAGCTTCCGGCCTAAAGATATCGAGAGGACGGTATCCGTATAATTATGTCGCTACTGTTGGAAGCCAGACAAACATGATCCTGATGTATGATCATGAGGGCCTTCGGAGACTTGTCCATTACAATCGCTCTGAAGATAGCTCAATCGAAGATCCACATCAAACGATCATTCTTACTTTGCCATCCGGGTATGATCAAAAGCATATGGCTGGTGCTAAAATTAAAGGTCAATATCGTGTGGCCATAACAAGAATAAATACAGCCAATCACGAAATACAGTGTTTAATCAGTGCCTTATATGGTGCTGTAAAGAAAAATCAGTAAATCAGTAAAAAGGAAAGGGATAGATATGAATAAAATTAACGAACTGCAACCTAACAGTATAGAGGCACAACAGAGAAAAATGGAACACCTTGAATTCAAAAGGATTAATTTTGTTAATAACCTTGCCGTTGGAATATCTGATGTTATAAAGAAAAAGAAAGATGAACTACGGTTTCTACTGGATCTTGAAGATTCCATTACAGCTCTTGATGGAAAAGATTTAAGAGTGAAGTTATCGAAGTACCTGACTATGAATGAGAAAAATTTCCTGAAAGCAAAAGAGCTGTCAGCATACTCGCGGATTAATGAATCATACAGTATGGCAGAATCTTATTTGGATTCCCCACTTTCTTTTCAGAAATATGGAGTTTCAGATAATGAAGAATTCACTCCTCATGTAGACAAAATTTCAGGAGGACTAATGCTCCACCTGCCGGCGATGTTTGGAAAAAAACAGGCAGATAGACATGCTGTTGATGGCCGCTATATGTATTATCTTACATGTAACTTACTTGCTAATTACGAGGCCGAATTCGATAAAAAAATTCCACTTATGAAAGCTCCGGTTGCAATATTCCTGCATCATATTGATACAGAAAACCAACTTGCAAAAACGCTTGACGCAGATAATGTAGATGAAAAACTCGTGACTGATGCACTGTATGGTTTTCTTCTTTCAGATGACAATCTGCTAACATTATGGACGCTGCATATAGGCATCCCGGGGCCAACTTCGTTCTGTGATTTGTATCTGATGGAACGAGAAAGTCTACCGGAATGGATACAAAACAATGAATCGCTGTTTTCAGAAATCACAGTGCAAAAGTAAAGAACGTAGAATATTCTCACATAAATTAATCAAAACTGATTAAACGTTTATTCTGAAATAACCCTCAAACCGTTCATGGAATTTTGCTTTTTGAACGATGTAAAATTCCATGAACGAAAAAAGCTTTATTTTTCAAGGCTTATAAATGCAAATTCACACAAAAAAGGGAAAGGGTTTGGAGTGCTACTCCCCCTTTTTGGGGTAGTGCTCCATTTGCAAATCATTTTTGATTTGCTCGTGTCGCCCCTGGCACTGAGAATTTTGGGTGATTATTTTTAATTTATTTTGTTAATGAATTCGTATTTATAATTTTTGAAACATGGAAAAGTAGTTCTGAACTAAGAGAAAGAGAGGATGGAAAAATGGCAGAGTTAGAGGCTTCTAACTGTGAAGAATATATTCTTGCACGTTTTGCATTATGTGGAGAATTGCCGAGTGTTGGTATCGGCATTGGCATCCCCTACTCCAATACATATGTTGTTGATACGATTCGTAAAATGCGTAAGAAAGATCTGATACATGAATTTAGATACAATGATCGGAAAAAGTATTATCGAATAAGCAACCCGAAGGGAATGGAAGCTATAAAGAAAAGGTATGGGAGTACAGCTACATCACATTTGGAGTTGTTGCTAGGCGATTCGTCATCGCGCTATAAGGGAACTTCCGACTATAGAATGAAACAACGGAAATTATATGAGCTCTGTTTCTTTTTTAATTCAGTCGGCTTTGATGTGGATCGAATTCATATAGCGAAAGAATCGAATGATTTTGGTTCTAAGAAGGATCACAAAAGCTTGCGGAGAATTTCTGTAACGGAAAAGGAAAAAGGCGTTTTTTCTAGAAGAGGAACTTTGAAATCAATTCCGCAAATCTTCTCAGAATATAATTCTGCTGCACCGACATTTTTAACAAGTAAGGCGCTTCGGAATTTAGCAGATACAGGAATCCAGCTGCACCCAAGAACTCAAATGTACCGTGCTTCGGGAATGATGATAAGCGGCAAAAATATTTTTTCTGTGTATTACCTTAGGGGAAGCGGAGAAATGTGGTGGAAGGACGTTGAAGGTCAGTATGCTTTTCAGATGTGGAGAATGGCTGCAAACCATCTGCAGACGGTTGAAGGAACATCGTTTAATGCCGGCCTTAGAAAAGCAATCTTCTTCTTTCCTGATAGGGAAACTGTTACAGACTTTATTACAAATCGGACAAAACGTGTAAAAATAAATCCGGGAGATGTTTACAATATGACGTATGCTGTTCCGCTTAAAGAAAATGCTGCAGCTATTATAAAAATGCTGTCCATAGACAACTGGAGAAATAAGCTTAATCGGGTTTTGTCAATAACCCCGAGCACAAGCACTGAGGTTGAAGATGGTTTTATGGAATCTGGTACAGGAATGTTTAATTTTCTCTGCTGTAATATTCGACGAATGAAATTGATGGCAGAAAGAATAAAGGCTACAAATGCAGTTGTTTTGATACATGACTGGCAGCAAGAGATAGCGCATGAACTATATGGGAAAAAAGTAAATACAATCGTAATTGACGAAGCCATGTTTGATGTACTTGTAAGGGCAGTTGCAAATCAAGAATAAATGCAGCATGACACAAAAAGGCTTTTCTGCACAAAAATGCACAAACGAGGTATATTTCCCTAAGTTTCGACAAAACGCGCCTTAAAACGCAAAATATGCCGTTTTGGGGGTATATGAGAAGTGGGGTAATATTCACAAAATGCAAAGCAGTCAAAAAGATTAAAATGACCGATGTAAACATGGTTCGAAGGATTTCATCGAAAAAATAATTTAAAGTAGACGATAACAAGTTATTGCAAACTAATAACTATTAAATAACGGTAATAACTCTCATGCTAAAAAATACTCATTTAGTTGGCGGGGCTATGGCATTCGCTTCACTGACTGCGTTTACAGGACTCCCCTCTTCGTTAGAAGAAACAGTAACATATTTTTTAAGTTGCATGATTGGAAGCGTTTTGCCAGATATCGATCATCATAAAAGCAAACTTAGTAATAGTGATATTGTGCTCGGAGCACTTAGTGATACTATCAGCACGCTCACCCCGCACCGAGGGATTGTGCATACTCCTCTTGGTTGTGCGGGTATCAGTGCTATTGGCTACATATGTGCACACTGGCTCTCTCTTCATGCAGAAAAAAGTGCCGCTGTCATTTTGGCAGTATTTGTTTTTGTGTTATTTCACATTCAAAAAAATGTAAAAAAACTGCATAAGTTTGGCGGAGTATGCGCGATACTTATTTTGCTGTTTTACTCTGATATTTGCAGTTATGGATACAGCCTATATACCGCAGCCCATTCATTTCAGATGCGGGCGGGAATCGAGATCTTTGTAAGTAAAGGTCTTCTTGTCGGAAGTATGTGCCACATACTTCTGGACACACTAAATCCAGAAGGAATCATGCTTTTCTATCCAAACCGCAAACGAATCCATCTTGCAACGATTAAAACTGGAAGCCGGATGGAGTCAGTAATCAAATGTTTGCTGGGAATAGCATCGATAGCCATCTTTGCATGGAGCATCATATAATGGTTTCATTTTCTTGGTGATGCCTTTGTAGGATGAAAAGCCTCTGCCCGAGTTTAGTCAGAGGTGATGCACAGTAAAAGAAAGGATTTGAAAATGGAAGAAAAGAAAATAACAGAACCGCAGGACTGTATTACACTGCATGCGATCGGTACAAATAGCGAGCATATAAAAATAGATGTTCTCCAATCAGATGTTTTGGACGTTCAATTACAAGGCCTAACAAGATTCATTGGTTTGGACATAGTAACAGCACGCTTCATGCTTAAAATAAACTCAAAGGCAGTCGTGGTTGTTAACGTATCTGGCGATGAAAGCATAAAGAAGCGTGCGCTTCTGGATATGTTATATTACAGACCGTCTATTGCATATATTAATGCCTTCATAATGAACAATCAAAAGATAAGGCTACCAGATGTGAAAGACAAAGAAAGAGATCCTGATTTTGTAGGATTTGAAATCGGTACATCCAGTGATGGCTCTTTCGTTACAATTAAAGAAAGGCTGATTTCAAAAGCCATATCCGGAATCTATGTGGGAGATCCGTGCTTCTCACTTGGTCATATTCCGTGCAGCCTTAACTGCGAATCTTGCATCTACAATTTTGCAAAGCCGGGTGCTAGACCTTATGAATGTCTTAACATCATAAATGATGATGGCCGTGGTATGAATGCAGATGAATATATTGCGGCAGTATCACGCATCATTAAATGCAAGGATAACTATTCTTCTGCGGAATATATTTACCGGTTCTCAGACGAGGTTGATACAGAGAGTGAGCCAGATATATATACTGTGGGTAATTCCAATAGTGAAATTAACTGCTCTCTTGCACGGACGGAGAGGAATCACGTTATGCTGAATAACCAAGGAACTGATATGGAGAAGATAATCTGCTTTACATGCCGTTCATAATGATTGAAGCAGAATTGTTCATTGAAAGCAAATAATATATAAATAATATTCAGAGTAGCGGGACTCTCCCCTACTCTGTTCTTTTCCTTTTGGAAAGATGCGGAAAATTACAACATAAGCAATTTGTAAAAATTGGCTTAAAGGCAGGGGCCTCAACACTTTCGAGGAATTGTGCCATGATGGCACGATTCGTGAATTTGAGGTTTTGACGACTAGCTGCCACACGCTCGTGCCTTGAGTTGTGTGTGGCTTCGCAATAGCTGAGGAAGCATTAACATAACAAATAATTTTCTTAAGTTTCTTGCTATGCAAGAAATCTTTTTCAAGAAACTTTTCTCGGAATAAGCAATGTTTCCTGAATGTAAAATTGTCAAAGAAAGTACACGAGAAAATATCAAATAACAGGCAGAGGAAAAGTCCGGGACAAATAACACGGACGAAAAGAAGTTTTGTCGCAATGCACACTGACAAGCCATAAGTCATTATGGTCTATCAGAAGATGATAGTTGATTGATGAATAGCCGTCACACATTAGTGGTTATTGTCGTGAGAGGTTTCATGCGTATGAAAATGGTTGAGAGAAATAATTGCTCTTCCCTACCCTGCTTTACCAGAAGCGTCAGAGAAAAACATTATTCAGAATAATTTTGGGAATTGGATTCAAACTAGGCGAAAGGATTATTTATGAGCTTAACTCCATATTTATTGAAAAGTAAAATACCAGATATATTTACATGTTGGCCATTATGGTCAGCAGTATTTGCTGCACTCACAATAGCAATGTTCTTTATTTTTGCAAGGACGATTACATCGAAACATATGTTAAGAAAAAGAGGTGCACAGATACCTTGCGCCACCATGGATGCATATCAATTATTGGAGCCCTTATTATACGAATCCTTGGACTGGCACTTTTGCCGAACAATAGCGCGTCCAAGACATGCATACGCAAAGAATATAGGATTTGGATTTAATGCGGATCAGAATATTGTTTTCTTTAAAAGTGACGATGAGAGGTCATTGTATTCGGTTGCTTGTGCGGTGCTCTTGTGCTCAGAGATATTTGAATGTTACACAAAACGAAACAAGTTTGCTTTTAGAAGCCGATTTATTTCAAAGCTGGTGCCGATGTCGGCTAAGGTCACATTCTTTCTAATGGGCACTACTATATTAGCAGCATGCTTTTTCGGAATAGCTTCAGCTACATATATGTTGCCAATAGTAGACATGGGTTATTGTGCTCTTACGTTAGCGTTAACCGTTAGGATGATTTTAAACAAACGGTGTTTTCGGAAAATGGCTAAACAATTTCTTGAAGCAGCACCTATGACGACTACAAACGGCATTGTTGTTATCAGTAAGAATGATTTGGAGTGTATATACAATTGTGCCACAGCTTTCTCGATGCATGATACCTATTTCCTGGAATAGATTTGTTAATTGGTTCATTGTGGGAATGATGGTATGCGCCTCTGCCCTACTCTGCACACATAGGGCACCAACAGAAAATTCATTCATAGGAAAAATGGTAAAATGCACTGTGCCCCTTTAATCGCAAGGCGCGCGGGGAATCGTGCCATGATGGCACAATTGTGATAAGTAAAAGTGCTTATTTCTTTTTTTGCTACATGTGCATTGAAAGATGGGAGGTACAATTGCTGTATCCCGCATCTTTCGTGAGAAAATATTTCCCGTATTTCCCGTGGAGAAAAGTTTCTCAAAGACAGCAAACTACAAAGGGATTACCATTTTTAGGTGAGAAAGCCCACTACTTTAGTGGTGGGCTTTCTCGACATTCCCGATGTTGAGACACGTTTCAAAGAGCTAACTCAAACCAAATGCAGCGAGCTTGGAATTGAAATACTTGCTATAGAATGTCATCACGACCACGTACATCTGTTTTTGAGCTGCCTGCCTACACAAAGCCCGGCGTTCATAATGAAGGAAGTGAAAGGGGCGTCATCCCGCATACTGCGCGAAGAATTCCCTGTTCTTTCAAAGATGCCAAGTCTCTGGACAAGAAGTTATTTCGTATCAACTGCCGGCAACGTAAGTTCTGAAACAATCGAATGGTATGTTAAAACTCAGAAGACCAGGAGCTAATAATGCAGACGTACAAATTCAAGCTATATAATTCCGACAAGAACAAATATATAGACGAAAGCATTGCTGCTGCCTGGGAAATCTACAACCACTGCATCGCTTTGCATAGAGGATACTACCGATTATATGGTAAGTTATATGGTAAGCATCTATCTAAAAACAAGCTGCAAAAGCACATTGCGAAGTTAAGGAATCGTAATGTATCGTGGCAGAAACTGAATTCCCAGGCGGTACAGGATGTAACAGACCGCATCGAAAGAAGCTACAAAGCTTTCTTTGATCATGTCAAGCAGCATCGAAGCGGGAAGAAATCTACTCCACGTTTCAAGAAGCGAAAGGATTATCGTTCTTTCACCTTCAAGCAAACCGGGTACAAGATTTCTGCCGGTAATGTCATATACATTCACGGCCGCAAGTACAGATACTTCAAGTCTCGTGATATTAAAGGCAAAATCAAGACTGTAACAGTGAAGAAGATGCCTTCTGGTGATTATTATATTTTCATCGTAACCGATCATGTCAGGACCGAAAAGACAACGCGAACAGGTAAAGCTGTCGGTATCGATTTCGGACTTAAGACATTTCTTAATCTTGACGATGGAACAAAGATAAACTCACCGGAGTTTTTGAAGTCTTCTTTGAGAAAATATCAGCGCCTATCGAGAAATTTTTCTCTTAAGAAAGACGGATCTCGCAACAAAGAAAAAGCCTATATAGAGCTTATGAAGTGTTATGAGAAACTTTCAAACCAAAGAGAAAATTTCTTCTTCAGTCTGGCAAACGAACTTTGCCGTAAGTACCAGTTCATAGCCGTTGAAGATTTAAACCTTGATGGGATGAAACGTCTTTGGGGACGTAAGGTATCCGACCTGGCATATGGTGAATTTCTTCTCATACTGGAGTATGTAGCATCCATCCATGGCGTGACGGTTAAAAAGATTAATCGATTTGTACCATCAAGCAAGGTTTGTTCAGACTGCGGCGGTTCTGTCATATTAACTCTTAAAGATAGAAAGTGGACATGCCCACATTGCGGAAGCGTTCATGATCGTGATACCAATGCCGCAATCAACATTCGTAAAATCGCTTTTGGCTGTTAGCATGAAATAGCCTGAGGAAGGGCATTTCCTCATACCCGAGATATATAATTTGCATCAGCTTGTGCAGGTGTGTCTCATTGATGACGGTAAGAATCCCACGAATTCATTCGTGGGAGTATGTCAATTGCAAAGAGATAGTTAATGAATCTGAAATTTTTATTCGGAAAAGGTGCTTGAAAAAAATGCTAAAAGCATTGATATTTCAAGTAAAACGAAGCGTTTTTACTTGAATCTCAATTTAACATCAGTCATCAAATAGTGTATTGTATGCTTGTGGTAATAAATAGCTCTCAAACGTTTAGAGTGAAAGCTGCCACCTGCTGGTGTGTAAATCAGTAATAAGTAACAACCGCTAACATTGCATAACAACATCACAAAGGAGGAATGATATGGCAAGTATTGGAACAAATATAAAGACTATTCGTAAATCCCTTGGACTGTCTCAAGAGGATCTTGCGGAAAAAGCAGGATATAAAAATTCTGCAATCATTGTTGCAATAGAAAACGACAATAGCGAACCATCTTATGAAAAAGTAAAAGATATTGCAAATGCTCTTGGGGTATCTATATATCAGATTAAAGGGCAGGCAAAATTCCGAAAGGTAGAAGGTGAAGGCATCTATTATTCGGCACAGGATCTTACTGCGTTGGATTTATTCTCTCCGTTAATTGCAGAGATGGATACAGAAGAACTGGATAAACTTTTGGATTATGCAGTCATGCTTCTTAAAGCTTCAGGTAAAAAACCAGTATGGAAAAAAGCACGCTTTCAAAATGGTTACAGAAAAAAAGAGGAAGAAAAAAATGGCGGCAACGACTAATC
>ERZ1035027.763-NODE-763-length-16921-cov-110.651155_pt1 | contig 16921 bp, 25 predicted proteins | sample MGYA00520604_ERZ1035027 | MGnify/ENA primary metagenome ERZ1035027 (study PRJEB33766, sample SAMN09781743) | gut metagenome | biome: gut microbiome | host: Homo sapiens | place: Madagascar | study: EMG produced TPA metagenomics assembly of the PRJNA485056 data...
AAGCCCACCTGTTTCCAGGTAGGCAAGGTCAAAGAAAGTCTAATTATTCAAAATATGGTTGATATTCGCCGCCAGGCTTTCCATAAGCAGCCCATTTTTTGTTATTGCTACTTGAAGTTGAACGTATTACAAGAATGAAATAATCATACCCGGTATATTTTGATGGTTCTAAATCAAGAGGGTAATAATCGTCATATCCAGCTTCAATAGAAACGGCTATGTTTTCTAAATAGCCGCTTCCATAAGTTTTACCCAAAGTCATGTCTTTTAAGTCATCGGCTACACTCTGCGGGTACGTCCTGAACGTAAATGAGAATGGAGAACTATCTGTATTTTTCAATCTAACATTTAAAGTGCTTCTATTGTTCATAGATTGTGAGCTTATCTTCAAAGCACAGCTATAGTAATCGTGATTGTTACTTTCTTCATAATTAGCAGGAGCCCATTCACTATCAGTGGCATTTGGCGTTGTGCTTCTGTTGCTCCAATAACAACTTTGCAGCAATGTATTGCTCACCTTCTCCCACACCACACCACCATTATACGTTACCTTACTCAACGCAACACCATTCCAGTTCACATTCTCCGGCGTGTTTCCATTAAAAGTTAAAGGCATATTTACACCCCCTCGAACGTGATTGCTTTAGTAATATCGTCACCAACGCCGTACACTTGCCACTTTGTTCCACGGAATCCGAAAGTTATATACCCTTCATTAGCGAACCGTGCCATTTCATCAGCACTAACAGCAAACCCATCTCTTAATTCACCTTCGTAGCTGGAACCTATGGTAAATTGCATGCTTCGCAGTATATTCTGGTTTAACTGTAGGGCGTACACACTTTGGAAACCGCTATTGTAATACCCCGGTTCGTATATACACGCATTTAATATTCCGTAAGTATTGCTGGTTCCTTTTACAGTGAACCTAACCAACATACCGTTTCGTGCATAATCAGGTATTTTGCACCTTATCATCGCGCCACGGTATGTTTTCGTACTTTCAACAACTCCGCCAGTCGCATATGGTGTCCACTCTTGTCCATACGCATACGGTGTATCATCAGCAGTATCAGTAATCCAACACGCGCTACTATCAAACACCTTTACATACTTTTCCCATACCGTAGTTCCATTGTATGTAACCTTATTTAACGAATTACCGTTAAAATTTACAAGTGACGGCTTATTCCCATTGTAGGTGAAATTCATTCACCCACCCCCTTTACGGCCCAGTTATATTAAGCGTAGCAGTAGAAGCGTCATAGGCAAAAGTATATGCGTTTTTAATTGTGCCATTATCATTAGTAAGCCCATCTCCAACATTTACAGCAAGTTCACCATTAGGATTGATAATACCACCACTACCAGAAATTTTTACATACAAACCGTTGCCGTTAGAAGCAATACCAACACAGCCGTCACTTTTAACTTTCACATTAACGCCAAGTGTGTTCACTTCAATAGCCCCGTTGCTTGCTTCCTTAACTGCAATACCGTCAGATGTTGCCGTAAAGCCGGACGCACTCCCCCACTTAACATCAATGTAACCACTATCAATTTTAATCGATGGAAGATAGCTTGCAGCCCTGATTTTTACTCCACCAAGACTATCAACACCAGCAACAGGCAACTCATAACTACTACCAGCCGTCACGCTAATCTTACCATCCTGCGTAACGCTCAGTCCATCACCAACCTTTACACCGCCAAGTACATTACTTGTAGCAACAGGAAGTTCATAGCTGCTTGCCACAGCATTAAGAGTACCATCCTGTGTAACGGTCAGATTGTTACCAACCTTAACACCGCCAAGAGTAGTAGGTGTAGCAGCAGGAAGTACATAAGACGAACCGCCACCGCCCTCTGCGCTAATCGTACCATCAGCAGTAACGTTAATACCGCTGCCAATCTTTACGCCGCCAAGAGTAGTAGCACTTGCAGGCGGCAAAGTATAACCTTCACCAGAACCCCCACCAGTGCCAATGTAACTACCTAGCCAAGAACCGTTAGCATACACAAACAACATTGAAGCATTAGAGGGAAGTTCAGGAAGCCCCTGAATAGAACCGTTATAGTAAGCCTGTTTTGCATCAGCAGAAGCGCTTCCGATTTTGAAAGTAACTGCGCCAGTAGCACTATTGCCAGCGGCAAAGCGAACAAGAATCACTGCACCATTAATAGGCGCTACGCCACTTTGAGAAAGCGGAGAAATTATTTTCTCATTTGAATTAGCGGCACTTGTAGTAGTGCAAGCAATCGTAATTGCAGTTTCACCAGTGAACGGAGTACCATTAATAGTATTACCATCAGCCAGTTTTCTTGCTTCATCGGCATATTCTGGGGTACTAGCAGCAACAACCTTAAACTTATTGGCGTGATACGCAAGCAACAGCCATCCACCAGCAGGAACTTTAGGTATATGATTAGCATGGTCGGTAACTACAGGCACAGTAACATCCATGGCAGGAATACTTATAGTTCCACCAAACACAGCGTTGCTACCGTTAAGCAGCACAAGCAGCATCATCATATTGTCAAGGCTATCAGGCGTTTGACCAGCAACAAAGTTCGCAGTCTTATCATTAGCATCAATAGCACTGCTACATACTGCAATATGACTAATGTTTTTAGTGCCGTCAAACGGCATACCGTCAATGTTAGCACCGGGGTTCAAACGCGGGCTTCCGTTTTCGTTCAAGTAATCTTGAACACGCACAGGAATTTCATCAATGGCATTACGTGCTTCCTTCAACGCCGTTTCGCTGTTTTCTACAGCCTTGTTTACATACTCCGTGTTCTGGTTAGTCTGGTCGATCACTTCATTTGTTTTGTACGTCAGCTTGTTAACCTGCTCAGGAAGCGTCAAGCACCCATCACTAAAAATGGTAGGCACTACAGGCATGACGCACCCGCACATCGGGTTTACCTTGTCGATTTTCGCCATATTATTCCCTCCTTAATATATTCCCATGAACAATACGTTCATAGCTTCAAATACCTGCTTCTCAATATCGATGATAATTCTGCGCTGTTCTTCGATCAACTCTGCATAACTCTTGGCTCCATACTTGCCCTTTATCGTTTCGATCTTGTTACCAGTAGTGCTTCCCTCCCCGCTGCTTGTACTCGCGTTGTTGTAGCTGCTCTTACTGCTTGTTTCACCACTGTTTGATTCGCTAGTCGTGTTTGTAGAACCGTTGTTAACCTGCTGTGCAGCAGTAAGATAACCGTTGGCAATGCTTTGTACATTGTCCTGCGGAGTGTCGTTATACTTTGTTGTGCTATTATTATTTCCAATGTTAGTGCTATTAGAATTTGACTTACTCGTTCCGCTTCCAGTAGTGCTACTGTTATCGCTTTGCGTGCTGCTTGCCCTGCTTGTACCTCTCTCCGAAACGTCTCTTGTATAATGTACATCTTCCAAAGGGTCAAATTCAAGCTGCGCACTCTTGAACAACTGATTGTAATACGGCATTTCCAGCTTCATCCAGTCAATCAACTGGTGCTTCCACAACCCGTAAGTCTCCTGCCCAATCTCGCGCATGTAGAAATGACGTACAAAGTTTTCCTGAAATTCAGTGCGCTTGCTGTCATCATAGAACGGATAGGAGAAATCAAAGATGAGGGGAGCGGCGGCGGCTATTACCACCTCCGCGCGCTCGTCCTCTTTGTTGCCTACAAGATACTGGCAGATATTGCGTAGTTCAGTTGTATAACTACTCATTCGGCGATTCCTCCTTTTCAGGCGGGTTGTCAGACTGCCAGCTTTCAGCCATCTGCTCAAAGTTCTGCATCATAATATTCGGCATCTTCTGGCGATAGTCAACCTCAATGTTCGTGCCGAACTTCTTATTGATACGCTCAACAGCTTCTCGCCTTGCGTCAAGTCTCGTATATCGCATAGCCATAACGTTACCAAGATTAGTAACAACTTCGTTAGTAATCAAACGTTCCTTCTTATTCAGGCTGCTGTTATCAATACCAAGCATCGTAAGACACTCGTTCATGATACCAGCTTTTAGGTCATTAAGCTGCTCTGCAACGTATGGCGCTTCCAGCTTCATAACTTGCATACCTTCCATATCAAGCGAACGGTCTGCAACAATAAGCGGAGTATTGCCGTTATACTGTTCGAACATATTCACAAGGCTGAAACGATTGTTCGGGTCAACCTTCAAAATGACTGGTGTTTTCTGGGCGTTGACGTTGATTTCAATCGTTCGATCAATAGCCGCCAGCTTCTCAGCGTACCACTTCAAATCAAAGATGATAGGAGTTCTGGTGTAGTTATTGAAGATAGGTTCAAATTCGTCAAATTCAAGCATACGGCTATAACCTGTGTGGCTGTATGCGTGAATACTGACAGGGTTGTTGTAGATATTAGGCTGCTTGTTCTCCGCATACTTCATAACAATGTTACCCATTACATCGTCATTGAAGTAAGCGATTTTGCCGTTTTGACAAAGAGTCAGTTCCAAATATCTTTCGTCTATTTCATCTGGCAGGTTAGACCACTCAAAGCAGCTTAGCGCAAGGTTTAATAGCTGATTGTAATAGTGGTCGTATGCGATTGTGTTTCTCCAAGCCGCTTTCTTCTGCGCTTGTTTTGTTGCAGTGCCGCCCATTATGTCACGCTCCCATTCTCAAGAGTATAATTGCCTATAAGGTCAAGGTTTGTATGCCAGAACGTTATCCCATTGTCGTAGATTTTTTCAATTCTATATTTATCTTCGCTGGGAAGCGCCCCCTTTATGAGACAGCCCATTGTTTTAATATAGTTAAAATGTTGTCTTGTATGCCTGTTTACTGTCTGTACAACTTTATTAACTGAGTACCCGAACATGTCAAAATAATCATCTATGATCTGTGCATATTCTTTCCTTATGCAACAGCACTGAATTGTGAAGCCGCTCTTACCGCTGTCCTGCGCAAGCTGTCCTGCGGTAGTAGCCATATGTGCTTCTGGTGGCAACACTTCATGATCTTTTAGAATCGCAGTTTTGCGTGCTATCTGGTCTGCCCAGTCAATTAGCGTATGAGCAGCAGTTCTAACAGAATTTGAACTTCCAACAGGTCTTGATGGATTAAATACTGGAACAAAGTCGCCGCCGCTAAGTTTGTCAAGTGCAGAAGTTGAAGGATAGCTCCATGAAGCATCAGTAGCATTGCCACCAAGGAATGTGTCAACAACCCCTCGTGCAAGCGTAAGAGTTCTATGCGTATCCATGTACTGTAGCTGTCCTTGATTCTGGGCAAGCCAAGCCTTATATGCGTCACTACTCCAAGAACACTGAATGCAACCGCCGTTAGTAAGAGAATAAGACGGAGAAGGGTTAAGAACACTAACTTCGCCATTGTACGTTGGGGCAAGTATCAATTCTGGATTACTGCATCCACCAGCATACAATCTAAAACTTAGCATGTTTTTTCCTTCCGGGCTTTTAGAACCGCTATTTTCCCACTTGTATATAGCAGCACCGCCCCTGCCGTTAAGCACCTTTACGAATCTGTAGGGGTATTGGTACAATTTTTTATTTCTTGGAACATATCCTTGAAATAGATTAGATTCATAATAATTATTCGCCGCTGATGCCTGGTCTACCTCATTGAACGGATAAAGGTTTATACCTATTTTTGATACCTGTGTTGGATTATCAACCATCATTTCTGGACACATGAATATCGCGACAATTCCGTCTGGTTTTCCATCTCCAACTACAGCCTTAATGAAAACGTTAGCGCTCTGGTCTGTGCCAAAGAAGTTCATTTCAAGACCAGAATATGTTTTTCCGTAGTATTTTCCTTCGGCAGTGGCATAATCATACTTTCCCGTTTCGGCGTTATACGTTGCCTTAAAACTTGTAAGCACGCAAATCTTAAAATTTCTACTATTGGGGTCTGCAAAAGACTTTGCTACAATAGGGTCACCAATTTCAAAACTTTCCTCTGTCAGACTTGCGCCGATTGCATCGTTGGCTATATGCTGCCTCACAACAAACGACGGTCTAATTTCATAATCAAACATCCATGTTTGAATTACATCTATTTCAAACGTAAGTTCACAAACTTCGTTGTTTACATAATTGCAAGATGTAACAAACGCATAGAAATATTTATTTTCAAAGTTTGTATTCTTATACACAAGATAATTAACAGTATAAGCGATTGCCATAGGAATTGTTACTCTTATTCTTTTGCTATCCCTAAAGTAGCTGCAATTAGCAACAGTAAAGACAGACTTTCCGCTTATGTCTGTAAATTGTTCCGCTTTTGTTGCGTATAGCTTAGTGTGTCTATACCCCATATCAAAAGGTATATTGCTACAGAACCACACTTGGCTATTCGGCGCAATAATCATTTCTCCACCCCCGGAATCTTCAATCTCTGATTAGGGTATATAAGCGTACCGCTCAAGTCGTTAGCTTCTGCAATCCTTGGCCACTTAGCCCCACTTCCGTAGTAAAGCTGTGCAATGCGCCACAGGCTTTCGCCAGGCTTAACAACGTGAATTACATCTTCCGTTTCTTTCTGTTCTTCTGGATGTACTGGCGTTACCTCTTGTTCGTAGTCAAGACACGGAAGCAGCCCCCAATGGGTGAATGAAGTTTTTTCAAGGTTACATTTGTAACATCCAGTGTTCATCCAGCTTGCTTGTACAACCTCTCCGTCTCCAATGTATACACCCACATGACCACTACGCCATAGAATGATTCCCGGAACGTTCGGGATTGAATCAATCTTTCCCCACTTTGACAGCCGCTTGATATACGCAAACAGACCGTTAGCGCCATAATCGTTAATCCCATAAGCGTAGCGCAGATTGAGATTGCCGCCTTTTTCCTTGTACTCATACACTCGCTTACCGCCTTCGCTCCAAAAGAACCCCTTGATAAGTCCTACGCAGTCGCACACTACGGCCTTATCTTCTATTGCCCTCTTAAAGGTAGCGGAGTACCCCTGATATTGTCGGGGGTACTGCCGCTTTTTAGAATTGAGCAAAGATTGCGTAGCTTTGTAGCAGCATGTGCCGTACCAGTAGGGCGCGCCTATCATGGCTCTAACGAATTTCACAAACTCTTTGCTCTTATACATATTTAGCCAATAGCTCCAATCGTAATAGTAGCCGAACCACTCTTAGTCGGGTCAGCGTTAGACGTGGCCTTGATCGTAAGCGTAGTAGCAGTTTCGTCGCTGGCAACAAACAGGTTGCCGCTGTTGTCGATCTGCGTTTCCGCTTTGGTAGCTCCAGTCATAGTCCAAGTGACAGCCTTGGAAGCGAAGTTGACAGTAACAACATTCGCGGAAAGCTGAGCATGCTGCCCCTTAGCGACCGTAGCAGTAGCAGGAGAAACAGTAACGGAAGTTACGCTGGGCGCGCCGGGAACGAAAGCAGCAGCAGGAGCGAACGGGGACATTGCAACCACCTTGAAGGCGGTAAGATAGTAGTTGTAATAAAGATGCTGCGGATTGAAGAAGTCGGTGTAACGAAGCGTCTGGTCATACATCTGGAACCAGTTCAGGTCAACGATTACAGCAGGAATCTTGTCCAGCGCAGACAGTTCAGCAGCGCTAAATTCGTGATAACCCGGCTGCGAACCGATCATCTTCTTAAGACGCGCAACGTCCATAGCGCCGAAAGAATCAACCAGTTTGCGATGTCCAGCGAACTCAGCCTTATCCATATTAAAAGCAGAAGCCAGCACATCAACATCATAGGTAGCATCGTAGGCGCTGTTAATGATAAGATACTGGAAGCCCTTGTCAGAGAAGTTGTGTACACCAGCGATATTATAATCAGTAGACAGGAAGGTTAGCTTGTTGGATACTTCCTTGAACTTCTTTACAACAGACTTTTCGCTGCCAGCAGTAACATCAACCTGCACAGGTTTAAGATGGCCATCAAGAATATGAACACCAAGCAGGTACTTCATAATCAGGAACTCGTCATTGGCATGCGCAGTGTACAGACTGTTCGTGATGTAAGATACAAGTTCGGCAATACCGCTCTCAGACAGGAAAGCACGCTTGAACATATCAGGAGATACGGATACCTTGTACTGTACCTCATAGTTCATTGCATAGAAGGAAGCGCGAACGTCAGGCAGCTTTCGCGCAGCAAAGTCCGTACCGCCCTCATGGTCGAACTCATACACGTCAGCAATGTTGACAAAGATATCTTCTACAACTTCGCCAAACTCAAGCACACCCTTCTTGAACACAGCCCAAGGGTTGTTGTACAGGCGGCTGTTAATGAGCACCTTACCAATGCGGTTACACAGCGCAGACAGGAACTCGTTCATAAGAGACGGGTTCTGCATCAGGATAGAACCTACAGAACGAATGATTTCAGCGTCAGCAGTTACAACGGGGATATAGTTCTTGTAGTCGTTCGTCGCGCTGTTGCGAATCGCATTCAGAATGTCGGCAGAAGTCGCAGTCAGCGTCTTGTTGGGGTAAGTCGTAGGCATTGTTTATCACTCCTTATTTGAATAGTTGGTCAAATGTCATTGGTTTTTCTTCTGGTTCATCGGGTTCATCCGATTCATCAACCGTTCCCGTTTCAAACCTCTGTTTGTACTTGGTTCGCCAAGCCTTGTCATTCTCGTTGTACTTGGCTTGCCAATCCGTTTCATTGTTAAGCGTGTCGTTGATATCCTCCATAAGGTTCAACGTTTCGTCGTCGTCGCGGTCGCCAGTGTAGGTCTTGATCTGCTCTACCAGTTCCGCAAACGTTCTCTTAGCCATAACGCCTTCTCCTTAAATAATAGATGAAGTTAAATTTTGATGAGGTGGGGGTAGTTGGCTTGATCTTATCCATATTCTCGATAAGCCAGTTATACCATTTTCGCGCCTGGGCTGGGCGTTTACCAGAAGCCTGTGATGCTGAAAACTCATAACACCAGTAGAATGCTTCGGCTAAATCCTCTGGAGAATCTGTTCTCTGGGTGTACTCATAGAAATTGTATGTTATTCCGTATCTTTTTACCCATTGTTGATAATCTCCATTCGCCTCCATCCCGAATCTATAGCACTGATTTTCAATAGCTCCATAATACCCAAGCCCTTGTTCATCAACCCAGTTTTGGTATTTTGTGGCGGGTGTCCATTGAACAAATCCGTAGCCCTTCTTAACATTATATACTTGGTCTTGATAAACGTCAGGATTCCACGATTGATCTTCTGATTGAATGTTGCCGAATAGCCCCGCTATTGCTTCAACTGTCCATGGAAGTGATTCGTACTTAGTTAAATAACCTCCATCCCATCCCTTTGTTAGAAGTTGGTTAGCAAGACAAATTCTGTTTTGCTCCATTTGATCTTCATCTGTTAGGTACTTCACAAACCTGTAGTAATACTTTAAGTTATTGAAAGTGTTTATGGCTTCCTTTACTTCATAATCTGGCATTACTTCTTATCGAGACGGTCTCGCAGTTCAGTCAGCGCCAACGTGTTGTTATTCAACGCATCGGTAACCTTGGTCATTTCTTCCTTGTGCTGTTCTACCTGCTTGTTGTTGAGCCAAAACATAGCAATACAAACAGCAATCGGGAAGCCAAGGTCTTTGATAAGGTTGATAACGGTCTGCAAGGTGTCCATACACTTCACCCCCTTTCGGTTATATTATATGGCATGCAAGGCGCTTTGTCAATACCATGATTATAAATAAGCTACGCACGGTGAAAATTTTGCGCGAATCTCTGGCGTTGTGAATCTGCACCTCCCTTTAAGGAACAAGTCATGTATAATGCCAGTTCCAGATTTACTTCGAATCGCGTTTTCGCTAACGTCATTGTCAGTAGCTGCGTACACATACTTAAAGTTAGGATTCACTTTATCATCAATATACATTAAACACGTTCCTGCATCGTACCACATGCCATAATAGTTTCCGTTGTACACAATAACAATGTATAGTCGGGAACTCGCTGGACGCTCAGCGATGAAATAACCGTCGCTGTCTCCGTAAACGCCACCGTTCGCAAAGTTACCATAATCTGTACCCTTAATCATGTTCAAGAACTTGCATGTTTCTTTGTCCTCATTCAGTTCTTCACTTCGTCCCATTCTCATAAACACTACATTGTTTCCACGATAAATTTCACCTTCGCTCTTATACGGAATGCGGAAGGCCATGTGCATGTGGTAAGGATTGTAGAAGTTTGTGTTGTTTCCAAGCAGTATGCAGATTACCCTATCTTCCTCACGGTCTATGGTGTGGTATATAGATAGAAGCAAGTCTGGTTCTTTCTCACCATGTACATATCTTCCACCCGGCTCAAGCATGTACTCGTCAAAGACCATAAACTTGCATTTAGGATAAGAATACTTCTTGATCTTCTGCGATTCGCTCAATGCAAGGCAATAGGCAAGCACTCGCTTTTCGTCATCCTCCACGATGTACATGTTTTCAGTATCGCAGATGTATTCATAACCGGGGAACTCGTTTCGCATTACTTTCTGCACAGCTTTTTCCATTACGCCGTTCTTCTTTTCGTCCTGCGTGCGGCAGATGTACGCAAACTCCAATCCGTTCTTAATGCAATTTCGGATTACTATCTTTAGTGTGCTGTACGTCTTACCAACTGAACGTGGAGCATCAATCATAATGAAGTTGCATCCATAAGTCAGAAGTTTCAGTATATCTTGTTCGGCATACTTCGCCATGATATCATTCCTTCCAATAAAATAAGCAGGGTAATGCCGTATTGCTTGCAATCCATCACGATTACAGGTTACGCCCACCAGTTAAGGCGCGATACTGGCGCACCGTACAAGCCGTACATCTGCATTCCCTGCGCCATTATCATACCACATAGTTGGCGTTTTGTCAAATGGAAATTGTAAAGTTTTTATCTTCCAATACGATTCCTCCGGGGACGTGTCGTGGAAGCAGCTTTCCGCTGTATACCGCGCCGGGGTGGAAGTTTTCCCAAGTCACTTGTGCATGGCACTTTTCTGGAAGCCCACAAGCCTTAACATTCATAACACCATCTTCATCTTCGATATATGTCTTTGCGCGAATGAAACGCGCACGACAGAACGTACTTTCATGCTTCCATGCGCCCAGCTTTGTATCGTCAATGTCGAGCCCTTCTGGAAGTTCTGTCCCGATAAGATGCAAGCTGTCTGTGTCAGCGTACACAAAGCGGTCAAAAACTTTCTGAGCCGAACGAATTGTAACATTGCGTGCGTAGGACGTTACGAACACGCCAACAGGTATGTATACTCCCTTCTTGGTTTCTGGCGCTAACAGCTTGTAATGTACGATTCCTTCATCGTCCAGCGTTGGGGCTTTGGAAACAGATTCAAGGCGGGTCGCGAACTTTCCGTACAGGGAATTAAGGAATAGCTTTGAAATCGTGTACAAACCATGGTTTCCATCCTTTTTGGCCTGTATCTTATTGGCGCTCCACTTATCAATGTAATCTTTGAATATTCCATCAGCCTGTTGAAATTTCCATCCATCAATAAACTCCATTTCATACACGTTATAGTGATCTAAGAATAGCTTCAAGTCGATAGATGTAAGAATCAGGTTAGTTTCTTCACCATTCGACGATGTTAGGTATTCTGTGCTCATAAAGGAAAGCGAATGCTTGATCTGAATTGTAGGAAGGAATCCTTCTTTAACATCAAACTGACAGCGAATACTCTGTACATAAAGAGGATAGTTCTTGTCAGGCTCATACTTTCCGCGAAAGTATTTTCCTTCACCAACTGGATACGGGTTCGCGTACATTACAGACGGATACAGACTGTTCACGTCAAGAACAATGCCTTCCCCTACGTCCTTGTCAGTATACTCTGGTTTCAAATAAGTGAACCCGCCGCGATACGATTTTCTTATGAATGAATCGTACAAGCATTCTGGAAAGTTAGCTTCAAACCTGCCTTTGCCTACAATTCCCTTGTAATCAGCAAGCGCATTAGAGCCGATTGTCATTTTTGTTAGTCCCTGTTCAAAGAATTGATTCAAGGCTTTCGCAACAATCAGGCAGTCATTCTCAATATACTTGCTTTCCTGTTCTGTTAGTTCGTGTCCCTTCTCGCGCTTCTCTTTATAGTCAATCTCAAGTTTCTGACAATCCAGCTTAAACGACTTTGCTACTCTTTCGACGGTCATTGGCAGCAGCTTTAAGCTGTCATAGATTCTAACCTTCTTTCGCTTCTTTTTATTGAACAGTATTTCAAATGTGTACACTTGCCCTGTATCACTTATAAGCGTTTTAAATGTCTTATCTTCTGTAAGTATTCTATCGGTACAGTGCTTATAGCCGTTTGACAACATGTAGCACAGCATAAACTCACCGTCAAACTTAAGGTTGTGAAAGTACAGCGTGTCTCCTTCCAGCGTTTCTAACCACTTAAAGAACGATTCAATGTCTATGCCCTTCTTAAACTTATAATCGTTGAGCGAACAAGCAGCCCATGCCCACACTCTGCAATCGTTCGGGTCAGTCGTTGTCTCAAAGTCTGCTGAATAACGCATTGTTCGTTTACCAGTAATCGTCTGGTATAAAGTCTTTGTGCTCTATTTTTAACTCGTCAAGCGCTGATTGTAGTTCGCCAACCATCATTTCAACCTTTAGGTTCCTGTCACCATCTCTGTAGTGGAACTGTATATTCAAAATGTCATTGTCGAAACTTATTCTAAAAAAGTCAAAATCGCTAAACAGGTTTACATAGTATCTTAACCATGCAGAATTATAATCTCCATAGCCAGCTTTTTCCATCGCCTTTAGCCAGTTCTCTTTATAGATTGAGTATCTTTTGTCATAATAATCACCAGACGCTTGCTTCGCTACATTTTCAATATGCTGCTCGTAACCTCTTTGTGATGTATAGTCTTGTACTCTCGTCTGTTTTCTTGGCAGGAACACTTTTTGCCTTTCGCTTATAGGAATTTTAGGATTACTTATATCCATATCAATTCCAAGTCGTTCGGCTTCTCTTGCACGCTTTCTATTGATAATTCTGGTTTGCGCACGCTGAACGGTTTCTTGAGTTGGCATATACTCTATTCCCAGCTTTGTTTTCTTTCTCTTTGCCGGGCGTGCTGCTGCTCTTGCCATTCGTTCAACGTCCACAAGATCGGCTTTTGAATATATACTTGACTTTGCTTCCTTGTAACTCTTTGGTATGTTAGTGAGTGCGCTTCTCTTTAGCTGTGCTACTGCTCGTTTAAGTCTCGCAGTTGTAGATGCATCCCAGTTAATAGGTAATTGCTTAGGCATGTTATCAGTTCTCCCTTATCTGTTATGATCTTGCACCCGCGAGATTCAATATTTTGGTAGGTAAGCAAGTCGGAAAGAAGATCAACGTCTACTTCAATGTGGTAGACTTTGCGCATTTGATAGCGAACGTCTGCGCGCTTCTTCTTGTGCCGAATGCTAAAGTTTACTGTGTGAAGCATGGATGAAAAGTATAACTTATAGCCATATTCCGTTTCAAACGTGAAGTTTTCATCCGTAAAAGTTAGGCATACTTTGCTTGCCATAGGACGCTGGGTTTGATGCTATCGCCCCCAGCTTTTCACCTCCTGTCAGGCGGCTACTTTAACAGTCAGCATTTTATTCATGCCGCGAGTTACCTGCACGACGGTAAGCGGAATACCGTTTTCCCAAGTAGGCATACCATATACCATGCACAGACGATTCAGAGCATTATATACACCAGTAGACACAGCCTGATAAGACTTGCCGTCAGTGTCGATCAGTACAATGCGGGGAACAAGGTCGATTTCGCCAGTCAGATTACCTTCCTTGTCCTTTCGTTCCATTTCGATTTTCTCGATGAACAGGTCTTTCACAAGGATAGTTTTGTTGATGCAGTCAGACAGCCGGTAATCAGGGCTGGAAGTGGCGTTGAAGAAAAGAGCTTTATCCTTTTCGTTGTCCAGCTTAATCGTAGACAAGAAGCCATTCGTATTCATTTCAGACTGTACGGTAGCAAGAGCGGTCGTTTCCATTTTACTTTACCTCCTCAGCATTGGCAATAAACGCTTCAACGGTCATGGCATACTTCTTTGCAGTGCGCTCTACATGGATTACTTCGTGGGGCTGCTTTCCAAATTCCTTGTCGATTTCACGACGAGCTTTCTTCTCGTCTCCAATAAATGTGCGCTCTACAGTTTCACAGGCACAGCCGTCAAGATAGGAATACAGAGCGACAGTAAAGGTCATAGTCTCGATAGTACGGGTAATCATGTTTAGGTTTTCTCCCTTCCATATTTTACAATCAAATCTTCTGTGATTGTATACTCTTTTGTAGTTCGTAAGTGTCGCACAATTTGGTAATCCTGCCCAAAGAATGCATTGTGTAATGTCTCCCCGATCTGTTCTTTGTCTAAACTTCCGTAAAGTATAAGCAGATGGCGCTGCCCATTGGCGTTAACCTCGATATCGTGCCGTGTTATGGTTGCTTTAATCAAGTTCTTCCCTTGCTCTCCAAAAAAGATGGCTTGCGTCTTGCACCATTTCGGCCTTTTGTTGTGTATCGACTTGCCGAGCACACCATGCCATGATGATCATTCCTACAAGACAGCCGTAATTATAATCGTTGCAATCATAAATGCATCGTTCCCAACCTGCTGCAAGTAGTGCGGCTGCTTCTGGGCATACTCCATACTGCTTTATCCACCAATCGGGGGGTCTACGTTGGGTTTGTTTGCCGTTACTCATTTTATTCTTCCTCCATCATGTTATTTATAAATGCTTCAACAGCATCTATTAAGCAAGTGTCTGTTTCTGGGTCTGCTTCGCACTTGTTGCTTATTTCGTTAAGATGTGGACATATGCAGCATTTTTCATTCATTGCTCGGTTCAACCTGCTTCCATCCCAAGGCTACACAAATGTTGTTAACAAAATGCAGCAAGTTAGCAAGTTCTTCCTCGCTCATGGAGTTGAGCCAGTCTGCCCATTCCTGTTCGGTGCTGTTGTTCCAGCGAATTTTAAAAGTTCCGTCAATCATTTTGTCCCCCATAGATGAAATTGGTCATGTTCTATGAATCCGTTATTTACAAACTGGCGGTTAAGTATGAACAGAAGCATTCTTTTGGATTTAGCCCATGAAAAAGGTTCTCCCTTCGATAATTCTCTGTTCCGTCTCCATAAGTGCGGGGCATTGCCAGCGCAAATTCCACTCTTGGCAGAAACACCCGATTTTATCGTCCCACCAAAAGCACCCGATGCACCTACTTGTTTTGTAATCTTTCATTTTGCTCCCTCCGTTCGGCATAGTAGCGTTTCCATGCTTCCACCCTCCTGCAATGTTCGTGCTCATTTGTTATGGTTGTATTAAGTATGAGCGCAATTAAGGATAACCCGATAGCAAGCACTAAGAAAATCATAGGTGTGACCCCCTCCAATCAAAATCGTTCATACGGTTAAGACACATAGTCGCATAATAAGCAGCCATTGAACGGTCGCCAGCACTTGCGCGGATAGTATATAGGATTCCGCGCAGAATGTACGGAGCATGCGTAAGTGCAGAAGCGCACGTCATGTATTCTGTAAACCAACGTTCAAGCAGATCAGCGGTATCCTGCCCCATGTCGCGGCTCACATAGTACAACAGTTTATAAAAGACTTGTTTCATGGTGTTACCAGTCCCCCTTGTGTAGCTGCACAAAGACTGTATAATCTTTGTTCTCCGCCATGTAGCGCTTAAAGTCCTCTAGTGTGCCGTTGCCAAAATTGAATGCCTTAACGATAAGATCGTCCGTCCAAAATATGCCGTCGCGGGCTTTAATAGCGTCGGATACAATTCCATTGTATTCTGTGTCAAGATAGTCCTGGTCGATTTCAAAAAATACGGTCATTGAACGTGCCCCCTTTTTGATTATGCCTTATTATAGCATATTTTGTTCGTTTTGTCAAGCGTTTTTGAAAAACTTTTTGAGAAAATTTATGGATTGTGTGACAGGTGTTATGCATCACCTCTTTCAAATGGGCGGTAACAGCATGTATAGGCATAATTTACTGCGTCCACAACTATCTTGGCGGCTTTGTTGCTATAGCCGATTAAACGCAAGCCGCATTCTACTGAGTCCATTAACAAGTACCAGTCCATAGCGGTATCACAATTTTTAATAACCCATTGTAGGGCGGAGGCTGACGATCTACACATAGTATAATCGCGTGCTGTCATGCTTTTCTTTCGTTGACATATTCGTTAATCATGGGCTGCAAGTCTGTGTAAAACATAAAACTATTCCTTTCTGTCCTGTCTCATCAGTGCCGGGTGGACAGTTCCGGCAGACGGCCATTAGGCCGTTTCGACTTTGCGAATTTCACCTGTATTAATGTTGATTTTAATATTGTCACAGTAGCAGCGTTTTGCGTCGTGGAATGTTAGCGGGTCGCAATATTCGCGCATAAACCATCCTATCTGCTTTCGGGTGGTCACGGAATATAGGCCGTGACAGGATAACCAGCCTGCCGGGCTGATGGTAATAACCTCAGTGTCGTAACTGATGAAGTGAAATCCGCCCATGTCGTCAATATCAACGTGGCACTGAGAATACGCATGATCGGTGAGTTTCTTAATCATGATGAAATTCCCCTTTACATAAGATATGCAATCTCGATAGAAGCCTGATAAAATACCTGCTCAGCTGCATAATCGCCATTTGCAATGCACGCTGAATTTAATGCGACAAGGAAACCAAATGCTTCTTTATAGCGTTTTTCATTAACCCATTTGGTAAAAGCGTAATCGCTTAAACCCATTTTGTGGAGCTGTTCTTTTACCTGTTCATAATGTTTCATTTTTCTTGATCTCCTTCCTTGTCCTTTTGACATGCTTATTATAGCATATTTTGATTCGGTTGTCAATAGGTTTTTCGAAAAATTTTTAATAAATTTTGAGACTTTTATGGATAATATATTATCGATTACATGTGTTATGTAACATGTA
>ERZ1035027.764-NODE-764-length-16911-cov-452.711853_pt1 | contig 16911 bp, 35 predicted proteins | sample MGYA00520604_ERZ1035027 | MGnify/ENA primary metagenome ERZ1035027 (study PRJEB33766, sample SAMN09781743) | gut metagenome | biome: gut microbiome | host: Homo sapiens | place: Madagascar | study: EMG produced TPA metagenomics assembly of the PRJNA485056 data...
CTGGGTCACGATGCTTGATAAGCTCGCAGATACCCCGCGTAAAGTTTTCTGTAATGTCCTCGTCCGTCATGGAGCGGATAAAATCGCCGTTAGTCATCTTTAATCACCTCTTCTGCCACCTCTCTGTACTCCACGTCAATCCCTTTCGGCAAAGCCGTCTGGTACTTCTGAGCGAGCTGCTCTGCGCTCTGAGCATCGCCTAACGGCTGTTCAGGCGGCGCAACGGTGACTTCCACGTTGTCACGCATACCAAAGTAGTTCTTGGCTCGGAAAATCCACTCTGCCGGGTTCTCCTGACCGTACATACCGTTGTATGCCCACATGGACTGCATTTGCAGAATCAGCTTGAGAATGTATTTCTGCTGCAAGCTGTCGTCACGGCGTTTGCCCGCCATAATCTGCTTCAGGCTTACCCATTCGATGCCAAGAACCAGTGCAATCCATTCGACCACAGGGGAGATTCTGGCTTCGATGCAAGCGTCAAAGAAGAAGTCAAGGCGTTGCTGCACTTCAATCGGGTTGTTCATATCCACGCTTGGAAGGTCGCCAAAATACTTGGCTGCAATCATACCGATGACTTTTTTGTCCTCTTCATCACCGATTCTCGATTGCAAATCGCCTGTGTTCATCATTTTCGATTTCTCGATAGCCAATTCTTGCTGTTCTTTCACCTTTTTACTCACCTGTGAGCGGATAGATTTCCGTTTGTTAAGCATCTGTTGCTTCTTCTTCTCACGCTCTTTCTCACGCTTCGCAGCGGCTTCTTCTTTCGCCTTTTTCGCCCGCTTTTCACGCTTTTTCTTTTCAGCTTCAGTCAGTGGCGGTCTGCCACGACCACGCTTCGGGGGTGTTGCCATGTGTCAGACCTCCTTCGGTGGCTTTGGGAGCGGCATCCAATGTGTAACATTTTCAAATGGGATACACTCTCTTGCTTCACACCAACCACCGTTTACATCATAATAGGCTACCCAGTCACCAGCTTTTTTGTCGTGAACCAGAACATAATCGCTGGCAAAATCGTTTTTTGGAACATCAGGAAATCTATCTTCAACACTAATCCATTCGTTCACGTTCTCCATCTTCATCTTTGTTTCGATGTTGTCCAGCTTCCATGCAATCCACCAGACGGAACAGCAGTTGTCCAACTGCCGCCACCAAGCGCACTTTTCTTTCTCGCATACGCACCGTCCAAGCGGATTGCTGGTCATCTTCATCGGGCAGTAAAGTTCGTTTTCCATTGGTTATTCCCCGTTCATCTCATAACATTTGCCGCCGTTCTCGTTGAATCCCAAACACCAAGCTAACTCGGAAGCAATTTTCTGATAAATGCCTTTGGCGTTAAGCTCAGTTTCGGATTCCGCACAGCCGCTATAAAGACCATACAGAAAAGCCAGCCTTTCACGCCCTACCATGTTAATTTCCTGAATCATCATTTCCACCCCATCACAACAGCCGTACAAACGGCCAGACACACGTTAACGAACAGCCAGACGAGCATTGCCTGCCGTTCCTCAAACAGGCTGTTCGCCATGTTCTTGATTGTCCGTTCAGACTGAACTACTACCGCCAGCAGGACTAAGCAGACCAGCCAGCGGGTTACAAATTCAAACATTGTTACCTCCATCTAACATCCTCTATGATGTTTGGATTTTCGTGCGATTGAAACTCATATAGACTGCATATAGTTTTCTTTCCGCAAATCGGGCAATTAGGAGTTTTTCTGCTATCCGCTAGAGCAGTTGCAATACGTTCATCGCACACATCGACGCTAGTGGTGCAGAAGTCGCAAGTGAACGTGGCTCTTTTAATGCGACAAAACTTCGGATTTCTTGAAGTAATCTCTGAAATGTCCTCTACCGAAAACATTGCCATTAGCTCCACCTTTCTCTCAGCTCTTTTTCGACCTGTTCTGACTTTGCTGTGATATAATCCGCAAACTCGTCAGGTGTCATGTCTTCTTTTTTGAACTTGCCAACCATCTCCCAGTACCTGTCACCGTCCCATCGGCTGGTATCGGTTTAGGCAGCGCGGGTTATTGCAAAATCGCTCGCTTCCGATGATGCGCAGCGGCTTCCCGCAGTAGGGGCAGAAGTCCGGGAGCTGCTGTGGCGTGGCAGATTCCATGTCTGCCTTTGACGCACCGGTTTGCATCAGCTTAATCACGCAGTAAACGGAACCCGGCTGCGCTACCGCAATGCAGCTCTGACGTGCTGGGCATTTTGAGCAATCGTACATCGTTAGTCCTCCATCTTCTTGCCACACACCGGGCAGTCTCCGTACTTATTCATCCAACTGCTCCTTTGCTTCAAGGCGAGAAAGCCAGCGGTCGAGCTTTATCTCGGCGGTTTTGTAGATTTCCTCCGAAACCCTTGCCTTGATACATGGTTTTGAATCAGACAAATAGACCGTGAACGCAACTTTAATGTCTGCTAGTTCCTCTAGCAGATTTTCTTCACACTCTTCTACGCTCTTCGGTGTAGGGTTCGTGCCATCCAGCGCACGGCGCAGCTTCAACGCAGCCTGTGCCAGTTCGGACGCTTCTTCTGCCAACTGCGCCAAGATTTCCGTCTTTGGCAAAATGTCTGAAACTTTCTTGCTCACTTCTGTTCTCCTTTCAATAGAGGTATCGCCATGCAACGATTTTGGCATCGCTTGCAACCCATTCGCCACTATTTTGAAACCAGCGTTTGTCGGCGTATTTGCGATATGCAAGGTCAAGGTTGCCGTTTTCAAACTTAATTTCGACGGCTTCACCACATTGCGGTTGAACATTCATGCTGTTCCATTCGTTTTTATTTTCGGTATCTGGCTTTTGCTCTTCTGGCGTTAGCCAATCATTTAATTGCTTCATGCAGGACGGGCAAAGCTGAATCGGTTCTTCGACCAGCCCAAAGCGGTTGCGTTCCACTGTGCAATCTAAGAACAGAATCGAATTTGCAGTACCGTATCCATCGTTTATGTCAGGCACTTTCCGATTAAAAATCTCACCGCATCTGTCGCACTTAAAGACAACACTCACTCTTTTATTCCCTCCATTCTTGAACCACAGTTAGGGCAATAATCAAAATCCGATACACGCTCATACGGCGAAAGTTTGTATTCTGCTCCGCACTTGTCGCACTCGATTGAGTTGTTTTCATGGTCGTAAATCCATTTTGCTTGTCGTTCTTGTTCTCCTTTCAGCCAGTCGTTCAGCTTTGCCATGCAAGAGGGGCAAAGAAGAACGCTCCATCCTTCTTCTCCACCGATTATTGGCCGAACCTCAAGTTTGTTCTTCATTTTGTTATATTCCTCAAGTGTAAACGTTTCACCACACCTATTACATATCAATGCCATGTTCTTTCTCCAATCTCTTTAGTAACCCATCCACGTCATACCGCCAATGGACACGCAGCCTTTTTGCCTTGACCTCTATCCCCTCTTGTTCTGCCCACTGCCAAGGAATGCTCTTGCGGCTCTCGTTGTAACGGAACTCCAGAACCTTGCTTGCGGGTATTGCAAAGGTGCGGTTGACCGCCCTGTAATTGACTATCACATGAGCGGTCTGACCGCCGTATCCCATTGCTTCCACCATGTCAGTGATGTGCTTTTCCTTGCGGTATTTGCACTTTGCCTTGTCGTACTTGCCGAACACCTTTTCCAGAGGGATAGATGGCGTTTCGATGGTTTTTAGTTCAAACAGGTGGTTCATCGGGTATCGGTACACTAGGAAGTCGCAGATGTTGTCGATGGAAAAGGACAGGTTCTCGTTGCCGCCGTAGTAGGTGGCGGCACTGTCTTTTAGGCGGTAGCACCACGCATCGGATGGGACGGATGCCTTGAAGTCTGCTTCAAATTGCTTGCCGGTGTTCATGCGTTTTCTCCCGGAATTTCAGGAATCGGCATCCAAAACTTGACGAATCCTCGCTTTTCCTCGTCTGCCCATCGGCCATCTTTGAACTCCCTTGTTGCGATGCAGTTTTCAAACCACGAATCATAAACTCCGATATAGAATCCGTCTTTAGGTGGAAGTTCTTTTTTTGCATCACGCCAAAACAGGTTTCCCTTTGGAATTTCAATTTCAGACTCGCTATCAATCAGACTAAGCACATCGCCAACCGTGTTAAGCTGACCGATGGATAGCGAAAATTCAAGAATACTTTTTAGGCTGGTCGCGTCAATGGGTCTAACCACTGCTGGCATTTTCATCCTCGTTCACCTCTAAATTCACTTCCGAGAAACCGTTTCTTACCACGTTCCCGGTGCTTGTCCTCGTAGTCACGGTGGTACACGCTCTGGCTGTGGTTCAGCTCATACACGAATGCCTTGCGTTCCTCGAAGTCTTTTTTTTCTGCCTTGTACTTCTCGCAGGTGTCGTGACAAGCTGTGTGGCGTGATGTGCAGTCTTGACAACAGGTAATCATTCATTTAACTCCACTGTTCAGCCATTGCTTTTGCAATGCCAGGATAAGTTTTGCTTCGCTCTTTTGCATGACCACTCCCAAGCTGCCATATCCTAGTTCTTTCTTTAACTGAAAGAGACATCATGTATTCATATACATTGTCCGTTTCGGTTAGCCTGGGAAGATTTTTCAACCACAGACAAGTTTTCTTTTGCTCCGGGTGCCCAAATTGCCAGGGATTGATAATCTGGTTTGGCTTTCGATATAGCGTGGACATTACGCACACTGGGTTTTCAATGGCAATTCGCGGAATATCCGCTTCCGCAAACTTCATAAATAACGCAGCTGCTTCAAATCGCAAACTGAGCGGCTTTTTTCCTTCCGTAAACCACCGTGCACCAGAAACAGCCAGGTGTGTGCAGGGCGGGTGTGCAATAAGCAAGTCCCACTTTCCAACGTCATGCGTTACGCCGTCCATCGTCACGACTTGCCCCCCTCCAGAGCCTTGAGCGCATCCCCGAGGATGTGCCACTCGGGATGCCCGCCGGACGGTTCAATCAAGTCGCACGAGTAGGCTTCATGCCCACGGGTACGAAATGCTTTGCAGACCTCCTGCGATTCCTCACAGGCAACTAAAACTTTCATCTTTCCAAACTCCCGTCCAGCCAGATAGCACAGCTCTTATATAAGGTAGGTGGTCAACGTGGTTTCTGAACACCCATTTCAAATATCACGTTATTACGTCAAAAAGGCAAATCTTCACTGTCCTGAATTACTGCAAAATCGCCAGTGCCAGGAGCGGAGCCAGACCCACCAGCCAGCGTTTTCTTCGGTTTGACCTCATAATCGCCGGAACGAATCTTATCCACGCTTGTAAAGCGGTCAACGACCAGCTTGGTCTTGATGTTGCCATCGTTGCCCATGTACTCTTCCTCACGGAGAACCACGCCGACCAGCTTGCCACGCAGGGTCTTTTCATCGTTGTTGAACTTGTAGCCGGGATTGGACTGCTCCACAGCAGTGATGAAGCCCTTGAAGAACGGCAGTGCCTTCTCTTTGTAACTCTTGATGGTCTTGCCGCCCCACGCCCATTCACCCGGATTCAGCTTGCCACGTTCGATAAGGGAAGCGGTCTGCTCACGCCAGTAGCCCTTGAATTCGCCCTCTGCGACTTCCCACTCGATGTTTAGACGTTCCTTTGCGGGTTCGTCAATCGCCTTGCAGATACCGGCAACGTAGCCGCCAACAGGCAGGTCACGGCGTTCGGTGGCTTCCTGCACGTCATTCCAGTTGATGTTCTTCATCTGTTACTCTCCTTTGTTATCCGGCTGAACCGGGATGTTGTAATACTCACGGATGGTCTTGTCTACGGCGGCGAGGTCGTTCTCGATCAGCGCATCGTTGAACATCCCCAGAGGGGTTTTCACGGTGTCCATGCCATCGTTGCGGGTGCTGAACAGGTATCGCCCATCCTGCACAACTGTTTTTAGGACGATGGTGAAGTATCCTTCCACACAGACCTTCTCATCCAACAGCTTACCGATGGTCTTGAACTTCTCACCACCATCGCCGTCACGCTCACTGTGACCAAAGAAGTAAACAACCACATCGTCCGGCAGTTCCTTTGCCCGCATCAGCAGGGTGTTGAAGTTGGCTGCCATGTCGGTAAACTTTTGGTATCCGGCGACCTTTGCGTTCCGCATGAACTCTCCGGTCATAAGGTAGGTGGCATCGTCAATGACGATAGACTTGCGCTTGGTGCTGTGGATTGCAGCGTCAATCTTGCCGTAGTCGTTGGTGATATAGGTTTTCATGTTGCTGCGGAACGGTAGCGGCTTGCCAAGCACGTTGATGACCGCCACCTGTTCCGGGTCAAAGTTCCGAAGCGAAGCAGACTTGCCGCTGCCGGAATGACCGTAGACCATTACTAATACTGCCATTTTTTCTTTCCTTTCTTGGCTTCATTAGGCTTCATTGTTATTACTTTGGCTTAATTTGGCTGTACAAATCAACCAGTCATCAGCTCTGCCAGCTGGTGGTACAAGTCTCTCAGTTCAGATTCTCTGCTGTCGATTTCAGCCTGCAATTCTTCGATTTGCTCTAAACGCTCCGATTCTCTTTCCGCCAAGACGTCGTACCTGTCCATGTAAAATTCTCGATCGTCAGGTTCTTCGCCACCAAAACGGTCATACTTGCCGGAGCAGTCAAACATTTCGTTCATTCTGCATCCCTCCATTTGTTGGTATGATGTGTTGCACGGCTGATTTTCTTGTTTTTACGGTCTTCATATTCGTTTTCCGCATTAACGCCAAGTGCGCACATGACAAGTGCCACAGCCAAAAGCGAAACTGAGAGAAAAGTGTAAAATAGCCCAGTTCCAAGCGTTGTCGCGTTTTCGATTGAGCTTCCGCATCCAACAGACCAGATCGAGAACAAAATCCCAACTGTAACCAATATCGTTGCTTTTACGCTTTTCATTTTTTCACCTTTTTCAACACGACATCGAAGTAATTCGGGTTTGAACTATCGACGATTGCGTATGCGTTTAGAACATCGCATATCTTCAAAAGCGTCCCTGTTCTGATTCCTTCTTTGTGCCTGGCTCTTCTTCTCCCAAGAATGCTGTCCAGTGTCGGCCTTGACACTGTGCTTTTACGGCAAAGCTCATTCACACGAATACCGCGCTCTTTCATGGCATCTTCGAGGGTCATTTTTTCTCACCCCTGTGCCCGAACACCCAAGCAGACGCAGCGATGACAGCAGCGGCGATGGCATATTTTGCGGCTTTAATACCAACCATCACGCCGATCTCGTTCATCAGCCACATATTCACAAGGAGGAATGCCAGGACGATCGCCAACGTTCCGGCCCAAATCAAAATAAGTTCAACCAACGCCTTCATGCTTAGTCCTCCCGGCCGCCAACGGCACATTCTGCAACTGTGTCTTCGATTTTCTTACGCAGCATTACGAAAACCATGCGGATTTCTTTCAGCTTCAAGCCGGAACTGATGGCCATGCCGTACATATCGTTCATAAGCTTGTATGCTTTGGGGGATAGGTCGTCCTGCGCAAGCTTTCGTTTGTATCCTTTTCTTTTGTACATTTCTTGCAGTCCTTTCTGCGGATATGCTCTAGGCGGTCAGCTTCTCGGCTTTGCCATCGAATCTCCCGCTTTCCGTAATACTTGCCGTTCATCTTTACCACCTATCAATCGTTCCAAGTTGTAGTCCGAGCACTACCTTGCCGTATGTGATGCCAAGCTCCTTTGCTTTTGCTTCGATTTCCTCGATGGTATAGTTTTCGGTATTTTTGCTTTCCTCTTTTTGCTTCGGGCTCTCGCGCTGATAGCTTTTGCCTTCTTCTCTGTACTTTTCACGCAACTTTTTTTGCAGGCCTGCGTAAGCTGCTTTCGAGCACTCTGCGTGATACTTCTGGAAAACGTTTCTTCGCACAAGCGGTTTTCCGCACCAAGCACAAGGAACTGGTTTTGCAGTTTCGTTGCGCCTGGCTTCCGTTTCTTTCCGCTTGCGTTCTCTGTCTCGTTCCAGGCTCACGATTCTATAGCACTCAGTGCAATATTTTCGATTCGACGCAGCCATCCCGAGAAAAGTTCCGCAGCGCTCACAGTATTTAATCTCCATGCTGCTCTCCCACTTTCTTCCTGGCTTCCCTGTTGTGCCGTTCAAAGCACTGGTTCAGCATCTTTTCCATCCACAGCACCTTGTTGGCATCGTTTCTGGATACGCCAGTAGCCATTGCCAGCTTCAGTCTGCGCTTGCGGCTTTGCGCTTTGCGAAATTTCGTCACCAGCACTCACCAGCCTTTTTAATGATGAACGCGGGCACGTTTCTGCCGGTAGCCCGACACAGGCAGACACACTTGGCAACCCAAGTATCAAAAGAAGCAGAAGGGATGCAGCACGTTGCATTTCGCTTAAAGCTTTCATCATCCGGTTTCCCAAGCCAAACAGAAAGTGCCTTGTAGTCATACGCTTCCGTGACTCTGCACCATTCGATGCTATACCCATCCAAACACAGTTGGTTCATAATACGCATTGCCGTAAGCTTTGCTTCGGCGAGTTCCGCTGCCGTCCACTTGAGCTTGTCCGCTTCGTAGGCCTTTGTCGCTTCGTCAATGGCAAACTTTGCATCGTCCGGGTGCTCAAGATCTACTTTCAATGTCAAGATCTGTTCCATGTTCAGTCCTCCTTCTGCTCAATATCTAGAATCTTGCAAATGCTCTGAATAATCTTCTCCGGCTTTCGCTCACCACGAAGAATCTTGTAGAGGTACGAATCATCAAGGAACAATCCAGTATCGCTTTGAACCGCCTGAATCAGCTCCGTTTGCTTCATACCTCGCTGCAACAGCTTCATCTTCACTTCCAGCTCAAAGCCAGAACGGAAGTTTTCTTTCAAAATTCCACCTCCATTTGCCAAAATCTATTGACAAGTACGGAAAACTGTACTAATATAAGGGTGTAGAGAGTTTATATCGTACAGTGTTCTGTACTGCCCATGTCTGTATTATAGTACAGACTTCTGTACAAGTCAACTCTTTTGTACAAAATTCTGTGCATTTGTATACTTGCACAAATATGGGAGTGTTCTTATGTCGGACTTGTACAGCAACATCCACGCACTCTGCGAAAAAGAGGGCATCAAAGACGGAACCCTTTGCAGCAACATTGGGATTCGCCGCAGTTTTCTTTCCGAGCTGAAAGCCGGAAGAACAAAAAGCCTATCCGCAGAGGTTCTTTCCAAAATTGCAGCCTACTTCAACGTGTCGGTGGACTACTTACTCACTGGCGAGCAAAAAGAAAATCCGTCCCAGCAGTTAAGCCAGGACGGACAAGACGTTGTAGATTACCTCGCAAAGAGATTTGACGGCATGAGTGAGGAAGATAAAAAGCTGGAGATGAACAAAATTCAGAGCTATATCTACTCTGAAATCCAAAAAATGATTTAAGCCCCGGCTTAAAAAGACACCCCATAGACCGGGCATTTCGCTTCGGACTATGGGGTGTTGTCATTGAATACCTAAGAATACCTTTAGCTTTTCTGCAAGCTCTGGATGCTCTTGCAGCTGCTTTTTGAGGTCTTCAAAAAATCGTTTCTCCTGTTCGCTCATTGTGGCATATCCCTCCCGATCGGTAAGTGCGGATGTTCATTTGATATGATTATACACCTTTCCGTTGTACAGTCAATATCATTTTAACAACTTTGTTGAAATTAAATGATTCTTTTGCATCTATCGTTTTTCATCGGGAAAGCCAACGCAACAATGAGCGTCCAATAAAGCCACGATGGGGCTCGCTTATCCTTTGTTTTGTAATACGTCTTTGAGCATGGAACGAAAGGGATTTTCGGGTAGCTTATCCAGTACATCTGCTTTGACGAGCGCATTTGTGCTGATGCTGTGCGAAACATTGTTTAGCTGCACAATGGCATCGTCTAAGTCTTTCACCGTAGCCCCACGCCGCTCCATTGACTGAAGGAAAGTTTTCACTTCTTCAAGAACAACAGGGTTTTCGGCTTTATAGAATCCATTTGTAAAGTCCATCTCTTTTCCTTTCACAGCTCTACGAGCTGTCCGTTAATACGTTCGATGCTGTCTGCCGGGTCGCGCCCATCATCTAAAGCGGCTACGGCGCGCTCCAGGATGCCTTTTGCTTCGAGGTAAGCATCTTTATCGGCTTCGTACCCAGAAAGGCTCAGGACAAGCTCCAGAGTCCGTCTGCGAACGTATGGGATAATCAGAGCGTCTACGGTTCGGTTCATTCGTTTTCCTCCCATGGTTCAGGTGTGTGCGGTTGCCCATCGGGAACGCTGGCGGGCATTCCGTCGATGAGTGGCATACGTTCGTGGTTCCAGATTACAGTTTCTTTCATTTTGCATTTCCTTTCTCTTTGGATTTTTTTGACAATACAGTTATATCACATATCGCTGTTTCAATGGAACGGCGATTTTTTCCATTTATTGTTTCACATTGTGAACAATATATCTGGATAAATTTCTTTGATTTGTGTTATTTTGTCGAAAGAGGGGTATTTATGGATGATTATAGGCTACGAGTAGCAAAAGCGTTAGAGATGGCAAGGGCAGAATCAGGCCTTAGCCAACAGAAGCTTGCGGACAGGATGGGTATAGGTCGGACATCCATCTATCGCTATGAGCAAGGGACGATGACCCCAGATGCTCCAACGATTATCAAGTGGTTTGTGTGCTGCGGAGTTGCGGTCAAGCGGTACATAGACGCTTGCTTGCATCCTGGCTTGCTGGAAAGCCTGGCAGAGGACACCGGCACCGAAAATAAGAGAGATGCGCTGATAAAGCACATCGAGGAGACCAACGCTGAGGAAATCGACCTGTTGTTCTACCTGATCTACGGCAATCATGGCTCAGACTACCTTGCTGTGCTGTGCGAGGTGGTAGCCAATCTTCACACGACCTTGCGCGATCGTGTGTCCATCTGCCGTACCATCACAGGGCATTATGAGATGGCAAAGGCTACCAAAACCGACCCAGACCCTGACGGGACACAGCCCAATATGCAGATTTTGTATCAAGCACAGGACTGCGGGGAAGCTTCTGCCATGAAGCAGAACGATGCTTATACAATTAGTGAAGAAAATATTTTGCGGTGATTGTCGAATTATCGCGGTTTTTGAGAAACATTTTGTCCACGTTTATCCACTTTTTGTACACGTTTCATGAAGATTAGGTATACCTTTGACTTGTCATTCCGTCCCCCATGGGTCAAAAATTGGCAGGATTCGCACGGAATAAATAACGAATTAGCGTTAATATGCTGTTTGCAATTGAGTAACTTGTCAATCCGTCCCCCATTGTGCAGATTAGGTATACCTTTCCATCCACTTTTTGTACACCTATCTACAATCCGTCCACGTTTAATATGCCTAACCATCAATGATGTACCTTTCGGTTTACTTTGGACTTGCGTTTATTGGCTGTGAGCGCTACCGTTTTCAACAAGATTTGAAAATTCAAGACGTGTGCGTTGAAAAGTGTCTGCTTCTTTGCTATTTAGTAGATGTTATTTATCTCTCTTGTTTAGTATCTTGTTTAATATATGTAAGGAGGTATACTAAATCTGCACGAAGGTATACTAAAACTGCATGGAGGTATACAAAATCTGCACGGACAGGTATACCAAATCTGCATAAAGGTTGAAACTTGCACTTGATATTTCAACCATGCTGTGATATACTAGTATCAGTAAATGGAAAGGATGTGAGAGCTTGGGAGATTTGTCGATGAACAATCTTGTTGAGAAGAGCAAGGCTCTTGTATGGGCGAAGTTCAGGGATTATACGGCTGGCGAACTTCGGCTTTTGGAAGTCTACCTATCAAGAATCAATCCTCGTGACCCTGAAAGCGCAACTGTTCAGTTCACGTTGAAAGAATACTGTGACTTTTTAGGAATTCGTCTGAACAGCAAAGATTTGAAGCAACAGCTTAGGCATTTCATTGAAAACACTGTGGCAGTTCCGCTTGAGGGAAAAGACGAATATACGCTATACACGCTCTTTGCTATGGCACAGATTCGTTTTGACCCGGAATGTTTCACCTATATGGTCTCAATCAGATGTAACCCGCTGCTTCAGCCTGTGTTCTTTGACATTGCCGAGAAAGGCTATGTTCGGTATCGGCTACGCTACACGGCAAGTATGAAATCACAGTATAGCATCCTGTTGTATTCGATTCTTCGTGATTGGATGAACATGGGTTCAAAGGCTCACGAAATCAGCATTAAGAAGTTAAGAGAGCAGCTCGGTGCAACGGCAAGCAGTTATGACCAGTTCAAATTTTTCAGAGTAAAAGTTTTGGACGCTGCCGTTGATGAAATCAATGAAATCTCTGATATTTCGGTGTCGTACAAGAAACGGACTGTTGGGCATAGAATCGCTTCAATCATCTTTGATGTGAAAATGAAGCGCTCTGAAACTGTCATAGATGCCGAATCCAACGAGATTGAAACGACACCCTTGAGAGATGTTTCTGATAGCGAAAAGCCCGTTAAAAGCCCTAGAAACGGTGCATACGAAGATGTTGACTGGGCAAGCCTAATGCCGGGCATTGACGAAAAGCAGTGTGCAAGCATTGCAAGGTCTGTGGCAAGGAGAATAAAATCTGAATACCCGAACATTCGCAAGGACAAGAAGAAAGATGCCGTTGTGAACATCGTGCAAAGTGCGTACGAGCAGGCTGTAAAGGGTAAGCCGGATGTTGAAGTGCCGGAAGCATATCTGCGGACGGTTATCAAAGATTCGCAGCTAAGCAAGTTTGCAACATTCGGTTTCGATTATCTTGAGTAAAGAAAGAGTGATAAAATGGCAAAAATCATAGCTATCGCCAACCAGAAGGGCGGCACAGGCAAGACTACTACAAGCACCTGTCTGGCTGGTGCATTGCAGCTGCTTGGCAAGAAGGTCTTGCTGGTGGATTGCGATGCCCAGTGCAACGCAACGGACACCTATGGTGCACAGACAGAGGATGTATGCACCCTGTTCGATGTGATGACTAGACAGGGAACGGTAGAAGAAGGCATCCAGCACTGTGAAGCTGGTGACATCCTGCCGTCTGACAATGCGTTGAAGGACATTGACGAGCAGCTTGTCCGGGATATTGGCAAGAACTTCCGGCTGCGAGAAGCGTTGGAATCCGTGTCAAACCGGTATGATTACATTGTGCTGGACACTCCCCCGCAGCTTGGTCTTGCGCTTGTGAACGCGCTGATCGCCGCCAACAGCATCATCGTGCCTATCACAGCAGACCGATATGCACTGGCTGGTTTAAGCCAGCTTTCGCAGACAATCGGCGATGTTCGCAGATATTTCAATCCGACCTTGAAGATTGAAGGCTTGCTCCTGAACCAGTACAAGAGCCGTGAGAACCTGTCCAAAGAGGTTGTGGAGCAGCTCCCTGTGATTGCACAAAGCATGGGAACAACGCTGTTGGACGTGAAGATTAGACCGTCTATGGGTGTTCGTAAGGCGCAGGCAGAGCGGCACAGCCTGTTTAGCGGCGACACGGCAAAGAGTACCAGCGCAGAGGATTTCAAGGCTTTGGCGCAGAAAATTGTAGAGGGGGAAGAAAAATGAGTAAGAAAATTGTAGACGTTGCTCCTTTGATGGAATACTATCGAAACAGACTTTTAGAAGAAGGTAGTAACCCGGCGTTAGAAGATGCACTTGAAAGATTAAGAGAATTGAAAGACTATACAGATTCTTTACTACCTGCTGGATATTGGATAGAAAGCATTTGTTTAGATGATGCTTTTTGGGTATGTTCTAACTGTAAGTTTCCTAGCCAAGCGTCCGCAGCGCCAGAGATTTATCACTATTGCCCTAACTGCGGTGCAAAAATGGGGGGCGAAAAGAAATGAAGTCAACCAGCAAAAAATCATCCGGCTTGTTGGGTGGGTTTGATTTTCAGCCTGTTTTTTCGGAACAGACATTAAGCCAAAGTGAGCCAAAGAAAGAAGGAGTAAGCCAAGCAAAGCCGAACGAAGCCGAACAAGCACAGATTAAGCCCAGTGAAGCCACAGACAGCCATGCACAGCATAATGAAGCACAATTAAGCAGTATTAAGCCGAAGCAAGTCAAAGGCAGCGAAACACAGCCAAGCAATGCCATAGTAAGCGAAAGTAAGCCAAAGAAGCTGAAACAGGCGAAGGAAGTTCAACGCCTTATCGAACAAGGCGATGTTCCCGGCGCACTGGTAGAAGCTGGTCTGGCAAAGAAAAAAATCCCGATGCCAGTATCGCATCAGGGCGTTGCAAGCGGTGACGGCAAGCGTTCCAAGCGCATTACCATCCTTATGAGCGAGGAAGAGCGCAAATACATCAACCGTGAAGCAAGGCGGCACGGAATGACGATTGGACAGTTCGTGTACGCTCTGGCGGTTGCGGCGGCAGAGGGGAAGATTGAGTTAGAGGATTTCTTGGAGGATTAAAAAAGGGGGTTCCAAAACGGAACGCCCCCGCCGTATCGTATCTTGCAGTATTAGGCATTGACTTTTAAGCACACAAATAGTATACTTAATGTGCGCTCAAAAGTGGAGGTGAACGCATGAGTGCAAAAATGGGAAGACCAAAGTTGGAAAACCCGAACAGTGTTCGCACAAGCGTCCGTCTGGACGTGAACACGGATAAACAGCTTTCGGACTATTGCGAAAAAAACGGCATTTCTAAGGGAGAAGCTGTTCGTGAAGCTGTCCAGCAATGGCTTGAACATCAAAAATAAAAAATCCCCTAAACTGTTCGGAACTTGGCAGTAACAGACAGTTTAAGGGATTACACTCCATGCGATTATGGGTGATAAATCCATTATATCATCTTCATAGTTGCATTACAAGCAAGATTTTTATGGTAAAGCCAATGAACATTCCAGCAACGAAAGAAGAAATTCTTGAAAACTTCAAGAAAAACAGCAATGGCCGTCCGCTGAATAAGGATGATTACGAAATTGCAGAAGCATTATCTCGCATCACTTACAAAGCGTATGAGGTCGGCATGGAAGATGCAAAACAGTTGAATATGGAGGATACGATGGATAACAAGAAATGTAATGCACTTCACGTTTTTAAGAATAGCACATTCGGTCAGCTTCGCACGATTGAAGAAGACGGAAAGATTCTTTTCTGTGCTTCTGACGTAGCAAAGGCTCTTGGGTATGCAGTTCCTCGCAAAGCGGTTTTTGATCACTGTAATGGCGTAACGAAACGTTACGCACCTACAAATAGCGGTGTGCAGGAAATGAGCTTCATCCCAGAAGGTGATGTTTACCGTCTTATCACACACAGCAAGCTGCCCGGCGCAGAGAAATTTGAGACTTGGGTGTTCGATGATGTTCTGCCGTCTCTCCGCAAGGATGGCTATTACAGCCTTGCACCGCAGGAGAACAAGCCCGACACGCAGGACAACGCAATCTTGCAAGTGCTGATGAAAAACACGGAAGTCCTGCAAGCCATTGTTCAGCAGAACCAGCAGATTATGATTGCTCTTACCAATCTGTCTGTCAACGATGCAAAGCGCACGATGGAGATTCAGCCTTATACTTCCCATCAGGGGCAGAAAGGCGATGGTAAGCGTAGCAAGCGAATTACGATTCTTATGAGTGATAGCGAGCGGACGTTTGTTACGAGAGAAGCCCGCAAGCATGGATTCACAGCAGGGGAGTACATCTACAACCTGTCCGTTGCAGCATCGAAAGACCAGATTGACTTAGGCTAATGACATGGGAGGACTGACGTATGATGAGGTCGAAAGAATTTTACGAAGGAAGTATTAGCCGTTTACAGAAAACGGTCAAACGCGGCATTTACGTTCTTTTGTTCGATGCTGTTGCCGTAGCGGTTCAGATTCCTTTTATCTTTGCTGGTAAATGGGTTGCAACGCACTTGATTTTATCCATCGCCGTATCTTTTGCGGCAGGATTTAGTTTTAACACGCTTGTAGATAGCAAAAGACAACTTGATATGTACAAGGCAGATATGGAATTGTACTACACCAAAGAAAAATAATTTATGTGAGGGGAGAAAAATGCGCACATACAAGCCACACAGATGCAGGAGAAAAGAGGAACAAGTTAAAAGCTGAGATTTAAGGAGGAGAGCTCACATGGACAAAGTGAAATATTCTGATTACAATATAGAAGACTTGAAGCAGAGAAGGAAATCTTACGGAAGCGGCATTGAAATTTGCAGAAGTGGAGATGGAATTGACACTTCAATCGGTAGCAAAGTATGTTTTCCTGGACGAACATTGTCGCCGGATGAGGCGATTGCTTTTGCGGAGAATCTGATTAAGGCCGCGAATGAGGCAAAAGAGTTTAAGTACAACGGATATTTCATCAATTGGCTTGAGTAAAACTAATCATTATAATAGAAAGTGATCCCCTGCACAGCCGATTAAACTATGCAGGGGATTACTTTATTTATCTGTCACGCAGTCCCAGTAGGCATACGCCTTGCCATCCACAGCGTCCGTGTCATCAAGGAACGCCTTTGCCATGTCAGCGTAGAAGCCCGGAGTGTCAACAGACTGGCGCTTTGCGACCTGACAATAATCCGAGTACATCATGTTCATGACAGCCCAGAAATCGTTCGGGTCACAGGTGATGTTGCGCTGTTTGGCAACGTCCTGAGTCTGCTCAAGCGTCCAGTGACAGCCCTTCGTGCCGTCAGCGTTCACCATGCTGTCGCACCATTCCTCCGCTTCATCGTGGGTGAGGTGTTGGCGTGGCATCTTAATGGAACGGCTGTCCGCACCGCCACGTTCGTACTGTCCAGACCGCTTATCCCAGTCGCCGTTCTGCGAGAAGCCAATCTGCGGCATTCTGCGCCCATTCTCTACGTCAGGGTAGCGGGGAATGGGGTATGGGTCGATGTAGCGGTTCTCTTCCTGCGGATAGTAGGGGTAACGGTCGTTGCCACCTTCCAGCTTACGCAGACGGCGTTCCATCTCACGCTCCCTGCGGTCACGCTCTTCCTCAAGGCGGTCACG
>ERZ1035027.766-NODE-766-length-16882-cov-3.579366_pt1 | contig 16882 bp, 18 predicted proteins | sample MGYA00520604_ERZ1035027 | MGnify/ENA primary metagenome ERZ1035027 (study PRJEB33766, sample SAMN09781743) | gut metagenome | biome: gut microbiome | host: Homo sapiens | place: Madagascar | study: EMG produced TPA metagenomics assembly of the PRJNA485056 data set...
GTAGTAAGCTTTCTTGGTAGCAGCCACCAGTCTTTTTTCAAACGGAAGTGCTTCAAATGCGATTTCTCTGTCCCGCCGGCGACTTGCCTGCAATTCCTCATTGGTCAGCCGAAATTCCCGCTCGATCTCCTCATCTGCCCTGCGCATTTCCTCTAATTCCTGCGCGGTAAATCCCATCTTGTTACCTCCTCATGTTTTAAGTAACCGTTCTACGCTGGTACGCAGAACCTTTGCGATCCGGGCCATTACATCGCACTAATGCCGCTTCATGCGTTCGCAGTGCCGCCGTACCCCCGACTTGGCAACTGCCAGATCGCTGGCGCTCCTGTACCGTTTCTGCCGCTCCTCCTGCTCCCGCTTGTTGCATGCATCGAATTCCTTGTACTTCGGGCAAACCACCTGGCACCCAAACTGACGATCTGTACAGTCTTTACACGGTCCTTGTCTCATCTCGGCACCCCCAGAAGCCGCGCCGCCTCCGCATCGGTAAATCCCAGCGTTTGCCCGATACGGAACAGTTCATAGGCGCTCCAGCCCTTCTTAAAGCGGTTGCTGATCTGCGTTTCCGAGATCCCAAGCGCCTGTGCCAGTTCCTTGTTGTGCGCATAGTCGCTCCGGACCATTGCTGCCCGGATCGTCCGGTTCACCATGCGTTGATATGTATCCGGGTTCCGGGATAGGCGGTCCATCTTTGTCCTCGGCATGGTTACCTCCTTTTTATGATTTCGTTTACTGCGTTAATTGTTCTTAGTTCCGTCACTTTCTATGAGCCTTTCAATTGGAACATTTAGCAATTTACTCAACAGTGGCAAATGTGCCGTTCGGGGTTTGTTTGCGCCGGTTTCCCACATCGATACCGCCCCTTGCGTAACGCCTACCGCTTTCGCAACATCAACCTGCTTGAGTCCAGCCTCTTTTCTTGCATTTGCAAAATTCACAAATTCGCCTCCTTTTATATTAGTTTTGATAATTGACAACGCGGCAAATAGCATGTAATATTAAAAAATAAATACTGTTATTGTCTCTTGCGATTTTTAGTTATTTTCTTTGTTAATCTTAGTTTATATCATTTCTTCTAATATTGCAACATGTATTTTCAGTTTTTATTAGTTTTTGTTACTTTGCACAAATAATGGATGGTTTTATGTATGTTTTGGGAAAATTATGATTTGCTTTGCAAAATGGAGGGTAAGTCCGCCAACACGGTTGCTGCAGAATGCGGTGTGAAGTCTTCTGGAACTGTTACTGGTTGGAGAAATGGCGCCCTTCCAAGGGCCAAAGTTCTTCGTGACATTGCCAATCATTTTGGTGTCTCTGTAACCACTCTTCTCGGCGACGGTTCGGACATAAAAAAAGAACCCGTCAATTCTGACGAGTTCTTACAAAACAAGGCCGCGCTGCAGAAATTTATTGATTCTCTATCTGAGGAGGAAGCTGGACGCCTGTTGCCCATTGCAAAGATGGTATTTGAGAAATAAATAGCTGTAACTCTTTTTCGTTCATTTTTTCTACCAGTCTCTTCAATTCTTCTTTCTTTTGTTCTTGCATTCTGGTTCCTTTCTCTACGGGGCTTATGTGTGTCTATATTAGAACAACCGTTCTATTTTGTAAATTGACGAAATCACGAAAAGTTTTGGTAAAATCACCGGGAGGAGGTTCTTCACCATGAAATGCAAATATTGCGGTGCGAAAAACCAGCCGCCTGGCAAGTTTTGCAGAAGCTGCGGGGCAAAATTGCCGAACTACGTCCCCTTTGTCGTGATCGGTGCAATTGCCATCATTGTCACTGTAATTCTCATCTTTTCTTAAAAAATAGAGACGGAGGAAACCATTGTGAAGGGCTGTAAAACTACCATCGGTATTTTGAGCATTCCGCTGTCCGTTATCGTATTGATCCGGTCATTGATGGTGATTGGATGGTATAATTCCTCTTCTGCGGCTGGATCCGGAATGCTCTTTAGTTTCTGTTGTTTGATCATCGGTATCGTTCTGATCGCAACGCGAAACAGAGGGAAAGCATCTGCTATATTCGCCTGCATTGGCTATTTTGTTATTTTTATTTGCACCATCGCAAACTACGGGCAATATTCTCTCCTTCCGTTTTGGGGTATCATTGTTTTTATATACTCGCTTATTCTCCTGGCGTTTTCACTGACTGCCGGAAGATCCGTCAAAAAGAAAAGCGCATATATTCCAGGCGCCGCATTTGACCCAAAGGGGATTTTTTCACAGGAAAACACAGATCTGCGCCTATCTGACTGCCACACCGTAGAGGAAACGAAATTTGTTTTAAACGGTACATGCTATGATAGAAAGCGATATGTGCGGAAAACCGCAGACGCTTTAAAAGGCGCATATAACTATCCATTGTTAAAAGCACTTGCCGCTGATTTGCAGAAGAATTCTGTCTTGAATATCGATCAGTCTAATTTTTCTGCTGCGAATTTAGCGGCTAAGGAAACCGAACCAGCGGAAAGCGCGGTGAAGGATCAAGGACTTTCCTGACCCCCAGCCGCCTGGGCCAAAGGCGACCGGGGGTCTGTAGCAGATCCGTCGGCTGTGAGATTATCTGCTGCGCTTCGACCATAGCAGTAGACCTCGCTTCATTCAATACGCAAATATGGCGCACTTGAGCCACACATGACGGGAGATGTGTATTTGTTACTTGTTCAGTCTATCGTGGACCAGTTAAAAATAGCAAAAGCTGCCGCCCATCCGCCCATATCAAACCGGGAGATCGCAGAGCGTACCGGAGTGCCGCAGGGCACTGTTGACAGGGTTTTCGGGCCCAAACCCTATAATTTCACATACGAAACTCTCAAACCCCTGATGGACTATTTCAAACTTACAAAAAATGACGAAAACCGTGAAGTAAGCACTTCATGTGAAGAATGTGTTAAGATCAAAGAAATGGAGGCTACGATTCGGGAATTGCGTGTCCAGCGCAGCAGTGCGCAGGCTCCATATAAAGAGCAGGTACACATGCTGCAGGATGCTCATGCGGAAATGATGGAAGAGAAAAACAGCAGCGCTCGGAATTACCGGCATACCATAGCCATCCTCAGCGTCATTATCGCTTTGCTGCTGGTGCTGATCTTCGCTTACCTGCTGCGTTTTGATCTTGGGAACCCAAATTACGGAATATTTCGATATTAAGCAAACAAGCAAGCCACCCACAAAGGGTGGCTTGCTTTTCAAGAAAACAAAGTGGAGGGATGACAATTGAAGTTTCCAACGCCTCAAAGGCTGCCATCCGGGAGATATCGGATCCAGCTGATGATCAACGGTACCATGCTCGACCGTGTATTTGACACCCCGGAAGAAGCCATGTTTTGGGCCGCCGGCGTAAAGACGAAAATGAAAGAGGCCCATATCCCAGCACGAAAATTGTCTGTGGCCGATGCTGCCGACCGATACATTGAATCCCGCTCCGCCGTGCTGTCTCCTTCCACCATTGCCGGATATAAACGCATCTGCAAGAACTTAATGGCCGGGATCAGCACTGTCCAGCTTGCGGATCTTACACAGGATAAAATCCAACGGTGGGTGAATTCTCTCGCCCGTAGCAGAAAGAAGCCTAAGACCATACAGAATGCCCACGGATTTTTGAGCGCCATCCTGCGCGAATATCGGCCCGATTTTGCCCTTCATACAACGCTCCCGCAGAAAGAGAAAACCGAAATTCAAATCCCGACAGAAGAAGAAGTCGTTGCCATCGTCAATGCCGCCCGTGGTACGAAATATGAACTGCCTATCACTCTCGCGATATGGCTCGGCCTGCGTGCCTCCGAAATTCGCGGCCTCCGCTGGAAAGATATCCAGGGTGACTATGTATTGATCCGCACCGCAATTGTGGCCGGTGAGGATGGGCCTGTGGAAAAAGGCACGAAGACCTATAGCGGCTCGCGCAAGATCCACCTGCCTCCATATTTGCAGCAGCTGATCATGTCGCAGCCGCACAGAGATGAACACATTGTCCATCTGTCCGGTCATGCGATCTATAACGGCTTTGTCCGCATCTGCCAGAAAGCCGGCGTCCCGCATTTTCGTTTTCACGATCTCCGGCATCTGAACGCTTCCGTTATGCTGGCAGAGAATATCCCGGACAAGTACAGTATGAAACGCATGGGCCACGCCACCAGCAACATGTTGAAAACGACATACCAGCATACCATCAAAGAAAAGGAAAATGCATTTGATAAGATTATTGACGGGCATTTTGAGGGAATCTTCGATCCTAAAAAATAGCCCGATTTCATGTGAAAAATCATGTGAAAAATCTCTTTTATTTTTCACATGACACTTGTAAATATTGCAATTTTCTTGCAGATATTAAAATTATTGGACAGCCGAAAAGCCTTGTAATATCAAGAAAAAACCGAGGAACCATTGAGATTCCTCGGTTTTTCAATTGGTGGAGGCGAGGGGAGTTGAACCCCTGCTCAAAATCGCTAAAATCCTTGTAATATCAACACTTTATTTTTTATGGTTCTCTATTTCATGTGAAAATGTATTATTTCCCACCACATTTCCGCTGGCTCCGGATAACGATCTCTCCCGCCAGGGTCAGCACTGCGATCAGGATAAACGCAACCACGCCCATCATGCCATCACGATCCCCCGATAATACGCCGCCAGCTTCTCTTTCGGACCAGGCCCATCCTTGTCAAAAAGAAACGCCTTGGCCAGCTGCGCATAAAAATCCGGCGTGTTGACCTTGTACATGGCGGCCACTTCGTAGTAGTCGGAATACATCATGTTCATGGCCGTGTGCCAGCACCAGGGCGAAACATGGTCGAAGGTCAGCCCGATGCTCTGTCCCACAGCCGTGGTCTGCTCAATGGACCAGTGCCCGCCGGTGGTGCCGTCCTCGTTCTCCATGTGCGCGTTCCAGGCGGACGCATCGGCTGCGGTAAACTCCGCCGGTTCGTGTTCACATTCCGCACACGCCTGCACCCGCTCCCGGCATTCCAGCATTGCCATAATCGCAGACGCGGACCGTTCGCTCACGGGAGAATCCATGTATTCCTCGATGCTGCGGTCCAGGCGGTGGAGATATTCCTGCGCTTTCTCTCTCATTCGTAGTCCTCCTCCTTGATGTATGCCATCAGGTTATCCATTTCCTTCCGCCCGATCTTCATCGTGATGTTCAGCATCGGAATCTTGATGGGCATAGGATCTGCCCCCAAATACGGCTTCATAGCGGAATAAAGTGCGTCAACGTCTATCTCATTGCTTTCTGCGTCAAATACGCCCAGCGCCGCAAAAATCGGGCTATTTGCGTAGGTCCCCAACAGTGCCGGAAGCTTTGCCGCCATCAGCCCGCCTCCGCCTGCCACGATCACCCGATCCCAACCGCTTAGGCTGGGCGCTATGTCCCGGTCGATGAATTTCGCCAGGCCGGTCTGGATCTGCTCCATTTTTGCCATGTTCTTCCTCCCTTACCGGGGCGGCGTTTGCCGCCCCTTTTGGTTTGGTTAATTGCAATTGCAGTTGCACTTGGGCAGAGGATTGTACAGGGTCTGTGCCGTGGTAGCGGTCCCGGTGGTCACGTCCGCCACCTGCTTTGGATAAAAAGTTGCGTTGGCATACGTCACGATGGCATTGTCGCCGCAGCAACGCCGCTCCGCTTCCATCTGGATCTCCTTGTGCAGGTCCTCCCGCACAGAGGCAATGTCCTGACGGGCCAGCACAAAGCTGTCCTCGGTTTTCTGGTTGTGGACCGCCTGGGCAGACTGCACAGAGCGGATATCTTTCAGTTGTCCGTCAATGTACTTGTACATCTCCAGCATCTTCTGGTCGCCATAGGAATTGGCATCACGTAAAGAGATTTGCGCGTCCTTTGCCGCCAGCTGCTGCTGCAGCTGCAGTTCATAGCGATTGACCGGCATATTTTCGTTGCAGGTCCCGGCGCAATTGGCGTTCAGGGGATTGGCCCAAAGGCCGCTCAAACCGCCGTTCAGCAGCCCCAGCGCGGTCCCTGCAATGCCGAGGCCCAATCCTGTGTTAGCCACGCCGCGGGACGCATATTCGTTGTTCCGTTCAACTTCTACCATAAGAAAAAACCTCCTTTCCAAAATTTTGAAAAACCGGCCCCTTTTTCTTGATAAAAGCCTACAAAAAAAGCTGCCCTCCCGCCAGTAAGCGGAAGGGTAGCTTTTATGGAACTTTTGCGAATAACCGCTCCTGCAGACGATACACAATCTGCTTTGTCCGGTCCACCGTCAGGCCGAACTCCTCGGAAAGCGGCTCATACGGGATACCGTCCAGCAAACGGCGCTTGAGAATTGCCCGGTCTCGCTCGTTGAAGATCCATTCGTCGATGAGTTTTTCCCACGCCGAATAGCTTAGATCGTATTTCTCCAGGCTGTTCATTTTTCCTCCGTCAATCCCGCCGGAAAAAGCACAGCACATTTGCCACTAACAGAGCCGACACCGCAGCGGCAAGAAGCGCTATGCCTTTTGTCCGGCGCTGCATTCTTGCCATTTCGCTTTCATACACGACAAACGGAATGTTTTTTAATTGGCCCATATTGTTCATCCGTCAGTCGTACATCCCGGCCCGGTCGTTGATCACCAGAATGCGGAGCATATCCAAAGACAGGTTCAAGCCCGTGGGATAGCCCTCGTCATCCTTTTTTCCGCTGCCGCCGGTGAGATAACCCTTGTCGCACAGCTTCATTGCCGTCCGCTGCGCCCACAATGGCATTTCGGAGATCTTGTCATAGCGCATTTCCTCTTCCTCCTTGTTGTGCTCCCGGGCGTCCACCGCCCAGTAATACTTCACCTGCTGCCGGAAGGTGTCCCGGTCACCCCGGATCCGCTCCGGCTTCTCGCTGGCGGGATCGTTGATATACATCCTGTCATCCGCCCACCATACCAGCACATAGTGTCCGCTGCTGGTCCACAGCCCCTTTCCCATGCAGGCAATGAGATAGTACCCGTCCTTCAGCCGCTGCTCCGCTTCGTCGTGGACGGCGGCTTTCGGCTTGCCGTACACGCTGCTGCGGTTGAGCATCCAGCAGTCGATGCCGAAGGACGCCATCTGCGGGGCAAAATAGCTGTAATACGTCCCCTGATTGGGGGCCTTGAAGCCGTGGTGCAGGCTCCATGCGCAGGCGTCTGCCGGGGTGAAGGTCTCCCCGGTGATGGTTTCAATGCACATGGCGGCGCAGGTGGGGCCGCAGCCGCTTTTCCCGATGGTGGTCTTCTCCCCCCGGGCAGAATAGTCCGTGTTCTTCCAGCGCTTGTCCGTCTGGAAATAGCTTACCGGCTTCTTGTTCATTTGCCCTCACCATCCAGTAGGTCCTGATTCTTCTGGCTCTGGGTGCCAAAATAAAACGCTATGATCACGGCATAGATCGTCATGAAATCCTGGCTGATCTGGGCCGCCACCGCCATATAGGAAAACACCAGGGTCAGAATCAGTGTCACCAGCGATTTTACCGACAAAAGATTTCCCAAACGCTTTTTAATGTCCATCCGCTTCGCTCCCTTCTGCCGACCGGTCCGGCCAGCGGTTATTTTTGCTGAGATTTTCAAACAGGCTTTTGGCGCAGTACACCAACACCACGCCGATGATCTCCGTTATGGCTACCTTGGACAGGCTTTCGGCAATCTCCTCCCGGCCCAGAAGGGCCAGGAGATAGGAGCACCATACCCAGGCGATGCCATTGCTCAGGCAGATCCAGACCACCCGTTTTGCCGTTTCTTTTTTTACCGCTCTCATGTCATATGCTCCAAGTCTTCAATCCGATGGTTGATGACCTTGATCTTTTCCTCGGTCACCCGCTCGTTTTCTTCCAGCTTATAGGTCCGCTCAATGACGCCGTTGTGCTTATCCACCTTCTTTTCCAGCTGCTCCAATCGGTACAGCATCAAAGACAAGGTCTTGCGGTTGGCCAGCCACGACCCGCACAAGGACCCGCACAGGGCGATCAGGGCAACGATGATTTCTGTTGGCATGTGTTCACCACCTTTTTTTCTTTGAGTGTAACAGATTTGCTTCCCGGTTCTCACCCAGCGGGGAAAATTTTCCCCCGCCGGGCGGTTCCGGTTATTTGTTGTTTTTCTTTTCGATCCTCTGCAATTTTTCGTCCACCGCAGCTTTGTTCAGGTGCCGGATCTCTTTCCCTACGCCTAAGCTTTCAAACAGCGCGGCCCGTTGCTTGTCCGTCAGTCCCGGGATGGAATAGATCTGTTGCATGATAAGTAATCCCTTGCTGTTGGTGATGCTGTCGCCGTTTTTGTCCTTGATGGATTCCAGATCGGCGGTCTTAGCCTTGGCAATCAAAAACGCCTCCATTTTTACGCCGGTGCTCTTTTCAGCGTCGATAGCCTTTTGCACCCATGCTTCCGGCTTATAACTGCTGATCTTTGTTTTCGCGATCTGGTTCGCCAGCTTGTAGGCATTGGCAATTGCATCCACCTTCTGCTCATCGTTCAGCTTTTTGTATGCGTCGCTCTTGGTCAGGTTGGTCACAAGCTCCAAAGATTTCTGCCCCTTCAGCGTTGCATACTTCACATACTCTTCCGCCGTCAGGTCTTTCCGCTCGCTGTCCACCGTAAAATACTTTGGTGCGCGCTGCGGCAGAACGCTGGCATCTCCGGTCGCCTCATAAAGTCGGAGCAGTTCCTTTTCCGCGTCGCTGGTGGTAATCTTTGATGTATATGCTGGATTCAGGAAATTGTTCAGCGCCCGGGTGGGAAGATCTCCGGTGTACTCGATCCGTCCCCATGCGTCGATGTACGGGATCTGCTGAAAGTCCACGCCGGGGATTCGTGCGCCGGCCTTGCCGAATGCGTACTGCATGTCCCCTGTTAGAAAGGCGTTTTTTTCTGTGTACGTGGTATACCGCTGATCTTCAAATGTCCGCTCGACCTGTCCCAATACCGTGGGCAGTCCCTGTGTAAAGTAGCTGGTTGCCGCATTGATCAAGGCTTTCGGAAGTCCGGCAACCCCGCTGTTGTTCAGGCTTCCAACCGCCTCGAATACCGAGTTCAGGCTTTGCAGGCAGCTTAATTCCATCAACGGTTCAGAAACCTGCGTAATGGCACTCAGCATGTCCGCCATCGTCAGATTCCCCTGGTTGTCCCGCATCATTTCGTAAAGGTTGACGCCGATGAAAAACGGCATGCACTCCGGTGCCAGCCAGTCCAGTGTTATGCTGGTTCCGTCCGGAAGCTCCAGCGAATAAGTTTGATGCCCGGTCAGATCCTCAAAGTTTTTCTTTTTGTCGTCGTCTCCTCCGCCGCCGCGAACCAGCAGCTGCGACGCAAGATAGAATCCCAGTGCGGCAAGCCCCGTTCCGGTCAGCCCCGCAGAAATGCCGTCGATTACCTGTGCCCCGGTCTTTTTCCCGCTTTTCACATCTACCAGCCCCTGCTTAATGCTCCACATCAACCCAATGGGACTGTATTCGATACCGCGCACCAGAATGTTGGCCGGGGTCTTGCGGAAGGGGAGAATTCCTTCTGTGATTTTGGCGATTGCCTTGTTCACCGTGGTCTCTGTCCGGAAGCCAACCCTCCCCAGATCGCTGATGGCCTGTGAAAATGCGTTGGTGTCGCGATACGTCGCCTTTTGCGCTTCCAGAATGGCGTAAGCTTTGGCATTTTTAATGGCCGTTCCGCCCTCGGCGATCTGCTCTGCGGTAATGTGGTTGGCCTTGCAGTACTGCGCCAGAGCATTGGCATAATGCGGCTGGCTGAACCACACGTCTTCCTGATCCAGCAGTTTTCCGTTGGTCTTTCGCAGCCATTCCAGCCCCTTCAGCCGGAAGATCCTGCGCCCTTCTTCCACGTACTTGTTGGCGGCGGCATAGTCGCTGTATTTCCCGCCACCCATAGCGGCTTCTTCGATTTTGGCGTAGTCGTTCCACGCCGCTTTCAATATCGCCCGGTCATTGGAAGAAAAACCGATCAGCCCCTTTGTCCTTTGCAGCTGTCCCCCGGAAACGAAACTCACCGCCGCTTCAATCCCCGTGGCGGTCAGGTTCTTCACCGCCACCACAGGCACAAATCCGGCGTTGCCTACGATGTTTCGTACGTGGGTCCGGGGATTGCCCAGCATGGAAAGATACCGCCAGGCATTCCATTTATCCATGAAGCTGGATGGCATCTGCCGTCCGATATCCCGGTAAATATCCGCCAAAACATTGTCCCGCTCCGTCTGTGTCTCGGCTTTCATAAACCGCTCCGCCAGATCCTCATTGATGATCAGCTTCACGCCCTTTTTGCCGTACCGCTCGTTGATCTCTTTCTGCAGATTGGCTACGCTCCGCTGTACGCCGTAAAGCTGCGTTTCCGGGTTCATCTGCTTTAAGATCCGTGTTGCCTGCACCGCCTGGGCTGCGCTGCGCTGATGCTCCACCATGTTGTTCAGCACCATCAATGCCGTGGCGGTGTCGCCGCTGTTGGCGGAGTGGTCGTACAAGGCCCAGCCCATGGCCGTGTTGGCTTTGGACACTTCTCCGCTGCGTACCGCCTTGTTCCAGTCCTCCAGCGCCTTGCCCCAGCCCACGTCCCGGATCTTGGCTTCCGCGTCGGAAAGCGCCGCTTCATCGCTGTAGCTTTGATAGGAATAGGTCCCCTCTGCCGCCAGTTCCTGGATGCTGGGCACCATCACCTCCGGTGTTACCTTGGCTTCCAGAATGGTCCGGACCGTCTGCGACAGCTTCAGTTCCTTTGCGGTTTTCTTCGGCAGCACAATGTCCCGGAACGGGTTCTCTCCGGTGGGCATCGCGCCGTAGCGTTTTACCAATTCTGCCAAAAGTTCTTCCGTTGGAATTTCTTCTTTCGACTTTTTCCTCTTGACACTTTCCTTTCCCTGTGTTACTGTTTCCATAGAAGCATCACGCAGGAATATGCTCGTTGGGTTTTTCCCATAAGAGGCATGTGTGTCCTGTGTGATGTTTTCTGTTTTTGTAACACCCCAGAACAACTGCCCGCGTCCATTGTTTTTGACGTTGACAACACCTTTGTAATACTCCGGGCCCACCTTGAAAATGGTATCGAAATAGCTAAAGCCGCCCGGTGCGTCAGGGTGCACATGCCCGTCCGCTCCGTCTTCGGCGGTCCGGAAGTTTGTACCGGCGTCGATCAGGTTGTCCAGTTCCGTAGAGGCACGCGCTTTAGCTTCAATAACATCTTCGGAAGTCCCATGATTGTAATAAACATATTTTTCTGCAGAATTCCCATTGACATAAGTGCGGTTATCAATCCCAGTTACGCGATTGCCAAATTTTTCTTTTATGATTTTTTTTGCCAACGCGTTCATTTCATTCAGCGACAATCCGTCAAACTGTGCCTGATCCGTCTCCACGTCCACGAATCGCTTTCCGTCGTCAAACTGCTTCAGGCTGTAGCGGAAACGTGCAAGATCGGAAACATAGGGCTTCGTCCCGGCTTTCAGGGAATACTTTCCAGCATTGTCTGCACTCTGCAAAACTCCGTTACGCTCAAAAATTGCTTGAATTTCTTTATACACATGATCTATGTTCCGCATATCTCGCAGGTCAATAAAAGCGTCAGTGTTGTTGCCGAGTTTTTGACCCATGGTATTGTGATCGGATATTTTGATAGTAACAGGATTGCCGTCCTCGCTTACAGCATAAATATAGCTGCTAATGCTATGCACAGAACTTTTGGAAGTTTCAATATATGCGCTTGTATATCCGTCCCGCTCCAATCTTTTCATTAAAGACAAGCGCAGTCTTTCTATGCCAGATGGAGTTTTTATCCGATCATAAAATCTTTTTTTCTCATTGACCTCCTTCATGCGGTGGGCCGTTTCGGCTGCGCTTCTTGCAAAAGCGTCTTGCGCCGTTTTCCTATCTGCTACACTTAGTACCGAAACACGCCCGGTATTTTTATCGTTTTGAAAGCCAATGGAATAATCCGGATACGCTTCAGAAAGATACGCACGGATCCGCAGATTGTTTTTGTTGTTGTCTTTGTTTTGCAAATAAAGACCTGCAGAATTGATCTGTTTTTCGATGTCCTCTTTCAGGGAATAGCGGATGTCGGGATTGCTGGTCGGATTGCTATTGTCTGTGCGCTTGCTTTGCTCCGGGTAAAAAGCAATGTACTCTTCGCCGCTGTTGTTGACACCGTCATAGCCCAGGCTGATAAGATATTCCCTCGCCTTCACCCCTGCCTCATTCTGTCCCTTAAAGCGGTTGAGCGCCTTATAGGCCGTTCCCTCGTTGGCTGGATTTGTGATGTTCAGATAGTACGCGCTGACCTTGGATCCGTAGCCTTTTGCGTCGATCTCCCAGGGGGAGAAGAAGTTTCCTTGGATATCCATGTTGGCCCGGCTCTTGCTGCGGTCAAAAACGGTGAAGTCCGCGTCCGTTCCGTGATACACTACCAGCAGGTTCCCGTCTTCATCCCGCACTTTGCTGTCCTTGAAGTATTCCTCCTGCTGTTCGCTCAGCTTGCGTCCCTCGCTGTCGGTTTTTAGCGAAAATTTCCTCTTGACATTTTCCTGATCTTTGGATATACTGTTATCAGAAGCGGGCCCCGCGTTTTTAACCGGCTCCTGAAAAGGAAGTTCCGAGTGCGGGGTGGCTTCTATTTTTTTGTTGTTTTTTAATGCAACTGTATAAGTGTACCCACCATCAGTACCATAGGCTTTCTCCACATCCGCAAACAAATCAAAGACTTGCCCGTCAATTTGGACCGTTTTAACGAAATAGTCAAAATAATCCGCATTTGTATGATCCTTTGTGTTTACTGCGCTTCCCTTGTATGTGGAGTTTTCGACGAGATCAAAAATATCTCCGCTTGCTCCCGCATTGATAAATGCTGTAACACCACGACGGCTGGAACGGTTATCTCCATATATTGACTTACGCAAACTGCTTTGATCGAAAACAGCATAATATGTATGCCCGTTCCGAACAAACCTTGCCGTGCGCCCGCTGTACATATTGCGCATCAAATCCAGATAAACAGCAATACGTTCTTTTTTCGGAAGCGCTTTTATACTTGCATCTGTTTCGTATACTTCGATCCCGTATCTATTCGTGCCTTTAAGCGACATTTTAACTCCGCTTTGCACCTCGCCGCCTGTTGTGGCGGCGTTTTTATTTTGCTCCGCCGTCTGCCGTGCCGCGGCGTCCAGGGCCTTGGTCAGCTTCTGTGCCATGGCGGAATACTGCTTTTCAAGTTCCTGGAATTCTGCTTTCTGCTCCCGGCTCAGTTTCAGATTCTGCTGGTTCAGCACCCTCCTGACTGCGTTGACGATATCCTGCAGCAGATCCCGCAGCTTTTCCGCGCCGGTGCGGTTATCCTGCACATAGCGATCCAGCAGCTTCCCGTCATTCATGATCCGCCCAAATGCGTCCGCCACCATTTCTTCCGTCAGATAACCCAGATCACTGTTCTGGTACCGGTCCATCCGTTCCAGTATCGAGCGCAGATACCGGTCTGTGGAAAGATTGGTCTGGATAAAGGTGGAAAGTTCGTTGTAAAGCTTCGGGTTTGTTTCCCGCAGCCGGTGAATGGCTTCGTGGATCACGGCGGTGTTGAGCGGATCCTGTGTGTCCAGCGCGATCACCATCTCTCCGTCTCCGTATGCGGCATTGGAAAGTCCGTTATTGACTTCCTCGGCAAAGCGGATATTTACGCCCAGCACCTTTGCCAGTGCGTCTAAACGCATTGCCGTCCGGCTGGAAAGATGGGCTTTCTTAAACGCTTTATCCCGCACAAGCATTGCGGACTCTCCAAAATATTTCGCCTGTGCCGCCCGGGCCGCATCGTTCTGCCCGGCATACTCTGCCGCCATGCGCATGTGTGCGGGCAGATTTTCACTGGGGATATCCTTGTTTTCCAGTGCCGCATTGTAAATATGGGTAAAGCCGGTCACGGCCTCCTCCGGGCTGATTTGCTGTGCCGTCGCCCGGTCGTAAGCATCCGTCAACGCTTTTGCCCCGGATTCCCCCAAAACCGTGGCAGCCCGTGCCACCTGCAGAATGTCGCTGTCCACCTCTGCTTCGCTGCGGTTGCGGTTTGTAATTTGCGCTTCCGTATTGTTTGCCGCCGGGCGTTCCTGCTGCGTGTTTTCCGCCCTCTGCTGCTCTGCGGTATTCTGCTGCACGTTCTGCGCGGTCGGCTGCTCTGCTGTTTTTTTCTGCATCTGCTGCACGTTCTGCGCGGTATTCTGCTGTGCGGCCTGTTCCACGTTCTGCGCTTCCTGCCGGGCATTCTGTTCCGCCTGCAGCCGGGCTTTCTCCGCTTCCCGCTCCGTCACATAGGTGTCCACGGAATCCACCGTGCCGGTCAGAACATAATGGCTTGCGCCGCCGGTCAGGCCCGCCAACGATCCGGCCAGCCCTGCGCTGGCGTCCTCCTGCAGCCATTCCGCAAAGATCTTCCGCCACGCCTCGCCGCTGCTGTCCCCCTGGGAAAGATAGGCGTTGTAATCCTGCATGGTCTCGCTCTTGTCGTGCCGCACGATGTAATCAAAAAGACGGTTGAGCCAGTTGCTGGCAATTTCCTCGCTGCCCTCAGAAATAAAGCCCTTGAGCAGGTTGTTGCCCACGGGATTTTTTACAATGCGATTCACCAGCCGGGCAAAGGCCGTGGTGTCTCCGTTAAGCAGCGTTTCAATGCTCCAGCTTTCCGTAATGGCTTCCGCAACGCCGCTCATAATACCCAGCGTCACCGCCTGGGCGTCCGTCATATCCCCGCTTTTCAAATTCTCCCGAATGGCGGAGGTGGCGGCGCTGCTGCCCATAATGGCGTTCACCAGCCGTGCGGAGGTGGTGTTGAAGGTCTGGGCATCCATGGGGACAAAGCCGCTGATCCCGGCAGACAGCAGCATAGCTACCCCCAGATTCACGGCGCTGTCCAGGCTGGACACACCTACGTTGTACAGATACTGCGCCCGGCTCTGATCCCCGGTAATGTAGTCTTTTCCCGTCAGGAATTTGCTCAGGATCGGATCCGCCGCCGCATACTTTTCCACCAGTTCCGCGCCGCCCTGCTGATAGGCGTCCGCCAGAATGGAATAGCGGTTGTAATTGGTGTTGGGATCGATGGGCAGATAGTTCTCCGAACCCCGGAACGCGTTGCCGATGGTCTGCGCTGTCATGTCCAGTGCGCCCAATCCGCCGAAGATCTGACTGCCGGAGTGCCGGAGCATGGCCCCAACAATGCTGTCCGCGTCCTCCACCGTGTTCTTGGCGTTCTCCGTCATGGCGTCCGCGCGTTCCTTGTTGATCTGGCTTTCCGCGTAGTGCTCCAGCGTGGTCCAGTCCGCCCCGGTGTTGTGGGCCTTGGCCTTGGCCGCCTGCAAAGCGGCGTCCGCCTCTGCTGAAAATGCCTTGATGTTCTCATAGGCGCTGCCCTGCTCTTCGCTGGGTGTGCCGAAATTCACCGCAAACCACGGATTCACGTCACGGTAGGTCCCCTCCTGCTGCATCAGGTCCGCCAGTTCCATTTGCTTCCGGATGGCGTCCAGCGCCATCTGCATGGTGTCCTCGTCGATTTCCCGCACCTTCGCCAGATAGTTGGCCTGCTGCAGTTCCTCCTTCTGATAGCCCATCCGGGTGGCGTCCTGATAATACCTGCCGTCCCCGGTGCTGGTGCTCTTCTGATACAGGGCGTTCTGCTGCCGCTCCAGATTGGCAAGCCGCTCCTGCAGTTCCTCCGCCGTGAAATCGTCATAGCTTTGGGCCTTGCCCTGCAGACGCTGTCCTCTGGCCCCCTGCAGCACGTCGATCTGGCTCTGATATTCCAGCGCCTGGGCGTCCATCTGGTTGTCCTTGGCGTATTTCAGCTGCTCGTTCAGCTGCCGCACCGTCTCGTCAATGTCCGCCAGGCTCATGCCCCGCAGTTCCTCATCGGAATACGCGCCCAAACGCTTCAGCCCCCGGGCCTCCTGCAAAGCTTTCAGGTTTTCTTCCGCCTGCCGGGCCGCCGCATCCGTGCCCCGGTTTAGTTCTTGGCTCCGGAAACGGTTGCTGTTCACCAGCTGCTGCAGCGCATCCTCCCGCACGGACAGTTCCTCGTCCGTCATGTCCAGCAGATTGCTGGGATCATAAGCGCTGGAACGCTGCACCGCAGAAGATGACGTGGACTGTTCCACATAATTGCTGGCCGGGGTGTAGGTCCTGCGGATCGGCTCATCCGAAGCCCGAGAAAGCCTTTCACGTAACTGGCTTGCCCTGCTGCTGACAGAATTTGTGTCTGATGTATCGCCTTGTAGTCTTTTCCGCAATTGCGCAGCGCGTTCTTCAATACTTGCCATAAAATCCCCCCCTTATCAGCCGTTTGCTGCTTCCATACGCTTCTCTTTATTTTCAAATGCAGTTAGAAGCATTTCATACTCTTCCTGACTGATTTTCCCTTGGGACCGGGCGGTCTCCACATTGTTCCATGCACGGCCCAATTCGGATAACGTCTCTGCGCTGGCAAATCCGCGGACAATTGTCTTTGCAGATTCAGTCAGAGTGCTTTTGTCAATTCCTCCAAAAACGTCACTGCGAATATCGTCGTCCCAACTTTGCTCTTTGTTGACAACATTATTCATCCACTGCCTAAATTCAGTGAGCCCTGGATCTTCATCCCCCGTTTCTTCCTGATTTTCCAGCCAGTTTTTGTAATCATTGTAAAGGCCAGAAGAACTGGTAAACCCAAAGCGCTTGTAATTGTTGGCAATAAAGCTTTGCGGATTTCCGCTGTTCTTTGCTGCCTGCCACAGCCCGTTGTAATCCTGTTCCGTTCCATAGCTTCCGGTGCTTCCGGAACTACCGCTCTTCCCGCTGCTCCTGGCCGCGTACAAAGACTGCTCATACGCATTGCGCAAATTGCTCAGCTGCTCCTCCGTCATACCCAACTGGGAATAGCCGGAGAAGTCCCCTGCCGACGCCAGCAG
>ERZ1035027.767-NODE-767-length-16878-cov-3.672472_pt1 | contig 16878 bp, 23 predicted proteins | sample MGYA00520604_ERZ1035027 | MGnify/ENA primary metagenome ERZ1035027 (study PRJEB33766, sample SAMN09781743) | gut metagenome | biome: gut microbiome | host: Homo sapiens | place: Madagascar | study: EMG produced TPA metagenomics assembly of the PRJNA485056 data set...
AGATTTGAACTCGCGACCTCCCGAATAATCCGGGCGCTCTAACCAAACTGAGCTACACTGTTTCCATATAAGAACCTGCGAATTTCGCGCAGGTCAAAGGAAAGACCCCTTGTTCAGGGGTCAAACCTGGATTGTCCATTTAATCTTCGTCGGAAAGTATACGATAGGTTTCAGGGTCAGCAGTTTTCGACATCCGCTCAGAAATCCAGTCCTTCAGAGCGGGCACTCCAAATACTACGCCGAAGACGGCCGCATAAGCAGCCATAATACCTGCGCACAATTTTAAGTATGCCCCCCAAGTAAAGGGTTTCTTGCAGAATTCCATAAACTTACTAATCATTGTAGTTACCTCCAATTATTAAAATATGGATTTATCTCCATATTAGCGGATGTAAAATTCGCGGAGAAAAATAAAGACCCTATGTTTCCATAGGGTCTGCCTAAGGTTAATCCTTGTTAGCAGTCTTCGCCTTGAAAGGTTTGAATGTCCGGCTCATCGCCATAAACTTCAAGTCAGTCACACCGCCCTCACTTTCAGTGTAAATGACAAGCTTGGGGCTCAAGTAATCGTACAGCGGCCGAGTGACATATTCGATATCATAAATCTCGATAATGTCGCCGACGCGCTTCAGTTCCTCTATGTCCAAGACATCATTGCAATTGTCAGCAGTGACCGTAACCTTCTTGAGTTTCTTATTGAATTCATACTTCATAGTAAATTCCTCCTAAAAAGTTTTAATCAGGGATTTCTCCCATATAAGAAGAGGAAAAATTCGCGTGGGCAAAAAGAAAAGAGGCCTTGATAGACCTCTAATCTCGGAAGAAAGTTAATGTAAGTAAGTGGCAATCAATCCATACCAATGATCAGCTCCACATACCGTTCCTGCGAGTGATAGCATAAGCGCGCAAACTGCACCAATAATCATGTAACTAAGTACAAATATCAGCACGAATGACACCGCGCAAACTGCGATCATAACAATCAGGTCAATCACGTTATATAAAACATTCATCATAAAAGAGGCCTTATTTAGACCTCTAATCTTGGACTATTCTTCTTTTCCGCTAAAGATGGACTTGAAGATGCGTCCGATTCCTTTGAACACAAACCGTACTCCGCTGATAAATGCTCCAGCGACGACAAGCAGTCCGAGTGCAAAGATAATCAATACAACAGTAAGTTCCATAATATAGCCTCCTAAATGTAATAGATTTCCATATAAGAGGCTGCAAATTATGCGAACAAAAGAAATAGCCCACGTTTCCGTGAGCTGTTTCTTTTAGGTCATTGCTAATAGGATCATGAGACTTATAATTCCCAAAATGGCCAACAAGATAAGTGCTACGAACGACGCCGTATATTCTATAAATTCTTTATACGACGTTTTTTGCAGTATTATCTTAAGCAATTCTTTCATAGTCTACCTCCTTTTATCGATTTCCATATAAGAGGCTGAAACATTCGCGTATTTACAACATCTTCATGTCGAACACAGTTTCCTATTGATAATGTTTAAAGGCTTCATCCGAAGTCTCCACATAACTTGTCTAACGCTAACTGTAGGATAAAGACCATCACTCGGATTGCCGGCATATTCATTAAAAAGTCCTTGAACTCTGGCGCTAGATATAAAATATCTCATTACTGACCTTCAAACGGGCAAAATTAAAGACCCCATGTTAGTTACACGAGGTCTTTAGAATTATTTGGTTTTGTCTTGCTGCGGAACGTCGATTTCAATTACAACACAGTTGTTTTGGCCATACCACTCAAGATCAACCTCCACTCCGTCAGCATTTGTAGCCCTATACGAATTATCCGATTCATAATCAACATTAGTGTAACCTGCATTTATCCATTCATCCTTGTACGAATTGTAGTCTTCAAAGGAGATGTGATACGCGGTTCCATAGTATCGTTCATCGCGATCAGTTGTGGATTGCAGAAATGGGGTGTCGATATCTATAAAATACGATTTCACATTTCTTTTCGGGGATTGATATACGTCCGTTTGATAATTGTTGCTTAAAGAATATTCGCCACTCTTATAGTCGTAGTATTCGAGTCGAACCGTATTGTTCGGAGTTACATATACTATAGTTGCAACATCCGGTTCCATTAAATTAAATTGGTCTTCGCTACTCGGAACTCTAGCCAAATAATCGTCTAATTTTACATACTGCGAATTTGAGCTTTCTCCAGGATAAGTGAAGAATTCAACGGATGCGGTCATATATAAATCCTTGAGTTCTTCATCAGTATAGCCGTAAGTGTCTTTTAAATCGGAAAGAACCTGACGATCCTCGTCCGTCAAATCATCCTTTTGGCTATACTTTACTTCAACACCTAAAATAGAAAGTGATGAATTATTTGTATACTGGCACATCAGACTGCGATCGCCATAGTCATCCACTTTCATTCCGACCGACCAATCTATATCTTCGATTCTGAGTTGGTCTTCAATAGCTGCCTTAACTGCATCCGAGGAATCTACAACGTCTTCTACCGTTTCCGATAAGGAATCTGCCATTGAATTAGCTTCAGTGGGAACAGAACTGCATGCCGCCAATAGCGTAGAGGTTGCTACAGCGAAAAGTAAAAGTTCTTTTTTCATTAGTATTCTCCTTCCTTATTACAGGGTTTAATCTAATTATACCATTTAACAAAAGAAAAAGAAAGACCCTATGTTTCCATAGAGTCTAACTTTCAGTTAGTCAGCATGATTCGTAAGATAATCATCCATGGCCAAATTTCTTGCCTTGGACTCCAAGTTTACAGACGGCTGATCATTATCGATGGTAGCCTCATACAGGTTGGAATCGCCCTCAACCGTATATTGAACAACAATCTTCTTGGACGAAAGTCCATAAGCATGTTCGACATTGATTTTAGGTGTTTCACCTGCATTGCAACCAGCCATAGTGATCGCCATAGCAATGCTCAGAGCAACAGTAAGTAATTTTTTCATAATATATACCTCCTAAAGTTTTGCTTTTCTTTCCATAATATTCCCTGAGATTTTCGCGCAGGTCAAAGTATTTTTCTATCAAACACTGTTTCCCAGCGTTGTTTCTTTATAGGCTTTAATCGCAAACGCCACATCAATTGCCGGACATTTACGGTAGGATACAAGCCGTCTACAGGTTCTGAGGCATACTCGTTGAAGAAGTCTTTGAATCCGGGAGTGAGGTATATCATATCACAGAGCCATGGGTCTATCTCCGTCCAATAGGTGTGCTTGGTTTCTGGGTCGTACCTCTGTTGTATTACTCCTACCCCTTTATATAGAATTTTATATAAAGTACATGTATTGTATACAGGATGATTACAGTGGTAAGTCTCACCGAACATAGTTGTGTATTGTTTTGGGCGTTCCATGTAATATCGCATATTGATAAAAAGAAGACCCCATGTTGCCATGGGGTCTAAAACCTCACTTTCGGATAAATTTCAGGAATCCACCAGTAACATCTCTGAATGTCTTCGAGCAGAATGTTCCGGTCTCTTCGAATTTGAAGCCTGCCTTAATGAATGCGTTATAGGCTGCGAGCTGAAGCCCCAAGGCCATCACATCGAATGCCATCTTTGCCCAAAAATTGATTTGGCGCTCGTGAGCTTCGGCCTGAGCCTGAAATACCGCGTCTTGATGTTCCGCGCCTTTCAGCTTGACCTCCTTCTCAACTTTCGCTTCCTCAATCCTAAGTTTGTACATTGATTCGAGTTCCCTGACCTGCTTTTCGCGTTCGCCTGCATCCATGTTAGGCAATGCGTTCAAAGTCTCCGAAATCCTCGCATTCAAGAGTTCAGAATTGGTGTCCATTGTAAATTCTCCTTTCAATTTTAATGGGTTCCGTAATAGGGCCTGAAATATCGGCGTAAAAGAAAAGACCCTATGTTTCCATAAGGTCTTATGAAGCCCTAGTTACTTCTCGACAGCGTCCATAAAAGCATCATTCAGTTCCTGCATCCGAGACTGGGCTTGGTCATCCATAGCATAGAAATTGACTTCGCTTGCCCTTACCGCAACCAAGCCACAAATAGTTGCGACAGCCCCGGCCAAGAGTGAACCTAAGCCAAAATTCTTCAGCTGATGGTTGCCAAATGCCATCTGATTTACAGTTTTCAAACTCTTCATAAATAGTCCTCCTAAAATATAATTTGGGTTTCCATATAACTGTCTGTCATTTTCGCGGAGCGAAGTCTTGTTTCCGAACAGTCAGCATAACCGCCTTTCGATCGATGAAGTCTCCGCAATCAGGATAGACTTCCATAAAACAAAAAGGACCATCCTCGTCTGAATGGTCCACTCGCAATTCGCCTATTGTATACTTCTTGGTAAAACGTTCTCGCATCCAACAACTTCCACCAACAAACCCAGCAAGGGCCGCCAGTAAACAGCACACGACCAGTACGATCATATATTCCATAAGAGCCTCCTTAAACTGTTTTCACGAAATTTCCTCCCTGGGAATTTTACAATACGAATTTACCACATAATGCCGTCACCTGCGTCCCTAAAAATATAAAAGAAAAGACCCCGTGTTTCCACGGAGCCTAACCTCCAATCAATAAAGTTTGATGAGATACATCTTACCATCTCGCATGATGGTAGCCATGTTCAGACAATCGCGGTCGATAATCTGCTTAACCACTCCGATGGCCGAGTAGGGATTCGAATACTCTTCCTTAGTGAAAGTCACTTCAACGACTTTCTCTGGAATTTTCTTAAATTCCTCCACGGCCTTCTGACCAGCCTTCAGATATTCGCCACGAGAAATCTTCTCAGGCACACCAACAACAGGGATAAGTTTCATAATATTACCTCCAAATTTTTATTGGTTTCCATATAAGGGGCTGACTTTTTCGCGTAAAAAGAAAAGACCGCTTGTTACAGCGGTCTAATCGATCATTTAAGTGTTTCTTGCAGAAACTCGCAAAGCCTCTTTGCTTCTTCGCTAGATAGCGACGCCACACAGTATCTGATTTTATCCTTAACCTCTCGATCCCGAACAAAAATCAGGATTGGCTTGTCTTTGTCGTCCCCAGCATAATGCCATTCAAGGTTTTCCGGCATCGGTTTCATGACAATTTCAGCTCCATATTACCACCTGTTAATTCCGCGCATTGCTCAGATTCCAGAAGAATTTACGGTAGCGATTGAAGTAGGTGCCCTTGGAGGCAGGCATGTTTAATTTAGCTTTGAGGTAAGCATAACTTAAATTAGAGGTCACTGCTTTTACGATATACTCGGCAAGTTCTGGGTCTGCCCTCTCGGCACAGGTATGAATCAGGTCCATACGACGGCGATAATAGAGTTTTGCCTCAGCACATCTGGCAGTTGTATCCGATACTTGATTTGTGAGTGATGTACGCTCATGATACCCGTTATTGGCCATGGCATCAATTTCAGCATAGGCGCGTTTCCATTCGGGATACTGGAGGCAAAAGTGTTTGAGTTCGTAATACCGATGTTTTGTGATGCTGTAAGGATTGTGCTCTGACAGTTCCGGTCGTAATACAGTGCTCATACCTTTTCCCCTTTCCATACAAAGCCGGTTTCTTCCCATAGTTTTCTCGGTGAAATATAGAAATTTATGCGCCCTCGCCGAGAGCTGATTTCTTCAATACTCGTAACCTCTTGCCCATCACGAGTCGCAACTCCTATAGGCAACCAACCGGCTATGATGCCAGCCCTCACCCATGATGCGTCTTTTCCGTAAATTCTCGCTGCTACGATAACGGGAACGGAACCTTGTCCGAATTCAGGTATAGTCATTTGTATTCCTCCGCAGTTCTATACAATGCAAATTCATCCACTTTGACGCGCCTCAATTAGGATGTATTTAATCTAACATAGAATTGCGTCACCTGTGTCCCAATCTTTAGTGTAGGTATTGACTATTCATACACTTTAAAATATAATTAGGGCGAAGGAGGTGCTGCGAGATGTTAATCAAGTGCCCTGAATGTGAGCTCCAAGTCAGTGACAAAGCTTTGTCCTGCCCACATTGCGGTTATCCTTTAAAGCCAGAAGCCGCTCATGTTCGAAAACCTCGCACAACAAAAAGAAAGCGCCTTCCTAACGGATTCGGACAAATAACCGAACTCAAAGGACGAGCGCTCAGAAAGCCTTTCCGTGCTATGGTGACTGTTGGTAAGACAGCGGAAGGCCGACCTATATGTAAATTACTAAAACCTGAAGCCTATTTTGAAACCTACAATGATGCCTATCAGGCACTGATGGAGTACAATAAGAACCCATTTGACTTTTCCAAGGATATAACTCTTGGCGAGCTGTATGATAGATGGTCTGCCGAATTCTATCCAAAGAGAAAGAGCTCGGCGACCTACAAGACGGCTTGGAAATATTGTTCTTCAATCGCGAACCTCAAAGTTTCTGAGGTCAAAACACACCATATTCGCTATTGTATGGAACACGGAACTTTCATAGTAAAAGGCGCTCCCCATACCCCTTCCCTTGACATGCAGCGATATATAAAAATGTTGTTGTCACTCATGTTCAAATATGCTATTCTATATGAGATTACTGACAAAAATCCGGCAGCGGTCATACGAATCGAAAACAAAGCCGACAGCGAGATAAAGAGTCATATCAACTTCACGGTTGAGGAGATGGCCAAGCTCAAAGCCGCTGTTGGCAAGGTAGAACATGCCGATTTGCTCTATGTCGATTGCTATTCTGGATGGCGTCCTTCTGAGTTATGTGAGCTTTTGCTTGAGAATGTTGACTTGGATAAGATGACCTTTACGGGAGGCAAAAAGACTAAAAGTGGAACTGACCGAGTGGTTCCAATACATCCAAATATCCAAGAGATTGTTAAACAGCACTATGCTAAATCAATAGCTCTAGGCAGCAAATATCTATTTTCTGCTCCACGAGATAAGGCCAAACATGACTACTTCATATACTACGCCAAGTATCTCGATTGGTTTCAATTGGTCTGCAAAACACTCGAATTTGGAAAGCATTCGCCGCACGATTGCCGCGTACAATTTGTCACAATGGCCAAACAATACGATGTCAACGAGTATGCAATTAAGTACCTCGTCGGCCATTCAATCAAGGATTTGACTGAGCGAGTCTATACCAAAAGAACCAACGAATGGCTGAGAACTGAAATCGAAAAAATAAAATAGAATGAAAAAACTGCTGGAAATTGGTGTATGGATTGTGTACGAATAATCCGCACTTTCTACACACTAATTGAATCCAGCAGCTTTCATTCTATCGTTATTGCGTTGTTTTACATCTTATAAGAATTGAATTCTACTTTATACTGTAATAACACGATAACGCTATATCGATATAAATAGCGCAAAGTGTAGGAATAAAGTATGAATAGCCTACTCTTATCGACTTGTATCAACGCTGTTCTGCTTGTTGTACGTGACTGTGCTGACTCCGAGGAGTGCACCGAGGAACGTATCAATCACGCTGATTGTACCTACAATTTCTTCGCCATACGGCAGTCCCCAAACCTGTGAGAGACCAAAGTATAGAGCTCCGACTGCGGGCAACATAACAAGGGCAATCCACTTAAGGATATCATAAGTCTTGTTACTCATTTTACAACATCTCTCCTTATTTATCAATAGGATGCTCATGCATCGGAAGTGCATCTACCTGCTTCATAGCTTTCTCTCCTGTTCCGTTGCCACGACAGGCATGATACGGAACATAAAGGTAGTCATGCAGATTTTCATACTCGTCACGAGTAATGTAACCTCTGGTGTTATACTTATCCGCAAGGGATACAATTCGGTCGTGAGCAAGACCCAAGGTCAGCTTATTCCAATTGTTAGTCCTCTCGCTGCGATACTGGAGAAAGCTCCAAAAGCCACCAGAGGCCAATACTGTAAGTACAATCGTCACCAGAGTTTGAATCCATGGTTCCATTTTGATTTACCTCTGTATCACGCCGTGCGCTTCCACATATACACAGCCGTGTACTTGTTCTCGATATTCATCGGTTTGCCGCTACCAGCAGACAGTGTGCTGTTGGAGCTGTAGACCGCCAGCCGCTTCTGCTGCGCGAAGGTGATAACGTAGGGGTTGCCCGCGTCGTCGGCCTCCGGGTTTGCCAGCAGCAGGTCGTGGCTGTGCTTCGCCATCTCGCTGACGCTCATGCTGTGCATCCACGCGCCGCCGGTAGAACCAGCCGGGTGTTTATCGTCTGCTGCGCGGAGCAAACAATCGGTGATGGCCTCCCAAGTGGTGCCGGGGTACGTTTCTCCAGGAGTGGCATCGGTCATACTGATGTAGATCTGGCCGACCTTAAAGGGGCAGTAGGAAGCAAGAGCATTCTTGACAAGGTTGCTTACCTCGTCTTTTGTGTAGAAACCTGAAATGTCGACTTCTGGGGCACTTTCATGCCATTTGTTTTTCGTGGCGTCCCAAACATAGAAAGTGTTTCTTTCGCCTACGATTGCAAAATTGCCCCTTTTGCCCGTGGGAATAGACGTGTTAAGCCCATCTTCGGTTTCGAACCAGCCAACATACCCCTCTGAAACCTGCCGCATATTGTCCAGACAATCCTGAGCCTTCTTAGCACTAGCGGCAGCATTGTCTGATTTGGAAGTAATCTCGGCAAGCTTTTCGTCCGTATACGACACGAAACTCGTATACCAATCAGGGGTGAGCCCGATAACCCCTGATCCAGCAAGCGCATCCAAGATATTAAGCTCGCCATTGGGGCGAGTTCTCCAGAAATAGTTCATGCCATACTTTGTAGTACCGTTTGCGGTAATCTCGAACTGAACTTTTCCTGCAAGGTTCGTCACAAACTGGTCAACAAGCCAACCGAAGCGAATCTTACTTGCACTGTACTCAACATTGATCGGGTCAGCGTAGTTCTCTTCGTTCTCTTTATTCCTGTAGTGAATTCGAATATTCATTTCGGTCAGGTCGATTCCATCGGAATAACGGGGCATTTCGAATGGAATATACTGACTGTTGTTTTCTTGCGTAAGATTAATCTGGCTATCGTCGAGATTGATGCTCTTTTTCTCATCGATAGTTGAAACCTTATCATCGTGGTAGTCATCACACCACACGTACTTTTCGTCTTTTGTAAAGGATGAACTCATTTTGATTTTCCTCCTGTAAATCGTTCGACGGTTCGAATCAGATAGCCCAAATCACAATTGTTGCAACACATGGTCCGTACGGATCACCGTATATGGGACCACCTACGATCTGGATTGTATTGCCAACAGCAAGCGAGATATCCTGCGTCTTATCGCCGAACATCCCATTAAAAAGCCAAGATCCGTTCTTTTTTACACCTGGACCGCTTTGGCCAATTGAATCTGAATACACCGCTCTAATACGATAGTTACCAGCTTTCTTACACGTCCATGTTCCACCATTAGAGGTTCCAAACGACGAATTTGTTCCAAGACTATAGCCGTTCCGATTTGCATGATATGTAAAGCCCCAGACAAATTGCCAAGAGACACCGCCATAGACCTTCCCGCTCCCGTTGTGATAGCCAGCGGCAATCGTGTAGCTTCCGCCCGGAGCAACAGTTGTCGATACCGCACCACGATTCGTCATCGTTCCGGTAATTTTACTCTTCGGATCGGTCTTATAAAACGTGTATCCGCTTAAAACCTGCGCCGCATTTGCATTGCCGCTTAATGATAATGTACCGGTAATTTTCGATTTAGCGTTTGTATTGTAAAAAGTCTTGCCGTTCAACACATCACTAGCACCTGCATTACCAGACAAAGACAATGTACCGGTTTTCATCTCTTTTGATTTCGAGAAGAAAAGTTTCCCTTTGAGCACATCCCCAGAATCGGCGGTTGCCTGACGGAGCTTGAACAGTGAGAGACCTCTACTGATTGCGCCTGCAATTTTCCCCATGATTAAAGCCTCCCATCTGCTAGAACGGTAATGTCTACAGAAGGCTTGCCATCATAGCAAACAATTGTGACGTATCCGCTCTCGGTAATACCGTATGATAAGAGTTCCAACGCATTTTGGAGATTGCTGTCCGTTGTAGAATCGCCTGTAGGCTCAAAGTACATAGGCCCCATGTTTGTATCTTCGGTAACACCCGAAACTGCAACTTTCTGCGTATACGGAGCCGAAGACGACCAGCCAGAGGCGATGAGCGTAAAACTGTACGTCTGAAGTCGTTCAATTCGCTTGTTCAGATTCGCGGCAACATCGCCATCAAGAATTGTTCTTTCCGATTCGAACCACTCTCTAAATTCCGAATCCCATTGCGCGATGATTTGGTCGGCAGACATTGATTTCAGAACTCCAGTAGCCAGCGGGCAAGCGGAGGTCCCAACGGCGTTTTCGATTTGGCTCTGAGAAATAGATGTGCTGCCTGCGGTTCTCAGAATATAAGCAAGTGGGTACTGGTGGAGATGCTCTGCGTTTGTCATCTCAGGCTTCACCGGAGTATTGGAGGGCGTTCCCTTGACGATTTTGATTTGATTCTCCCGAACTTCCGCATTCGCATCAACTTCCAGAACCACAGCGTCGTATCGATCGCGGAGAACTTCCGATGCTGGACACGGAATAATGACAATGGCATCATTCAACGTCCAAGTATGGTTGAACCATGCACGACCGGTATCAACCTTTACGGTTTCGCCCTCACCAGCAGTAACAGCAAAAGTTTTCCCATAGGAACCAATGACACCATCGGTAATGAGACCGTCGAACATTTGCGAAATATCTTCCGCATCATATTTGCGATCTCCATTTTTCGAATTGTAAAATCCGTATGTAACAGCCATAGAATCACCCCTTTCTGTTAAACTGCCGTAAATGTCGGGACAATCCCAACACCGTTTGCATCTTCGGAATACATGGTTTCTTCAACGCGAGAACAACTTGTTTTTCCGTATTCGTTTTCAAGCTGAACAATATCGCCAACAAAGAAATCCCTGCCATAAACATATAGCTGAGTTGTGTCGATTTCGCCGTCAAAGTTGGTTACTTGCTTGTTCTCTGCAAGCTTATCCGCCCCACGCTGTTGAAGCTGTGCATTATATTCGACCTCGGTAAGAGTTTTATCATCAACCTTTGACGAAATATCACGTGCATCAACAAAAAGTTCACGGCGCTCAAGACCTGATATGGACTCTGAGCCGCCATTTCCAGCAATAACAGTGTATCGCCGGTCGGTTCCCTCCCCTTCGCCGCCTATCAACGCCACATTTTTCAAATCTTTGCTAGATTCATAGTATTTGGAATTGATGATGTTTTCGAAATTCGGAGAGAATACAACATAAGGAACTTTGCTCTGGTCGTAGGAACGGTCGGTTCCCATGTATAGTTCGAAGACAAATTGAAATGAAGAGTTCAGGGTGACCTTAAAGCCAACCTTATTACTCTCACACAGAGCCTTTATCGAGTCGTACAAATTGTCGCCGGTAAACTGGGCCTCAACTTTCAAAGACGTGATTCTTGAATCAGTGCTTTCTTTGAAAATGAAATTCGTAATTTTACGAGCGGAAATCGTAGGAGAGATAATGTTGTCTGTGAGTAACTTTTTGATACCATTTTGAAAGTCGCCACTCAGTATGGTTTGCGTCCAAACAATCCGTCTGCGAAGAATCGATTCGAGCGACCGACCTGTAACCGTGATGTGGTTGCCGGACTCGATGTCTGTATCAATTTCGATGTCCTCGATAATCATTAGATGTTCGGATTTACTAGACCACAGGTAATAACCTTCTTTAATGTACGAATTGAATTGAGCCTTAACCGGAGCATAGATTTCAAAGTCTCCTTCTGCGCAGAATCTATCAGACCAAATAAAGGACTCATAGTCGTCAACTACACAGACGACATTGAAACTTGTGTCCATAATTAAAGCGTTCATATCAAATGCCCTCGTAAAGAGTAGTGTGGCTTACGATAAACATAAGGTAATCCGCTCCTTCATCCGCGGTATAGGCAAAGCTGTTATCCCCTTTTGCAAGACGAAACCATTCGTCGGTCATGCCGATGCAATTGAGAATATTCGTAAGCTGACCGTCACGGAGAAGGAAAACTGATTTAGTACCTTTTACAGTTGAAATGATGATTTCGTCACCTTTTACAATGCCAGAACCAGTCAACGCCGCGAGTTTGTCTTGGTAGATATGCATGGTTCCACGGGTATCCACATTATATATAGTGACGTTCTTGACTGTAGCCGAAGCGAGGATGCGAATCTGGACACCATTTTCGGCATCCCCTTCGTAGCGAACGATATACTCGGCTTTTGTCTGAATTGTCGCAAACTCGATAAGTTTTTCATCGAGCGATTCGTTGGAAAACGGAAATTCAAACGCTGGAGAAGCGCCGGCAAAAGTAGTGACCGTCTCGTTGATAGCCCGAAAATATGGAACTGGACAGATAATCGAAACCTGTGTACCAGACCTATCGGTGAAAATATCAGGGTCGTTCCTCTCCACATAGCCGTCGATTTCGCATTCACGATTTTCGGTAAGAACTCGAAGTGTCACATATCTTTTCAAAGGAAAATACTTGTAACTCTTTTGTCGAGCGTCCTCAATCGTTGGAATCGGAGTGAAATATAAAGGAAGGACGATATTTCTCTGCTTAGCTCTCGCAGAATTGAACTTCGAACCGTCGTTTGTAGCAACCTCGGACGTATGAATATCAGCCGCAGGAGGTCCAAGACCTGTTACCTCGCCAATGATGAAACCAGTGCTTTCAGAATTCCGCAAAGGAATCGTCAGGCTCTCACCCAAATAGTTCGTTACAGTGATCGACTGAATCATTTGGACGCTCCTTTCGATTTCATAGTAGCAAAGAGGTTCTTCGAGTCGCGATAGATTTCGCTTCGAGACAGTGACTTAGGCGAATAGTTGTTCTGCGTGAAGTTGTAGTTGACGACGTTGGAGTCATTTTGATTTCCGATGACATCACTATCACTGGAATTCATCTGGCGAGCCGCAGAATTCATTCGACTGATAGAACCGGCAAGAGACAACGTTCGAGTATCGCCAAGGAGTCCATCGATGCGACTCAGGCCACTCTCAACGTTGCTGAGGTCGATAATCGGACGAATGGTAGGTTCGGTGTCAATGCCGTTTTCAATCAAATCGGAGAATCCACGAAGCGCCATCTCTGTGGAGGACATTACGGTCGTGCCGAGGGTTGTGCCGGAGGCAGCAACCTGCGACACCATCTGCTTCATGCCGTTCACGAAACCTTCACCTGTGAAGACGCCGATTTTTCGGAATTCTTTGGAAGGAGATGCAACGCCAAGGGCTTCTTTTGCGGATTCCAAAGCTTTGCTTGCTGCTTGCGCTGCTGCATTGGCAATGTCTTGTATCTTGGACTTCATACCATTGATGAATCCATCCATGCTAAATCCACCAACAGCTTCGAACTCTCCGCTTTTGCTGTCAAGCGCATCGATTGCGGCCTGAGCGTTATCATCAGAAGCCGAAACAACTTCTCCTTGTTTTGCAAGGATACCGGTTCCAACACTAGAGGCCGAATTCTGACCGGAAACATTAAAATTCCCATTGCGCCTTGAGATTGCTCTGAGCGATTCATCCATTGCATAGTTGACAGAATTCAATGGCGATGTGTTTGCTCCGAAACCAGAAGCAATTGCAGTTGCTGTCGAATCACCAGATTCATTGAACAAAGAATTTTTGGAATCAATAGCTGCCAGAGAATTATCCACCGTCGCGTTCACGGAATCGAGCGGCAAAGTATTTGCAGCGAATCCGTTGGCCAAAGCTGTAGCGGACATATCACCAGACGTATTAAACAGCGAGTTCTTCGCATTGATTGTTTGCAATGCAAAATTGGACATATTGTCTGCCGCAGTCACTGGAGCAACGTTATTTTGAATTCCGTCGGCGTAACTTTGCGAGTCATTGGTGCCCTCAGTCGTGAATTCGGGCTGCCGCTCCTTAACCTTACTGACGATTGCTGTAATCAAGTTATTAAAAGCTTCCGTGACAGTTGGTTCGTGATTGCTGATTGTAGACTCCACAGCGACCATCAGATTATCAATTTCGATCGTGATAAGGGGAACACTGCTCTGAATAGCGCTCGTGATACCTCCAGTGAAATTAGTGACCGTCTGATTTGCAGAATCCGTAATCTCTGTAGCCTTGCTCGTAACAGCATCAATGAAGCTCTGTATGAATTTCTCACCGGCGCCCTTCATTTGTTCGTATCCCGTTGAGAACAAAGTATCGAACCCTGAAGTATCCAAGCCTTTAATTGCTTCCGCGAATCTCGTGAATACGTTCCCATTGTCGTTTTGCTTATACAACACCGACAATTCGTTGAAGTCCTTAATAACGGGAATCAAATCTTGCATACAAGAGATTGCTTTTGATGTCTTATCAACATCCAAGCCGTCGATGCTTTCGGCAAAACTAGCAAGACCGGGGCCAAGATCTTGTAATTGATTCCCAAGGTCGCCAAGAGTCATTGAACCTTCAAGAAATCCTTTTATGCCACCATCTGTAAGCTGATTTACAGATGTAGCAAGATCAACCAACATTGTGCAAGCGCTTTTACTATCTTCAATCGCAGTCGCGCTAATTCCGCCGTCACCAGATAGAGCATCCGAATAGTCTTTCATTCCACTGGCAAATTCGGTCAAATGGCCACCGAATGTTCCTAAATTTGGAGAGCCAAGGAAATTCTGTAAGGTGCCTCCCGAAGGCGGCAAAGAATTTTCGAGTTCGACAAGCATCTTGCACGCCGATTCGGTTGCAGTAATAGCGGCACTGTCAACTCCACCTCCACCATCGGAACCAGTAATAGCAGCGGAATAATCAGCCAACGACTCACCAAATTGGGTCAGCTCTTCTCCAAAATCCCCAAGCTTTTTAGACCCAAACCAGTCCTGAAGTTTTCCACCAGAAGAAGGAAGACTGTTTTCCAGATCGGCTAACGTCTGAGCTGCTGCGGCGCTTTTAGTTGCGACATCAGGGTCAATATCACTAATTGACTCCGAATAACTTGCCAGAGCTTCCCCAAGCACGACAAGATTTTCAGAAAATGCACCGAGATCTTTCGTACCAACAAAGTCTTGCCATGCTCCACCCGTCGGATTGAGGTTATTGATTACTTCGACTAACGCTTGCACAGCTTCGGCACTGTTTTTGATTTGATAAGCACTGACTCCTTGTGTAGAATCTGAAAAGGCTTTAGCTGCCTCGCCCAAACCGGTGAATTTAGATTTCAGTTCCTCGTAGTCGACTCCTCCACCAAGGAAATTTAAAACAGCCGACACGAGATTGCCCGCAGTGATTGCCACAACGGCTTTGGCAAGATTTTCGGCTCCTTCGACACAAGATTGGTCAATTTCGCTCAATTCCTGTACGGCAGATTTAATGTCTAAGATAAACCCTTCAACGTTCTTACCAATTGCAGGCAGAGCATTGCTTATTCCAGTGCCTATACCACCAATGATGCCTCCGACAAACTTACCAATTGCGTCGCCAATCTTCCCGATTGCTTCAATACCTCGATCCATGTTTCCAGAGAACCATTCGAGTTGCATCAATCCTCCAAGAGCTTCCATGATTGATACAATGACACCAACGGCGGCAAGAAGCGCAATTCCGGCCTGCCCGACTCCCTGAACTTGAACTTTAGACAAGACTGCCATAGCAGCCGACAAAGCAACCAATACCAGAGACAAGGACTCCGCAATCGGAAGCAGCGAATCTGGATTCGGAATATCAGAAAGTGCGTAGAGCAAAGCTCCAATGGCAGCGACGGCTAGAGTAACTACAGCAATGCCAGGAGTGGCTTTCTTAGCCAAACTTGAGGCCGCCATTAAAAGCGCCATACAGACCATGATAGAATCAATTGCCGCCGTAGCAGGCGCCAAGTCTTCAGTTGGAATATTCGATATGGCGATAACCATGACTGTTAGTGCCGCAACACACGCCGTAAGCGCAATAATTGTCTTTTGACTCCCTGTTGCATATTTCGAAACAGCCATTAGCGCTCCGAACAAAACACTAATCAAAGATATTACGCCAAGGGCTTTCAAACATTCATCTTCACCTATTTTGTTTATTGCCCAAATGCACCCAACCAGTACGGCGATTCCAGCTGCCATTCCAAGAAAACCAAATGCCGCCTTATCGGCATTTGCATTACTGGAAGAAAGAAGCGCGGCCGCAGAATACAGAGTGATGATCGTCGTCATCATCGTAAGCACCACAATACCTTTGGCAATGTCCGCCGGATCGATAGATGCTATTTCTTTAATGACTTCGATTAGAACGTACATTCCGGCGGACCTCAAAAGAACTGATTTCCCTCCGTCGCCGTTCTTTCCTGCCGCAGCAGTCGACACATTCAAAAGGCTCATCATTGCCATTATTGGAACAAGAGCGGTAATGCCTTTCAGAATGTCTTCGAATGGCATCTGGGCAATGCTTTCGAGAATGTCGACAAACATCTTCAAGCTAAACGCGGTTGCGATAAGCGTAGCCGCAGAACCAAAAGATGCGCCACTTGCAGCTTTGCAAACCAGTGATAGTGCACCGAGAATAAGGCTCATCTTCCCAAGGGAATTCCAAATTTCATCGAGAGGATGATCGACAATATCGTCAAGAGCTTTGATGATACTCTTTAGTGAAATTGCCATTGCGATCAGATATACGGCAGAGCCAAACTTGTTCCCTCCGAATTTACTCATGGCAACGCCAATAAGCGACAATGCTGTAACTATTCCAACAACTGCGGCAATTCTGGCGCCGAGGCCTTCGGTCTTTATACCCTCAAGTTCTTTTAAGACGTTGACAATAATTAGGACACTGGCCGCAATGGCAGCTGCATTGAAACCTACGGAAAATCCTTTTAGCGTTTCCGATAACGACGTCAATGGATT
>ERZ1035027.768-NODE-768-length-16864-cov-48.659647_pt1 | contig 16864 bp, 17 predicted proteins | sample MGYA00520604_ERZ1035027 | MGnify/ENA primary metagenome ERZ1035027 (study PRJEB33766, sample SAMN09781743) | gut metagenome | biome: gut microbiome | host: Homo sapiens | place: Madagascar | study: EMG produced TPA metagenomics assembly of the PRJNA485056 data...
GTAGGTTCGAGTCCTACTGGCGGAGTATAGTTTTTGAAGCTAGACATTGTCTAGCCTTTTTTGGTTTATTTGTTAACTGTAGTTGGTGACGAAAAGCTAATATCTAGAAGTGTCTTTTTAACGACTTTATTTGTAGTTAAGGTTTGACAAAAAGTCTTTGAGCTAGTGGCATATAGGCTTCTGACATATTCATCGTAATAAACTGTATCTTGTTCATCCCAGGATATAACAGCAGGGAGTTGGTCTTTATGTTCCTTGAAAGTAAGCTGCTTAAGTTTATGATAGACAGTGGACGTTGAGACATGAAGTCTTTTGGCAATATCTGTTAGTGATCCCTTTTCAGTAAGGAGTTGTGTAACTTTTTGTCGGACTAGATTTGAAATTTGGTGTTTTTTCTCAACGATTGATGTCTCAACCATAATGACTCTCTGACACCCTTTACACTGGAAGAAAGGCTTTTTAAGGACGTAGTATTGTTGGTATTCTAGTTTTACTTGAACCTCGATGAGGGTATCTTTTTCAAAAACAAGAGAAATAATGATGTTAGTGTTTTTTATTCTGTGGTATTCTGAATAAATCTCATGAGTTCTTCCTAAGAATGGTTTAGTTGCTTTTCATTATAGTTCTCATGGGGGACTTTTTGGCTACATTCAAAAAAGCTCTATAATCTCTACAGTGGTTTTACAACTACAGAAATTATAGAGACTTGAAAACCACTAGCTGAACTAGTGGTTCTGAAAAGCTTTTAGCGATATATCAAAAATATCTCCCTAAAGTGTTATATTAGATAAGTTTTCCCGATCACTAACTAATAATACTAAAGAAAATCCTTGATGAGACAGGATAATAATAGTTTAGTACATACTACAAGGAATTATAAGTATCATATTGTGTTCGCACTAAAATATCGACGTCAGATAATTTATGGAAAATAGAAAACAAGTATAGGTCAAATCTTACTATTATGTTGAAATATATAGATCATATTCACATGTTGGTGAGTATACTATATAAACTAATTGTTTCTTCATTTATGGGATATTTAAAGGGTAAGAGTAGCTTAATGATATTAGTCGGAAACGTTAATTTAAAGTATAAATAAGAGTGTTGTATATTTAGTTTTTAGGATTTTTGTTTATATTGAGACCAGTTAGTCGGGTTATCGAGAAAAGGTGAGATGAAGGAAAACGATTCGGTAGATCTTTAGCGGTGCCTTTCAGCCAAAGAGCAAACCACCCGTTCTGATATGATACCTCTTAAGTAGACAAGGTAAATACCTAAAATCTACTTAAGAAGTATTTTTATGTTTAGAAGAGAAAGATTCACCCCGTACGAGAAAGAACAAGCTTGTCTCGATTGTAATAATGGTAATCGCTCCAGATCTGAGATATGTAACTGTCTCCATATTTCCACAAGGACGATTCAAGATTGGACTGTCATCTATAAAAAAATATAGGATTTTAGGATTCACAAAGAAAACAAAAAACAGTTCCTATTCAAAAGAATTTAAAATGGAACTTGTAGAAAAATGTATTAGTGGTGAGGCTTCATCTATTGATTTAGGTCATCAGTATGATATTTCTTCAGGACTTTTAAGAAAGTGGATTAGGATGTATAATGCCAATATAGAACTTAAGGATTACAATCCAAAACGGGAGATCTATATGGCAAAAGCAAGCCGTAAAACCACTATTGATGAACGTAAAGAGATTGTCAACTATTGTATTGAACATAATTGCAATTATAAGGAAACGAAGGAAACGGCGGTGCTTTATGATGTTTCTTATAGTCAAGTATACTCGTGGGTAAAGAAGTATGATAGTGATGGTGAAGAAGGTTTAGTTGACAAAAGGGGTCATCACAAACTAGATGATGAGGTTGATGAATTAGAGCGTTTACGAAGAGAAAATGTGCGCTTAAAACGTCAGTTAGAAGAAAAGAATATGGCTGTTGAACTCTTAAAAAAGTGAAAGAATTCGGAAGGATGTGAGGCTAGGCAAACAGCGCCACGAATCAAAATACTTACCGATTGAAGACTTCAACACAAATAAGGGGTGGAGCATTAGCTGTATGTGTCATCAGCTCGGCATTACTAGGTCTGCATTTTATAAATGGAAACATAGAATAGTTCCAGAACAAGAACAATTAAACAGCGAAATTGCGGAATTAATTAAAGAATATGACGAACGTTTTTCACATATCTTGGGATACCGAAGAATGACCGATTGGATCAATCATTTCAATCATACGAATGACTCAAGAAAGAGAATTCACCGAATTATGAAAATACTCGATATTCACGTTTTTATCCGTAAGAAAAGGAAAAAATACAAGACTGCCAAGCCTGAAGAAACTGCAGAAAATAAGTTATCAAGAAACTTCTATACGACTTCTCCGAACAAAAAATGGGTAACAGATGTTACAGAGTTTAAGATTCCTAACTCTCATAAGAAACTTTATCTTAGTGCCATACTTGATTTATATGACCGCTATCCTATTGCTTTTGTCATAAGTGGTCGAAATGACAATAGGCTAGTCTTCAAAACATTTGACAAAGCTAATGTATCATATGTATGAGATTTCAGATGAGGCCTCCCTCCGATTTTACTGTCAAGAGCGTCCACAAAACAGATATGACTGTAAAACGCCTTTGGAAGTCAGAAACGCTGCCTTAACATCAGAACACCCTTTATCATACCTAATCGCTAAGAATAACAAAATTGAAAAGTATAAGTCTAAGTGGTCTGCATAAAAAAAAACAGCCGTACATTTATTTTGTACGACTGACCTTCAAAAACAGATACTTTTTTAGATATTTAACCTGTCAAGTAGACAGGTTAAATATCATTAACGGGTGGTTTTGACTCTATCTCACTCACTCCTCTAATTGTTTTAGCCAAGTTATTTATAGTGACATATATGTCTCTATTTTATTTTTCTACATTCTTTTATAATAGGTCTGTAATTATCTAATTACAAAATTTATATTTATTATTGGAGGTTCAATGGAACAAGATGTTTTTGTTCACGCATATGAAACTGTAAGGCCGATTGTGCTTAAGGCTTTTAGGCAATACTTTATTCAGCTTTGGGATCAAGCTGACATGGAGCAAGAGGCGATGATGACTTTGTATCAGCTTTTAAAAAAGTTTCCTGATTTAGAGAAAGATGATGATAAGTTACGTCGTTACTTTAAAACTAAGTTTAGGAATCGACTTAATGATGAAGTGAGGCGACAGGAGTCAGTAAAACGTCAAGCTAATAGACAGTGCTATGTTGAAATTTCAGATATTGCTTTTTGTATTCCCAATAAGGAGCTAGATACGGTTGATAGACTTGCTTATGATGAGCAGCTTAATGCTTTTCGTAAGCAGTTATCATCGGAAGATTCTTTTAAATTGGATCGATTGTTGGCTGGTGAATGCTTTAGGGGAAGGAAAAAGATGATACGAGAGTTAAGAGTTTGGATGGTTGACTTTGATCCATGTAATGAAGAAGACTGAGTTGAAATTATTCTCTAGTTAATAGTTATGGACATTATTCGTATCAGTTAATTTGTTTATTATTAGTGACTCTTATTATAAGATGAGTTTGTTTATTTTACTTCTATTATGTTTCCAGTAATTCTTGGAAGTTCAACCTTTTCTTTAAATATAGCTTCTTGGTAAAGTTTTAAGAAGTCTGCATAGATATGGACTTGTTGTCCATTTTTTGTAAAAATGTCAACACGAAAAACAAGTTGTCCGGAAGTTTTTGAAGTTAATCCGATGATATTTGGAGTCCCAATAATTTCAGGATAATTTTCAATGTTGTCTTTATTAACTTGTTGGATAATGCTTGTTACTTTATTGATATCGGTAGAAGTATAGACTGGGATGTCAATTTGAGCTCTCATATCTCCACGAGATTTATTGGAAACGATTGTGATATTACGATTAGGTATAAAATGGAGTGTTCCATCAAAGCCTCGAATCTGAGTAGTGCGGATACCCACAGTAGAAACAAGACCTGTAATGGCTTCTACCTCAACAGAATCACCAACTTCAAATTGATTTTCTAATAAGATGAAAAAACCATTAACGACGTCTGATAGGAAGCCTTGAGCTCCTAGACCAAGGGCAACACCGGCAAGTCCGGCTCCAGCTAGAAGGCTAGATACGGGAACACCCAAAATACTTAGAAGCCAGTATACAAGGAAAAAGTAAAGGATATAGTTCATACAATTGTGCAGTAGGCGTTCAATAGTTTTTTTACGGGCGGATGTTTGAATGGTCCATGATAGTGAACGTCCGATAGTATGTTTAAATAGAAAGTTGATAATCTTTTTACTAAGCAGAAAGATGATGAGGAGAATGAGAAGTTTAATCCCTTTCGAAATAAGTAGCATTAGGCTTTCTTCGAAATTAAATTGCTGTATATATTTTTGTAAAATATTCATATCTCTAGTTTATCAAAATTTGTAAAAAGAAACAGTCTATAACGTTTTTCTTGTTATTAAATTGGAGAAAAAAACTTTCAAAAGGCTTTGAAATATGGTAAACTAAACTGTATCTATAAAAAATTTTAAGGAGAATGACTACATGTCTGTATCATTTGAAAACACAGCCACAAACCGTGGTGTGGTGACATTTACTATCGGTCAAGATAAAATTCAACCAGCTTTGGATCAAGCGTTTAACAAGGTTAAAAAGGATTTGAACGTACCAGGTTTCCGTAAAGGACACATGCCTCGTGCCGTATTTAACCAAAAATTTGGTGAAGAAGCTCTTTACGACGATGCTTTGAATGCAATTCTTCCAGCAGCTTATGAAGCAGCGATTGCTGAACTTGATCTTGATGTTGTTGCACAACCAAAAATTGATGTAAAATCAATTGAAAAAGGTCAAGATTGGACACTTACTGCAGAAGTTGTTACAAAACCTGAAGTAAAACTTGGTGCATATAAAGATCTTGAAGTTTCAGTTGAAGCTTCTAAAGAAGTTACTGATGAAGAAGTTGATGCTAAGCTTGAAAACGAACGCAAAAACTTGGCTGAATTGGTCGTTAAAGAAGGTGCAGCTGAAAATGGCGACACTGTTGTTATCGACTTTGTTGGTTCAGTAGATGGTGTTGAATTTGACGGTGGTAAAGGTGAAAACCACTCTCTCGAACTTGGTTCAGGTCAATTTATTCCAGGATTCGAAGACCAATTGGTTGGAGCAAAAGCTGGTGATGAAGTAGAAGTTAAAGTAACTTTCCCAGAAGACTATCAAGCTTCTGACCTTGCAGGTAAAGCTGCTGTATTTGTTACTAAAGTTAACGAAGTTAAAGCTAAAGAAGTTCCTGCTCTTGATGATGAGTTGGCTAAAGATCTTGACGATGAAGTTGAAACTCTTGATGAGTTGAAAGCTAAATACCGTAAAGAACTTGAAGCAGCTAAAGAAATCGCATATGATGACGCTGTTGAAGGTGCTGCACTTGATTTGGCTGTTGAAAACGCTGAAATCGTTGAATTGCCAGCAGAAATGGTTGAAGACGAAGTTCACCGTGCTATGAACGAATTCATGGGTAACATGCAACGTCAAGGTATCTCTCCTGAAATGTACTTCCAAATCACTGGTACAACTCAAGAAGATCTTCACAAACAATATGAAGCTGACGCTGACAAACGTGTGAAAACTAACCTTGTTATCGAAGCTGTTGCTGCTGCTGAAGGATTCGACGCTACAGAAGAAGAAATCCAAAAAGAAATCAATGATCTTGCAGCTGAGTACAACATGGAAGTATCACAAGTTTCTGCACTTCTTTCACCTGAAATGCTTAAACACGATATCACTATGAAGAAAGCTGTTGAAGTTATCACAAGCACAGCAAAAGTTAAATAATATGACTAAAATCAAGTTTCTGTTGAGACTTGATTTTTTCTTCTATAAATACTTTGACTATTGACTCTTTTTAGCGTAAAATAAAAGGTAGCGAAAATTTGATTGCTGAGCTATTTCTGATGGAAACTAGCTTGAGTAAGAATGAAGGAGAACCACTTTGGAACTAGACGTATTTGCTGGACAAGAAAAAAGTGAATTATCAATGATTGAAGTGGCCCGTGCTATCTTAGAAACACGTGGTCGTGATAATGAAATGTATTTCAATGATTTGGTCAATGAAATTCAAAATTATTTAGAAAAATCGGATGCTGATATCCGTAATGCTTTGCCATTCTTTTATTCAGATTTGAATACGGATGGAAGTTTTATTCCACTAGGTGATAACAAATGGGGCTTGCGTTCATGGTACGCAATTGATGAAATCGATGAAGAGGTCATCACATTGGAAGATACTGATGAAAATGCACCAAAACGTAAGAACAAGAAAGTTAATGCCTTCATGGATGGTGATGAAGATGCCATCGATTATAATGACGATGATCCAGAAGATGAAAACTTCACACCTGATTCTGATAGTCTTGAATATGACGACGATAGCGAAGATGATGAGAAAGCCGAAGTGGAATCTTATGACTCTGAGTTGAATGAAATTATTCCAGATGACGATTTGGATGATGTTGAGTTATCAGAAGAAGATGATGATGACTATGAGGATGAGTCAAACGACTAAGTTTTCATTGACAAATGGTCTTGGATAGTTTAAACTATTTATCGGGCACCTCTTTTGAAGAGGTCATGATTAAGGCTCCCAGAGTAAAACTCTTGGGGGTCATTTTTGTTTTTAGTCATTTACTGGTTTTGTTGATATTGAGTTACTGAATAGTACTCATGTTGGGCATTGGTAAAGGATTATTTTGATTATTGAATACAGTAATCAATTTGCTATTTTTTATGGTTTTACATTATATTAAAGGAGTTAATATGACAAAATATATTTTCGTCACTGGTGGTGTGGTATCTTCAATTGGTAAAGGGATTGTAGCTGCGAGTCTTGGACGTTTGCTTAAGAACCGTGGTCTTAAGGTAACGATTCAAAAATTCGATCCTTACATCAATATTGATCCAGGGACAATGAGTCCTTACCAACATGGTGAAGTTTATGTCACTGATGATGGTGCTGAAACTGACCTTGACCTTGGTCACTACGAGCGTTTTATTGATATCAATCTTAATAAATACTCTAACGTTACTACTGGTAAGATTTATAGTGAGGTGTTGCGTAAGGAACGTAAAGGTGAGTATCTAGGTGCGACTGTTCAGGTAATTCCTCATATCACAGATGCTTTGAAAGACAAGATTAAGCGAGCAGCGACAACGACTGATTCAGATGTCATTATCACTGAAGTTGGTGGGACGGTTGGTGATATTGAAAGTCTTCCATTCCTTGAAGCTCTTCGTCAAATGAAGGCTGATGTGGGCTCTGACAACGTTATGTATATCCACACAACGCTTCTTCCATACTTGAAGGCTGCTGGTGAAATGAAGACAAAGCCAACGCAACACTCTGTTAAGGAATTGCGTGGTTTGGGTATCCAACCAAATATGTTGGTTATTCGTACAGAACAACCTGCTGGTCAAGGAATCAAGAATAAATTGGCTCAGTTCTGTGATGTTGCACCTGAGGCTGTTATCGAATCACTCGACGTGGAACATATCTATCAAGTGCCACTTAATATGCAGGCTCAAGGTATGGATCAAATCGTTTGTGATCATTTGAAACTGGATGCTCCAGCTGCAGATATGACAGAGTGGTCTGCTATGGTTGATAAGGTGCTTAATCTTAAGAAGACAACTAAGATTGCCCTTGTCGGTAAGTATGTGGAGCTTCACGATGCTTACTTGTCAGTGGTTGAGGCACTTAAACACTCTGGTTTGGCAAATGATACTGCTATTGATATTGACTGGGTCAATGCTAATGATTTGACTGCTGAAAATGTTGCTTCTCGCTTGGCTGATGCTGATGGTATCATCGTGCCTGGTGGTTTTGGTCAACGTGGTACCGAAGGTAAGATTCAAGCTATTCGTTATGCACGTGAAAATGATGTGCCAATGTTGGGTGTCTGTCTCGGTATGCAATTGACATGTATTGAGTTTGCTCGTCATGTCCTTCACTTGGATGGTGCTAATTCAGCTGAGCTTGATCCAAATACAAAATATCCGATTATCGATATTATGCGTGATCAAATTGACATTGAAGACATGGGTGGTACTCTTCGTCTTGGTCTTTACCCATGTAAGTTGAAACCAGGTTCTAAGGCTGCTGCAGCTTATGGCAACCAAGAAGTTGTTCAACGTCGTCACCGTCACCGTTATGAATTTAATACTAAGTTCCGTGAACAGTTTGAGGCTGAGGGCTTTGTATTCTCAGGTGTGTCACCAGATAATCGTTTGATGGAAGTTGTAGAACTCCCAGACAAGAAATTCTTTGTGGCAGCTCAATACCACCCAGAATACCATAGCCGTCCAAACCATGCTGAAGAACTTTACACTGCCTTTGTGACAGCAGCGGTTGAAAATGCTAAATAATAAACTAGGACAGAGTGGGGCAGCCTACTCTGTTTTTTATTGGCTCCTTTTATGCTAAAATAAAGGGAATAATAAGAAAGAACGAGGAAAACAAATGGCTAAATTCGGCTTTTTGTCAGTATTAGAAGAAGAACTGGATAAGTATCTGGACTATGATTTTGCGATGGACTGGGATAAAAAGAATCACGCTGTGGAAGTAACGTTTATCCTAGAAGCACAAAACAGTAGCAATGTGGAGACTATTGATGATAAGGGTGAAGTGTCTGATGAAGATGTTATTTTTGAAGACTACGTGCTCTTTTACAATCCAGCAAAATCACGTTTTGATGAAGAGGACTACCTAGTGACAATCCCATACGAACCTAAGAAGGGTCTATCTCGTGAGTTTTTAGCTTATTTTGCAGAAACCCTAAATGAGGTGGCGACAGAAGGATTGAGTGACTTGATGGATTTTCTATCTGATGATGGACCTGAGGAATTTGGTTTGGTTTGGGACAAAGATGCTTTTGAAAAAGGGAAAGCTCAACTTGAAGAGAAGGAATTTTTTGCTTATCCAAGGTATTAAAGGGAGCTAAAAGGGATGGATGCTTATTTAAAAGATCAATTTGATTTTACAGGTGTTAAGGCTGCCTTACTCGTAGAGCAAAGTATTTTGGTCATTCTCAGAGATAATAAACCAGATATTCCTTGGCCCAATATGTGGGAGTTACCAGGTGGTGGAAGAGAAGGTCAAGAAACGCCTCTTGAATGTCTTCAACGTGAGGTCTGGGAGGAGCTTGGCTTGACTTTGAAAGAGGGATCAATTATTTGGTCGAAAATCTATCCTAGTATGTTGGATAAAGATAGGTCAGCCGTCTTTGTGGTTGTCCGAATTAGCCAAGAGCAGTATCGTGAGATTCGTTTTGGTGACGAGGGGCAGGAATTTAAACTAATGCCTGTAGAGGATTTTATAAAAGCAGAAGGTGTCATTCCTCAGTTGCAGGAACGTTTTAAAGACTATTTATCAGAAAAGGAAGAAAATAATATATGGACAAATGGCAAGAATTAACGATTGAGGTTAATCGTGAAGTCGAAGAGGCGGCTTCTAATATTTTAATTGAATCTGGTAGTCAAGGTGTGGCTATTGATGATAGTGCAGATTATTTGGAAAATGCGGACCGTTTTGGTGAGCTTTATCCTGAGGTTGAACAGGTTGAGACGGTTAAAATTACGGCTTATTATCCGGAGTCAGCAGATATCGAGGCCATTACTAAGCAGGTTAATGAGCGTTTGGCTGAGTTGACAAATTTCGGTCTTGAAACGGGAGATATTCACTTGGAAACTCAAGAATTGGTTGAAGAAGATTGGGCTGAGAATTGGAAAAAATACTATGAACCAGCACGGATTACCCATGATTTGACCATCGTACCGTCATGGACGGATTATGAAGCATCAGTAGGTGAGAAGATTATCAAGCTAGATCCTGGCATGGCCTTTGGAACAGGAACACACCCAACGACTAAGATGAGTCTTTTTGCACTCGAACAGGTGCTTCGTGGTGGCGAGACTGTGATTGATGTGGGAACTGGATCGGGTGTCCTCTCGATTGCTAGCTCTCTTCTTGGAGCTAAGGAAATCTATGCCTATGACCTTGATGATGTGGCGGTTCGAGTGGCACAGGAAAACATTGATATGAATCCTGGCATGGAAAATATCCACGTTGCGGCAGGTGATCTTTTGAAGGGCGTAACTCAAGAAGCTGATGTTATCATGGCTAACATTTTGGCGGATATTCTCATCCATCTGACGGAAGATGCCTACCGTTTGGTTAAGGATGAAGGTTATTTGATTATGTCGGGGATTATCTCTGAAAAATGGGATATGGTGCGTGCATCGGCTGAGAAAGCTGGTTTCTTCCTAGAAACTCACATGGTTCAGGGAGAGTGGAATGCTTGTGTCTTCAAGAAGACAGATGATATTTCAGGTGTGATCGGAGGCTAAATGCAACAGTATTTTATAAAGGGACAGGTTGAAAATCCAGTAATCATCAAAGACAAGGATACTGTGAAGCATATGTTTAACGTTATGCGTTTAACAGAGGACGATCAGGTTGTCTTGGTTTTTGAAGACGGTATCAAGCGTCTTGCGCGTGTGACTGACCGTGAGAATCATGTCTTTGAAGTGATTGAAGACTTAAATGATAATGTTGAGATGCCTGTATCTGTAACTATTGCCTCTGGCTTTCCCAAGGGAGATAAGCTAGAGTTGGTGACACAAAAGGCAACAGAACTTGGAGCTCAGGCTATTTGGGCTTTTCCTGCCGACTGGTCTGTGGTTAAGTGGGATGGTAAGAAGCTTGCCAAGAAGGAAGATAAGCTTGTCAAGATTGCTTTAGGAGCTGCAGAACAATCCAAGCGTAATCGTGTTCCAGAAGTCAGATTGTTCGAGAAGAAGGGAGAATTTCTATCAAAATTAGATGATTTTGATAAGATTTTTATCGCCTATGAGGAAACAGCCAAAACAGGCGAGTTGGCTACTCTAGCTCGTGAGTTGGCTCATGTAGAGAGTGGTCAGAAAATTCTCTTTATCTTTGGACCAGAAGGTGGTATTTCTCCGTCTGAGATTGATGTTTTTGAGGAAGCTGGTGGCCTTAAAATTGGCCTTGGACCGCGTATTATGCGGACGGAAACGGCTCCTCTCTACGCTTTGAGTAGTGTGAGTTATGCTCTTGAATTGAATAAATAATAGAAAGTTGGCTTTGTTCCAACTTTTTTGTATTTGACACTTTTAGGCTGAGGTTTGATCTTGGCTATTCTTTTGCATGAAAAATTGAGCATTTTTAAAAAAGTTTATACTCTTATTTAGATTAAATATAATTGTATTATCTTTATAAAAGTGGGAGATTTTTAATGAAAACAAATCGTTATGTGATTCAATCTGCTGTGGTTTTGGGACTTGTTGCTCTCTTGACTGTGTCACAAGTCGTGGGGGATGTTGATGAGGCAACGGCACTAGTACCAACGACCTCTACTGAAACTGTGACGGATAGTGGAGTTACTACCGTATCAGGACAGGGAACTTCGGGGACAGCTGTTCAAGGAAGAACAGAGATTGCATCTGATACACTAATAACAGTAAGGAAAAAGCCCTTATCAGGGCTTTTTTGCTCTAGTTTTAGCGTTGGTTAAAGTTCTTTTGTGCTTCTAGGATAATGGGTGCCAGACGTTCGATATCAGACTGAGTACCGCGTAGCTCGAAGTCTCCCAACATTGGAAAGCCAAAACGTTGACTGTACTGTTTGGCGGTTAGGCAGTACTGGTTATTGAAGTTACGGTTACCAGAACCGATGATACCAAAGCAACGTTTGTGATTGCCATGGGCTGCGATAAAGTCACCCAGTGGATTGGTTAGGATTTCAACATCTCCATTGTCAACGCCATTTCCTCCTTCAAGGTAGGTTGGCAAGAGTGCGACAAAGGGTTCATCTACTTGGAAGGTTTCATGATTAAGCTCTTTAATATTGATTTGGCGACATTCAATCCCGTGGTTGAGGGATAAATAGTCAGACATACGTTTGACAAAGCTTTGGGTATTACCGCTTAGACTAATATAAACGAGGGTAAGTTGAGACATAAGCGTCCTCTTTCTATCTATATCTTGTGTTTTTTTAATCATTCTAACACAAGATATTGTGCTTTTCAAGTTAGCTCCTTGCGCTTAAGAATTGCCTATCTAGCTCTTTTTCTTTACTTGTAAAAGTGATAAAATAAAGGTTATTAAAAGAAGCGAAGGAAGAAATCATGGCTAAAGATAAAAATGTAACAGGAGAAGAAATTTTAGACATTTGCTCGGCCTACATGTCAGCAGATGATTTGAAATTAGTTGAAAAAGCCTGGCATTATGCGACAGATGCTCATAGTGGGCAATTTCGTCAGTCAGGAGAACCTTATATTATTCACCCTATTCAAGTGGCAGGTATCTTGGCAGATCTCCATCTTGATGCAGTGACAGTAGCCTGTGGTTTCTTACACGATGTCGTTGAAGACACCGAAAAAACGCTCGATGATTTGGAAGCGGATTTTGGTACGGATGTACGAAATATCGTGGACGGTGTTACTAAGCTTGGTAAGGTTGAGTACAAGTCCCATGAGGAGCAGTTGGCTGAAAATCACCGTAAGATGCTTATGGCCATGTCTAAGGATATCCGTGTCATCTTGGTTAAATTGGCCGATCGTTTGCACAATATGCGTACCCTTAAGCATCTTCGTAAGGATAAGCAAGAGCGCATTTCTCGCGAAACTATGGAAATCTATGCTCCTTTGGCCCACCGTCTGGGTATTAGTCGTATCAAATGGGAATTGGAAGATATGTCCTTCCGTTACCTTAACGAGGTAGAATTTTATAAGATTTCCCACATGATGAAGGAAAAGCGTCGCGAGCGTGAGGCACTTGTGGACGAGATTGTCGATAAAATTAAGACCTATACAGCTGAACAAGGGCTTGTCGGTGATGTTTATGGTCGTCCAAAACACATCTACTCTATTTTTCGTAAGATGCGTGACAAGAAGAAACGATTTGATCAGATTTATGATTTGATTGCTATTCGTTGTGTTATGGAGACGCATAGTGATGTTTATGCCATGTTGGGATACATCCATGAGCTCTGGCGTCCGATGCCTGGACGTTTCAAAGACTATATTGCCAATCCTAAATCCAATGGTTATCAGTCTATCCATACGACGGTTTATGGACCTAAAGGGCCTATTGAAATCCAAATTCGTACTAAGGAGATGCACCAAGTTGCCGAATACGGGGTTGCAGCTCACTGGGCTTACAAGAAAGGCATCAAGAGCAAGGTAGATTCGAAAGAGTCTGCTTTGGGAATGAATTGGATTAAGGATCTTGTGGAACTCCAAGATGCCTCGAACGGGGATGCTAAGGGATTTGTTGACTCTGTAAAAGAAGATATCTTCTCAGAGCGAATTTATGTCTTTACACCAAATGGTGCTGTTCAGGAATTGCCTAAAGATTCAGGTCCTATTGACTTTGCCTATGCCATCCATACCCAAGTCGGTGAGAAGGCCACAGGTGCCAAGGTTAATGGTCGTATGGTGCCTCTGACTGCCAAACTTAAGACGGGTGATGTGGTTGAGATTGTCACCAATGCCAATTCCTTTGGTCCTAGTCGAGACTGGATTAAGATGGTCAAAACTACTAAGGCCAGAAATAAAATTCGTCAATTCTTTAAGAATCAAGACAAGGAAGCTTCAATCACCAAGGGTCGCGAGCTTTTGATTGCCTATTTCCAAGAGCATGGCTATATTGCCAATAAGTACCTAGACAAGAAACATATAGAGAAGATCCTTCCTCGTATGAGTGTGCGTAGTGAGGAAGCTCTTTATGCTGCTGTTGGCTTTGGGGAAATTAGTGCTGCTGCTGTTTTCAATCGCCTGACAGAAAAAGAACGCCGTGAGGAAGAGCGTGCTAAGGCAAAAGCTGAAGCTGAAGAGTTAATGAATGGTGGCGAAGTCAAAACTGAGAAGAAAGAAATTCTCAAGGTTAAAAGTGAAAATGGAGTTATCATTCAAGGTGCCTCAGGTCTCCTTATGCGTATCGCTAAGTGTTGTAACCCAGTACCTGGAGATGAGATTGATGGTTATATCACTAAGGGGCGTGGAATAGCTATTCATCGCTCAGATTGTAATAATATCAAGAGTCAAGAAGGTTATGAGCAACGTCTAATCGAAGTGGAGTGGGATGAACGTAATGCCAATAAATCTTATTTGGCAGAGATTGACATCTATGGTCTTAATCGTTCAGGTCTTTTGAACGATGTTCTTCAAATCTTGTCAAATACGACCAAGAGCATCGCTACGGTCAATGCGCAACCGACTAAGGACATGAAGTTTGCCAATATTCACGTTAGCTTTGAAATTGCAAACCTTATTGAATTGACTGGTCTTGTGGATAAGATTAAAATTATTCCTGACGTTTACAGTGTTAAACGTACGAATGGTTAAGGAGTTACTGCGATGAAGATTGTAATTCAGCGCGTGCAAAGTGCCTCTGTAGTTATTGAGGATAGCACGGTCGGTGCTATTAAGCAAGGGCTTTTACTCTTGGTTGGCGTTGGACCAGAGGACACTAAAGAGGATATTGACTATGCGGTTCGTAAGATTGTCAATATGCGTATTTTTTCAGATGAAGATGGCAAGATGAATCTTTCTGTTAAGGATATTGGTGGTCAGATTTTGTCGGTTTCTCAGTTTACGCTTTTTGCCGATACGAAAAAAGGAAATCGGCCGGCATTTACGGGAGCTGCAAAGCCCGACATGGCTAGCCAGTTCTATGACGATTTCAACCAATCCTTGTCAACTCACGTTCCTGTAGAAAGAGGACGCTTTGGTGCAGATATGCAGGTTAGCCTGATCAATGATGGACCTGTTACCGTTATCTTGGATACTAAAAATAGATAAATAGATCATTTCTCACTTTGTGTGGGAGATGTTTTTTTATTCTCATCAAATTTAGTATTTTTGGAGCTGAAATGTCATCATTTACTGCTTATTTTTGTCATTTTATATAGAATTAGATAACTAAATATCTAATTAAATTAGGAAATATAATTCTCAAATTTCTGAAAAACTTACCATTAAAGATGAAAAAATGACTATTTACGAGGATTTCCGGAAATTCCCTTGTTTTACAAAAAAGATTAAGTTGTCATTAGTTTCATAAAAAAAAACAAGCGAATGTTATGAAACTAAAAATAACTCTAGTTTACAGTATGCAAATACAAATAGCGATAAACTGAAGCGGGACGTCATTCGACATCAGAAACGAAGACGATGACTGTCAACTTGACACTTCAACATGCTTCAGAAATCATCGGTCAAGATAATGTTGACATCACGTTGGCAGCAGGTGCTTCAGCTAAGGTTTCAAACTTGATAGTAGCGTCAGGATGGTTGACAAACAATACAGGTTACTTGGTGACAATCAGTGCCAACGACAAATCAGGTGCAGTCTTGTCTGTTGATAAATAATAAGTAGAACTCTTTGTGTAAACAAGGAGTTTTCTTTATAATGGCTGCTATTTTTTCTTAAAATTGTGATACAATAGAAATAGTTTGAATATTGTGTCAAAGGAGAGCCAATGATTACTGCAAATGATATCGTAAAGGCTAATGAAGTCTTAAAAAACGTGGTGGAACGCACACCACTAGATTTTGATCGCTACTTATCTGAAAAATATGGGGCGACTATTTATATTAAAAAAGAAAATATGCAAAAGGTACGTTCCTTTAAATTACGTGGTGCCTACTATGCCATCCATCAGTTAAGTGATGAAGATAAGGAACGTGGTGTAGTCTGTGCATCAGCCGGAAACCATGCCCAAGGTGTTGCTTATACTTGTAATGAAATGAAGATTCCTGCAACTATCTTTATGCCAGTAACAACACCTCTCCAAAAAATTGGTCAAGTCCGTTTCTTTGGTGGCAAGTTTGTAACAATCAAATTGGTGGGAGATACCTTTGATGCTTCTGCTCAAGCAGCGCAGGAATATACCAAGTCTGAAGGGATGACTTTCATTGATCCATTTGACGATTATAATGTCCAAGCGGGTCAAGGAACTGTTGCTTATGAAATTTATGAGCAGGCTCAAGAGGAAGGTGTTTCCTTCGATAGTATCTTGGTTCCAGTAGGTGGTGGCGGCCTTATCTCTGGTGTGGCCACTTATATCAAGGATGTGGCACCGTCTATAGAAGTTATCGGTGTTGAGGCTAGTGGTGCTCGTAGTATGCGTGCTGCTTTTGACCGTGGTTATCCTATTAAACTTGAAGAAATTGATAAGTTTGCGGATGGGATTGCTGTTCAAAAGGTAGGTGTCAAGACCTATGAAGTCGCACGTAAATATGTTGACCGCCTCTTGGGGGTTGATGAAGGATTGATTTCAGAAACCCTAATTGATATGTACTCTAAGGTTGGTACCATTGCAGAACCTGCAGGGGCGGCATCAGTGGCAGCTTTGGAAGTGATCAAAGATGAGATTAAAGGAAAAACTATCGTCTGCATTATTTCGGGTGGTAACAATGACATCAACCGTATGCCAGAGATGGAAGAACGTGCGCTTATCTATGATGGTATCAAGCATTACTTTGTGGTTAACTTCCCACAACGTCCTGGTGCCCTTCGTGAATTTGTAAATGATATCTTGGGACCAAATGATGATATTACTCGTTTTGAGTACATCAAACGTGCTAATAAAGGAAAAGGTCCAGTTCTCATTGGTATAGCTCTTAGTGACAAGAATGACTATGATGGACTTCTCGAGCGTCTCTCTTCCTTTGACCCAAGTTATATCAACCTTCACGGTAACGAAACACTTTACAATATGCTTGTCTGAGGACAGGTTCATATAATGAAAAAAGAAT
>ERZ1035027.770-NODE-770-length-16802-cov-387.901584_pt1 | contig 16802 bp, 19 predicted proteins | sample MGYA00520604_ERZ1035027 | MGnify/ENA primary metagenome ERZ1035027 (study PRJEB33766, sample SAMN09781743) | gut metagenome | biome: gut microbiome | host: Homo sapiens | place: Madagascar | study: EMG produced TPA metagenomics assembly of the PRJNA485056 data...
ATAGCCGGTGTGATATAATGAGTACATAAGAAAGAGATAAACAAACACAAATTTATTGGAGGTTGGTAATTATGAAATACGTAGTTATTGCAAATCGTTGGGACAGTTGTCTTAACAGACAAATCCAGCAAGTTATTGGACAATTTGATAGTTATGTTAACGCTAATATATTTAAAAAAGCGTACGATGACCATTATAGTACAACTTCAAGAATTATTGAGGACGCCAATATAAACTAATGAAAGGGGTGATATTAAAATGACTAAATTAGAGATTATAAAACGATTGCTAACAATCCAAAGCGTTTAGCTAAAGACTATAACCGTTTACCTTGGGATGATTTTACAAGAAAAAAGGTTGCAACAGCAATTGACCAATTAATGTTACTAATTAGTGACATTGTGAGCCCTGAATAAGGGCTTTTTCTTATCCCTAAAATATCTAAATTTTCAGAAAATAAAAACTTTATATTTTAGCTAAATTAGTGCTTGCATTTATGTTTTATATGTGGTACAATAATAACTGTAGAAAGGGTGCACACTTTCTAACAAAATAAAATTTTAAGGAGATAGAGCACATGGAAAATCAAATTGTTATTGCAAATCAGAGTAAAGAAGAACAGATGATTGCCGAATTGAACGAACAGAAGTTAAGCTATTGCAGCTTAAACGCAGAAAGCGCAGATGAACAGATGATACTCTTTAACGCAATGAATAATCCCGAACATCGTTTGGCTGACCACATCAACGAAACCATTTTGGTAAAAGATGTGTTTTGCGAGATTGTTGATTGCACCAACAAGGAAACCGGCGAGGTTAATCAAGCTCCAAGAATTGTCTTGATTGATGAAAATGGCGATGGTTATGCGTGTGTTTCTTTAGGTATTTTTAGCGCACTTAAGAAACTCATGCAAGTTTTTGGTAACCCCACATGGGAAACTCCGCTGCCTTTAAAAGTGGTACAGGTCACTAAGGGCACGAATAAAATGCTTACTTTAAGCGTAAGTAAATAGTTGCACATTTCAACATTAACTATTTTATACTTTTAAGCCGGGTTATCCCGGCTTTCTTTGGAGGTGTGATAGTTTGAGTATTAATATTTTAGTAGCTTGTGAAGAAAGTCAACGCGTGTGTATTGAATTTAGAAAATTAGGTTTTAACGCTTTTTCTTGTGATATTCGTGCGTGTAGTGGTGACCATCCAGAGTGGCACATACAAGGCGATGTTATAAAGGTTATGCAAGCGTATGATTTTGAAACGATGACATTGGAACGTCACGCTATCCATGGTTGGGATTGCATGATTGCTTTCCCGCCATGTACCTATTTAACAAATACCGGAAATCGTTGGTTTAATGTTGAAAGATACGGCGAAAAAGCTCGTGAGCGAATTGCTCAAAGGATAAAAGCGCGCGAGTTTTTTATGAGATTATATAACGCTAATATTAAACATATTGCAATTGAAAATCCTATAGGGCATATAAATACAGCTTTTCGCAAACCTGACCAGATTATACAGCCTTATTTTTTCGGAGACCCAGAAAGAAAAAGCACTTGCCTTTGGCTGAAAGGATTACCGCCACTAACCTAAACTAATGTTGTTGAGCCGATTTTATATAAATATAAAGACGGTAGGACAGACCCTAATTGGCATATGAAAACTATTAATTTATCGGCAGAAGAACGCAGCGTAGCGCGCTCTAAGACTTTTCCAGGCATAGCTAAAGCTATGGCTGAACAGTGGGGAAAATTTTTGAAAGGGTGAATATAATGCAATTAACCGGGTTGTTTTTGTCCCGTATGGTTTTGTTTGGTAAAGGATTTTTATTTTTTGGCTTAGGTTGTTTATGTATGGCGTTAGCTTATGGTTTTATAAAGACAGTGAATAAATGATTATAGATAGGAGGTGCAGATATAAGTGCTTTGGTTTTATCGTGAATATAAAATAAAAGATAAAATTATTGAGTTGCGTTTTTTGTTTAATTCTAAAAAAGCTTTTAATGCTTTTGCTAATCATGTGCGTTTTGCGGGAGATTATTACAAAGCTAAAATTGAGAGCGAAATACCTATAGTTTTAGAAGATATGGCAATGCTAAGTGATATTAGGTATTATGTTAAAAAGAATTATCTCTTTAGTCAAATTGCCATTTACAATTCTAAAAGCGGTGAGTTTGAGGTGATATCATGGGAAAATCCAATAAAATTAAGTGGCGCAGAAGTGACGCGGATTTACTCCGGCGAGCAGTAAAAAATTTTAATGCTAAAATTAGTAGGGTTAATAAAAGGCATCCGGAATTAGCAAAATATCAGCCTGAAAGAGCGAATTTTAAAGAGTTAAAACAGCAATTAAAAAATCTGCCACGTTCTGAATTTAAAAAAGAAATTGCACGTTTGCAGCGATACAGCAAAAAAGGCGCAGAGCAAATTCGAGAAGCAGATACCGGCGGTTTTGTTACTAATTATTCTTTTCGAGAAATTACAATTTATCGGCAAACTATAAACCGTGAAAAGGCTAAACGCCGTAAAGAAAAACAGTTTACCGGTGAAAAAGCTATGGAGGGCAATCGCTTTTTAAGTGAACGTGAAGCGGATTTGTTACCGGAAAGAAGTCCTAAAAAATTGACAGAGCGCGGTTGGCGTGATTTAGAAATGCGATTATATAGGCAACAAAAGACTGATTATAGAAATGCACAGCAAGAGTTGTATAGAGAGAATATTTTAACAGCCGTGAGCCGTGTCTATGGTGGTGGAAGCGTTGTATTATTCGCATTATCTAAGCTAACAGCAGAGCAATTAATAGATTTTTATTATGAAAGCCCTTATTTGAGCTTTGATTATATTTATTCAGAGCAGGAACGCCAAATAATTGAAGATACTATTATTGATGAAATTATGGATAAACATCCCGAATATATGCATCAAGATGGTATAGATTTTGAGGACGCTGATGAGTTTGCATGGTGGCGTTTATTACCGGAAGAAAGAGATAGAATGTTAGAAGAAAAAGGGCTGTTTTGATGTTTACAGCCGATTTTGAAACGACAACGGACGAAAAAGATTGTAGAGTATGGGCTTGGGCAGTTTGTGATATAAACAAGCCGGATAATATTAGTTTAGGGAATAGCATAGAAAGTTTTTTCAATTTTTTACAATCACAAGGCACTAACACTTATTATTTTCATAATTTAAAATTTGACGGTGAGTTTATTATTTATTATTTGCTAAAAAATGGTTTTAAGCATATTAAGGCTAAAGAAGATAGAGGCTATAAAACATTTGAAACACTAATTACCGATAGGGGTGTTTTTTATCAAATTAAAGTTTATTTTTCTTATGTTTATAGAAAACCTAAACAAACTTGTTGCATAACATTTGTCGATAGTTTTAAATTGTTACCGTTTAGTGTAGAAGCTATTGCAAAATCGTTTGATTTACCTATTTCAAAATTGGAAATAGATTATAATGCTAATCGTGAAGTAGGGCATATTTTAACATTAGAAGAGCAGGAATATATAAAAAATGATGTTAAGATTATGGCTTTAGCGCTAAATGAAATGTTTATAATGAATTTAACTAAAATGACAATAGGTAGTTGTGCACTAAATGAGTATAAAGATGTTGTTGGCATAAAGAAATTTGAGAGGAACTTTCCTATTCCGGATTATGACCAAGACATAAGGCGCAGTTATCGAGGGGGCTTTACCTATCTTAATCCAAAGTTTAAAGATGTAGATGTAGGCGCTGGAATTGTCTTAGACGTAAATAGTCTATATCCGTCTGTTATGTTTGAATCTAAAATGCCATACGGCACAGGGATTTATTTTAAAGGGAAATATCAGCCGGATGTTAATTATGATTTATATGTTTGTCAAATTATGGTTAACTTTGACTTAAAGCCTAATCATATCCCAACAATACAACTAAAAAATACTTTGGGTTTTCAGCCGACAGAATATGTTGAAAGCTCAAACGGTGAGAAAATTTTATTGACATTAACTAATGTCGATTTAGACTTATTTTTTCAGCAATATAACGTGTACGAAATAGATTATCTATCCGGTTGGAAGTTTAAAAGCAGCACAAATTTATTTAAGCCATATATCAATAAATGGAACGCAATTAAGGCATCTGCCACTGTTGACGGTGATAAAGTAAAAAGAACGATAGCTAAGCTAATGTTAAATAATTTGTATGGCAAATTTGCCACTAATCCAAAAACGGCGCAGAAATATCCAAAGTTGGGCACTGATGATATGGTGCATTATGTTATAGGCGATGAAGAGGAACGAGACCCGGTGTATATCCCGGTAGGTACGTTTGTCACAGCGTGGGCAAGATATAAAACTATAACATCTGCGCAAAAACTATATAATAGATTTATTTATGCCGATACTGATAGTTTACACTTAGTCGGCACAGATTTGCCGGATTGTTTAGAAATACATAACACTAAATTAGGCGCATGGAAGCATGAAAGCAGTTTTGTTAGAGCAAGATTTTTACGCAGTAAAAGTTATATTGAGGACGACGGAAAAGAGCTAAAAATAACCTGTGCCGGTATGCCTAAAGGATGTTATAGTTTTGTTACATGGGAAAACTTTCATCCTAATGCTAGTTATCCCGGTAAATTAAAATCAACGCGTGTAAGTGGTGGGATTATTTTAAAAGAAAGTCCGCACACATTAAGAGCTTGACAATTATACATATATATGTTATACTAATTTTAGTGGTTATATTTGTTTAATTGCAAGTGTCTCTTTAAGGTGCTGACGGTGAAAAATCCGCTTAAAGTTACTTCTGGTAGCGCAGAATTTGCAAACAAATATAAACCACTTTTTAATTGGAGGGAAAATAATGATAAATAACAGTAAAGCAAGCCAAAGTTTATGTTGGAGGTGTATTAAAGCGAACGCAACGCCTTTAGGGTGTTCGTGGTTTAGGGAGGGAAAAATGCCTAAAGGTGCTGAATTTGTACAAACGCAATATATGGTATGGTTCATACAATGGTATAAAGCGCAATACAGGAATAGATGTATCATACAGCATAAGAAGCTGTCCTCAATTTGAGGAAGAAACTGCCGAAAATAGAGCAAAATTAGCCGATTATCGCAGAAAAAGGAATTTGCAAATAAACAATTATGGCGTGATTAATTTTAAAATTAAGGGGTGATAAAATGTATAGTGATGAGATTTTAGATTATTTAACAATAGCGATAAAAACAGAAAAAGAAAACGCTATAAAACAGCATGGTTATTTTAAGAACGCGTTAGAATGTGAAAATGCTTTAAGTGAAGAATTATGCGAATTTTTAGCAGAAGCAAATCAAGCTCAAAAAATATTTAGTGATTGGCTGGTTATTTATATCGCTTATCAAAAAAGTGCCGGTGCAGAATATCTGATTGATATTGAGCGTTTTAATGATTTAGTGGAAACATTACAACGAGCTTTGATTGAACTAATCCAAGTTTTAGCCGTTGTTGATAAAATACGAGATTATAGGGTTGATGAGTGATGTATTGGGACATAGGAAAATCACTAAGTTATAATTGCCTATTTAATTTTATCGTAGGCGCACGTGGTGTTGGTAAGTCGTATGGGGCAAAAGATTTTGCTATTCGCAATTTTTTGCGAAAGGGTGAGCAATTTGTATATGTCCGACGTTTTGAAGATGAATTAAAGCCGGTGCTGCCTAAGTTTTTCGATGATATAAAAGATAAATATAGTGAGCATGAATTTAAGGTAAAAAGTAAAGAATTTAAAATTGATGATGAAGTGGCAGGTTATGGAATTGCATTAACCACGGCTAAGAAATTAAAATCAAATCCGTTTCCGAATGTTACACTGATTATATTTGATGAATTTATTCTGGACAAAGGCTATCAGCATTATATTCCCGACGAGGTAACAAATTTTTTGGAACTGTATAGCACTATAGCAAGAACGCGTGACGTTAGAGTGTATTTTTTGTCAAACGCTCTTTCGGTCACTAATCCTTATTTTATGTATTTTGGTTTAACATTACCATACGGCAAAAATATTTCAGCAAAAAATGATATATTAATAGAAATGATTATTGCTGATGAATACGCTCAAAAGGCAAAAGAAACGCGCTTTGGTAAGATTATAGAGGGAACGCAGTATGCTGATTATGCAATTGATAATTCTTTTCTTAGAGATAATAATGATTTTATTGCTAAGAAAACACCTAAAAGCAGGATTTTGTTCGTTATGCGTTACCGCGAAACTGATTTTGGCGTGTGGTTTGACAGTGAGGACTCCTTAATGTTTATTTCATACGATGTTGACCCTAATTGTAAGGAACGCTATAGTATGACGTTAGCAGACCATAAGCCCAATTTTGCATTACTTAAAGGCAGTCGTAGAAGCCTTTTTCAAGTGTTAATCCGATATTACAAAAATGGCGAAGTCTTTTTTGAAAGTATGAATATTAAAAACACAATGATTGAATTATTCAAATTAACTGTTTGACATTTTATTTAAAATATGTTATAATAAAAGGTTGACATATTTTTTACTGTGTGCTATAATAAATTAAGGGGGTGAGTCTATGGATGTCCAAACTTTTACACAGCTAATTAGCACTGTTGGTTTTCCGATTGCCGTTTGTATTGCATTGGCTATTTATGTAGTGTGGCTAACCAAAGTGCAAAAGGAAGAAAGAGCAGAACAACAGGCACACAGCGAAGAGGTATTAGCACAGGTGACTAAAAGTGTTGATAACAACACAAACACTTTACAAAGATTATTAGATAAAATGGGGTGAGAGTGTGTCCGGAAAATTGACTTCCGCAGGGTTGGTTAAATATGCACAGACTATGGCTAAAACAAAAACAGCTTATATGTGGGGTGGATTAATGCAACCTATTACAGCAAATCTAATTAAAATTAAAGCCAATCAATATCCGAAACATTATACATCAAGCCGACAACGCTATCTTACATCTTTAATTGGTTTAGGCTATGGGTGCGATTGCGTTGGTTTGATTAAAAGTTATTGGTTTGGTGGAATTAACAGTCCTTATTATGATAATAAAAAAGATGTTAATACAGGCGGGCTATATAACTTAGCTACTAAAAAGGGTAAAATTAAAACAATGCCGGAAACGCCGGGTTTAGTCGTTTATATGTCGGGTCATGTTGGCGTTTATATTGGAGGCGGTAAAGTTATTGAGTGTACACAAAGCAAATACGGTGACGGCATTGTTGAAACCAATTTAAAGGGTAGAGGCTGGACACATTGGCTTGAATGCCCTTATATTGAATATCCTGCTAAAGTTATACAGCCAACAGACAAGTATTTTATCTACACTGTAAAAGCGGGCGATACTCTTTGGAGTTTGGCAAAACGCTTTTATGGCAGTGGTCTAAAATATCCACAGATTGCAAGGTATAACGGGATAAAAAGCACTTCTACTTTGCGTGTGGGACAAAAATTAAAAATCGAGGTGAAATAAATGCTAACAGATGAACAATTTAGGGATTATTTAACAAAAGTATCTGAAATTAGCGGTGATAATGAGAGCGTTATGACTGTATTAAAGGAAATGCAGAACGCATATGAAGCCCCGCCGATTTATACAGATGACGATGTAATTAACAAAGAAAGCGGAAAGCGTTGGAGCGAGGATTATAGCGAATTGAAAAAAGCGTACCGCGATAGGTTTTTTAGCAAAGGTGAAATTATCGAGCAGCAAAAAGATGATGTTTCTGATGATGAAAAAGCTATGAACATTACTTTTGATGATTTATTTGAAGAAAAGAAAGGTGAGTGAATTTAATGCCAAGAGTACCGAAACCAAGTAATTTAACACATAACGGCGTTGATATTTTAAACGCTATCCGTAACGGCAGCAGCGCAACATACCAAGACAGAGTGCCGATTGCCACGCAAGAAAATATCCGTGAGGTTGGCAACGCTATTATGCAGTATCAGCCGACGCAAAACGAATTTTTAAACCAATTAGTAAACCGCATTGCAAGAGTTTTAATTACTAACAAATCTTATGAAAATCCTTTACGCCGATTTAAAAAGGGCTTAATGGAAAACGGCGAAGCAATCGAGGAAGTTTTTGTAAATATTGCACGAGCCCACGAATTTGACCCGATTTTATCCGAAAAAACAGTGTTCAAGCGTGAAATTCCGGATGTGTCCGCAGTATTTCATAAGATGAATTACCAAAATTTTTACAAAACGACTATTTCTAATGAGCAGTTAAGACAAGCGTTTTTAAGCTATGACGGCATTGACGATTTAATCGCGCGCATTGTTGACAGTTTATACTCCGGCAGTGAATTTGACGAGTTTATTATTATGAAACAGTTAATTGTAGACGCAGCTAACGCCGGTAAAATGTACCCGGTACAAGTGCCCGAGCCGACAGCAGAAAATGCTAAAACTATTGTATCTAAAATTAAAGCAGTGTCTAACCAACTTGAATTTATGTCTAACACTTATAATCCTATGGGCGTTATGACCTACACTAAAAAGCCTAATCAGATTTTGATTATCGACGCAGCATTTGACGCGTTAATTGATGTTGAAGTTTTAGCAAGCGCTTTTAATATGTCTAAAGCAGAATTTATGGGGCAGCGCGTTTTAATTGATAACTTTGGCACGTTAACCGGTTGCGTTGCTTGCTTAGTCGATGAAGATTGGTTTATGGTATTTGATAATTTAATTACCTTTACCGAAAATTACAACGGCGAAGGCTTATATTGGAATTATTTCTATCATGTATGGAAAACTTTTTCTACCAGTCCATTTAACAACGCTATTTTATTTACCACAGAAGCTGAAAGTGTTGCAAATGTAACAATTACCCCGAAAAATGTAAACGTGCCCTTAGGCGGTGTACAGCAGTTTACCGCAGCAGTTACCGGCGCTGGATATATTCCGAAAGAAGTTAACTGGAGTGTTAGCGGCGTACAGCCTACTAAAGCGCAAATTGACTGGACAGGCAAATTACTTGTGCCACCGGACGAGCTAAACACTACCTTAACGGTAACAGCGCGCAGCAAATATGACCCGTCTAAAACTGATACTGCCATTGTTACGATTAGCGACAGCTTATCGCCGGTTAAAGAAGTAAGTGTAACGCCGAAAACGTCTACTATGCCTAAAAACACAACTAAACAGATGACCGCCGAGGTTATTTTAAATGCACCGGCACCGCAAGGTGTAGTTTGGAGTATTACCGGCAGTCCGTTAGCCGAAATTAGCGCAAACGGTTTAGTAACTTTAGGTGATATTGCTAACGATGTAACTCTAACTGTTACCGCAGCAGCCGTGGCTGATACTACCGTTTACGGTACAGCGACAATTAATGCAAAAGCTTAATCTTAATAAAGGGGGCTTTAGCCCTCTTTATTTTAAAGGGGTGATGATATGGCTGAATATGTACCTAATACGATTGTTAAGGTTTTAAAAAACGTGCCGTGCGATAATACTTACACAGATGTGCGCTGGTTTGCAAGTGCAGGTGAGCAAAGCGCATTTTTTTCCGGAAAAGCAAAGTACACATTTTCAAATATGAGCTATCAACGTGTTAATAACTCCGTAGCAAGCCCAAGAATTGCTTTATCTTGCCGAGTACCCCGAGTGGCAGATGATTTGTACAATTGTAACTATATCATGTTCCAAAATTCGAATTATGGCAGTAAATGGTTTTATGCGTTTATTGAACGAGTAAATTATATTAGCCCAAACAATACTGAAATCATTTATCAAATAGATTATTTTCAAACATTTATGTTTGATATGGAAATCAAGCCAAGTTTTGTTTTGCGTGAACATGCCAGCGCAGCCGAAGATGAATATTTTGCTAATTTAGTGCCGGAGCCGATAGCGGTTAACGAATATAAAATATACGAGCAAGATAGTTTTAATTTAGACAAGGACGGAACAGCAAGTATTGTAATTGCTATAGTACCTAACAGTGTCATTACAGGATTATTAGGGAGCGGGGGAATGTATAGCGGTATTTATTCCGGAGCAGTTTATATGACTTTTCCGGCAACTACAGCCGGAGCAAGCTCCGCTAATAGTTTTATCTCAAGTTTAGCAGCCTTAGACCAAGCAAACGCTATTTGTGATGTGTTTATGACACCGTTACCACCACAAGCGGGGTTAAACGTGCCTAAAAAGGCAGCACAGACACAAATTACGACCAAGCCAACGGCTATTGGCAGTCACACTATACGAAACAAAAAATTGGCAAGTTATCCCTTTAGTTATATAGAAGCTGTAAGCAACTCTTCCGGTGAAGTAATGGTTTACCGTCCCGAGTTTTGCTTAGGAGAAAGTTTAACAGGCACGGTGCAAACGCTTTTGTCCAGCGATTATAGTCTGCTGTACACCCCAGCATATATGGGTATAAATGAAAACAAAAAATATTCGTTAGCTTATAATGCAACCGTAAAATGTGTATGGAATAGTTCCGCGTATGCTAATGCCGGTATAGGCATGGCTATAGACGGTATAAAAATAGGTGTAAGTGCTGCTACAACATTAATTCCGGCAGCGCGTGCTTTAAAGGGCGTACAAGCTGCTAAAGCAGCAGGAAATATTTCATTAGCATGGCAAGCTAAAGACGTTTTATCACAAAATGTTAATAACTTTATTGATAGCACGGGCGAAACATTAAAAGCAACTGCCACACAGCGCGGAAGCACCGGCAGCAATCAATTAAACTTTGCGTTGAAGCGTACCGGATTCGAATTTTATAAATTTATGCCGGAAGAAAGTACCGCAGAACGAATTGACACTTATTTTGATATGTACGGTTACGCAAAGGAAGAGCTAAAAATGCCAAACTTAAAAACGCGCGAAAGCTGGAATTATGTGCAATTAGCTAATCCATGTATTGTCGGAAGTGTGCCGGTTGAGGGTATGGCAATTATCAAACAAGCTTTCTCAAACGGTGTGCGTTTATGGCATGTAAATGATGTTGGAAATTATAGCTTATCCAATGCACCGATTTAGGAGGTGTGTAAATGAAAAATGAACAGTGGCAAAAATATAACCCGTTAGTCAATATCAATCCTAAAAAGTTTGAAGCTAAGCCTCTTAATAATATGACATATTTAGATTATTATTACCGCTTAGAAGAAATTGCAATTAATAGTTTTGCGTGGGACGGCTTGCCGGACACTGTAGACGAACGCTTTCTGGAATTAGCATTGTGCGAGTATGGCTATGCTGTATATTTTAGGGATGAAATAATCGGCGATTTAGCATTAACGTGTATGATTGGTGGGCAGTTAGATGTTTACCGCATTCCGACAATGCGCCGTGCTTATGCTGTAAACGGTTACCAAAAAACACTGTCAAATAAGGATAGTGTATTAATCTATAATAATTTTTTACACATGCCTACAATGTCGACTATTGCATTATTTGCCCGCAGATTATACGAAATCGAAAGGGCTATAGATGTAAATGTTAAGGGGCAAAAGACACCTTTAGTTATTGTGTGTGACGAAACCGAACGATTAAGCTACAAAAATTTATATGCTAAGTATGACGGCAATGAACCTATGATTTTAGGCACAAAGAATCTCGATTTAGATAATGTTAAAGTTTTACCTACACAAGCGCCATTTGTTGCTGATAAGTTAAATATTTTAAAACATCAAATCTGGAACGAAGCGTTAACCTTTTTTGGCGTTGAAAATGTCAACACGGATAAACGCGAACGCATGGTTAGTGATGAAGTCATTTCAAATTTAGGAGACGTTGAAAGTCAACGATATGTAATGTTAAATTCCCGACGACAAGCAGCTAAACAAATCAACCGCATGTTTGGCACAAACATTGAAGTAAACTTCCGTCAAGAATTTAGTGGCTTAAATTTAGAAATGCCAACAACCACAGATTATGTGCCGGATGTTGAAAGGGGAGCATATGAACAACGATGAGTAATTTTACAATAGAATTAGGAACATTGTTTGAGCAGGGTTACCCTCTAAACCTAAATGACTATCCTATTTATGATGAAAGCTATCGACAAGTTTTAAACAACAAAATTATCAATCATTTTTATTTGCGGGAAATTGGTGCAGAAACGCCGGATAGATTTAACTTTTATTTAGGGCGTAAAATGCAGGAAATAATGCCGTATTACAATCAAATGTATAAAAGCGAATTATTAGTCTTTGACCCATTGGCAAATAACTACCAAGAAACGTTAAACAAATTCATGCGTGAAAGTGAAAATGCTAGTAATTCGCAAAATAGTGGTTTTTCCGGTGAAAGCACCACAGATATTTTTTCCGCTAATCAAGACACAGTGCAAGATTATACACAACAAGGCACACACAATCAAGGTATAAAAGGAAATTATAGCAAACAGGGAGATAGCGAAGAAAACAGCACAGGCACTAATCTAAGAACAGATAATTTAAAACAAGATAGTACAGAAACAATTCACACAGACAATTTAACAACAAATGATTTAACCGAACAGCTTGACGAAACCGCCGAAACTAACACGGTTACTACAAATGATTTAACTGAAACAAGCAAAGGCACATTAGATAGCACAACAGATACAACGAGCACGGTTAATAAAACTGAAACTTTTAGTGATATTCCGCAAGCAGGTATTATAACAAAAGTGTTGCCGGACGGAACAGTAGAAACAACAGGCTATGCAACTACACAAACAGTTAGTACAGAAAAGAATGTTGGCAAGCAAACCGTAGACCAAGATACTACAGGTGAAGTTAAAAATACCGGCACGGTAACGGTTGCTGGTACAAGTGAAGCACACCACACGAAAGAAAATACCGGTACTGTTGATATTGATATTGACACAACTAAAACCGGAGAAATAACCAATACAGGCACACAAAATACCGATACGACCGGAAACATAACTAAAGAATGGCACGAAAAAGGCAGTAACGCCGAGGATTTAGACTATTCCGAGGGTGAAACCGCTAAGACAATAGGCAACACTAAGGATGACCAAACAAGGAAAAATGAACGACAGGGAAAAACAGATAATTTTAATGTATCAACCGGAAAAGAAAAAGAGCATAACCAAACTAAAACAACAATTAAAGGAAGAAGTTATAGCCCATCACAGCTATTAAAAGAATTTAGAAGCACATTTTTAAATATTGATATGCTTATTATTGAAGAGTTAGAGCCTTTATTTATGGGCTTATATGAATAAAAGGAGTTGATTATTTATGCACGATAATAAAATGGAATGCGGTATGCCCGAGTGGAACGACCCTTGTAATTGTCATGATACGCCTAATTTTTGCCCACCGCCTAAACCACCTTTTTGCCCCCAACCACCGGTGCCAAGTGTGGTACAAGGCATGAGTTTATACGAAGCTATGCAGGATTTAAGCAACAGAGTGAATATTTGTATAGATACTTATAATCATGTCATGGCTGAAAACTACAGAACGCTAAGAAATTTAGAGAAACAAGCCGAAGAAAACGGATCATATTATAGTCCTTGTGATGTTTATGTTGAAGAGGGTTACAGTGCTGAAGAAAGCGCAGCCTATAAAATTATTCATAAAAAGGTTGTTGACCGTAGGGGCGAGCCTATTAGAATAGATTTACACTTTGCATATAACAACACTACAAACAGCAAAATTGAGCAAAACTTAGATAGTGCAAGTAAAATTGAGCTTGCCGATAAAATTTTTATTGCTCAGCCTAAAACCGATAAGGGCTGGTATGGAAATGTTATTTGGCATGGCGCACCTCTACCGAGTGACCCGGAAGCCAGCTTGTATTCTGTAGGCTTTACCCGTTCCGGGCAGATGAAAGTTTATTCTAACAGCGTAAGTACAGACAGAATGATTAGTGACGGTATCGAAAATTCTATGGGTTGTTCCGGGGTGCTAGTACAAAACGGTGAAATTACAGATAGCGCATGGTATGAAAATATCCCTAATTATAATATCCAATCCAGCCGTGTTTTGTTAGGGCAGAATTTTACAACGCAAGAAGTTATGATTTTCGTAACAGGCAAGGAAAATGACGAAAACAAGCAAGGTATGACCTCTATACGTTGTGCACAGATTTTAAAAGACTATGGATGTAATTTAGTCGTTGAAATCGGCGAGGGATTAAATGCCGGAGCTATGGATAAGGGCAGTTTATTATTTACGCCAGAAGATAAACAAATGCCTAATGCTTACGCGTTTTGGTGTATTAGCAGAAAATGCTATTATAGAAACGATTATGAACGTGAATTAGCTGAATTGGTGCAAAACTATGGCGCTTGTATTTGGCAGGGTTATTTAAACAAAGAAAATATTTTAGATTTAAGAAACGACCTCAATACAGAAATTGAAGAAAGAAAAAACGCCGATAGCGTTCTGCAAGGTAACATCGATAAAGAACAGGCGCGAGCCGAAGAAGCAGAACGCGTACTACAAGAAAATATTGATAAAGAACAGGCAAGAGCAGAAGCAGCCGAAGATTTGCTTGACAAAGCTATTAAAGCTGAACAGGCAAGGGCAGAGAGCAGAGAAAACGAAATTGAATCTAACCTCAATACTGAAATCAGCAGAGCTAAAGAAGCTGAACGCGTTTTGCAAGAAAATATTGATAAAGAGCAGGCAAGGGCAGAAGCAGCCGAGCAGACTTTACAAGCCAATATTGACAAAGAAACCGCAGAACGCAAAGCCGAGGACAGCAAACTAAGCGAACGTATCAATGCCGAGCAGGAACGTGCTGAAGCTGCCGAAACGTTGTTGCAAAGTAATATTGAAAAAGAAGAAAATCGCGCAACAGAAGCAGAACGTGTACTGCAAGCAAATATTGATAAAGAGCAGGCAAGGGCAGAAGCAGCCGAGCAGACTTTGCAAACCAATATTGATAAGGAAGTAAGCAGAGCCACGACCGCCGAGGACACGTTAAGAGATAGTCTAAGTGCGGAAGCAACGGCAAGAATTAATGCAGACAACGAATTGCAAAGCAAAATTGAGCAGGAAACGACAGAGCGAAAAGCAGCCGATAATGTTTTGCAAGAAAACATCACTAAAGAAGAAACAGCCCGCATTAGTGCTGTAAATGCTGTCCAGTCTAACCTTGATGAAGAAATTGACAACCGCAAAGCTGCCGACCAAGCGCTGGAAATCAGACTTAATGCTACTATTACAGCATTAACTACACGCGTAACAACACTTGAAACAAATGTTAAAAACTTACAGGATTTAACAGTTACTTTGCAAGAGCAAATGACAGCCCTTGATACTACAGTAAGCAGTTTATCCAATTTAATATCTACAATCGAAACCGCGTTAAACAATGTGAAAACAGATGTTAACAATATTAAAATTGAAATTGCCGGGATTAAAGACGGCAGTGTTGACTTACCTTATATTAAGCGTGTCGACGGTACGGGAACAGGTACGCACCATTTAGAAAATTTGATTATCTCCGGCGATGAAACGGTTGATAGCTTGGAAGTGCTAACTTCTTGCAGTGTGCCCGAGCCGACAGCTAATAGCAATGCAGCAACGAAAAAATATGTAGATGATAAAGTGTATAACTATATCAACACTAACTTAATTAATACTATAACACTATGGAAATACCCGACCAATTACAATCAAGAAATACCACTTACTGATTATGGTGTGACAACTGATGTGCAAAATAATTTTAAAAAAGCAGCATTTATTAATGTAAAATTGCCAGCTAAAACGGGAACAGATAATTATGCATCTTTAGCTGTCCAATATGATAATTATGGTAACGCTATAAGTGCTGTAGGACAGGCTAAAATATTTGCTAATAATCAAAAAGCATATGCTGATGTTATAATAACTATTAGTTTTGATAACTGGACAATGTCTATAAATCCTGACTGGCACCATGTGTTTAGTGACCCGGAAAAAGAGTTTGACGCAGCTAATAAACAATATGTAGACCAATATTTTAAAAAGGTATATATAAAACCGGCAAATCAAGCATATATTTTATATAATGGTGATGAGATTAAAATATCCGGCACTGGTGTATATAATGGCAATATATATGCAAAAATATATTTGTTTGACCCTATTACAAACGGAAGCGTAGAAACTACAGCGAGTGATACTTTATATTTTCCAATAATGCATTATGCTGAACCCTCGCCATCATTATTATATTATCAACTCCAACGTGTGGCTTCACCCGCACAGCAACCAAATGTGCTATATTATTATGGTAATATTATGATATGGTGTAACTTATTAAAAGGCGTATTAGTGCCCGCAAGCTGTGTTGTTTATATTGATTTAGATAATGTAAATGAGCAGGGATTTTATGCCACATCATATAGAATTGTACCCGCAATTGCAAAAGATACTCCGGCATAATAAAAGAGGGCATTAGCCCTCTTTTTAGTTTAAATTGCTTAAAGCCACATCGGCAATTAATTTGATTATATCATCAATTGCCTTAGCCACTTTAGTGCGGGTAAAACTGTCTTGTGGCAAATGGTTATATTGATTTGCCAATGATATCTCTATTTCTGTTAATCTTCTCAATAATTCTTCCTTAGTCATCTTTATCACCTCTCTTAGCCAAGATACTGTCCTTGGGCATATGTCCCCAAGATTAACATGTTTTTCCCGGTGTCATGCTTGCATATCATAGCACTTTGCACATCTTCAGCTTGTGTAACTGCTAAACAGAATTGCTCTGCTAACTCCATGGTTGCAAACTCAAATGTTGTCATGCTTTTTAGTGTAACGCGTAAATATACAATATACATCTTAATATCACCCCTTTCTATGATTATATTATACTACACCGGCAGA
>ERZ1035027.774-NODE-774-length-16767-cov-23.782791_pt1 | contig 16767 bp, 13 predicted proteins | sample MGYA00520604_ERZ1035027 | MGnify/ENA primary metagenome ERZ1035027 (study PRJEB33766, sample SAMN09781743) | gut metagenome | biome: gut microbiome | host: Homo sapiens | place: Madagascar | study: EMG produced TPA metagenomics assembly of the PRJNA485056 data...
TAACATATTTAGTTTAACCATCCTAAAGGTGACAACTTTTTCACGTATAAGACATTATATGTTTGATATACTTTATCAAAATACACTTTTAAGGACGACTTTTTGTGATTTTCCACACTTTTAAGGACGACTTTTTGTGGTTTTATACATTTTTAAGGACGACTTTTTGTACTCTTTGAAATAAAAAATGTATCTTTGCATTCAGAAATATCAAATAATCAGATAGTTATGAAGAGAAATGCCATCAAATACCTATATCAATGGAAAGCAAGCAACGACCGAAAGCCGTTGATTATGCTTGGAGCCCGCCAGGTTGGCAAAACCTGGCTGATGCAGGAATTTGCCAAAGAGGCCTATACCCGTAGTGCGTATGTAAACTTCGAAGACAATGAAATGCTCCGGGAAGTTTTTGCACATGACTTTGATATTCCCCGTATTATCAATAGCATACAATGGAGTACAGGAGTTTCTATTGATGAAAATACGCTTATTATCCTTGATGAGATACAAGAAGCACCCAGGGGTATCACCGCATTAAAGTATTTTGCAGAAAAAGCACCTCAATATCATGTCGTAGCTGCAGGTTCATTGCTCGGAATTGCGATGCATCAGAATGACTCTTTTCCTGTAGGTAAGGTAGATTTCATGCATTTATATCCCCTCACATTCTTTGAATTTCTAGATGCAATCGGTGAAAGCCGTATGGTAGAACTGCTGATGTCAAAGGATTGGAATATGATAACCATGTTCCGGAATAAATTTGAGGAATGCCTGCGACAGTATTATCTGGTAGGGGGAATGCCGGCTGTAGTCCAGTCTTTTGCCAGTGAGGGGAATCTGGCTAAAGTCAGAAGCATTCAAAAAGGAATCCTTGAAGCGTATGAACGTGATTTTTCCAAACATGCCCCGGCTATAGAAGTTCCACGTATCCGAATGATATGGAAATCCATCCCATCCCAGCTCGCCAAGGAAAACAAGAAATTCATCTATGGTGCCGTGAAGGAAGGAGCCAGAGCAAAGGATTTTGAGCTCGCCATCGAATGGCTGAAAGATGCAGGGCTGATCTATAAGGTAAACCGTTGTAAGAAAGCCCTGTTGCCATTGGCAGCATACGAGGATTTCTCTGCTTTCAAATTATTCCTGTCTGACATAGGTCTGATGGGAGCCATGAGCAATATTCCTGCCCAAAGCTTGCTGGAAGGAAATGTACTGTTTTCTGATTTTAAGGGGGCGCTGACAGAACAGTATGTCCTGCAGCAGCTTAAGGAGAAATCTTCCTTGTCTATCTATTATTGGTCGGCAGAAAATTCACGTGGTGAAATAGATTTTCTAGTGCAGGATGAAGAAAGAATCATTCCGATAGAAGTAAAGGCTGAGGAGAATTTGCAGGCTAAGAGTCTGAGGGTGTTTGTGGAGCGCAATCAGGGATTGAAAGGTATGCGCCTATCCATGTCACCTTACAGGGAGCAGGATTGGCTTGTCAATTATCCTTTGTATTCCGTATCTGCAATATTCGGATAATGATTATAGGTATATAGTATGCAGATAATCAGCGCTAACGTGCTTTTTTCATACCGTTAGCGCAGATTATCCGCGAATAATCTGCGCTAATGGTATGAAAGATAAGTTTTAAATGATAATATAATCTAGCTTTTAGATGCCAAAATACTTGTTTCCGGGTAACAATGATAGCACCTTGCTGGTAATCACGCAGCACAGATAGGTAAGCAGAGCTATGAAGGGGATAGCTGCCCAGACTGGTATGAGCGGCTCTGCCTGGTTGCCATTCACAAAGAAACTGGCAATAGGAGCCAGGAAGAACATATGCATCAGATACATGCTGAACGAGAGTCGGGAAATGCCGGTAATCCATCGGTGTGCTTCTTTCTGCTCAATGCAGGTGAACATCAGGAAAGCGCCAAAAGTGGCCAGTAGCACGTTGGGCGTACAGAATTCCCACGACCATTCAAGTAGAGGCGTCTCTATGAGCTGGTTAGGAGTGCCCTTCCACCAGAATGACCAACCTGTAAAGGCTGCACCTATGACAAGACATGTCAGACCTATCTTCATTTTCTTAGCCCGATTCCAGGTAATGTGCTTTCGGATGTAATGCGCCAACACCAGATACCCCAGGTAGCCAGAGCAATACCAAAGCATCGTAAATCTATTCCAGAAACATTCGCCCCAAAGCTCGGGGGTGATAAATGTGTGAAGCCATGGGATGAAGGTTGAGAGAATGAAAATACCTATGAAGGTAAGTTCCTCTTTGGCTGTTGATTTTTCCAACCAGGGCGAGACGACAGGGATGATGAGGTAGAGTGAGATGAGTGGATACATAAACCACAGGTGTCCTGCCATAGGTGAGAAATTGAATGGCAACATCCACAGACCGTCCAATGCCTCATCCCATGTCCATTGGCCAAGCATGGCGGGGATGAAAGTATATAGGAACTGAAAGACTATGAATGGTGGCAGGATGCGCATGAATCTACGTTTATAGAATGCATGCATCGTCAAGCCCTGCTTCATGGGCACTAGTAGAAAAGCACTTACCACCATAAACAGAGGCACGCAGATGCGACCTAAGGCTCCGTCGTAGAACGAGACCCAGAAGCGATTGCTCTCGTTGGCCAGCATCGATACATTGCCTGCCAATCCTGAGGCATCGGCAGCATAGAAGTTCTCGCTGGCATGAACAAGCATGACCAGAAAGCAGGCCACGACGCGAATGTAGTCAATAAAGACAATTTGTTTCTTTTCCATATTTTGTTTCTATTTCTAAATTCTAAAAATAATTCTGACGTTGGTTTATGGACTGCTTACATCATTTTCTTCTTAAACCAAAGCTCGAGGCGATGAAGATGCCATCTTTCTCCAGGGTGATAAGTTCCTTATCGATGAGGGCTTTCTTGATGCGGTCGATATTGGATTTGCTGCCCAACGGGTAGGTTTCTGCTACTGCCTGGGCGGTGAAGCCAGAGTGAACGCCACTGTAGAGGAGGCGCAGAAAGTTGAGCTGATAGGTGGTTAAGCCCTCGGTTTGCTGTACAAAGAGACCATGACATTGTTGCAGCAAGGCGCTGATGCCACTTTGCAAGGTTTCTTCGTTTACCTCTTTCTCGGTCTCAGCCATCACGTTCCATGCCAACTGTTGTACATAAGAAGAATTGGTCTTTACGATTTCTCTTTTTTGCTTGATTATGGATACAAAGATAAGCAAAAAAATGAAAGTTCACAAGGTTGTGGACCATAAACTTGTGAACTTTTAATATTATTTTGTTTTTATGCGTAAAAAAACTGAATCAGAGGCTTTTCTTATCAAAAACAGCATTCATTGTGATGCAGATATGCTGGAATTTGCAGAAGCATTTCCTAATCATATTATAAGAATATTGATATCTTCATAAATAAGAATAATATCGTACAATTCGAGGATAATTATAGGAATTATTTTTCTGCTAGTTTATAATTCGTTTTAATTGATATTACTGATTTGGTCTAGTGAAAGGCCTGTATATTTCATAACAAGTTCTTTCGGCATACCATCAGCAAGCATACGCTGTGCAGCATTTATATTTGCCTGATTAGAGCCTTCAGCTCTTCCTTCAGCTCTTCCTTCAGCTCTTCCTTTTGCCATACCTTCAGCTCTTCCTTTTGCCATACCTTCAGCTCTGGCTTCTGATTCTGCAGCAGCCATGCATGCCAAATTATCGCGAGCAATCCAAAGACTGTTCTCGTAGGCTTCCCATTCTTTCTTCGAGAGTCGGTGACTGTCGGCATATTCCTCTAGCTTCTCGAAAATTTTCTTTTGTGCCGTCCAAGGCATTCTTGTTAATGCTTCCATATGAGTCAATACATAAATCCATTTATCAAAATCACTCTCACATTCCTCTGGCTCTTTTTTGAAAAGAGGCAGGGCTAAGTAGATGAAGCGAAGCTTGTTGGAAGCTTGCTCCTTACTCTCTTTGTCTGCCAATATGATGTCTGTTCTGAACTTGTTTACTTCGCCAGTTTTTGGCATATAGTTCATGAAGCAAACTGTGTATATCGGCAGAAACTTATAGGCGTCCTGATTTTCTGTCTTGCCCTTATCTACCTGTTCCAGAATACTTCTGCAGGCATAGCAGATGGAGCGATCCAAAAAATTGGGTTGCCACTTGTTCTGCATTTCCAGGATGAATCGCTCACCTGTGTCGGTTTCGCAGAAAACATCGTAGATAATGCCTCGTTGATCTTTAGTCTGTGGCAGTTGCTCCTTGTCTTTGAACACAACGTCCTTGACTTGTAACTCGCCCTCTAGCAGATCGTTGAGAAAACTAATCAGCAAATCCTTGCTGAATTCTTGACCGAAGAGGCGCTTGAAGCCCCAATCGGTAAAGGGGTTGATGTACTTTGCCATCTTGTTAGATTTTAATAGTTCTTAAATCTGATGACAAAGATACGTTGTTTTTTTGTAAATTCCAAATATTTAATCGATTTTTGCCCAAATATCTGAAAAAATAATATGCTGTTGTAAACTTGACAGGTTAAGAAGGAATAACTACAATCAGAAAGTAGCTCCATCGGTATTGGATTTTCTAAATGGATGTTTGAACAAATAAAAAGGATGGGGGAAACATATCCTCCATCCTTAGATAGCTTTAATAGTACGAAATCTTTCGATTTTGCTTTCAATGCTTCGTTCATATTACTAAAGTGACTATGAAGGAGATGGGAATGTAATATTCTATGTCTTCATTCAAGTCACTGATGACCAACACTTATCTAGTGAGACGAATTTTTAAAGCAAGTGGGTACAACCCGAACCGAACTTTAATTAGTAATATTTTCAAAAATCTCTCGTGCTTACAGCGTAAAGCTGCTTAGCACATTATTGAATTATTAACGAACTATTGTTATAATAATATTATCTGATTATTACTTTCCTTGCTTTGCCAAATTTGTCTTTGACGATATGTAAGCCATTTGTGTTTGGCGAAATCTCTATACCTTGTATATTATAATGTTTTGTGTTATTTGTATATTCTGTTTTGTAAACAGGACCAATTGAAGTAGAAATGTATTTATTGTCTTCTCCAGTGTAGACTATATTTGCAGTTAGATCCCCTATAGTACAAGTAATTTTGGTCTCTATTTCATTAATAGCTATAGCTCTAGTTCCACGACTTGAATTGATAGTATATTTCCAAGCTTTTTCATTCTCATCATAAGTCATATCCGTATAATAATACATATCCATATCCCAAAAACTTACTTTGTTAATTTTAACAAAATCATAATTAGGATTAACTTTTACGTAAATATAGTTGTCTTTAGAGTCAATATCGTAAGAGTATAGTTCTTTTACATTTGTAAATCCTTTTTCTGTATAGAATTTAGAACAACCTCCTGGTACGTATATATTATCTACCGCATTGAATACAGGCTTCAATGCAGTTGCAATATACATATTTTGATTGTCTGAATATCTTATAACATAATTTATTTCAGCTCTACAATTAAGAATATATGTACTAAACGTATTAGGTAAAGATACTGTTGTCTTTAAACTATTGCCTGAGTGAGGATAAAAAGCGTTATCAGCTATATATTCTATGCCTTCTGGTACATATATATATGTTAGAAAGTCACAGTATTTAAATGCTCTTCCAGCTATTATTTTAATGCCTTTTGGAAGAATGCATTTCGTGATAGATTTGCAGTCTCGTAACGCTTCTTCTGCAATCAGCGTGATTCCTTCTTTCACATATGCAAAACTTTCTACTGTACCTTTATATGTTAGTAGTGCATTTCCGAAATAGACGAGTCCTTCAGGTTGCTTGTCTAGCCATTTTGTAGCTTGAAATGTATATGCATCAATCCATTTGAGGTTATTAGACGGTGTTATTTTTTCCAAATTTTTGTCTCCTATAAATGCACCATAGTCTATTTTTTGCAAGCTGTTAGGTAAGGATACTTCTTTAAGATTATTGCATAGTGAAAATGCTTCTTGCCCGATGTATTCTAGTCCCTCATTAAAGTTTATTTCGACCAAACTGCCCACGCAAGAAAAAGCTCTATTACCTATTTCTTTGACAGTCTTAGGTAACGTCAATTTTTTAATAGCAGAATATTCTGTATTATCTTCATTATCTGCATTAAATGCATCATCAGCTATTCCTGTAATGGTATACTTCTGACCTCCTAATGTGACTTGTTCTGGTATAACTAAATCTGAAACAAATTTGTTATTAGCAAATCCTCGTACAGAAACAGTATTTTCACCAGTGATTTCATATTTTAAATCACCCACTTCATTGTTATCCTCATTTTCAGCCATTGCAAAAATGGGGGTAAATATAGATACTAATAAAAGAAAAATTTTAAATGTAAATTTAATCATAAATAATATTAATTAAAAAGGCGTGTAACCGTTCTTTACTTGTTTAATTCAAGGTTACCGCCAAGTTACCTGTACACACAACAAGCACCAAACAGTCCACGCCTATAAGCGTGAACTCTCAGTCTGCTTGTTCTCGTGTGTTGAATATTGGCGGTATTCTGAATTAGAGAACAAGAGCTAAAAGCTCAATATCTAAAAGTTTAGAACGGAAACGCTAGTTTATAAACCTAGAGTTGCATAGAACTCAATTGCTTACTCTCTATAAGGAATTGAACTTTCTTAGAAAATCCAGTTCTTTGCGTTTCTTTCTGTTTGTAACTATCTGTTTCTTACTTCTTTAATTTTAAATGTTTAACAATCAATAATCTGCAGTTTTCCGATAACAGAGATTTCTGTCTTCTGCATACTTTTCGGTGCAAAAATAGCAAAAAGTTTTGAAACAGAATGCAAAAAACAAGAAAATCTTTCTTATTCTGTACTATTTTACATCATTTCCTTCTTAAACCAAAGCTCGAACACGCAGTCGGCAATGAAGATGCCATCCTTCTCCAGGGTGATCAATTCCTTGTCGATGAGGGCTTTCTTGATGCGGTCGATATTGGATTTGCTGCCCAGCGGATAGGTTTCAGCTACAGCCTGGGCGGTGAAACCTGAGTGAACGCCACTGCAGAGGAGGCGCAGAAAGTTGAGCTGATAGGTGGTTAAACCCTCGGTTTGCTGTACAAAAAGACCATGACATTGTTGCAGCAAGGCGCTGATGCCACTTTGCAAGGTTTCTTCGTTTACCTCTTTCTCGGTTTCAGCCATTACATTCCATGCCAACTGCTGCACGTAGGAAGAATAGTTCTTCACCGTTTCACAGATTCTTGTAGCAAAATCCTTAGATATGCTCTTGCCGTATTTCTCAAATCTGGAGCAGATGAAAGGCACCCAATATTCTGTAGGGATGCAATCCAAGTGCAGCATTTCGCCAAACATATAGAAAGGCATGCGTCGGTTTTGGAAAATGTTTTCCATCAGATGCTTCTTGCTTCCAAAGAAACAGTATGATACATTCTGATGATGCTGCCAGGCGCCACGCAGTTTTTTCTGAACCGTAAGAGTATCAGGGAATTCTCCAATTTGCTGGAATTCGTCGATGCAGACCACCATGCGGATTCCCTTTTCCTGAGCGATTCTTTCCGGAAGATTCAGAATCTCTTCAGGGGAATAGTCCTTTGGTGTAATTCCCAGAGATAATGAATATTCGGATGTAGGATCTGGACTAAAGGAGATTTTTGGTGAAACTCTTACCAGGAACTGCTTGATGTTTTCTACTACTTGTTCCAGCTTATTACTCATAGATTTCATAATGGTTTCTGCAAAGCGATTGTAGAAATCATATTCGCTTCGGCAGTCATAGATGTCCATATACACCACTTTTATCTCTGGATTATCAATTTCGGATATTGCCTTTTTGACGAGCGAAGTCTTGCCCATGCGTCGGGGAGAGATGAGAATGACGTTGATGCCATGCTCAAAGTCTGCCTTGATGCGCTTGGTTTCTTCTATTCGGTCGGTGAAGTTGTTTCCGGCAACCGACATACCATATACGAATGCCTTTTCCATTTTTTTTTTTGCTTGATTACGGATGCAAAGATAAGCAAAAAAATGAAAGTTCACAAGGTTGTGGACCACAAACTTGTGAACTTTTAATATTATTTTGTAAATCAGGTATTTAAAAGCTGTTTTTTATGCATAAAACAAGCCGTACTCAGAGGCTTTTCTTATCAAACACACCATTCATCGTGATGCAGAGATGCTGGAATTTGCTGAGGAGCTTGTCTGACCATTTCGTCATGTTGTAAAGGTCCTTGATTTCCTTAAACTTCTTTTCATCCCATTGCGGATAATCTATCTCTGAGAAATAACGGCGGTAGTCGCGGAGATTGTCGCCCGAGAAATGGAGATAATCGTCGATGTCGCCAAACCATTCGGGAGTCATCATCTGGGTGGCAAAGGCTTCGAAGTTCTGGTTGTCCTGAAGCATGCAGTTGTGATTCAATACACACCATACGCAGAACCAATGGTTCTTGCGGGTAACAAATTTCAACATATTGGCTATCTGAGCCTTCAGATTCTGCATGTCGATGTATTTGCCGTCTTTTACTTTGTAGAAAACCTCGTTGGGAAGGGTTTCCGGAATGCCTTCGGGATGTTCCAAATCGTAGATTTCCTGCTCGATGATGTGCCATTTTACGGTGGCTGATACCAGCTTGAGATATTCTTGTGCTGTAAAATTGACGTGGGCAAGCTGGGCGCCCAGCAGTTGGGTATCTCTTATATATTTCATAAAGTCGAGGCGTAGATTTTCCGGTACCTCGTCTTTTAGCGTTTTTCTTACTTCCAGTAATTGGCTGACGGAGAGCTGCTTTCCGTTGTTGTCATATTCCAGGGTTGTAAAGTATCGGTCTATGTCGCTTATGCCCTTTGGTTCTTCCTGATATTCCTGTAGCGACATTTCGAAGAGGCGGGTGGTCTGCTCTTCGCTCATGGCGAGGTTGGTGAAATGGCTCAGCTGGCGGAAGTGGAGCATCAGATAACATGCCATGCTGTATAGCTGGAAGAGATTCCAGAGGCGCTCTACGGGTTTTACGCCGGGGATATGAGTGGGTTTTACCTGGCGTAACAGTTCTTTCTGGAGTTTGGTTACTTCGTTTACGTCGATAGTACTTCCTTTGCCCAGTTCATCGGTTTCGAAAAATTCGTTGAGTTTCGGCAGGATGCGGGTCATATCCAGCGGCGCCACTTTCATCCGTTTTCCTTCTATCTGTTTTCCCTTTTTCATGTCTTCCATGATATGCGCCATCAGGGGTGTAAACTTCTGCATTACGATGATGCTGATGCTTACTTCGTGGGTTTCGTTCTGCTCCTTTCGCTGCTTGGCTATGTCGTTGTGTTGCAGCACCATATCTTTCTCTGCCATATAGCAGAGCCGGGTGGCTTTGGTGCAGAGCGAACGGATATCGAAGGTAAGTTCCTGCGGACTGTAATCTTCCCATGCATCTACCAGAATGCTGAGCATTCGGCAGAAGTTGTCGAGCTGTCGGTCGAAGACTTCGTAGCTGAATTCTATTTCATCTTTATCTTCATTCATTGTCAGTCTGTTTTAAGAAAATAAGTTTTGCCACAAAGGTAAGATTTATTTTCGGATTATGCAAGGATATGCGCTTGTTTTTCCTCTTTTTTCCCCATACTTTTCCCCGTAGCCCCCTTGTTTCTTCCCTGATTTCAGAAAAGTAGCGGGAAGGTGGCGGGGAAAATTTGGAATCGGCGAAGGGAAGTATTAACTTTGCAATCGAAAAGTGTGTCCTGAGACAGAATGAAGTCAGATATTGGCTATATTGACGGATTTCAGTCGTAACTTCTAAAGAGATGGTGGCAGACCCACCGCATTCGGTATGCAGGTACTGATTGCAAACCACTTTGTGCTGCTCTGATGGAAACAGATGGGTAGTAGAACGACAATTGAAAGCCTTCCTTTAGGTTGGCAAGGTATGTGTCAAGGAGATGAACGCAAGTGAACCATTGATGAAGCATCGTTAGCAAAGTTATCAAGTCACATCAAAACCAAGGTGTTTTTCGTATCTTGGGATAATGGCAGAGGAAACCTGTTTACTGTCTGCTGGGTGTGCGGTGTATAGGTGGCATGAACTTGACATGGGCTCTTTAGAGGAACAGGAGAAATAGACATGGAATGCCAAGGGAAAATGCCGAGAGCCGTGACACGCAAGGCAGAAAGTACCGATGTCCATGTCTGTGGCGGACTACCTCGTAGTAGTGTTGAAGTCTCTGTAATGGGGATGGAGCGAAGGGGGTGGCGTACTTAGCCAAATTCAAAGTCCAACTCTACAAATAGAGGATGAAACAATGAACGAGGCAACCTTTGTAATAATAATAAAATTAACAAAGAGTAAGTGCGAAGAGCCGTGTGAGGGGAGACTTTCAAGCACGGTTCCGAGAGAAGGGTGGGTGAAAATCCCTCCCCTTACTCGACCGAAAGAGCGGCGAAATGCTGAACCATGAATGAGCTGAAACTCTTCACTCTTCACCTGAAGCCCGGAAATGCCCATAAACAGAGGGGTTTCGAGGGGTGAAGAGTCAGAGACAACTCTTCACCCACTCTTCACCTTATTATATATAAGGGCCAAAAGATGATTATTATTAACTAAAAAAATTAATATATGAACAAAGTTACAGCTTTATCGTCATCAGATAAGATGACAAACGAAATTTCAGCACTCTCTCTTGTTGAGAGTTTTCTCGATGAGTATTATCTCTTCCGTAGAAATGTGCTAAGTGGTAAAACCGAGTATCTCGCTCTCTCAAAGAATGAGGACGAAGACGGGGAGGCCGTAGAAGAGGAACCGGAAACCGGTGGGGAAGAGGAGGAATCTTCTGACTCAACCTGGAAGGTGCTGACTCCGGAGGCTTTCAATTCCATCGTCCGTCACGCCAAGCGGTTGGGTGTGGGAGGAAAGAAGTCGCCCCGACAGGATATTGAGGAGTTCGTACGTTCTGAAGAGGTTCTGGAGTTTGACCCTATCAGGGAGTATCTCGAGAACCTGCCGGAATGGGATGGTAAGAACCATGTGGCAGAACTCTTTGGCAGGATTCCGGGGCTTACAAGTGAACAGTTGGGATGGTGCGCCACCTGGCTCCGTTCGGCTGTCGCCCACTGGTTGCAGATGGATATGTTTCATGGCAACGAAACCACTCCTGTGCTTATCGGCAAGCAGGGTTGCGGCAAGAGTACCTTTGCCTATCGCCTGCTGCCGGATCATCTGCGACAGTATTTCCTCGACCACATCAACTTTGCCAATAAGTTTGACTCCGAGATGGCGCTCACTCATAATCTCTTTGTCAACATAGATGAGTTTGCAAATATGGGACCATCGCAGCAGGGCAAGCTGAAGCAGATGCTTTCGAAGGTGAAGGTGAACGGGCGCCCTATCTTCGGCAAGTGTCAGGATGACCGTCCGCGTTACGCTTCCTTCCTGGCAACCACCAATGATGAGCATCCGCTCTGCGACCCTACGGGTAGCCGCCGATTCGTCTGTCTGCACATTCCGGCAGGTGAATATATCGACAACGGTTCACCCATCATTTATGACCAGCTCTATGCACAAGTTATGTATGAGCTTTGCCATAAGAAGACGCCTTACTGGTTTACCAATGCCGAGGTGGATCGCATCCAGAAGTGCAATCTTCCTTTCTTCAAGGTAGATGATTTTGAATCGATGCTGAAGAGCTGCTTCCGTGTTCCTGAAGATAATGAAACGGGCGAATGGCTCATCTGTTCGGATGTTTTCGAGGTTCTGCACGAAAGATTTCCGATGCTGATCAGTAATCTGAGTACCAAGATTCGCATAGGCCAGTCGCTCAAACTCCTGGGTTGCAAGATGAAGCATACCAAGAAGGGTCAGGCCTATCTGCTTGTAAGAATCTGAAAGTATAGCTAAGCGGCAGGCGGGTGAAGAGTGGTGAAGAGTGGGTGAAGAGTGAGAAACAACTCTTCACCCCTCGAATCCCCTCTGTTTATCGGTGTTTCCGAGGGTTAGGTGAAGAGAGAAGAGTTTTTCGCAGTTTCTTTCTTAAAATTCTTTCTCAGGCTTTTCTGATAGCTGTCTGACTAGAACAGCCCACTGTTCTCATAGCGGCTAGTTGGCTGTCTGTGGTTTGCCAGTTGGCTGTTTGCCGATAACAGCCCCTCAATCTTTCGAAGAAAAAATTATTTATCCAACTAAAAAAATAAAGAACATGAACTATATTTCAATCCATTCCATTGATACGGTATGTCTCAAGGAGGCGTGCCCGGTACATCATCTTTGTGCTCGTTTTGAGCGTTATCAGAAGTTGCGTAAGTCGGAGAAGGTGTTCAGTATTCTGAACCCGGATCATATAGCCTGCAACGAGCAGGGCTGCGCCTATCGGCTTCAGAAGAAGATCATACGCATGGCACGCGGATTCCGCCGCATGTTCGGTACGATACCTTCTGCCAATACGCCTCATTTCTGGCACTTTTCGCCCTATATCAGCGAAAGCACCTATTGCAAGGCGAAGCGCGGCGCCATCCTCATCGCACCCGATATGCAGCAGAAATTACTGCGTCTCTTCGAGCAGAATGGCGCTGATATCAGCATCGGTTTCGATGAATATGTAGAGCAGGAGGGCTATGAAGAAGTAGATACCGCAAACTGTAAAAAAATATAATTTTTGCCATCTTTTAGCGGTAATGAAACAGATTTTTATTATTTTTGTTTCCTGAATTTTACAACTAAACAATAAGAAATAGATTATGCGTGTTATTATCGAAAAAGATTATGAGAAGCTGTCAAAGTGGGCAGCTGATCATGTAGTTGAAACAATTAACAGATTTCAACCAACTGCTGAACGTCCTTTTGTTCTGGGTTTGCCAACCGGTTCTTCACCTCAGGGCATGTATGCCAACCTGGTAAAGGCGGTAAAAGAAGGCAAGGTTTCGTTCAAGCATGTTATCACCTTCAATATGGATGAATATGTAGGTTTGCCGGAATCTCATCCTGAGAGCTATCATTCTTTCATGGCTGCCAATCTCTTCAATCATATCGACTGCCCTAAGGAGAATATTCATATTCTGAACGGTAATGCCGAGAATCTGGAAGAGGAGTGCCGTCATTATGAGCAGATGATAGAAGAAGCGGGTGGCATCGACCTCTTTATCGGTGGTATCGGTCCTGATGGCCATATCGCTTTCAACGAGCCATTCTCTTCTCTAACCTCCCGCACACGAGTAAAGACGCTCACTACAGATACCAAGATTGCCAACTCCCGTTTCTTCGATAATGATCCTGAGAAGGTACCTAGTCTGGCTCTGACCGTAGGTGTGGGTACCGTGATGGCTGCCCGAGAGGTAATGATTCTCTGCAACGGTCATAACAAGGCCCGCGCCCTGCAGGCTGCCATCGAAGGTCCTGTTACCCAGGCTTGGACCATTAGCGCTCTGCAGCAGCACCAGCATGGCATCATCGTTTGTGATGAGATTGCCTGCGATGAACTGAAGGTGGGTACTTACCGCTACTTCAAGGATATTGAGAAAGATAACATCTAAGTTATCTGATGCCTATAAAAAAGAATAAGGATGATGACTATTCGTCATCATCCTTATTTTCTGCTATAACCTGAGGACCGCGAACCTTGTCCTTGAGTCCCAGACCTTTCTTGATTTCAATATTTACTCCATCGCTCAAACCGGTAGTTACCTGTTTGCGCTCATAAGTATTCTTCTCGCCGCTACCTTTTATGATGTATACAAAGGTGCTGTCGCCGCTAAACTCGATGGCACTCTCCGGAACGGTGAGTACATGGGTAGCCTTTGCCAGTACAATCTCGGCATTGGCACTGTAACCAGAACGAATCTTGCCGCCCTTGGTAGAACGGATGGCTGCCTTTACCTCAAACTGGTTGGCACCATTGTTTTCTACAGCCTTAGGAGAGATATACTCCAGGTTAGCCTCGAAGTTGAGGTTCTGCAAGGCTCCGATGGTAATCTTCATCGGCATTCCTGTAACGAGACTTCCCACTTCGGTTTCATCGATATTGCCACGGAAGATGAGGTCGTTCATGTTGGCCACACTGGCGATGGTAGTACCATCGTTGAAAGTGTTGGCAAGAATCACCGAGTTACCCACCTTGACCGGAATATCGAGGATAATGCCCGAGATGGTAGAACGGATGAGGGTAGAAGAGGCACTGGCATTGCTCTTGCTTACACCATCGCGCACCACCTGGAGAGCATCTTCGGCAGCGGTTACCTCCTCGCGTGCCTGTTTCATCGCCTGCTTTACCTTATCAAATTCATCGGCGCTGACCAGCTGTTTCTTGAAAAGCTGTTCCTCGCGGCCGTAATCCACCTGTGCCTGTTTTAGGTTGATTTCTGCAAGGCGCACGCGTGCCTGCGCCGAACTGAGCTGTCCCATATCCGGAATCACCTTTACCTTGGCGATAACCTCGCCCGCCTGAACATAATCACCCGCTTCTTTGCAAATCTCGGTGATGATACCGCTAATCTGAGGTTTTACGCTCACCTCGTTGCGAGGCTCAATCTTGCCCGTGATGACGGTAGTTTTCAAAACATCAGCCATCTTGGGAGTAAACTCAGTATACTCCACAGGCTTAGGCTGCGATTTCTCATAAAGGAACACGAAGGTTCCGATGAAGATCAAGGCGACAATCGCCGCAACAATCAACTTTGAATACTTTTTCATATCTTTTATATCTTATTTTTTCTTTTATTCGTCTCTCATCGCATCTACCGGTTTGATGCTCATGGCTCGCCATGCAGGGGCGAGTCCGGCTAGGCCGCCGAGAATGCAGATGAGGATGGCTGAAGAGATGGCCGTCCAGAAATCTACCTGGAAGTGGGCGGTAAGAATGCCATCCGTGGTACTTCCTACTTCCAGCATCTGCAGGATGGCAACACCGAAGAGAATGCCGCTCATGCCGGCTACCAGGGTGAGGAGAATACTCTCGGAGATGATTTGCGAAAGTATCATCTTAGGCGTGGCTCCGATGGCTCGGCGGATGCCTATCTCGGTGGTTCGCTCCTTTACCGTTACCATCATGATGTTGGAAACTCCGATGGCGCCGGCGAGAAGGGTACCGATGCCTACCAGCCAGATGAGGAAGTTGACGCCCTTGAACAGGTTGTCGAGCATCTGGAAGAGAACTTCGGTATTGAACACCATGATGCCTTTTTCGTCCGTAGGGTCTATGCTGTGGGCTCTTGCCACGGTTTCTCTCATCCGCTGGGCAATGCTGCTCATCACTACGCCCGGTTTGCCGGTGGTGGCGATGATGTCAACCGCCTTACCCCGGTTATAAGCGCTGCGCAAAACCGATTGGGGCAGGGTGATGGTTTCATCGGCACGACCGCCGAAGTTCACGCCGTTGCCCGAGCGGTAATCTACGCCTATCACCATATAATAGGTAGAATCTACTCTTACGCTCTTGCCGCACGGATCACCGCCGCCAGGAAAGAGATTCTTGTAAATCTGTTTGCCGATGACGCAAACCTTGCGCTGCTGGCGCACATCCATCTCGTTGATGTATCTGCCGTAAAACATCTGTGGCGCAGAAACCTGGGCGTAATCGGGATTTACGCCCTGGGTGCTGCCGCTGAATTTTTTGTCTCCAAACACCACCGACTTGTTGCCGCCGAAGAGCAGCGGGGTGATAACATCGAGTTCGGGCACCTGGTGGCGCAATCTGTCCAGGTCTTTCTCTTCCATCTGCCAGGAGCGCCCCTTGTTGAATCCCTTGTAGGGCTTGGTGGTGTTCTGCGCCCAGATGATGGCGGTGTTGGTAGCGAAGCCTGCGAAGTTGTTTTGCAGTATCTCCTTCAGTCCCTGGCCGCCACCCATCAGGGCGATGAGCATAAACACGCCCCAGAACACGCCGAAGCCCGTAAGCAGACTGCGGCTCTTGTTCCTCGTGATGGTGTCGAGAATCTCTTTATATGTATCTAAATCTAATCGCATAGCCTATTCTATATATATGATAAGGTGTAAGCAAGAATGAATTCAACATTCAACACTTAACATTCAACATTTTGCATTACTCCGCTCTCAGCGCCTCTATCGGTCGGATTCTTGCAGCCTTGATGGCTGGGATGAGTCCGGCGATGGTGCCTGCGATGACGATGGTGATGGTGGCGCCGATACAGGTGCCGATGCCCACCGTAGGGTTCACAAACATGGCGGCTTTAAACAGTCCGGTATCTACGGTGGTGTGGCCGATGGTTGCATCCATGATTTCGTTTGCCGCCACGCCGCAGACCATTCCGATGTAGCCGAAGAACGAGGTGATGATGATGCTCTCGGTGATGATGAGCTTCAGTATCGACCAAGGCTTGGCGCCGATGGCTTTTCTTACGCCAAACTCTCGGGTTCGCTCCTTCACGGTGATGAGCATGATGTTGCTTACGCCCACGATGCCGCTCAGCAGGGTGAACAGACCTACTATCCAGAGTGCCGTCTGCATGATGGCGATTCCCTGGTTCATCTGGATGTTGTCCATGTATCGGTTCCAGAGCCAGATAGTTCGCTCGTCATCAGGTGCAGCCTGATGGTTGTTGTTGATGCTGGCGCGGTAGTTCTTTTCAAACTGCTTATTGTCCTCCCTGGTCTTCAGGTTCTTGATGGTAAACTCCAGACTTCCCGCATCATCGCCCTTGGCGTAGATAATCTTCACGGTGGAGTAGGCGATGAAGGCTTCGGTATTATTGCGCGATTCATCATCCTTGTAGATTCCCACCACCTGGAAGTTGAGGTTGCTGATCTTTACGTTCTTGCCCACCAGCGAACGGT
>ERZ1035027.776-NODE-776-length-16723-cov-3.901968_pt1 | contig 16723 bp, 10 predicted proteins | sample MGYA00520604_ERZ1035027 | MGnify/ENA primary metagenome ERZ1035027 (study PRJEB33766, sample SAMN09781743) | gut metagenome | biome: gut microbiome | host: Homo sapiens | place: Madagascar | study: EMG produced TPA metagenomics assembly of the PRJNA485056 data set...
CCGCGAGTGTCAGCTTGGGAAGCTGATGCCTTACCACTTGGCGATGCCCGCATATACGACGCAGTGAATGCGCGGTAGTTAGTATAACCTGCATTGTTCTTATGGAGCAAGAAACGTACCAGTCCACGATAAAACTGCGCGAGAAGACCGAGAGCCCATCGAAGATCATGGAGATGCGCATCTCTTTTTGTGATGGCAGTCGTCCCAATCAAAGCTAAAGGGCTTAACACCGCTGATTTTTACCCCGTTTCACCTGCCTTGTTAGAAACTGGCAAGAATAAGGGGAATCGACGCGTTCTCTTTTGTAAGCATAGATGGAACTAACGGGGAATGTGTCCTTATACGCTCGACTCCCATCGATTCGAGGGAGGACGATTGTGAATCACAGCAAGGCACGCCGATTCCCCTGGCGCAACACGAACGACAACCGCTCCATGAGACGCCGCAGACCGGTGCCACTTTTCGTTGTTCTCGCTATCGCCCTTCTCGGAGCGACATGTGCTGTTGGCAGCGCGCTCATCGGCGCGCACGCCAGCAGCGATTCCATCACCGTGAGCAACCTTATTCACAACCCCAACTCTTCCGACGGGCACGGCAAGCTCATTCGTGTCGAAGGACAAAACGTCGCCTATTGCGCACAGGGATTTCTTTCCTATCCCGAAGTGGGCCAAAAACTCACCCGATACGGTTCGCCAAAAATCCCCGAGCTCGACTACGTTGCCTATCATGGATACGATGGAAAAGTCGTCACTTCGGTTGCGGGACTCGATAAAGGCAAGTCTGAATCTGCCACCATGGCAGCAATCTGGCTTGCCATTGGCGACAAACGGCCTGACCTTCTCAATTTTGTTCCCAAATACGACCCTCCCTGGCATGGAAACAAAGCCTATAAGGAACGATGGGAAGCCATCAAAGACCCTCAAATCAAAGAAGCCTCTTGGAACCTCTACCAGCAGGCAGTCGCCTATGCTCAAGCTGGCGGAGGAGGTATCGAAGAGGGCTGCTCTATCCTATGGATCAATCGCACACCAAAAGGCGAGAATAAAACGTTTGGATATCAAAGTCTCGTCACCAGCGAGAAAAAGACCCGCGTGATTTTTTCGAAAACCTCTGCAGACGCAAGCATCAGTGCAAATAACGGAGAGTACGCACTCGAAGGGGCAGAGTATACGATTCATCACGCATCAGATTCCTCACTAGCAGGCACCGTTGTCACCGATGCAAATGGACACGCCGAACTTGCCCTCAAGCCCAATACTGCCTACTATGCCCAAGAAACAAAGGCTCCAAAGGGTTTTGCTCAAAACAAAGAACGAATCGAATTTACAACCGCAGGACTCAACAGCCTTGTTTCGACCACCGACAAACCTTGTACGTTCACCCTTGTTGTTTGCAAACATGACGCCATAAGCGCAGGTGCGGCACAGGCAGGATGCTCGTTCGAAGGGGCGGAGTATGAGCTAACCTCGGATAGCGCGCCAGGGTTTCATGCGACAGCGACCACGAACAAAGAAGGTGTCGCCTCGTTTGAAAACATCCCTCTCGGTACCATCCATGTACGGGAAACTAAAGCTCCACAGGGTTATCTCCTAGACACAGAAGACCATATCTACCATGTTGGGGCCGACGATCTTGATGAAAACGCCACACTAAGACTCACCCCCGAAAGCGATTTTGATGAGATACCCGTCGCATTTGATATCGAGATTGCAAAATTCAAGGACAAGGGCGATGAGGGCTCCTCGAAGCAAGAGATTCCTGCCGAGGGCGTATGCTTCCAGATCATCTCCAATACCACAGGCAAAGCAATCGGATCGATCACAACCGATAAAGACGGATATGCCACAAGTAAGGGCACATGGTTTGGGAACGGTTCGAACTCTAACGTCGCTCATGGGGCGATCCCCTACGACCCCGCGGGCTATACCATCCACGAGGATGAGCAGACCATCCCCGACGGCTTTGCAGCAATTGAAGATTGGACGATCGCTGCTGACCAAATAATCGACAATTGCACATTGAAGTACATCATCAACAACCATCGAAAGATGAGCAGGTTGCAGATCGTTAAGGTCGATGCAAGATCGGGGGAACGCATTCCTCTTGCCGGTTTTTCTTTCCAGCTTCTCGACAACAACAAGAACCTTATTTCCCAAAGCGTCTGGTATCCGGCCCAATCAAGCATCGACACCTTTACCACGGGCGACGACGGAAGCGTCACGCTGCCCGAGCAGCTAGCAACGGGAACGTATTACATCAGAGAAATCGCAGCAGCACAGCCCTATGTCCTCGCCGGAGAAGACGTACAGATCGAAATTGGCGGTGACGAGCCGCTTTGCATAGCCACTGTTGCCAACTCCCCCGCCACAGGAATCGCCCAGCTTGTCAAAACCTGCTCCGAAGACGGTGCGGCTCTTGGTGAAGCCGAGTTTGATGTGCGCGTTCATGAGGATATTGTCGCCCCGGACGGATCGGTCCTCTTGAGCGCGGGAACTGTTGTTGACCATGTAAAAACCAACGAAGAAGGACGTGCAACGACAACAAAACTCCCGCTTGGTAACGGTAAGGCGACCTATGAGTTTGTTGAAACAAAACCCGCACCCGGCCATGTGCTCGCAAGCAACCCGATTGTTTTCACACTTACCTACGAGAACCAAGACACCCCGCTTGTCAGTACAAGCTGTTCGATATCGAACATACCGACAACGGTTGAAATCAAAAAGATAAAAGCAGGGACCGATACGCCTGTCCCCGGCGTGCAGTTCACCCTCTGGCGGCTGGAAGACGAACAGACACCCGAGTCTGCCAAACCCGCCGGAAGCAAAGACATCGTCAAAGACCATAACGACCCCCACGATATCCCCCAACTCAAAGAAGGCTGCTTGCCGCTTACGATCACGACCGATCAAAACGGAATCTGCCGCGCAATTCACCTGCAGCCTGGCATTTGGCGCATCAAGGAAACAAACACGGCCAACGGCTTTCTTCTCGATCCCCTTATTCGCGAATTCACCGTTGACGAATACGGACGTATCGATGGCGAGACATCCCATAAGGTTGTTATCGAAAACGATTTCACTAAAATCGATGTCTCAAAACGAGATATCACCAACGAAAGCGAGCTTGCCGGCGCGCACCTTACCGTCACCGATTCCGACGGAACTATCGTCGATGAATGGACTTCGACCACTGAGCCCCATCGAATTGAAGCACTTGCGCCTGGATCTTACACACTCACCGAGACGCAGTCACCCCAAGGACACGATATAGCAAAAAGCATCACGTTCACCGTTGAGGAAAGCGGCGAAATCCAAGCTATTGCCATGTATGACCAACCCATTCAAATCACTGGAGAAATTGACAAGCGCCAACAACACCTCACGGAAGCAGGTGAGGGCCGCGTATATACGTATTCGCTTGATATGCGAAACACGAGCAACACCTGGGTCGACGAATGCACGGTTACCGATCCGCTCGATTGCGTGGCTCAAGGAATGGCAAAAGTAACCGGCGTGATAACGCCCGTCGCTCAAGGGGATTACGACGGCAAACTCAACGTTTGGTATCAACTTTCCAACGACGATGATTACTTCAACGAATCAAACGTCAACGCAACCCTCGAAGACGGTCACGAAAATCCTTGGCTCGAAGGTGAAGGTCGCAAGCTCGACTATTCACATTGGCATCTTTGGGAGCAAGATATCGACGCTACACAAGCAAGGATTCTCGACGTTCGCGATCTTGATCTTAAGGAGAGCCAGCACATCTGCGCAATTCGCTTTGAATTTGGAAGCGTTGCGGATTCGTTTACCACGCAAAAGGACGGATGGACACGCTCCGATCTAAAGAGCGAAAACGACTCCTACGATAAAGCCCCCAATAAGACAGAAGAAGGCGACCTTGCGCCCGCGATCATCCAGCTCTCGACAACAAAGCGATGGGGAGGTGGAAGCTCTCTTCTCAACAGTGCGGTTATCGACCTCTACCGAAACGGCGGAGGCCCCAACCTTGAGGATCACGATGAAGATAAGGTTAAACAAATCATCGGGCGGCCTCTTGCACAAACCGGTGTCGACTCCGACTTAATTCCCCTGCTTGCAAGTATCCTTTGCAGCTTCGCCTTTATAGCAGTCATCCTCTTTCCCAGCATTGTGCGCAAATCGAGCGGGACTAAGCGATGATGCGCACAACCCGAAGAGCGTTTCTGGCATCCTGCGGCGTCGCATCGCTCCTTTGGATCGGTTCCGCTGGGATAGAATCCGCGCAGCGTCTTGCATCTCAGCTCGCTTACAGGCAGCTGCAGAGCAAGACGCCCACGGCGGCAATCGCAACGCCTCGTTCCACCTCGACCACAACCTCGGCCTCGAGCAAAGGGGTAGCTAGCCTGCTTGATCAAAACAAAGACGCCGCAGGCTGGCTCGTCGTTGAGAACACTGCGGTATCCTATCCCCTTGTTCAGGCATCACCTAAAAACAAAGATTGGTATCTCCATCATAATTTTTGGAATCAAAAAGACGTAGCAGGGTGCCCTTTCATTGACGACAGGTGCACAGTCTCTTCCCAGCATGTCTTGGTCTTTGGCCATCATCTTGGATCGACCAACTTGATGTTTAGCAGCCTCGCATCAGCCTGGAAGGGCAGCGTGTTTCAGACACTCGGGTCGGCGAATATCGAAACCGTCGATAACCTTGTTTTTCGCTTTAAGCCGCTCTGTGCACTGCGTGTCGAGAAAAACTGCGAACTCGTTCAACGATTTGAATGGCCGGGCGCCGCCGAAATGCGCAACTGGCTCTCCCAAATTCTTGCCCAGGCAGATACAAAAGCCCAAACCGCACAGGAAGACGCCCATAAAGCACGGCAAGTCTTAACGCTCGCCACCTGCTCGAATGCAGTAGCAGGGCAAAACGAGCGAACACTTATCGTTTTTTCACGCTGATACGTTTAGAGCGCCGAGCCCATATCCGATGCCTCGTTTGAGCCAGCCGTATCCTTCTCAAGCTGCTTGTCGGCTTGAGTTGCGGCTTGCTCTGCCTTGATGCGTTCGGCACGGACGTCTTCAGGAGTCGAACATTTAACGCCAACAAACCAAGCAGCACCAAAACCGAGCAAAAGAGCAAGTGCGGCTCCTACGGCATAGGCAACCCAATGGCGACGAATAAAAGAAAGCACGGTTCCTCCTGAGACTTGGATACGGCTATCGTAACAGCTTTTCTAAAGGCACATGCAGCATATGCGATATCGATTCAAAAAGAAGCCCGCTTCCATACGGAAGCGGGCGAGCGATCTTTGTTTGACAACAGCCTACGATCTACGAATAACCTCGGTGACCAAATCGGCTGCGTAGTTAACGTTGTCGGCATTAAGATTGATGGGATGATCTTGCTCGGTGTAAGCGCAAGCAAAACGCGATCCCTCAACGCCAGCAAGCGTCATTGCGCGCAGGCTCCTCTCCATTGCGGCGTGCGCATCGGTGTCGACATAGGGCATCTCGACCGAAGCGAGAGGACGATGGAAATCGGACGCCACGCGCGAGAAGAGGCCGGTGATGCGCCTGTCGGCCTTCAAAATACGATGTTCACCCTCAGTCGTAATCATGGAGAGCTGGCCGGCACCCACGCACTTGAGGTTGATGATAAAGACACCGCGAAGCTTGTCGCGATGCTCATCGAGAAACGCCTTCATGCCGGCATTGTCGTTCTCGGCAGCACCGGTTGCAACAAACCAGATGTCGTGACCCAAAAGCTCGTCGTCTCCCAAAGACGTCACTGCCTGGCGAAGCTCATCCTCACTTCCCTCGCCAGCAGCACCGCCCTTCCAGCCATCGTCGCCTTCGAAGTTATCCCACGAGCCGATGTCGCGGCCAGAACGTTTCGCATCGAAGTCCTCATCCACGCCGAGCCAATCGCTCATGCTGGTCTCTTCCTTCTTTTTGCGCCCAAACAAGCCACGACGCTTCTTGGCAGGAGTGGCGGGCGCGGGAGTCGCCGCATGGATGGTCTCGAATTGCTGCTGCGGGACAGGCGACACCACATCAGTCGAATCAATAACGGTAAACGTCGGCTTTGCTGCGACGGGCTGGTCCATGTCAACTGGAGTCGGAATGGAGGAGAAAGGATCCACCGGCTTGGCAGAAGGATCGGGCAGGTCAAAAAGCGAAGACCGATTTGCCATGGGGTTCGCACGAACCGTCGGAGTTACCGGCGGAATTTGAGTTGACGGCATGGCGGGAGATGCAGGGATCGAATCAAGCGACGGAATATTGAGCTGTCGCTGGGGACGCGGCGCCGGAGCCGGTGCAGGAGTAATCTGCGCCATCAAAGAATCGACAGTCTCGACCTGTGCAGGCATAGCCTGAGTTCCTTGATGCTGTACAGGTATGGCCTGGGTCCCCTGAGGCTGCGCAGGGATGGCCTGTGTGCCCCCAGCCGAAATCTCCTCTGCAGGAACAAAGACCTGCGTAGACTCGACAGTGGCCCCTTCGGAGCCATCATTCAAAGGCACGTTGTTGTTCCCTTGCTCAACGTTATCTTGCTGCTCATCCATTACCTGAGCCATATCAACGGAAACCGTCTCATCGGGCGCGGGCAGCACCTGATCCTCTTCGACCTCATCCGCCTCAGGTTGGGCAATATCCTCAGCAGCGATACCGTCCTCAGACTCCTCCGCAGGCTGATCGACTTCATCGAGCGGGAGAGGTTCGTCCTCGATCAGCTCAAAATCAGCCTCGACAATCTCCATATCATCAGTGGGGATGATCTCTTCAAAATCCTCTTCGCCCGTAAGCACAAGCGGCTGTTCTTCGACAACAGCAGGCAGGGGAGTCTCCTCAACAAGCTCATCCGGAATGGGAGCCACAATAGAAGTCTGAGAAGCATCGACGGGCTGATCTTCAACAAGCTCGTTTGGAATGGGCGGAACAATCGACGTCTGTGAGGCGTCGAAGGACTCTTCATCAGCCTGTTCCTCACATTGCTCATCAAAGACAGCCGGCTCGTCTGCGGCTTCATCAGTCTCTGCATTCTCGCCATCGACAAGCTCTGCCACAACGGCGGGAATCGCGAGAACCTCCTCCTCTTCGGTCACCTCTTCGTCAAACAGTGAAGGAGTAATCGGGACGACCGCGGGAGCGGGGACAGGCACAGCAACGGCATCGGTATGTTCGTCGGAAACCGCGGCGGGAGCCTCCTCGACTGCTTCCTCACCCTGCGTTTCGACAGGAACGGCAACGGGCTCATCCACGGAAGCGACAACGGGCTCATCCACCGAAGCGGCAGCGGTCTCATTCACAGGGAACTGACCCTCATCGTACTCCAGGTCGCACTCGGCAGGAATCATGCCCAGAGCACGAATGGTGTCCTTGCCAAATCGCAAATTGCCAGCAGCGTTAAGAGGCAAGACCGGCGCCTGCTCCCGAGCAGCATCTGCAACAGTATCTGCAACGGCATCGGTCGCGGCGGAAGCAACATCCACCGGCAAGAGATCGTCATTGGCAGATGTATCGTCGACCGTCCCATCGTCAGCCTGAGTCTCCTCAGCAGCCTCCGAGAAATCCTGCTCCGGCCGTTCAAAAGCAACAACCGGTTCCTCCTGAGCAGGCAACTGCGGTTGCGAAATGGGCATCTCATCTGCAGTGCTCGCCTCGGCAGCACCTAGCTCTGCCTGCTCGGATTCTTCCTGATAAAAAGGCTCGTCCTCGACTTTTGCCGTATAGGAACTCTGATACGCACCGTTCAGCGAATCCAAATACTCCTCAAATGGAACATCCTCAGGGAACTCATCGGCACGAGACGACGGCGCAACCGTGTCCATAACGCCCAGCATGGCAGCCACGGAGGATTTGTTACAGATTGCACCCGTGGTGTAGGGCATGGCAAAACGATCAAAAAGAAACGCAACAGAACGCAGGAGGGGAATCAAGGAGAACAGGATGGCGATAACCCAAAGCACGGCTTTGAGAGCACCCGGGAGAGGAAGCAGACGAAGGATGGCAACGGCTGCAGGAAGCACCATAGCAACCGGGAAGAGCTTGTTGATAAGCGCGCGATAGTTTGCAAACGGTTCGCGGCTCAAAAGATCGGCACGAGAAGAATCATAATGCGCAACCACGACAACCGGACGATTGCGAGGGGAAGCAAGAGGGCCAGATGCCTGATGATAGGCGATAACGTTTTGAGAAAGACCGTTGGCTCCTATCGCGGGGACAGAGATCTTATCCAAACGAATAAGCACATACAGAACGCCCACCGCAAGAACAAGCAGGAAGCCAAAAATGCCCAATGCTCCGCCGATTCCCATGAAAATCGTGGCAACAAACAGTACGATTCCCGCAATGGCAGAAACGTTTTTTCGAGACGAAGAAGCGGTAAATTCCTGTATCTCGGGATTAAAACCGTGGTCGGTGAAAATACGTGCGATGACATCTGCAGCGGCGCGTTCTTCCTCACTGCAGGCAGGGGTAATCTCCGTGCGCTGCAGAAGATGATTCAAATATTTTTTACTGTTAGCCATGTAGGGCTCCATATCGCGGTTGCTTAACGCATGCAGGCATACCGCTCCCACGGTAAGCCTGTATAGGCGAAAGTATACCCTTACTTATCTCTAGCTGCAGCGCCGAGCCCGGATGCCAGCCCCCTTGGCACATTTTCCCCGCGAGACTCCATATCGATTAAAATGGTGCCGTTGCGACGAGATGGTCCGCTGCAGGAGGGGTTGCGCATCTTATGGCTGAAACAATAATTCACTCGATGGATGGCTCTAATGAGCGCAATGAATCCGCTCGGCGCATTCTCAACCTACTCTTTATCCTAAATTGCACCTCGAGACCCCTCACAACCACCGAGATCATCACCGATAGCGATCTTGGGTATGGAATGGCGGGCATCGAGAGCGAAAAGAAAAAATTCCAACGCGATCGCAAAAAACTCGAAGAGTACGGTGTCCACATCCGCGAAGTTAAAGAGAGTGGAGCCAGCGAAACCGAAGAGAGCCGCTGGGAGATCGACCGTGAACGCACCCATATAGACACAGCCGTCGTCACCCAAGACGACGCCGATATGCTCGTACATGCCGTCGATGAGTATCTGGCGCGCACAAAGATATCCTTCCGCTCTGCACTGCTGCGCATCCGAGCCGTCGCGGCGGCAATCGATACCGATGCCGAGCAGGACGAGAGCGTCGATGATGTCGAGCAGGTAAACGAGCAGATTCAAAATGTGCTCGATACCGTGTGGGCAGCCTATTGTTCACGAAAGTCCCTTCCCTTCTGCTATCGAGATGCAAAGGGGAAAGAATCCAAGAGAACGGTATCGATCTACGGCATTGTTAACCAGGCAAATCAGTGCTATTTCGTCGGTCTCGACAACCTTTCCGGCAAGGTTCGAACCTTCCGCACCGACCGCGTCACACGCATGAACAAGCCCCGTGGATCCTACACCATCCCCCACGACTTCTCTCTTGGCGCTTTTCAGTTCCTCCCCTTCGATTTAGGCGATGAGGAGGAAATTCAAGCGACCTTCGCTTTTCCCGCACACTCCGTAGCTGGAGAAATCGAGGTGCTCACACATGGAAGGGGAACGCTTGAAATACAGCCGGATGAATCCTTGTACTGGAACATCGCAGTGAAAAACCCAGACGCCGCCGTAGCCATGGCCCTTAAGAACGCCTCCCTTGGCATGCGTCCCTGTTCCCCGGCGTCCCTCGTTTCCCTTTGGAACTCAGCAATCAACAAGGCGGTGGAGGCCCATGGCCGAATCTAAACTTAAAGCCGATCAAATCGTCACCGGCGGCATCAGACTCCTTCAACTGCTCACCGCTGCGCCAAACCAATCGGTATCCATCGCCCGTGCCTGTTCTGCACTAGGGGTCCAGGTTTCCGACCTCGATCGAATCGTCGAAATCGTCTCGAGTCTCTCGGACCGCTCAACCGGCGTGAGGGCCATTATCGATATGGACGAAAAAACGATATCCCTCGGCGGAGATGCCGCTCGCCTCGTGCCGCTGAGGCTGTCTATCAATGACGCCGCCGTATTGAGATACGTTCTCGCCTCGCTGAATATCGATCAAAGCACCCGTCTTCGCATCCAGGCGGCACTCGATGACCCATCGCAACTCCAAACCCAGATGATTTCCCTAGCAGAACCAGCGCGCTACGGTTCGTTCTATCAAAAACTACTCGAAGCGATCGAGGATGGTGTGCGACTCCTTATGGGGTATCGCTCTATCGATGAAAAGGAACCACGCGTTCGCACCATCGATCCCTACCGTCTGGTGAGCGAGGAATCGGCAACCTACCTCGATGCTTGGGATGTCGAACAGGACGCACAGCGTAAGTACCGCCTGGACCGCATCTCCTCTCTCGAGGTGACGGAGGAATCGGCGATACACCACCCGTTTGATCGGACCGATATACAGGAAAGTCTCGAAAAATCAGGTGTCCGGACGCTGATGCGATGCAACAAGTCCTACCTGCCCTTCATCACCTGGTCCGGCATCATACGCACCGAGGACCAAGGTGACGAGACGGTCGTACTCGAAATATGTCTGGCCTCTAAATCTTGGTTGTTTGACCAGGTTCTTGCTGCAGCGGGCAACCTTTTGATTTTGGAGCCCCAAGAGCTGCGCACGGAATTCATATCCTATGCAGAGCGCTTGGTCCTCCCTGAACCATAGGATTACTTCGACCTTGTGCGCCGCCACAACTCAAGATAGCGTCCAACCTGATTGGACTCGATTTTTTGATATCCAGAAGTTGGAAGCGATTGCAAAAAGTTCTTTCCGTATCCCTTTGTCACCAGACGGGAATCGGCAAGCACAAGGACCCCCACATCCGAGGACGTACGGATAAGACGACCCGCCGCCTGCTTCACCTCAAGCACCGCATCGGGCAATGCATACTGCGCCCAAGCCCGCTCTTCGCGAAGATCTCGCTCTTGAGCCAACGGATCGGTGGGGCTCGCAAAGGGGAGCTTGGGAATCACCACGCAACGCAACGTATCGCCCGAGGCATCAAAACCCTCCCAAAATGCTTTTAAGGCAAAAAGGGACGACGATTTCTCTGCAATAAAATGGTCGCGAAGATAGCGCGGCGAAGAATTGCGCTGTTGACACACAAGCTCCAGGCCTTCTGCCGCGAGCTTGGGTTCCACACGAGCATAGAGGTCTTCCATGTCTCGCCTATTGGTAAATAGCGTCAGTGCCGACCCGCCCATGGCAAGGTGCACATCAACGAGCAACTTTTCCATGGTATCAAGATACGCATCGCGGCTTCGCGGGTCGGGAACATCACCCGCCACCACAACCGTCATGTTCTCATCAAAGTTATAGCTTGAATCCAAATGCACGGTCTTGGCTAGCCCCGAGGGAAGACGATTGAGGCCAACAGACTTTGTAAAGTGAGAAAAATTGCCCGCAATCGAAATAGTTGCAGAAGTAAACACGACCGACTGCATCTCCGGAAGCCAACGCTCTGCCAGCGCTTCCCCGATGTCAAGGAGTTCGGCAGAAAGCGCCTCTCCACCCGCCTTGAGGCGACGATTCACCCGCAGCGAGAACACATAGCGCTCGTCGGTACCCTCAACGATAAGGGCAAGGGTTTCCTTCATCTCTTTAAGACGGCGTGCGCCGTCGGCAGCCTCAACAACAAGGTCAGGCTTATCTGCAGCCACGGCCTCCACCAGTGAGGCTAAATTCTTTGCTGCCTCATCGAGAGCAGAAAGCGCCGTATTTGCCGGGGCGAGGAATTCGTCCCACGCCGCGCTTTCCCTCAAATCGGGACCGATCCAAAGGTTGACCATATCGTAGGAACCCCCGCGCTGAGTACGCGAAAGGTCACAGACAGCATCAAATAAATTAACCATGGCAAGCGAAGCGCGGCGCGTGCTCACCACCGCTTTTGCCGTAAGACCCATATAGAGCGTCGCTGCATCCGACCCGGCAAGCTGATGCGTCAGCTGCCCGAGGGCGCCCATGCGCTCGCCACCCAAGCGCTCAAAGACCGTGCGGGATTCATCGGCAGAAACCGTTTGAGCCCACTGCCTGCGCGCTTCACGCTCCACCGAATGGGCCTCGTCAACAATCCAATGACGAATGGGAGGCAGGATCTTTCCGTCCGCCGCGACATTTCTAAAAAGAAGAGAATGGTTTGTGACCACGATATCGGCACGGGCCGCGCGGCGGCGCGCACCATGAACCAAACAACCGTCTGGGAAGAAGGGACAGAGGCGTCGTGCACACTCGCGCGATGCTGTTGTGAGGTCAGCGCGGTTCACACTGCGCCAGCGTATGCCCAATCCATCAAGGTCCCCATCGGGAGATTGGCAGGCAAAGGCATAAATAACCGCAATTGCCGTGAGGGTATCCGCCGGGTCTTTATCCGTTTTGATTTCACTCGATGAGCGACTCAGACGTTCAAGCTTGCGCAAACAGGGATAGTGGTCGTAACCCTTGAGCGCAGTAAAGGAAAGGTCGCCATTATATTGAGCAGCTAGCCTGGGAAGCTCGTGGAACATGAGCTGATCGGCCAGATTGTTCGATTTTGTGGCGATGCCAACGGTGATGTGGTTGCGTTTTGCCGCCTCCGCCGCAGGCAACAGGTATGCAATCGATTTGCCGACGCCCGTTCCGGCCTCAATAACGCGATGTCCGCGCAATGCAAAGGCATCGCGCACCTCCTGCGCCATCTCAACTTGCTCGGCGCGAGCTTCAAACCCCTCGTACATCGATGCGACTTTACCGCCGGGAAGAAACTCCACCTCAATCTCTTCACGCGAGGGCATCTCGATGTTTGGCACATCATCAGCATCGACGCGTTCGGGGGAGAGATCGGCATGAACAACACGCTGTCTCTCCGCCACCAAGGAGAAAGCAGCACCCGGATTTTCCGCCGCGAGATAGGAAAAAATCGGACGATACGACCAGCTGACATCTGGATGCATGTCGGCGAGATGAGATAAAAGACCCGCAGGCAAGTCGGCCAATGCCGTAAGAAGAATGCGCCAGACACCGCACAGCGCCTCGACATCCGCATCCGCACGATGAGATACCGCATCGCAACCAAACAGATCGGCCATAAACGATAACTTGTGGGAAGCAAGGCGCGGCAATGCTATACGAGATAGCGCAAGGGAGTCGATCCAGATGTCACTTACGCGCACTCCACCCTTTACCGATTCGATAAAGGACCTATCGAATGTCGCGTTATGAGCGATGACTGGGCATCCCCCAACAAACTTTTCCAGCGCCGCCACCGCTTCTTCGGCACTCGGCACGGTGGCAACATCGGCATCGGTGATGCTTGTCAATCGCGTGATTTCTGCCGGTATGGGGCAGCCCGGATGAACAAAAGTATCGAATCTCTCTACCACCTCGCGACCGTGCATGCGGGCTGCAGATATCTCAATCAGCTTATTGTCCTGCAGCGAAAGTCCGGTCGTCTCGGTATCGAGAACGATCACATCATCTTCTATCAGTCCAAAAGAACGCGTTTTCGCGCGATCGGCGAGCGTCTCGTATGCTTCGATCACATAATCGGGTGTACCGGGTAAAACCGCGTCTTTCATGAGCATAAGGGCTGTATTTCTCCTTATCGCCTTCCTGCTCGCGCAAGAGCCATCTCAACCAAGCTCGCACAAGCATCGGAAAACTCGATGTTGGCATGACGCAGCTCATCTGGGAACAACGAGGCATCGGTCATGCCGGGAATAGTATTGGTTTCGAGAATAACAGGTCCTGAAGACGTCACGATAAAGTCACTGCGCGAAATGCCAAAACAACCCAAAGCCTCATGGGCGCGGCAGGCTAGATCTTGCGCCTGTTCATAATCTTCTTTGCTAATCCTGGCAGGAATGCGATGAATATTGGTGGGGTCGACATACTTCACATCCAAATCGTAAAATTCACTCTGCTCGGGGCAGCAAATCTCAACAACCGGAAGGGGCTTAAGCGTCTCGCTGTCCCCAAATACTCCAACGGTAATCTCGGTGCCTACGAGGCGCTGTTCGATAAGGACCTTGTCGCTGTATTTAAACGCTTTCTCAATGGCACAAGGAAGTTCCGAAGGATTTTTAACAAGAGAGATGCCGTAGCTCGATCCATTTACCGCCGGCTTCACAAAACTCTCTTCCCCCACAACCGCAACGATATCCTCAACGGTTATAGGATCATCTTTCTTCAAGGTAACACCCTTTGCGATAGGAATGCCCGCATTGGCATAGATGAGTTTTGAGACGTCCTTGTCCGCGCCGCATGCGCTCGAAAACGCATCTGACGCCGTGTAGGGGATACCCAGATAGTCAAGAACATGCTGGATCTCCCCATCTTCGCCACCGGCTCCATGCATGGCAAGAAACGCCAGGTCGTAGGCGCGAATGCTGTCTATAAACATTTTGTCTGCCGGATCGAGCAGATCAACCTTTTTAAACCCAGCTGCCCGCAGGGCATCTCTTGCATTTTCACCGGATTTGAGCGAAACCTCTCGCTCCGATGATCTTCCCCCCGCAAGAACTGCAATGCGAAGATTCTTATCGATAGCCTGGGTCTGCATCGTTCCCCCACTCAACAGCAAAAAAAGACCTCATACACGATGTACTTTTACGTATCTCGCGCCTCCCTGCTCCTTTTATTTCGCAGAGATACTTTATTGTAGAGATAACTTTGTTTTGTAGCGTATTGAAAGGGGCATCATGGAGCAGATTGTCCGTAAACGGGATATTCGCGATCTTACCTATGCCGAACTCGCCGAGATTGTCTCGTCATGTGGTCAGCCCGCATTTCGCACTAAGCAGCTGCATGAGTGGATTTCTATTAAGAACGTATGTTCGTTTAACGAAATGACAAACCTTCCCAAAACTCTCCGTGCCGCGCTCGAGGAAGAGTATTGCTTCAACACTCCCAAGGAAATCGTTAAGCAGGTTTCCCGTGACGGATCGCGTAAGTATCTTCTTGAGTTCTCCGACGGCGTCTCCGTTGAGACTGTCGGTATGCCCACGCGCAATAAACTCTCGGTCTGTGTCTCAACCCAGGCTGGATGCGGAATGGGTTGCGCCTTTTGTGCAACTGGTCTCTCCGGCCTCACTCGCTCCCTTACAGCCCGCGAGATTGTCGACCAGGTTCTTCATGTTTCTCAGGACTTTGGTGAGCGCGTGACCAGCGTCGTCTTTATGGGGCAGGGAGAACCCTTCAATAATTTTGATAACGTTCTCGAAGCGCTTCGCACCCTTAATGACCCTGAGGGTTTTGCTATCGGAGCACGCCATCTTACCGTTTCTACCAGCGGTATTATTCCCGGAATCCGTCGCTTTGCAGACCTTCCCGAGCAGTTCACCCTCGCCATTTCTTTGCACTCCGCCATTCAATCTACGCGTAACCAGTTGATGCCCGGCGTTAAAAAGTTCACTCTGCCGCGTCTTCACGAGGCAATCCAGCTCTATGTCGAAAAGACTGGCCGTAGGCCCACATATGAATACGCCATGATTGACGGTATCAACGACAACAATCCCGAGATGAATGCTCTTGTTGAGTTCTGCGAGGGGACACTGTGTCACGTCAACCTTATCCAACTCAATAATATCGAGAACAGCCCGCTTAAGCCTTCTCCCATCTCAAAGGTCGAAGAGCTCCAGCGTCGTCTATCCAAGCACGGCGTTGAAACCACGATCCGCAATTCACGCGGGGGAGACATCGATGCCGCGTGCGGTCAGCTTAAGCAGCGTCGCTTCAAAAGCAACGAATCTTAAACATCGTTCACATGAAACATGTGATGCCGCCGCTCACGATCGAGCGACGGCATTTTTCTTTGCGCATTCTGTCATCCATACGGGATTGATTGCAGAAAAGGGATGGAGCTGATGCTCCATCCCTTTTTATTCACTCAACTTAATAAACGAGTTTGTATATAGTAAGGTACCTTAATAACCAATCATATCCCATTGGTTGGAAACCCAATCCTGATTTACCTTTGGATTTTTGGTCATTTGCGCTGTCTTTAATGCTACATCTTCCGTAACACTATCAACTTTCTTTTTTGATTCTTTATACATATCTTGCGCTCCGCGCGTCAATCGTCCGCGAAACTCGTTATCAGTCGCAAACTTATAGCCAAAGAGCGATCCGGCAACAACAATTGCACCAAGGCCAAGATATCCAATTAACTTTTTCATTATTCCTCCGCACTATTCATAACAACGGATAGAATCTGCGAGAGTTCCTCCTCGTCTTTAAACTCAATTTCAATCTTGTTCTTTCCACGCGACGACTTCACCTTAACGTTCGTATTAAAAACTTGACGCAAAGCGCGTGCCGCCTTCTTGTACGACTGTGGTGTCACAGCTTTAGGCTTCTTAGGCTCTTCTCCGACAGAAAACAACGGTGCAAGGTTTTCAGTCGCACGAACAGACAATCCCTCATTTACAACCTTCTGAGCAAGACGAATCCTTGCATCCTCAAAGGGAACTGCAAGGATTGCTCGTGCATGACCGGCTGTCAGCTTCCCATCAAAGAGAAATTGCTGTACTTCATCGGGAAGATCGAGAAGGCGAAGCGAATTGGTAATCGCAGAACGAGACTTCGAAACTGCTTTAGAAAGAGCTTCTTGAGTCATTCCGCTTTCCTTTAGAAGCTGCTTAAAACCTTTAGCCTCTTCAATGGGATTCAAATCGGAACGCTGCAGATTTTCAATCAAAGCAAGCTCGAGCATCTTTTGATCATCAACGTCTTTGATAATCACATG
>ERZ1035027.777-NODE-777-length-16704-cov-8.110157_pt1 | contig 16704 bp, 12 predicted proteins | sample MGYA00520604_ERZ1035027 | MGnify/ENA primary metagenome ERZ1035027 (study PRJEB33766, sample SAMN09781743) | gut metagenome | biome: gut microbiome | host: Homo sapiens | place: Madagascar | study: EMG produced TPA metagenomics assembly of the PRJNA485056 data set...
GAAGAGAAAAGAAGAGAAAGGATGAAGAAATGATGCAGGAAGGAATGACGAAACGAGAAAGGAGAAAGGCTATGGGAAATGCCGTTCTCCTGGACACAAATGAAATGAACACAAAGAATAGAACAAATAGCTGTAATAGCAGAAAGGAAGAGAAAATGGCAAGAAGGGGATTAAGAAATAAAGCCATCACCCTGATGGTTGCCTTCGCCGTAGCATTCACATTTATGCCAATGAACTCAGTGAATACCTACGCAGCATCAAAGGCAAAGAAGCCGTCGAAGCCGGCAATCACATCCATGACGGTAGAGAGCTCCACCATTACGGTGAAATGGAAGAAGGCCAAGAATGCAAAGCAGTATCAGGTTGCACTGAAGACCTACCCAAAGGGCTGGAAGTATGTCAAAAAGGTGAAAAAAACCAAAAAGAACAAGAAGGCATACACCAAGAAAGGCAAATACAAGGTTGTTAAAGCAAAGAAGGGCAAGTACAAAGTATACAGATACCAGACCATCGTTAAGTACAAGACGCTGAAAGGAAAGACCAAGTCAACCAAGTATTCCTACAAAGCTCCGAAGAGAGGCACCAAGTATACGCTGGCAGTTCGGTCTCTGAACGGAAAGAAGAAGAGCGCATGGACTACAAAGTCTGCAACTACCTGGAATAAGGATACCCTTCGAATTGACGGTAAGAAGCATACCCACAAATGGGAAGCAGAATACAAGACCGTGGATGAACATGTGAAGGTGAAAGAACAGGTTCAGACCGGAACCAAAGACGTAGAGAAGAAGACCGGAGTTAAGCTGGTATGTGGCACATGCGAAAAGACTCTGGATGAAATAGATAACCCGGATGCATCCTACACGGAAGAGCAGATAAACGCGCTGGTTTCCAAGCACAGAGACGAGGATTCCTGCACCTGCGAATCTACCAAAGCGGAAGACGTCACCGAGACCGTAACCGAACCGGTATACGAAGAGCGGGAAGTGGACAAGGTGGTTCCGAAGAAGGTGAAGACCGGATACACCTGTAGCTGCCATGCAAGAAAAGACCTGAACGGCAAAGTGACCCTGCATCAGCACAAGTGGAAGAGCGAGACCGTGACGACAACAGTATATAAGGAAGAAAAAGTTCCACATTCCGCACAAAGATGTTTAGACTGCGGATTTAAAATTGATACCAGAGACGATCCAGATGGTGAAATATTTAGCAAACATCAGTATAATGAAATTCTAGCCGGAAACACCGGTTCCTGCACAGTAGATGAATGGTATGAAGTCGAAAAGGTACCCCACCTGGTTTCTCATACAAAAATCTACTGCTCGGAGTGTGGATATGTTAAACAGAAATAGTGGATATGTTAAACAGAAATAGAAGAAACACCGAGATTATTTCAAGTTATTGCCTCCTTTTTCTTTTTCTTTCTATATAGGGGAGCCTCTTCGGAGGCTCCTTTTCGTTAAGAGAAAAAGGGGATATATACCATACGAATCAATAGAATCATCCGGCCCGGATAAGAACAGATCTTAAGCACGAGGTCTGTTTTTATATATACACAAATATGAGAAGAGCTTTCAAGGGGGAAAGGAGGTGGTCGTCATGATTGTAGAAAGAACGGCAGTAAAACGCATTACAGAAGTTATTTCACAGAAGAAAGAAAAGGAGTTTGTTTAATGGAAAGAAACAGAACGCATACCGGTAGCATTCCTCTTCGGAAGATGGGAACGATTCTGCTGGCATTTATGATGATGCTGACGGCGATGCTTCCGATGATGACCGAAGAAGCATCGGCATTCAGCGGCAAGAAGGGAAGCACTTATACGACCCATTCCGGGGGTCAGATCCGCTACGGAAGCGGCGACGGCGGCTACAGCAATACCTTAAAGACGGACCTGGGAGACCGCCTGGGATCCAGATATTCCTACTGCGTGCAGCCGGACCGTCTGTCTCCGTCTGCCGGCAAAAGTATCGATTTCCAGTGTAAAACAGGTAAATACGAAGGCGACCGTTAAATGGAAAAAGTTAAAGAAAACACCTTCCGGCTATGCAGTATATGTTCGAAAAAATGGTGGCAAATGGAAGCTGGCGAAGAAAACCGGGAAGAAAACAACAAAGGCAACAATTACCGTTTCTACGACTCAGAACAATTCCTTCAAGGTAAGAGCTTTTAAAAAGTACAAGGTAAAAAAGAAAACAAAGGTTAAATACGGAAAGTATAGCTATACGCTGACGATAAAGGCCCTGAAAAAGAAGAATCCAAGCACCGAAAAACCAGGGACCAAGCCTTCAGAAAATCCGTCCAAGCCATCCAACCCAGGAACAGATTCAGGTGATCAGAATAAACCGTCTACTCCAACGACTCCGCCGGCATCCAATCAGCCGGAACTGGTGGAACATGTAAGCGGATCAATAGATAAGGACATGCTGGTTACAATAACATGGAGTGCAGCAAAGAATGCGACGCAGTATGAAGTATATCGGGCTTCCGGTTCTTCTGGATACACAAAAGTTGGTACTACATCGGCACTGCAGTTTACTGATAGGAAATATGACCCGCGTGCCTCCGTATCGTATAAGATCCGTGGCATTAACGGTAGCGAAATGGGGGAAATGACAAGTGCACTAACACTAAATCCTCAGAATATGACAGTCAAGAAAACAAAGACAAAAATCCTACCAATAATCTTCTGTGGTACATGTAATGCTGATATTACTGAACTAATCGAAGACGAGGCAAAGAAAGAAGAACTTCACGGAACCACTTACTACTGCTCCGAATGCGGGATTAACACTGTGGCTTCTCATGATGCATCTGCTATTGAAAAACATATAAAAGCTGCTCATAGTGAAGATGACGAGGCCGAGGTTGAGAAGATGACCGGTGTAAGAAACAATATTACCGGAGAGAAGAGAACGATCACAACGACGGAAACCCACAAGCACTCTTGGGTGCAGACATCCTCCGGATATAAATGTAGTGGGTGTGACATGGTTCTCGAATAGGGTGTGTTCATACAAAACTACATCAAAGGAATAGCAGTAACGAGAAAATGATTGGTGCTTACAATATCTTAATGGTATAATGTCATTATATAATATCAATAGATTGTGCTTTAGACGGAAACAATCGTACTATTTCCCGCCTGACGGGATAGAAGGTAGTAGCTATATTCAATGAGGTATACCAAATGATAAAATGTTCTATTAATAAATCAGGCAATAATGCAGATATTACAATAGAGGGAACTCCTAATGAACTTATGACGGAAGGAGCTCTTATTGTAAAAAATCTCTATATTGAATTCATGGATGCTTTCGGTGAAGAGCTTGCAAACGAAATTCTTGAAAATTTTATGTGTTTTGCTCGGGATCCGGAAGATGACGGAATAGAAATATCCAATGCATCGTCTGGCAATTGATAAATCGTAACTGTAACTGTAGATAATGAGGTGTTGCTGTGAGGTTAACAAATCTAAATCTCAAAAATTTTAAAGGGTTCGAAAGCTGTGATCTGAACATAGATGGAAGATCCACAGTAATATTTGGCGTGAATGGAACGGGAAAGACTTCTATTCTTGAAGCTATCAACTACTTGTGCTGGAACTGGTTGTACCGCCTGAACCCGGCACAGGGGACGGCATTCAAGTCTTTGGATGGTTCTCTTGTTCGTACTGGAACATCAAAGCTTGAGATTTCCGGAGAATTTGAATTTGATGGAAAAGAATTCTTGCTCAAAAAAGAATATACGAAAGCTCGCCCGGGAAAAGGGACTGGGGTTTCGGCACACAAAAAGCTATATGATGCATTTGTTGAACAATTTCTTTCAGCTTATGGAGACGAAGATAAGAGCATTCCTATCTTCGTTAATTACGGAACAAATAGATCCGTATTGGATATTCCACTCCGGATAAGAAAAAAGCATGAATTCTCAAAATGGACTGCCATTGAGAGGGCAAACGAAAACAAACTGGATTATAGAACATTCTTTGAATGGTTCCGAAATCAAGAAGACTATGAAGCTGAGATTATTCGGGAAAAACAAGATTTTTCGTATACAGATATACCATTGCAATGTGTAAGAACTGCAGTGCAGGCAATGCTTCCAGAATTTGGGGAACTTCAAGTCAAGCGAAATCCGCTTCGGCTTGCTGTAAAGAAAAATGGCGTAGAATACAGTGTAGACCAATTATCGGATGGCGAAAAATGCACATTAGCATTAATTGGCGATTTAGCTCGCAGGTTAGCTCTTGCAAACCAGAATTCAGAAAATCCATTAGCGGGAAGTGGCATTGTTCTAATTGATGAAATTGAACTTCATATGCATCCATCGTGGCAAAGAAAGGTTCTGCCGATTTTATGCAAGACTTTTCCGAATGTTCAATTTATAGTGACGACACATTCGCCACAGGTTCTTGGAGAAGTTTCAAATCAGTTTAACTTGTTCATGCTATCGGAGAATGAAGAACGTCAGAATATAATCACTCCGGTTAATAGAATGGATGGTTTTGATTCGAATTTCATCTTGGAAGAATACATGGACACAGCCTCATCAAATCCGGAATTCCGCACGATGGTCAATAGGACATTTCAACTTATTGATGATGGTCAATTTGACAAGAGCACAGAGTTTATCAAAGAAATACAAGAAATTGTGGGGATGAATAATCCAGTGGTGATTGAACTGGAAGGATATTTGAAACGGAGGAAACTGATTTATGAAAAGAATCATTAAAGACTCTCCTCCAAAGTTTTGAATTGAATATATGCGCAGACATCCAAAATCTCATTATGATGATTTGGAAAAGTCAGAAGATGGTAGGCAAATACGAAAACAGATCCGTGAACATATGCTTGCGAATCAAAAGAAAATCTGCTGTTACTGCTGCAGAACAATCACTTCGAATAATTCTCATAATGAGCACATTAAACCGAGAGCGTCATTCCCAAAAGAATCTATGAATTATAACAATCTTCTTGCATCATGCACATCGAAGACTTGTGGAACCGCCAAAGGAAATACATATGACTCAGGGAAATTTATATCGCCGCTCCAAGAAGATTGCGAAAAACATTTTCGTTTCCTTCCAAATGGACGGATTGAAGGTCAAACTCCTATGGGAGAAAGTACGATAGAATGCCTGAATTTAAATGACTATGAACTGGTTCAGGCTCGCCGAGCACAATACAAAACATGCTGTGACATGGCAGCGTATGTGGGTAAAGAGTATGTTTTCGAAGAGTATATTCAAGAGAAAAATGGTTGCTTGCCACGTTTTGTGGACATGATTACATATTTTTACGATCGAGGCGATTTTGATTCGGAAATATGCCAGGTAACGGATTAGGGAAACCAATCAAAAAATCAGGAGACGGAATCCAGAATGGATGAAGTCTCTTTTGTTATGCAGAAATTAAATATGTGATACTACCCGGATACAGCGGAACGATACGCTTCCGGGTTTTATTATACCCAAAATTATGAAATATCCAGTCTGAGAGGGATATACATGAAGTGGAAATGACAACAGGTCAGACTAGAAAGGAGGACTCTATTGTGTTTTCAGATAAAGGGGGGGGTAACCCGTATAAGCATACTCAATGAAACAATAAAGTTATAGCACTTCAATTAATTCAAGGAAAGGAAGTATATGAATACTATGGAATTAAGTAATCAAGGAAATGTATTCAATTTACGGCGGAAGAATGCAGTCATCACATTGCTGCTTACAGTAGTGATGCTGATGATGGCAATGTTCTTTCTTCCGCAGGTGCATGCGGCAACAAATCCATCCGGAATTCCGAAAAAAGGGGATAAATATACCGGAAGTGCAAGAGCAACCGCCGCATGGGATTTAAATGGAAGTCGGAATGCCGGTGCCGTGCTCGACCTTACAAGTGGAAAACTCAAAGATCATAAGAAATCAGTAACCGCACAGTGTATCGATAGAAGTAAATGGAAACCTCATGTTGGTTACAAGTACCATTACACGGCTCACGTAACAAAAGTAAAGAAAACATCTACCGGCGTGAAAGTGTATGGAAACATGACTTTAACACCATTTCATGCACCACAGGCAGGTAGTCCAAGTAAAACTCAAAGATTACGCAATTATGGTTTTTCCTTCTCTAAAACTCTACCTCCGAAGCTGAAATTACACAAGACGGTGAATGCGAAGTGTTCCCGTCTGGTTAGGAACAATCCGAACTATTCCTTAGCCGGAACCGAGTACACCGTGTATTCGAACAAATCTTGTACAAAGAAGGTGGGCGTCCTTAAGATCACAAACAAGAGCGGCGGAGATTCCACCAATAAGCTGACCGTAAAGAAGGGCACCTATTACTATAAGGAGACGAAAGCCGGCAAAGGATATAAGAAGAATTCAGGCGTAAAGTCCATCAAGGTAAGCAAGTATAATACGACTTATACAATTAAGGAGAACGATGTTCCATACAATGACCCAATGTTCATCAAGATTCACAAGGTAGATGATACCGGCACAGAGACTGCAGCAGAAGATGGCTCCCTGGCCGGTGCAGAATTCACAGTGAAACAGCTGGAAGGAGAAAAGCGAAGCTGGGTGTTTAAAACGGACAAGAACGGTGAAATATATGTAAATTCTAAACTTGCCTCAAAATATAAATGTAGAGGAGATGGTTTTTATAAAAATGAAATTGGCGATGTAGCATTTCCTCTGGGCAAATACACTGTTCAGGAAACAAAATCCCCACTGGACTACCGGAAAAATGGGACTATCTCTAACGTAGAAATCAAATTAAATGGTACAAAGCCTATTATTGTTGGAAACGAACTGGATGAAGACAGCACGCTAACTGTCAAAGAAAAAGGTGCAAGGGGAAATATCAAATTCTACAAGGTGGAAGAGAAGAGACAGCTGAAAACCATCTGCGATACCTGCAATGAGGACATTACGTCTCTATCGAAGGAAGAACGGACTGAGAAGCATGGGGATACCTATTACTGCTCCATCTGCGGAATTGATAAACTGGCTTCTCATGACGAAGAGAAAATTAAAGAACACATTTCCGAAAAGCATCCAAGTGAAGATTCAGATAAGGATACCGGCAAGGAGGAGACTGGAGATAAAGAGAATACGGAATCCGAAGCTAATGCCGGCGAGACCGATACACAGAAATCGAAATCCGGTATTCTTGGCATCTTCCGGAAATCTTCCGCGAAGGTAACATCCGTTACATCTGGAATTGGCTTGCTTTCTGCAGACACCAGCACCTTTAGCGTAAATGCAGATGAGAATGGGAAAGATGCAAAGGCAGCAGAGAAAAATGAAAACGCATCGACAGATCAGGATGCTACGTCTAAAGAAGATAGCACTGATTCCGGTAATACGGATTCTTCCAAAGATGAGAATACCGGAAAAGATAATGCATCAGATAAGAAAGAGGATTCGAAGGAAGATGGCTCAGAATCCGGTGACAAGAAAGACGATAGCAATGTTGACTTCGGTAAGGACGATGCAAAGTCTGCACAGGTAGAACATCTAATCGGTATTCGCGAACATGTTATTGATGATGGCAAGAGTGATCCTGAAAGAAACCCTTTGGCCAATGTTACATTTAAGCTCATCAATACCGACACCGGGGAATCCCATGAAATCGTTACGGATAAAGACGGAAACTACGACTCATCCAAGGACGATAATCTGTGGTTTCTGGATAAGAGTGGAACCGATACCAAGAAATCCGGTCTTGGAAAACTCATTGCCGGCACGTATAAGCTGGAAGAACTAAGATGCGATGCGAATAAAGAGTTAGTGCTGGCAAAACCAAAGACATTCGTCGTTACAACGGATGGAAAGACCATTAACCTTGGTACTATTATCAACACCAATCCATTGATTCGGACTACTGCTACTGACAAGAACACTGGGGATCATATTTCTTCCGGCGTTGCAAAAACCATTACCATTGTGGACAAGGTAGAGTATACAAATGTTCGTCCGGGACACACCTATAAGGTTGAGGGAACCCTGATGGACAAGGATACAGGAAATCCGTTCTTAGATAAAGATGGCAAGAAAATCACTGCATCGAACGAGTTCACCACCAAGACAGAAGAAGAAGGATTTACGGATAAGGACAAGAACGGCAGCATCAATATTACATTTACATTTGATGTATCAAATGCTGCTCTTGGAAAACATATCGTTGCCTTTGAGACCATGAAAGAAGATGGAAATATCTTCGCTGTACACGCATCCATTGATGATGAAGAGCAGACAGTGGGAGTACCGAAGATTAAGACCAAAGCTGTTGGTGCTGAATCCGGCATGAATATTATAAATGGATCCGGAACCCAGACCATCAATGATACTGTTACATATAAGAGCCTGCTTCCAGGTAAAACATTCACTGTAAAAGGCTGGGCAGTCGATCCGAAGACCGGGGAGAAGATTGATGGAACAGAGAATTCCAGACCATTCACACCGGATCAGGAAGATGGAGAAGTCACAATTCCAATTAACATTGACGGAACCAAATATGCCGGACAAGATGTGGTTATCTATGAGGAACTGTATTACAATGGCGTGCTAGTTGCAGAGCACAAGGATTTAAAAGACTCTGATCAGACCGTTCATGTCAGTGGAATGCAGACGGAGGCGGTAGATAAAGAATCCGGAACCAATGTGCTGAAAAAATCCGGCACTCAGGAAATTTTGGATACCGTAGAATACAAGAATCTGCTTCCGGAAGCCACCTATACGAAGAAAGCATGGCTGGTAGATGGAAATGGCGAGACCATTGAAGGAACCGAAGTTACTGAAGAAAACTGGAAACCGGGTAATACCGATGGAACTTATGAACTTCTTATGAAGTTCGCTCAGAAGGACGACAATCCGCTGGATAAAGTCGTCGTATTCGAGGAATTGTACATTCAGACCGAAAACGGCGATTCGGTGCTGATCGCAGAGCATAAGGATCTGGAAGATGAACATCAGACGTTGAATGAAATCAAAATCAAGACCAAAGCCGTTGTAAGCGACACTAAGACGGATGAAACCAGTGCAGTTGGGGGCGATAAGACCATCATTGATACCATTACATATGAGGGCCTCCGAACAGACATGAAGTATGTCATGAAGGGAACCGGCATGAATGGCGACGGAGAAGCAATTGACGGCGTCAAAGGAGAACAGTCCTTTACTCCAGAGAAGAGCAGCGGCGAAGTCGATGTAGAGCTTCCGATTAAAGCAGCGTCTTATAAAGATTTAGAAGACATCCATATCTTCGAAGAACTGTACATTGAAGGAAAAGAAAGTGAAACTCCGATTGCAGAGCATAAGGATCTAACCGATGAAGACCAGACTATTCATATCATTGCGTTAGATTCTGGGGCTACTGTGGATAAAACAAAGACGAACTATCTGCCGAAGAAGAGCGGATATACGATTAACGACCTTCTGATGTATAAGAATCTGGAAGCAGGAAAGACATATACAGTTAAAACCTGGGCCGTTGGCGCTACTTCCGGAAAGGCAGTAACCAAAGTTTCTACATCCAAGCTGATTCCGGAAATGTCTGAAGTGGAAGACGATAATGATAATTCCGATAGCTCGGATGCTTTAAATCCATCAAACCCAGAAACTCCGGATCCGGGAGACATAGATGCCGACGGTTCCATTAGTGGAACTCCGGATGCAAATAAGCTAAATGGAATTACCACTCAGAATTCCTCTATGGGAGTCGGCTACGATGAAGGCGATGAATGGGATGGCGAAGACACGAAAGATCCGGACAATAATGGAGATATTGAAGACGGCGACGATTCTGAAGATCCAGATGATAACGGAGATGTTGATGATTCCGGTGATTCCGAAAGCACGAATAACGGAACCGGTAGCGAAAATCAGCAGCAGACAGCGAAGCCAACCGGTGTACGTGTAGATGGCACATTTGACACTTCTATTTCCGTAGATGGATCAAAGATTACAGATGACAAAATCGTCGTATTCCAAGAAGTCTATGACGAGAATGGAAACTTGATCGGGGAACATAAGGATCTCCATGCAAAGACACAGACAATCTATATCCCAAGCATGCATACCAAAGCATCCATCGCATCAAAGAATATTGTCTCGAAACTGGTATCCGGAAAGACCATTAAGATTAATGATGATATTGAGTACAAAAATTTCACCAAGGATGCCAAGTATATTGTAACAACATGGGCAGTAGATAAGAAAACCGGAAAAGAAATCGTAGGGTCAAGAACGAAGACACCAGTATTCTTAAGTGTGAACAATGGCACCATCCATGTATCCATGAATGTGGATGGCGATAAAGTAAAGGGAAAGGACCTTGTTGTATTCGAAGAAGTTACCCTAGAAGGACAATGGTTTGCAGAACATAAAGATATTCATGACAAAGCGCAAACTGTAACCATTCCGAAGAGAACAAATCCACCATTAACCGGAGACGAACGGAACATGCTGATCTGGCTGGTCATCATTGCTACCGGAATCACCATGGGAATTACTTACAGAAAGCACAGAATTAAAACTGGTTTAAAATAAAATTAAAACCAAAATGGCTAATTAAAATTTAATAGCAATTTTTTAAAAAGGAATGGGGAAGACAAATATATTTCTCATTCCTTTTTGTAGTACTTCTAAACTATAAGCAATACCTGCTATTCTTGAATTGCAAACCCAAAAACAAAAAATAGTAATAACCCTTGAGAAAAAATATAAAATCGCTGCAAATGTTGAAATATAAGGATTTCAGAGGGAATATGCATAAACTACCAATTTTACAACCGCTATAAATTTTGATACATTGGAATCAGAAAGGATACAAGGTGTATCAAAGTCTAAGAAAGGAAATGGAGTTCACCTTCGAAATTAGAAAGTGGATTCCCAATAGGAGGTTACTATGAAAGTAAGAAATAAAGTTATTGCATCTGCAGTAGCGGTCATGATGATGGCATCAGCTGCACCAATGACGGTCTCAGCTGCATCGAAGGCCAAAGCTCCGGCAAAGGTAAGCATCACCAGCGTAAAGAGAGTGAATAACACGAAGGCGAATGTGAAGTGGAAGAAGCTGAAGAAGGCACCTTCCGGCTATGCTGTATACCAGAAGACGGGATCTAAGGGCTGGAAGCTTGTCAAGAAGGCATCCAAGAAATCTACTTCGGCGACCATATCTGCTGGAACTGAGGCAAAGACCCAAGTAAAGGTAAGAGCCTACAAGAACGGAAAGAAAGTGAAGAAGTACTACAATAAAAAAGCTAAGAAGTTCGTCTCCAAGAAGGCATACAAGAAGCTTCCGAAGAAGAACAGAGCGATTAAGAAAGTAGCTACCGTAAAATGGGGTAAGTACAGCAGCGTTAAGACACTGAATGCCGTATTCACTGGAAAGATCTCCGGACTGAAAGGATCCTTCGATAAGAATGAAGACGCTGCACTTACTTGGAACAAGGTATCCGGTGCGAAGGGATATGAGATATATAGGAGTGAAGGTGGTACTTACAAGAAAATCGGAACAGTATCCAGCACTAATTATACTGACAAGTACTACAATCCAGAGAAGACAATCTATTATAAAGTTCGTCCAGTAAATGGTACATATACTGGAAGTTATTCCAGCGTAATTAAGATACGTCCACAGGATATCACAATTACGATCACAAAGACAGTACCAAAGTTAATCTGTACCATCTGCAAAGAAGACGTAACTGAACTCTCTGATCAAGAACTCCAGGAGAAGCATAAGATCTATTTTTGCTCCAAGTGCGGACAGAATAGTGAAGCCGTATCCCACAGCAAAGAAGATATTGTGAAACATATTCAGGAAAACCACAAGGTGGACAAGGATGATAATGAGCTTCCAATGGTTCCAATAGAAGATGAGAACAGCACCGACAACAGTATTGCTGTTCAGAACGATGCCGGAAATAATGCATCCTATGATGCAGAGGTCAGTGAATTGAAAGCGAATACCACTGAAAATGGTACAAAGGAAATCCAAATAAAGCATAAACATGAATGGGAATTAACCTCTGAAAAAAAACAAACTGGGACAAAAAAAATTAAAGAAACTCATGATATTTGTCAGGTATGCAATAAAGACTTGAATGATTGGTTAGTAGCGGCAGAAAAGCAAGCTGAAGAAATGGGCATTGATTTACCATCCGAAACACCTATTTTCCAGTCCACAGTTGCTGCACATATGCATAAGCATCTTGAAGAGGGTGCGTGGAATGCAGGTAGCACACGAACAGAAATTATAGTTGTAGAAAAACCAGTATTTAAAACAATAACTACGGGACAGTGCAGTTGTGGATATTCAAGAACCTTAACGAACTGATTAATTAAGGAGTATTAATGAAAAGCTCATATCGTAATAGAAAAAATAGTAAAAGTTCCGCTAAGGTTTTTATCGTAATTCTAATCCTTGTAGCTTGTGCGATTTCACCTTCAGTTAAGAACAAATTCTTTCCACCAGAAGAAAAAGATTATGGGCAGATAACTGAACAGGAACAGCCCATAAATGCTTCAGATAAGAATAAAAATGATGGTGAGACGAAGAATGAAGACTCGAATCATTCAAACATACAAGAAGTTTCTCCGTACAGCATTGTGAAGAATAACTCTCCAGACTTTTCAAAGAGTGAATTGGAGCGTGCGAAGAAGTCTTATAAAAAGTTTTCCGAGCTGGATTCATTAGGTCGATGTGGAACAGCTATCGCCAGCATTGGAAAAGACAGTCTTCCAACCGAAAAGAGAGGATCAATTGGTATGGTGAAGCCATCCGGATGGCATACGATAAGATATGACGATCTTATTTCAGACAAGTACCTATATAATCGGTGTCATCTAATTGCATATTGCCTTTCTGGTGAAAATGCCAATGAAAAGAATCTGATAACTGGGACGCGATATATGAATGTCTCTGGGATGCTTCCATTCGAAGAAAAGGTTCTTGATTATGTAGCGAAAACAGGAAACCACGTCTTGTATCAGGTTACACCGGATTTCAAAGGAGATAATCTGGTTGCAAATGGGGTATACATGAAAGCTAAGTCTGTGGAAGACAATGGCGAAGGCCTTTCTTTCAATGTATATGTTAAGAACCAGCAGCCAGGAATAAAAATCGATTATAAAACCGGTGATAGTGAAAGACTATAGTTTGATATGCCCCTCTGTCGAATAGACAGGGCAAATATTTAAAAATTTGTTGATTAACCTGCTATACAGATTGTCTCTGTACGGCAGGTTTTTTCTTATATCAGATATGGTTTTAATTTTTTTTACGAGTTCATATACTTTGGTACCGGGAGCAGAATCTGATGGGAGCTTCCCTTCATTGATTCTGTCGAGCTTTTCTGCATTTGCAATAGCTGCATCTATATATGGAAACAGAATCTGGTACATGTCTGTACGATTCTTTTCGTAATCACCAAGTCCCTGTGAGGTAAGAATCTTTGTGAGCTTTGGCCAGTAGAATGTCCGGTGAAGATCGGATTGCATGAAACTGAAATGAAGTAGGAACCACAATTCAATACACTGGTTTGACCAGATGGCATGGTAAGTCGTTTCGTCAGTTGATTCAGATACGCAAAGTTCAGCTGTTTTGTTGATGTGATCAGCAGGAAAATCATCGGTATCATATACAACCCACACGTGTTTATATCCATTGGCTGAGGCTGCTGCCATATTCTTTGCTTTTTGAAAAAGACTTAGTGTATTATCTCCGGCACCGTGGACACCAAGCTGAATGCGGTCAGAGTAGGTTCTGTTGATGATTTCCTTCATGGCTCCAAAGTAAGTAGGTTCGGTGTCTGTTCCCTCAGTTATAATGAGATGATATTCTGGTTGGATTTTTTTGGATTTATCACGTCTGGCTTTCATCCAACTTCTATCAAGATCACTTTTCTTAGGTGGTTTTAGACTCATTAGAATCCACCTCCCAGCATATTAGAGAGATATGGATCTGCCCCGTAACGTCCCTCCAAATACTGCTTGTCGTAAGCAGCAGTACTCTTGATTCTGTCATTATCCTCACCACGTATTTCATGGAGAGAATAGATTTCGCTTTCATGTGCATCATTTTCTGCAGCAAACCAGATTTCATCACGACGGAACACAGTATTCTTTAAGGTGTACATATCGTGAGAAGTGAAAAGAAGCTGTGCACCGTACTTATTGATTTCCTTGTTCTTAAACAATGAAATGACGTACTTAAGAAGCTTTGGATGAAGCTTTGCGTCTAATTCATCAATGATGACCATACGACCTTCACGAAGTGCAAGCAGGATAACAGGAAGAGCAGCAATGAGCTTTCTGGTGCCATCTGACTCATCGGAGAATGGAAGCTCATATTCAGTAGATTCTAAGCTTCTTTTCATGAAAAGCTGATGGCTGTCTTCATCGTAGCGGTAGTCTGTAATGTCTATATCCATGTCATTTAAAGCGCGAATAAACTGATCCTTGTAGGGTGCATCCTTTGCAAGCATAATCTGATGCTCTACCATTGGATTGGCATAGCTTCGGATAATGCAGCTCTCAAACCATGTCATAACTTCACTGATAACCGGAATGTCATAGTTTATGGCAAGGAAGGAGAGGTATGGCATCTTTGGATTGACACTTGTGTTGATAATCTTCTTGTTTATAGAAGGGCCAAGAGTGATGCTGTCTGTTTCACGTTCGAATATGGTTGCGGGCTTCTTGCCGGTGATTCGCTTACGATAGAGAGACTCTGAGATTATCTCATCACTCTTAACGGCGATGTAGTAGCAGTATTCATTCTTCCTGATTCTGAAGAACATACGGAACTCTGTGGGTTCGTTTGCTGAGGTCTGGTCGAAGAGGAATGGCATCGCATCAACCTTCTGCTGAAGGATGAGATTTTGACGATTCTTCCCCAATTCATTTACAGGCTTTACAATGGTGGAAATCGCGCATGATAGAGCCTGGAGAAGGTTGGACTTACCGCCTCCGTTTGGTCCATATATAACACTTACAGGCAGAAGATCGGCTGCCTTTTCTTCTGTAATCAATGTTTCTTTGAATTCAGGAAGCGTGGCTGCCTGAAAGTCTAATGTTGTTTCTCCCTTGTAGGACTTAAAATTTTGAAATGAAAACTGGCATAACATGATTTGTAGCCTCCTTTCCTAAGGTTATTATATGATGAAAAGATGAAAAATACAAGTTTTATATCTAATTTAAGAAAAATAATTCCGAAAATGCGCATATAAAAATAAGCGCAAGAACTTTTAGATTTTAGAGGGGATTATAGGATTTGCTGCTTTTGGAAAAATTATTTTAGCTTTTTTCGGATTTTACTGGAAATATCTCGTCGAAAGGCGCTTAGGAAGATAGAAGGTCGCAAGACCGGATTGGAAAGGAGACGTGCCTGAGATGAACGGTATCGAAAAAAGAGAGTTTCCCTGGTGGCAGAAATACACGTTTACGCTTAATGAGGCATCGGAGTAATTCGGTAGATAAGCCAATCACACCTCCGGGAACTGGAGACCAGAAGAGCCTATTGATGTATGTAATCACAATCATTATCGGGGTTGCTGCAGGAGCAGCATATTACAAGACCAGAAAGAAGAAAGCATCGTCGAATAAGTAATTAAGCACTTTCGGCCATAAACGCTTTCTTTTTTAATGCAACGATTTGGTTTATCCAAGTAAGTCAGCTGTAGCGTTGAAATTAAAAAAGTGGGCGGTACATATCACCACCCACTTTTTTAATCACTATTTTTTCCGTTCATCAATAATCTCATCTTTGCAGCTATCGAGCATTTCCACAACAGCTTTTTCGGATTCATTGATGGCTTTTGCAATAACTGGTATTGTCATGCCGCCATCATAAAGGCGTTTAATGATTTCAACTTGGCCTTCCGCATGGCCTTCTGCCTGACCTTTAGTGAAGCCTTCATTGAAGCCGTCATTGAAATTTTCTCGATCGTGTTCGATCGACTTCATGTAACTCAGCTCCCACATCTCATTTTCTTTTCCGCGACGAACTTCTTCGTCTATCTTTCTTGTCAGCATCGAATCAGCCACTCCTTTCGTCAAATATGTCAGGAAACTCTTAAGATCATTTGACATCGTATTCTCTGTACTGGTCGCATTTACGAAGACTCTGGAAGTTTCGTCATTTAGCCGTAAATCCGGTTTTCTTGTGCAACGCGGTTCGAATTCATAGATTGGAAAATCCAAATTGAAAAAGTCGAACATACAGATAAAAACGATGTAGCTCCGTTTCAAGTCCCTGAAATCAGTGCCAGATCTAATTTGGTTTAGATCGATTAGGCCTTGGTAATACCGGCTGCGCTTTGGTAAATTCGGTCTGTTTACTGTTTGCATTTCGATATTGTATAAAGTATCGAAATCATCTTCAAAGTAAACGTCCAGGCGAACACCTTTTTGCCCCAATTTAATATCAAGGGCCTTTTGTGCTTCCGAGAACTTAATCTCTCCGATTTTCCTATCAAGGATAAGTTCTACGAGATCCTTGCAAATGTCTAGGTTGTTTTGCATAATATTGCAAAACATGAAGTCATCTGCAAACGTTAAGTCTTGGTACGCTTTTTTCTTTAGTGTCATAGTAGATATCTCCTTTTTAATTTAATATTGATAAATAACAAGGAAACATCCGCTTTTGGATTTTCCCTGTTACAAATCGACTAGGGAAAACCCTTTTTTAGTTATAACTTTT
>ERZ1035027.778-NODE-778-length-16692-cov-14.555449_pt1 | contig 16692 bp, 32 predicted proteins | sample MGYA00520604_ERZ1035027 | MGnify/ENA primary metagenome ERZ1035027 (study PRJEB33766, sample SAMN09781743) | gut metagenome | biome: gut microbiome | host: Homo sapiens | place: Madagascar | study: EMG produced TPA metagenomics assembly of the PRJNA485056 data...
GCCGCAGATGCTTAAACTCGGCACTACCACCTACCGCATCCAGCACAGCCGCGACCACGAACGAATCCTGCTGACCGTCTGGCGCAATGGCCGTCTGGCAGAGCACAAGACCCATCACCTGCGCCGCACCAAAGACGGAGCCGACTTCTTCTTCCATGCCGGGCAGATGTTCTATGTTAGTGAATTTATCGACCCGCACGGCAGCTACCACCTCGCCAGCTGATATACATAAAATGTGTATATACATGCAAAACGAAAGAACGCCGGATGACACGATGCTGTTATGGTAATGAAACCGCTGCATCCGACCAGACCGCAGCCAGAAGCCCGCCAATAAGCCCCTCTGCGAGCCTGTACCCTTACATAAGTAAGTTACCCTGCCAGGGCCCAGCAACCCCGCACAGAGCCTCCCAGCCGCCCTACAGACCATCCAAGAAGCACGGGACCACTTGTAACACAAGCATGATTTTGGTAAGGATACGCTGCAAGGCACCTGGCAAGCCCTGTAAGCCGTTCCTCATTAAAGACGACAACTTATATTCCTGAGCCCAGCAAACCCCGTATAAGCCCTCTCAGGCCGATTTCCGTAAGCAAGGGCACAACCAAGCCCATGACACCCTGTAAACCATGACAAGAAAAGGACGAATCCTATGTACGATGACACCTCTTAGAGTCCGGACACCTGCGAGACCAGAACAAAATCGAAACCCTGAACAAACACGAACAAGGACGAAACCCGAACAAGGCCGCGAAGACATGAGTAAAGTTATGTAGTAATACTGGACTCGAAGAAAGACTGGTTCGCAGAGAACTTGTTCTCGAAGGACCTGGATTTCGGAGAGGACTGGATTACGGAGTAACTTTACGAATGTCATTACTGCTAATATACTTTAACACTTTCTGCAACTTTACCCCCTACTTAAGCGATTTTGGATTTCTCGATTTTGCCCCGTGTCCAGCCCTGTCGCCCCGCAAGACCGCACATATTTTGCGCACCAAGAAGCAATCTCTTGCCACCCTACTTGACAAAATGATGATGCGGTGGTATCCTTTAGGCAAGATTTAACGGCGCATGAATAGCCAAGTCTGATCCTGCTCGCAGTCGGTGTTCGCACCTGCATTGCGCAGCAGGTCCAAATTTCCGCCCTACATTTAACGGTACATAAATATAGCGAAAGGAGTGATGCCTATGTTCACCGTCCATTACCGCCGCGGTCATTATGAAGTCTATCTTGACCGCCAGTTCTTCTGCTCTGCGGATTCCATCCGTGAAGCCTACCATGAAATCGAGGCCGCAAGGTCTTGATGATAGATCCGCCATCCACCAAATCAAACGTACTAACGTACAAAACGAATTCAAAGGAGTAACTACTATGTCTAAGATCACCCTGAACGCAACCACTTTCGACCTCATCTCTGCCCTGTCGCTGGACGACATCAAGCTGCTGGAGAAGCAGAATCCCGACGCCCTGGCCATCAAGGATAAGGACGGCGAAATCCAGTTCGTTGTCAAAACCGGCGGCACCATGGGCAGCATCAGCCAGTACGGCATCGTTTTCGCCAACAAGACTCGCGATGGCAAGGCCGTCCTGACCTACACGCTGGACACCAATAAGCCCGCCGATGAGCAGCTGAACGAGATCTTTGATAAGGTCGGCGCTGCCAAGGCCAAGCTGGACGAGATCGAGGCCACCGCCGCCACTGCCGTCCAGAACGAAAAGGATCGCAAGGCCGCCTTCATCCGGGAACTGACCGGTGAAACCGACGCCGAGAGCACCACCGAAGAGGGCTGATCCCCCTCTTTTACATCCGAAGCCCGCATACAAACACTGTATAAAATTACAAAATAAATGTATATTTCAAAGGAGATAAGTTTTATGGAAAGCATCATCAAGGTTAAAGTCGGCACTTCTTTCGATCGTCACGAGTCCGCCCCCATCTCTGTGGACACCACCACGCCCCGTCAGTTGCTGGATCAGTTTGGCGTTGACTATCATGTCGGCCAAACGAACTTCAACGGCATCGCTCTGGGCGAGGAAAACCTGGACAAGCCCATCCGCTGGTTCGCCGATAACTTCGAGAAGATCAACACCGCCACCAGCTTCTACATGCTCAACATCCCCAAGCAGGATAACGCCTGCCGCGGCTAAGTCCGCCGCTTAAAGAAAGGAGTGTTTCCGTTTTGGAAATCAACGAAAGAATCCTCTCGAAAGCGTTTGAAAGCTCCATGCAGGGGCGGTTCACCAGTGACCAGTATCGTGCCGTCAGCGGTGATGATCTGCTCGTCCTCAAGGCCGTCTGGATGTGCGTGGTTGCCCCCAGAACGGAAACGCTTCATCTTGAAAACGGTCATAACGGCGATACGGATGCGGAGTTCCTTTACCTCGCAACGGTTCCGTTCCCTGTTACCAGTGACCTTACCAGTGTGACCCGGCTCGAAAACTATATCGCTCCGGAGCACAGCAAGGTCTATATCGTGCCCGATAAGCGCAGGGCCGTCGTGAATGTTGACCAGGCAGTCCGTCCCCGCAATGCGATCTGGCTTCGCGTGATCAGCGCCATCCCCATGCTCCTGCCCTGGCTGTTCGAGGGTGAACAGAAGCTTCAGCCCGATGAATACGCGCTGCTTCAGCTGGTCTACAAGATCAGTCAAAAAGACAACGCAGCATCGCGCAAAGATTTCTTGGCCGCCACGGCTCCCTTTATCGCTAAGTATGCTTACGATATGATCGAGTATCGTTCTGCCGCCCAGGAGATCACCGTCAACGCACAGGCTGATCAGATCCGCTTTATTTCCCGCAATATCGAGGACGCCGAACAAGAGATCAAGGACTACCAGCGCCGCATCTCCGATCAGCTTCGTCTCATTGCAGAGTGCAACGCAAGGATTGCCTACCTTCGCAAAACCGACACGAATCAGCTTCGCCAGGAAGTCTATGATTACCTGCGCAGCGGCGGATTCCGTATCGACAATATCAGCAGCGGCAACGGCTATATCCAGTACACGGTGCTCACCACCCTCTCCTGTTATGATGAGGACATGGTCGATTCTTATGTACTGAACTACCATGATGTTCTCGATGGTTATTCCAGTATCGGCCGCGGCTCTCATGAAATCGATAACCCGTATACGAACGATCAGATGGCTGCGTTCTACCGCGCTGTCTTTGTTGATCATCGGTTCACGATCAAGATGGCCGCCACTTACACTATCGACAGAGATGCCGGTGTCCGTGCTGTGGAAGCGGATAATCCCATGGATCCGATTGCTGCGGACTATATCAATAACCCGCATATCGCTTTTGTCAGCTGCCTGGGCGGCTATTCGAGCGATCTTGCAGATGCCGAGCGCAACCATGATTATATCGCTGCCCTGGCCATCACGCAGCAAAGCGCATCCAATGTGTCCCTGTCCGAGACCTGGGCCATGGGTCGTGTTACTCAGCAGCTGGTTCTCGGCAGTGGCAAGGTCATCCGCACGCAGGACGGCACCGATATCACCTTTAAGGAAGCCATGCAGATCATCTGCGATGAAATGGACGGAAAGGAGGCGTAAGCCATGTCCAAAACGAACCCGAATGAAAAGGCATCCGCCGTCAAGGCGCCCGCAAAGAAACCCATTCATATCCACTTCACGGCCAATGCCTGGAACAAACAACTCGCTCTGCTGAACGAGTATAACACCGAGATCGGCTGGCATGGTCTTACCCGCCCCATCCAGGATGGCTGGGAAGTCTATGATATCACAGTCTATCCGCAAACGGTCACCGCTGCTACGGTGGAGGTTGACCAGGAGGAATATGGCCGCTGGTACTTTGAGCATCCCCACTTTGATGACCTGCACTACCACGGTCACAGCCACGTTTATATGGACACCCACCCCTCCGGCACGGATATCCAAAGCCAGGAGGAACGCCATATCCCGGATAACCAGTTCTATATCTTCATGATCTGGAACAAGGATCTCTACTACACAGCCCGCATCTATGATCATGGCACGATTCGTGAGCAGGACGAAGTTATTCTTACCTACGATACGTTTGACCCGTCTTTCCTGGATGAAGTCAAAACCATGGTCAAGGTCGAATCGCTGCCGGTCGTTCAGCCGCCCATCTATTTCAACCAGTACAACCACTATCAGCAGTACGACTGGTACACCCACGGCCAGGAGGTGCCCGATGAATTTGAATAAGAGCCGCGAGGTTTTCGACCCCGCCAAGATCACCGTCCCCATCCACATCATTGGCTGCGGTTCTGTCGGTTCTACCATCGCCGAGCTGCTGGCCCGCTACGGTCTCACCAAGTTCACCCTTTGGGATATGGACAAGGTCGAGGAGAAAAACCTCGTCAACCAGATGTTCTTCGATGACCATGTCGGCATGAAAAAGGTCGATGCCTTGCGAGATATTCTTGGTAATATCAATCTGACCTGTAATGAAACCGTCAAGGTCAAGCCCGATGGCTGGCATGGTGAGCCGCTGGCAGGCTATGTGTTCCTGGCCGTGGATGATATTGCGATCCGGCGCGACATTGTCAAGCGCAATCAGTACAACGCCAATATCAAGGCGATGTTTGATGTCCGCACGGCACTGTTTGACGCCCAGCTTTATGCGGCCGACTGGCGTGATCCGCAGGCCAAGAAAGCACTGCTCGACAGTATGAACTTCACCCACGAGGAAGCGACCGCCGAGGTGCCCCGTTCCGCTTGCGGCGAGGTCCTGGGTGTAGCGCCCACGGTTCGCATGGCTGCCACCATGACCGTCATCAATTTCCAAAAGTTTGTCACGGATGGCAAGATCAAGGATCTGATTTTGGTTGCGCCTTTCAATCTCGACACGGAAGGAGCTATCACGGCCATGTAATACCCCAACGTAATATATTGTCCGTATAATACATTTTGTAATTTAAATTGTTTGTGATGTTTACCGTTGCTTTTTAGTAAATCGCAACGACTCTCAGGTCATATCCGAGAGTACGAATTTGTTACCCAGACCGGGCAGGCCGACGGAGGTCCTGAAGGCGCCCCAGTAGCTTCTGGCACCCAGATAAGGGTCTCGCAACATGCATGTCCAGGTCATCAGGCTGTGGCAGCAGCCCAATCACCCAAAGAAGAATGCACATTTCCAAATATTGCTCATCAGAATAATCAGTAATCTCATCAGATGCGAAGATGGATGACATCCATGAAGCTCGCTCAGACATCTACGATCAGCATCATTCCTTCAAGATCACAAACACAATCGAGGTACACCACTATGGTATACATAACTTACAACACCCCCGAAACCGTTCGCCAAATCACGTTCGAGGAACTTATGCTTGGCGTCGATATTCCGCTGGATTCCTTACGTTCCGGCGGTCACGGCTCCACCCGCACCGTTGTGTGCAGCAAAGTTCCTGAGCGCATTATGAAAATCACTTACCTGGACGCTATGATCAGTCAGCTCAAGATGTTCAACACCTGCTATAAGGACCTGATCGATTACCCCAACAAATGGGAACTCTACGATCATTTCGAGATCCCGAAAAAGACCGGCGGCAAAATGCGTCCCATCGATGCCCCACACCCGGAGCTCAAAAAGGCATTGGCTCAGCTCAAGGATATGATGTCCGGCTGGATGTTTGCCGACCACCACACCTGCGCTTTTGCTTATGTCAATGGCCGTTCCACCAAGGATGCCGTTATCAAGCATCAACGGTTCCGCAGCTGGTACTTCTGCCATTTTGATTTCCATGGCTTTTTCCCATCCACCACCCTGCGCTTTGTCCTCAAACAGATGGAAGAGATCTATCCCTTCAACCTGATCCTGGCAGACCCCATAGGCCGCAGGGAGCTTCGCCGCGCTTTAAGCCTGGCGTTTCTCAATAACGGCCTGCCCCAGGGCACCCCGTTCTCCCCTTTCATCACCAATGTCATGATGATTCCGTTTGACCATAAGTTTGCCCGCCTGCTCAATGAATTTCAAAGCGGCAAATGCAACCCGGACGGCACGCCTATCACAGACCGCATCTGCTACACCCGCTATGCCGATGATATTCATATCTCCTGCCGTGTCTTCTTCAACTACCGCAAGGTCGAGCGGGAACTGATCGCCATGCTTCATGAACTCGATGCCCCCTTCACCTTAAATACCGAAAAGACCCACTTCGGCACCCGCGCCGGTCGCAACTGGATGCTCGGCCTTATGCTCAATAAGGATGGCGATATTACCGTTGGTTATCGAAACCACAAAATCCTTAAATCTACCATTGAAACCTATTTCAAAGACCGACGCAACGGTAAAAAATGGGATGAAGAGGATCTCCAAAAGTTCCGCGGCAATATCAGCTACTACCTTAGTGTAGAACCAGCCACCATTGCCGGTGTCATCCAAAAGTACAACGCCAAATATGGTGCCGATCTTCTCACCTGTATCTCTAACGATCTCAAGCCCAAAGCAGCTTGATTCAGTTTTCCCCGCCGTTTCTGCGGTGTTACCGGGCGCTTCAGCCGTTTCTTCCTTTCTTTCGGTTGTTCGTCCGGCCACCGGGCGCATGGTTTGTGGTGATTCCATGCAGCCCTTGCTCATTTTTTTCTTCCTTTCTTGCCGGCGCTTCAGACCCCCATCTGGAGCGCTCGGTAATGCCGCAGAAATGTTTTTACATTCTATAAACTGTGTTATGTAAGGTTTACTTTTGCTTTGTAGTTCAAGGCAAAAACTCTCAGGTCATATCCGAGAGTATGAATTTGTTACCCAGTCCACCCACCCCCAATCGCAAGTCGCCGATAGCCATCGCGATCCTAGTGATTCTTCAGCGAAACCTGTGAGCTTACAGCCTACCAATGGCAGGTAAAAGCGTCAGAATTCACAGCGATTAGCTCGCTCAGGCGACCAACCAACTGCTCAGCGTACCCAGAAAATCGAGCTAGAAGAACCCAGACTGGAACTCACAGTTCCTGAACAACAAGTTTCTCGGCTCCATCTTGCCGGCAGCCACCTTATCAGCTTACATCACACAAAACCACACAGAAAGGAAATGATATCCCATGATGAAATCCATCACCTACACCCTTGCTTTTGTAGACGGCACCGTCTGTTACGAATGTCTGCCGGACACACCTGGCGCTTTTTACCGCGGCGGTTCCTGGTACTGCCCCTTCTGCCCCGAGGATGAGTTCTTCGCGGCCAACCCGAAAGGAAGTGCTTCTGTATGAGTGAATTCAATCTCGGCTCTCTTGTAGTCACGGATGAAGTCGCCGCCAAGATGCATGATGACCGTAATTTCTCTGCCTATGTGTATCAGTGTATCACCCGCCACGAAAACGCTGACTGGGGTGATTGCTGTGCCGAGGATGCCCAGCTCAATAATGAAGCTCTTACCTTTGGCAGCGATCGCCTGTTCAGCGTCTATAACCCCGCCGATCATCCCGATTGGCGCATCTGGATCATCACCGAGTGGGACCGCTCTGTAACCACGGTCCTTTTCCCGGACGAATACTAAAAGAAATTTGTTTCAAAGAAAGGAAAATGATTATGTCTACTGCTACCGCAACTACTTCCCTCACCCTCGCCACCCAGAAGCCCTTCGGCACTCTGACCTGTGATTTCTATAAGAATGATTCCGGCGAGTTCTATATGACCCGCACCCAGGTTGGTCAGGCACTGGAATATGGCGATCCAAATGATGCAATTCGTCTGATTCATAAGAGAAATGCAGACCGGTTAAATCCGCTGTCAGCTCCCGTCAATTTGACCGGTGCTGATGGAAAGCCGCATGACACTTATGTCTACACTCTCCGCGGTGTCATGGAGATCTGCCGCTTCTCCCGCCAGGATAAGGCTGATAAGTTCATGGACTTTGTCTGGGATGTCATGGAGTCCCTCTATAACGGCAACTCCGTCCTTGCCGCCCCCGACCAGCAGACAGCTGTCAGCAATGATACCTTCAAATTGATGGTTGATACCCTGGTCAAGTCTCAGGAGACTACCACCACACTTGTTCGATCTTTCATCGAGGATCAGAAGGATTCCCGCACCGCCATGGCTGCCATGATGAACACCATGTCCCTGCTGGCCAATCATATTCTGGAACAAAATCAGCGTATGCTCTCTGCCAAGAGCGAACCTGTCGCCGAATCGGAAGTTGAGGACGACCCCGCCGTTGATGCCGAGTTCAAAGCCACCCCAGCTAAGGATACCCTGCCTGATTATAAGGAACTGAAGCCCCGCAAGAACCGCAGCGAGTGGCGCACCGACACCTATTCCACCATTGATAAGATCATCGCCAACCAGCCTGGTAAATATACGGAGCGGAGCGATGTCCTCAAACTCATCTACAACAAGATGAACGCTGACTACGGTTTTGTGATCGACGAGGAACGCATCAAGTATCGCCGCCGTCACCCCTATATCGCGGGCAAGATCTGGGTCATCTCCATGGTCGAGGAAAACACCCAGTGGCGAGAGATCTTCGATATTATTCTCGAGGATGTCTATAACGATTCCATTCTTCACTGCGTCAAGGATAACCCCAGGGTCAAGTACGATAAAAACGGTCTGGCCGAGTTTGATGCCAACAGCTTTGGGAATGAAGACCCTAAGCAGGAAACGCCGGAGCAGAAAGCTCCCGCCAAGCCCAAGATCAAATGGCTGCGCTCCACCACCGCCAACCCGAACAACGGCAGCCGTATCGACGCGGCAGTCAAGTCTGTTGTCGATGCCACCAACGACCGCACCGCACACAGCGCCGCCAGCTATCACCTGATTTATGACGAGATGAAACCGAATTGGCCCGTATTGTTCACTGCCTTTCAGGAGAAATTCGGCGTCAAGGCCAATCTGCGCCGCGAGCTCTTCGTCAACAGCGATTCTCTGACCGACCGGTTTGTTTTCGCAGCCGATGCCGTAGTCATGAAGCATTCTAAAAAGGAGGAAGCCTGATGTCTACTCTTACGATCGATGTCAAAACCACTGTCGAGATGCAGGGCATTTACGTCCGCACAAAAGAGGGCGACCTCTATTTTGTTACCGCTCGTGATGACCCGGACCCCATCAACCCGCACGATGATTGTGGTGTCGTTGAACTGGTCACTACCAATAACCGCTATTTCAGCGGCGACATCATCACTTCTGACCCTGAAAATGAACTGCATGTCCGCGATTCGCTTAATCAGGATTATGTTGCCCTGCCTCTCTATCTTCTGGCTCACGGTGATTCGTCCATCAGCACCCAGCCGTTTAATGATCACTGGGATTCCGGCCAGATCGGTTATGCCATCTGCACCAAAGAAAATGTCGTCTCTGCCTATGGCACCGATAAAAACTGGCAGGAAAACGGCCGTAAGCTCATCCGTCAGGAGATCGATACTTATGACCGCTATCTTCGCGGCGAAACCTTTGTCTACGATGTTTATGAATATGATCCCATCACAAACTCCTGGGGATATTCCGACGACTGTTCCGGCTTTTATTCCGATGACGAGGAAGATATGTTCAACGCTTTCTTCCGTCATGAGGATGCCACCATTATCTCACAGCATGAACTGGTGGAGGTCTGATTATGAGTTATAAACCAGGAGACTGGGTCATCGTCCGCAGCCTTGAAACGATCTGCGAGGAAAATGGCCGTAGTAGCGGTGAAAAGTTTTATACAAGGGACGGTATCAGCTTCAATAAGGAAAAAGCTGCTTACTGCGGCCGCCTTATGCTTGTTGGGCAGGTTCATGCAAGAACAAGCCTCATCCGTTATGATCTTATTGATCCTATGACGTGCCTGGTTGTCCGCTATAAAGATGGCGGTCAGATGATCTTCTCTGATACTTTGCTGCACGCAGCCGTTCCTGCTTCTGAGCTTCCTGTAACAGTAGGCAGCAGCGTCTGGGTGCGTCCCTGGAGGGAAATCATTGACCAGGCAAATTCCCTTTCTAAATTGCTTGATCCTGACTGTATGGTCAATAACATCTGGATCACCAGAAGCATGAAAAAGATGTGCCTTAAAAAGTATCAAATCATTCATATAAGTTATGATCGCAATGACGACACTACTGTTGCCATGCTGCGGGACGAGGATGATACTACCTGGAATTTTCCCCTCAGCACGCTTTATTGTTGCAGCGAATTTGTCCAGTCCGTCATCACACAGCCCACTGTCTCTTTTGAAGAACTCTTCGGAAAGGAGAAATGATATATGCCCTACCATATCGGCGACCGCGTCCGTGTCAAAAGCCTGGAAGCACTCACAGCTATCAGTGAGGATGCCAAAGATCTGGTGCCTGTCATAGACGGGTTTCATATCGACAATCTTTTATTTAACTCCCGCATGACCCCGTATTGCGGCCTTGTTTATACAATTTACGGACACAGCGGAGATTATTTCAATCTTGCGGATGATGCCGGGAATGTTCTTCGCTCTCGTGATCTTTCCATAACATGGTCATTCAGTGAAAAAATGCTGGAGCCTGTCGAAGAAATTCCCGCTATGGCGATTGAGCCCGTCTTGTCTTTTGAAGAACTCTTTGCCAAGGGGGCACTGCAATGAAAAACAAATTCAAATCCGGCGATCGTGTTCGCGTCAAGGATTGGGACGAACTGGTTTCTAAGTGGGCTATGCAGTATGAAAAGATACCGGATATGGCAGGGCCAAATGTAAACGACCTGTATTTTAACCCAGCTATGCGTAAGTATTGCGGCCAGGTTTTTACGGTAAGCAGGTCTAGTAATCGCTACAATTTACAGGATGATAACGGCAATGTTTTATCTCCCGATGATATATCTTACATGCGATGGGCTTTTAACGATGATATGTTAGATCCTGTTTCCGACCAGGTCGAACCTACCGTCTCCTTCGACGAACTCTTTGCATTGTGAGGTGATTTTTACCATGAACTATAAAATCGGTGACTGGGTGCGTGTTCGCCAATGGGATGATATGGAAGCCGAGTATGGCCTGGACAAGAATGGACGAATAATGATTCCTTTAAAATTCGTCAATGGCATGCGTGGTTTTTGTGGCCATTGGGGCAGAATTACGAATGTTTATGAACGTAATTATGATATAAAATTCTCGTCTGTTTCAGATGGTTGGGTCTGGGGCGATGAAATGCTCGAGCCGGAACCGGTCTATTACCCCGGTGATAAGATCCAGCTTCGTTCCTGGGCTGATATGCAGGCCGATTTCAATATGAACGGTCTTGGTCCCGAGAATAACAACCCGACCTGCCTTAGCGGCGATTTCTCTAAATTCTTCGTTGATGTCCCGCTTATGGTCAAAGAGATTAAGACCTATAAGCATGGTGATGAAAATATTGAAGGAATTATCGTCGAGGATATTACTGGGTCCGAATTCTCATTCCAATATTTTGAGTTCACCAAATACTGCATTGACCGTGTCATCAAGGATTCCGAAACCATCATCGCCCCCACCGTTTCGTTCGATGATCTCTTTTCTGTCACACCGTAAAGGCAGGTGATTTTATGACCTACAACATCGGCGACACCGTCAGGCTTCGCAGCTGGGATGATCTGGCAAAAGAATTTGGCGAAGATCATCAGGGCGATATCCGAATTGGTGAAGTCTGGGCCTTTTGCTCTAATAAGCGTCGTTATGGTTATCTGGCAACTATTGAGGAATATGCCAACTCCATCGATCATGAAACATATGTGATCAAAACCTGGGATGGACACCTTATGATGGTGGATATAGCAGAAATTGATTGTATTACTGACACAGTCCAGGCCGAAGCAGTTCGCCCCACCCTTACATTCGCAGACCTGTACAGTATGGTCTGATCTATTTTTTTCTCAAGAAAGGAAGTTTCTCAATGCTTGTTTATGTAAAAGATAAAGATGCCGATAAGAATTATATCGTCACCCTGACCCCCGGCACCGGCGATAATCTCCTACCCGAAGATGTCGAGGAAGGCTATGCCGGTTATATCAATTGCGCTGTCGATGAATTTGTTGGTCATGCTGAAGATGACTGCGGTTTTATCTCTGGCGACAGCGATATCTACATGTGTTCCGAAAAAGAGATGGAGCGTATCCGCAACGGCAATATGAAATACATCATGGAAGATGTTCTCTCCTATCTTTTCTTTGATCATCCGCAGTACGATGGTCTTCCGTCCTCTATAAAATACAAAATCATTGATGAAACGCTGGAGGACTAACCATGTCTGCCTGCTCTCTGCCCGCCACCGTCGGCCCCTGGTTCCTTACCGATGATTCCTGCGCCCAGTATTGCCGTAAAATCACGGATACCGAGTACGAGTTTGTTCAACTCCAGTGGATGGATATGCTCCCGCACGAAGACTCCGACTACTGCGTCACAAACTCCACGGTCAATGTCGGCTCCATGGATCTTGATGAGATCGAGACTGCCATCTGCTGCTTCTATGATTCCGTCCAGGCTATGGTCGAGTTTTATGGCAAGGATATGTCTGTCACAGATTATTGCCAGATCATTGCCGAGTGCGCCTTTGAAAATGAAACCGGTGATAACTCCATCTCGGACGTCATGCCGGAAGATCAAGCCCTCGATTTCCTGCTCAACTATATTCGCACTCACTGAAAGGAGTTTTCCCATGGAATATTCTCACACGCTTCAAATTTACAGCGACCGCGATTTTCTCCGGTCTTACATCTCCGATGAAACCGCCGCCAATGTGGTCAGCTACATGAACGATAACGATTTCTTCGATTATCTTCATGGTCCTTTGGAGTATTACGTTTTTAACGGCCAGAAGTATCCATGGCTGTTCAGTGCCCATCCCTACCCGGATAAATACGCAAACCGCGTCCTGGAATTCCCTGCCAACAATGATGTTGAGTTCACGATGGAGCCCGACATCCGCGAGATGTCCTATCTTTTCCCGGATCTGATCTTCGAGCTGACCGTCCACTACCTGGACGGAGATGAATATACCAAGCTCTACTACAAAAACGGTAAAGTCAAAACCGCGCCGGGCGAAGTCGAAGCAACCTACCCAGACTTTGACGATTTGGAATGGGAGGATGCAAAATGATTAAAAGTAAACAGGATATCAGAGATGCAATCGAAGAGCACAAGAAAGAGTATGGCTCTTACAATGACCACGAATGTTACAACGCTGCCTGGTGTGAAGGTTACATCCACGCAATGGAAGAGATCCTCTCCAGATGGTATGACCTCTACGAAAGCCAGAAAATGGCCTATGCGTTCGAGGATGCACAAGACCATCTCTGGGATTTCTTCTGCTATGATGTCTGCCTGAAAGATGACGAGTGTGATAAGCGCGTTGAACAGGCCGTCAAGGATGGTACGGTAGAAAAAATTGCCCTCCGTTTCCTGAACAGCCACGACTGCAATATCGCCGAAAATGACCAGTACGAAAGCATCATTCATGATATGTTCCCGGACGAATCCGATGATGAAGACGAGGATGACTGATATGCAAAGAAAAGTAATCGGTTCCTATCCCATCTGCAACACCGCCGGTCTCGCCGTCTATGAGATCGACGAATCCAACGACCGTGTCCTCGTCGGCCTTAACGATTCTAAACCCCACTGGTACAAGATCCGCGAAGCCTGCGATATGGACACCGGCGAATACGTCATGGGCTTCAACTATGGCGGCAGCTTCGTTCCGTTCTCGGATGTAATGCGGGTAGACTGAAAGGAGTTCTGGTATGGAATATTCGTCAGCATGCCCATGGAATAGATACAAAATAGAGTTTAAATACATTTCTCCCTATAGCGACAGAGTTATAGATGAAATAGAAGTGGAAGTCGCCGCTAATGCCCAGGAAGCCGTCGATATGGTTCGTCGTGATTACGCTAATATGCAAGATGTTTGCATTGATCGTGTATACGCAGAAACCGCCACTTGGGATGTCACCGACGAATGGGATTAAAGAATCGTTTTATGAAAGTGAGGTGGCAATATGAACTGGTATGAAGTTCTCGGCGTTATGGACGATGGCGCTCAGATTTATTCTGAAAAAGTTATCGTCGCTGCTGATGGTCCCTCTGAGGCTGTAGAGAGAACCAAAAAGGCACTATGTCGATGTGCCGATGAAGTTTTCCACGCCACGAAGTGTTCTCCGCTTAACCAGAATAAAGTGTATGCACTATATACTGGAAGAGCTATTCCAATTCAGGATCAAGCTGTAAAAGGATGAAAAACAACGATGACGAAGGATGATTTGGAGTTTGTACGCTACAATCACGAAGTGAACAAGAACTCATATGACGATCATGCGACCTGCGGATACAATTACGAAGATGGCTATGTGGATGCACTCGATTTTGTGCTGGAGCATTTTGATGAACTCTGTGAGGAAACTTATCAAGACAAACTCATGCAGCGTGCTACTGAAGAAGCCAAGTATTACATCCGTGAATACTTCCAAAATAAATACGATTGCGAGTGGCTTGCAGATGAAATCGAAGATTGTATCCGGCAGGCCATCGATGAAGGCGATGCAGAAACGATTGCCAACTCTTTCATCGACAGCGCCGATGACGGCATCCCGAATGAGGAATGGTGCGAAACTATCGTGAGAGATTTCTATGACTGAGAGGTTTCCTATTTTTGCGAAAAAGATGAGGTGAAACTTATGTGCAAATGGTATTACTTGTGTACATACTCTTTTGATCCAGATATTACTGTGGTTGGCCCATTTGATAGTGAACATGAATGTTTTGAGGCAGCAGATCGTGACGCCTGCAAAGAATACGACAATAGTATTGAAAATGGTATTCATTGTTGTATGAGAAGTGATTATGAAACGAATAGAATCACACTAGAAGAAAGTACGCCGGAAAATGATGTGACAACATGGTCTGTATTCAGTATCAACATCAATGAACCTCAATATGTTCTCAAGCGAAACATCCGCACATCCCGTGTTCCACTTTATATTTCTTTAGACGAATGCGCAGATACAGCTTGCCTTGCCGCCGCAAAAAGGTTTGATTTTGAGGCCGCATCTGCAGAGCAGGAACGTATCTTTAAGGAATATGGCGACTTTTATAAAATTATAAAAGTTGTAGAAAAGAAATAATAGCGATACTACGATAAATGCAAATCAATAAAATTTATGTTTTGATGGAAGGAATTTGTTATGGGAATGAGTTATGAATATGCCGGTAGCGCCAGCTATCCGCGCTTTGACGAGGAAGTTTGCGCAGTCGCCGCCGTCTTTGGTGGTGTCAAAACCAAGGATCTGGAACAGCGCGAAAAGGCCGCGCCGAAAGGCACCCTCAACTGGTGGTTTGGGTTCTACATTTCCGATGACCCCAACAAACCGCGCTTTATATTTCCCAATGGTGCCAACGAAACCATTACAAAGTGGCTCAACAACATCTACGAACCACGCACAGTCGAGGAAACCAAAGAAATTTGGAAACATATCTGTATACGTCATGAAATCAAGGATATTTCAAGCCAGATTTGGGATGAGCTTAGAGAACGTTATCTGCGTAATGAAGGCTGGGAAATTTGCCAATGACGGAGGCGCGGTATGACCTTTAAAACCTTACAACGAATTTATAAGGCTCTTTCTGATGAGCGGGAACGCGCAAATGAAACATTGCGATATACAGAAGAAGCAATCGCAAGATGCAATATGACAGGCATGGTTATCACGTCTACTTTATTGGACAACCAAAAACGTTTTTTAAACGATTGTGATGAACTTTCCCGTGCAATCGAAGAATTTAATTCCCACGACTGGCATTGACGGAGGTGCAACCATGAAAATCACTTTAACTGATAATCAACTCTGGACCATTATTGATGCCTTGGAAGCTAACCGCGAAAACTTTGAGGAGTATGCAACCATACTTGAAGGCGGAGAGGCCAAGCAGGCAAAGCAGCGAGCCAATGCCTGCAGCAAACTGTATGAAAAGCTGCAGAAACTTGTCGCAAAGGAGCATAACGAAGTATGAGACACTTGTATGACTGCCGTGTTTACAACAATAAACGCAAATTCAGCGATACTTACCTTGTCACAGCAGAAGATAAAAATGATGCAATGAAAGAGCTGCTTCAGCGCCTTGATGATGAAACAGACGACGGCTCCGCTGCGTATGATCTGCTCGAAATGGTAGAAGTTGAATAAAACGGAGGTTTTCGCAAATGATCACCTTTAAAAATGAAATCAAGGTCATTGATCCTGTCCGCTTGCGAGAGGTGGATTATGGTTACTTCTTTGAATTCGATAACAACATTTATCAAAAGCTTTCATGGAGTGAAGATGAAGAACAGTTTGATTGTCTGGACCCGTCCAGTATGAATTACATCAGAATCCGCTTCGATGAATATGTCCGCCCCGTCGATGTCGAAATCACCGTCAAGGGATACACGAAAGGATGAACTACCATGAATAAAATCATCAATGGCCGCAAGTACGATACCAACACTGCCAAGGAAATCTTCGAGTGTACATTCCTTGATAGCAGCTCTGTCACTTTGTACCGCAAGAAAACCGGCGAGTTTTTCCTTTTCTGTTGGGATATCTTTGGTTCTCGCAGTATTCAGCCAATGACAGAGGAACGCGCTAAGGAATGGCTTGCTGATTTTGCCAGTGCCGATGAATATGAAAAAGTTTTCGGCCCCGTAGAAGAGTAAAGGAGATCACTATGAACGTCAATGTGGAATTACATCTTGACCCCGTAGCTTTCTATCAGCAGAAAGTGCTGCTGTTTGATCTGCGCGATAAATTCTATGAT
>ERZ1035027.784-NODE-784-length-16630-cov-100.769412_pt1 | contig 16630 bp, 23 predicted proteins | sample MGYA00520604_ERZ1035027 | MGnify/ENA primary metagenome ERZ1035027 (study PRJEB33766, sample SAMN09781743) | gut metagenome | biome: gut microbiome | host: Homo sapiens | place: Madagascar | study: EMG produced TPA metagenomics assembly of the PRJNA485056 data...
GCTGCGGCTGAGAGGGCTGCGGCTGAGAGGGCTGCGGCTGAGAGGGCTGCGGCTGAGAGGGCTGCGGCCACAAAATGGGAGCTGTCCGCCCGGGAACGTGCCATTGTGGAGTATTTGAACAGCCATGAAACAAACAGACCGTGACCGCATTTCAACCCGGCAACTGAACCGCCTGCGCCGCCGTATCCTACGGGTGTACGGCACTGCCCGCCGGGAAATGCAGGAGCAGCTTACCGATTTTCTGGCAAAGTACAAAGCGCTGGACGAGCGCAAGCGGGAGCAGCTGGATGCAGGCGAGATCACCGAGGATGATTACCGCATCTGGCTGCAAAATCAGGTCTTTCAGTCCGATTTAATGCACGTCAAGCTGGACAACATCACGCAGACCTGCACCACAGCCCAAGAGACGGCTTACAAGCTTGCCCGGGATGAACAATACAACATCTTTTCCTTTGGCGCAAACTGGGCTTTTTACGAGCTGGAACAGGCCGCAGGCGTGGCGTTCGGGCTGACCCTGTACAACACTGAAGCGGTCAAGCTCCTGCTGAAGAAGAACCCCCGCATGGTGCCCAACAAGCGCATCAAGAGCGAGAGTAACCGCACCTATGATGCACGGGTCTTCAACCGCTACGTCATGCAGGGCATCGTGCAGGGCAAAAGCGTCCACGACATCGCTGTGCAGGCCGTGAACGGTATGGCTGACACAGAGATCCACTGGGCCATGAACAACGCCATCACAGCCCTTACCAGTGCCCAGAACGCCGGGGCGTTGCAGCAGATGCGCAACGCTCAGGCTTTGGGCATCGAGGTCAAAAAGCGCTGGAACTCCACCCACGACTACCGCACCCGTGAAATGCACCGCCTGCTTGACCAGCAAACGGCAGAGCTTGACGAGCCGTTCAAGGTCATGGGGTACGAGATACAGCGCCCCGGAGACCCAAACGCAGCGCCGGAGATGGTCTACCACTGCCGTTGCGTGCTGTCCTCTGCGCTGGGCAAGTACCCCCGGCAGAACGCAAGGCAAATCGACAACGTGCCTGTGGTCGAGGACAGCGGCAAGGTGGACGAAAAAGGCAGGCCCATCATGGTGCGAGTCAAAAAGACCACGCCCGTCATGGATTATAACGAGTGGTATAAATCCAAAGGCGGCAAAGAAAAAGAGCAAATGTGGTGGGCGGAAGAGAGAAGACGCAGAAAGGAGAGTGCCAAGAATGAGTAAACGCGGCTCTGGTAGTTCTACAAGAAGTAACGGAAATTTTAGCGGCGTTGTTGCTATTGAAGTCACAACAAAGGACGGCACAAAACTTTCCTACCGTAGCAGGAAGGGCGGTTTTATTACTGGCATTGATGATGCAAGAGAAAGCCCTGCAAGCGGAAGAATGACAGTTCCTGAAATTGCCAAGCGTATGACACAAAACGGCGCGACAATCAAAACATACACCAAAAAGCAGCTTGCGGCTCATGATGAAGCCCGCAGAAAAGAAAACGCAAATAAGCCTGACTACGAGATGGGCATTGGCGTTCCTTGGGGCAACAAAAATAACCGTAAAGCCGCCAGAGCGTCAAGGCTTGCAGGACGTGCTCAGAAACGGCGCAGATAAGAGGGATGATGTATGATTCTGCCGATGGAAAACACCGAAAAGATGATTTTTCCGGGTGTGGGCAAGTATGGCATCCCTGAAATCAAGCCGGAAACGGATATCCGCATTGATAAGTTGGAGTGGATTCCAGTTAATTATGCTCTTTCCGCAAAAGATAAGGCGACCAAGGGCGTGCACTTCTACAAGGACGATTACCAGTTTGAACGGTTTTGGAACAACCCGGATAAGTACATCCCGCTGCTGCAGCAGTTCGGGGCCGTGTACTCCCCGGACTTTTCTCTTTACAGCGATATGCCGCTTGCGGTGCAGCTTTTCATGCACTACAAAAAGCACTGGTTGGCGGCGTACTGGCAGGCGCACGGAATCCACGTCATTCCAACGCTCTGCTGGTGCGGCGAGCAAAGTTATGACTGGTGCTTTGACGGAGAGCCTAGAAACGCCATTGTGAGCATTTCGAGCCACGGCACGCAGTCTGACCAATACGAAGCAGAATGCTTTGCCAAACACTGCCGCAAGGCGCTGGAAGTGCTGCAACCCAGCGGCATTTTGTGGTACGGCAAGTGTCCAGCGGAATTTGACTGGAACGTGACCAAAATCAAACCATTTCAATACGAGAGGAGGCATTACCGTGAGTAAACGAGGTTCGGGCAGCTCCGCGAGAGCGGGCGGCGAGAGCAAAATGGACGAAAACGGATATTACGTTTATCGTGATAAAGACGGCTATTTTGATGATGCCCCTGACAAAAATTTTGAAAAACGCTTGCAAAAATATGCTGACAACTGGACTGAAAACGTAAAGTTGGACGGAAAAGACTTGCAAATTGTTGGAACTCCAAAACAAATTGCGTATGCGCAGGATATTGTTGAAAAATTCTTTGGACAGTTTGATAAAAAAGAAAAAAGTCTTTTGAAAAGTGCTCAAAAGAAAGACAACGAAGTTGGACAACGCAAGGCATGGTTTGACAGCAGCAGAGTAGCGCGAGAAACAAAAACGTGGTCATACAATATGCTTAAAGGCCGTCCGATTCAAGCGAAAAATATTATCGGGCAAAAAAACACAACATTCAAAATGGATGGCGGCCGTTATGATCGCAGCACAAACAGCTATGATTTTTCCTCTAGAGTGAACGACCTTATGAAAAAATACAAAAAAGGCCATAAGGCGCCCTGATTTGCTATGAAATTCAACTACGACATCAAATTCACCGACAACACCCCACAGCTGAATGAAGCGCTGGAATCGTGGGCGGAGCGGGTGCTGACCATCTGGGGCATGAAGGTGCAGGACTACGCCCAGCTGCTTGTGCCTACCGGCACGGCAGACAGCACAGGCATCGAGGGCTATGTGGGCGGTGCGCTGAAACAGAGCCTGACCTATGCCCTCGACCTTGCAAAAAAGACCGTGACCATCGGCAGCGACCTGTTTTACAGCGTCTATGTGGAGCTGGGCACGGGCATCTTTGCCGAGAAGGGCAACGGACGCAAAACGCCGTGGGTCTGGAAAGACTTCAACGGTGGATGGCACTTCACCCGGGGTATGGCCCCCCGCCCGTTCCTCCGCCCGGCGGTGGAAGAACACATTGACGAGCTGCGAGAGATCGCGGTGGAAGAAGCGAACAAGGAGGCTTAAACATGAGCATTTTCGGCTGTGACGATGAAGAACTCTATAAAGTTGCCGTAAAAGTGGATAAGGTTCTTAGAGAACACCTTTCAAAGGAAGAATTGGAAATTGTGAGTGCATATCTTCTTACAATGAACAAATTTGCAGAGATTGCAGCCGCAAAAGAAGAAAAGTTTGCAAAAGAAGCGTTGGACGAGCTTTTTGAAAAGGTGGATAAAAAACATGGATAACATTGTTTACACCGCTATGGTTGAAAAATGTACGTTTGAAGACATTAAAAAACTTCAAGAAATGTTTGAACAAAATAGCGCCCCACGCGTTGACCTTTCTCCATATTACCTGCAGGAGACAAAAGAACGGATTCTTTTGGTTGAAATGCAGAAAGCAAGAGAACATCTTCAGAAACTTTGCGATAATGCATACGGAAAAGGAACACGCGTTATCATGGTATCCGCTCAAAAGTCAATTTAATATTCAGCGGTTGGCGCACAGCGTCAGCCGCTTTTTTATGCCGCTTTCGCACAACTGGCAGTGCTCCTGGCTCATAACCGGGTAGCCGCAGGTTCGAGCCCTGCAAGCGGCACCATCCGGCAGCATGTCCGGCTTTTTTTATTTCATGCCAAGCATGGCAGGCCCGAGCATGGGCAGAAAGGATTACACATGGCACTCAAAAGAGCAGATATCCGCACGATTCTGGAAAACGCCGAAACCTCCAACGATGACAAGGCGAAAGCCATTCTGGACGCCCTGCACAAGGAGACGGACGAACTCAAAGACCAGCTGGATGCAGAAAAAACAGCCCGCACACAGGCCGAGAAAGACCGGGATGCGGCCAACGGCGGCAAGCAGGCCGCTGAAAAGGCGCTGACCGACTACAAGGCCCAGCAGACCCAGAAAGACACCCACGCAGCCAAGGAAGCCAAGTTCCGGGAGCTGCTGAAATCCGCCGGGGTGCTGGACAAGTATGCCGATCGGGTCGTGCGGCTGTCCGGCGAGGACATCGACAAGCTGGAGCTGGACGATAAGGGCGAGGTCAAGGATGCCAAGAAGCACGCCGACAGCCTGAAAGCTGATTGGAGCGACTTCGTAGGCACTACGACCACCACCGGCGCAAAGGTGGACACCCCGCCCACCAACACCGGCTCCAAAATGACCAAAGACCAAATTTTTGCAATCAAGGACGCCGGCGAGCGCCAGGCGGCGATTGCTGCAAATGCTGACCTGTTTACAGGCGGCGGAAAGGACTAACACATGGCAGCAAAGACCAATCTGATCACCACTACCGAGATCACCGTCAATCCCCGGGAAATCGACTTTGTGACACGCTTCCAGCGCAACTGGGAGCACCTGCGGGAAATCATGGGCATCATGCGCCCCATCCGGATGCAGCCCGGCACTGTGCTGAAGAGCAAGTATGCACAGGGCACCCTGCAGAGCGGCACCGTGGCAGAGGGCGAGGAGATCCCCTACAGCCAGTACACCGTCAAGGAGAAGGACTACGGAAAGATCACCATCGAAAAGTATGCCAAGGCCGTCTCCCTGGAGGCAATCCAGAACTATGGCTATGATGTGGCCGTGCAGAAGACCGATGACGAGTTCCTGTTCGACCTGACCGCAAAGGTCACGGACAAGTTCTACAAGTACCTGAACACCGGCAGCCTGAAGGGCACCCCCAAGACCTTCCAGATGGCTCTGGCCATGGCAAAGGGCAGCGTGGAGAACAAGTTCAAGAATATGCATCGCACCGTCACCGGCGTTGTGGGCTTTGCCAACGTCCTGGACGTGGCGGAGTACCTGGGCACCGCCCCGATCACCATCCAGAACCAGTACGGCTTCCAGTACATCAAGGATTTCATGGGCTACAACACCATCTTCCTGCTGTCTGACGGCGAGATCGCAAAGGGCAAGGTCATTGCCACCCCCGTGGACAACATCGTGATGTACTACGTTGACCCCTCCGACAGCGACTACGCCAAGGCTGGGCTGGTGTACACCACCGCAGGCGAGGCCAGCAACCTGATCGGCTTCCATACCCAGGGCAACTACACCACCGCCGTCTCTGAGAGCTTCGCTATCACCGGCGTTACCCTGTTTGCCGAGTACCTGGACGGCATCTCTGTCCAGACTATCACTCCGGGCGAGTAATCGCCCTTTTTGAGCAGGAGGCATCCAATGACCGTCCCTGAGCTGTGCGCACTGACGCACAATTTCTTTGACCGGGCAGACGACCCCATTGCCGGGGCGTTCGTTTTTGAGCCGGACACCGTGCCCGCCGGGGTAGTGCCGGGACAGTATTTCCTCGTGTGCGGATCCATCTTCAATGACGGCGTGCACAAGGCCGGGGACGGCGATCTGACCGCCGAGACCTTCAACGGCACGGTGCAGCCCATGCGCGTGCCGCCTGACTTCGCGGCGTTGGCTGAAAAAATCGACGCATACGACAAAGCACTGCCCTCCGGAGGCATGTATGTATCTCAGTCCTTTGCCGGGTGGTCCGGCACGATGGCTACAGGCGCAGACGGGCTGCCGACAGACGGCAAAACGAAGTTCCGGGCCGAGATCAACCAGTGGAGGAAGATGTGACATGGTCAATCCGTTCACTGCATCCACCGTGATGCAGGGCTTCACAAAAAAATTCTGCTTTCAGACCCGCAGCTATGAGCCGGATGGCGTGGGCGGCTTTGTGTCCGGCTGGCAAGACGGCCCGGAGTTTGAAGCCGTAGAACGCCACGACACCACCGTGGAAGCACAGGTGGCGGAACAGGCGGCGACAGCGTCCACTTACACCCTGTTTGTGAACATGGGCGTGCCACTGGCATTCCCGGACTACATCAAGCGGGTGGACGACGGCGAAACGTTCCAAGTCACAAGCTCTGCGGACGAGGGGAAAGCCCCGGAAGAATCCGGCATGGGTCTGCGGGCCATTCAGTGCAAAAAGGCGGTGTTGCCGTAATGGGACCTTCTGAAAGCATCAACCGGGTGCTGAACACGTTCTTCAACGGGTTCGGCATCCCCGGCTATCTGGAAGACAATATCCCGCCCGCCGCTTCCCTGCCCTACCTGACCTACAAGCCCGCCGCTCCCGGCGGCTGGAACGAGGAAGCGTCGTTTCATGGCCGCTTGTGGTATCCAAGCAGCGCGGGGCGTTTACCCATCTTACAGACCGAAGACAAAATCAGCGCAGCCCTTGCAGGCGGTTTGACCGTGCCGTGCGAGGGCGGCGCTATTCTTTTGCGCAAAGGCACCCCGTGGGCCCAACCGATGGACAACCCGCCCGAGGGCTATTTGTGCGAGTACCTGAATTTTGAGATCACGCAGCTATGCGAGTAAGGAGAATTATGGGAAGAAAATTTACCAAAATTTCCGCAGAAGCATTCAAGTCCATGCAGGTCAACGCGGGCCTTGTGCTGAACAAGTTCGACACTGAGGGCCAGACCGCGGTTGCCGACGCGGACATTATTTGCGCAACCACTGGCGGCATCAATGCCAGCTGCACCCCCAATATCACCGACCTGGGCGAAGATGTGGACAACTGCCAGAAGAACACCGTGGAGCTCATGGAAATTGAGAGCTACGACTGCACGCTGGCCTTCACCGCGCTGAATACCTCCGCCGAGGTCATCCGCATGTCGCTGGGCGCAGCGGACGTGGCCGGGGGCAAGGTAACGCCCCGCATGACGTTCAAAACCGACAAGACCACGGGCGACTTCAAAACCATCTGGTTTGTGGGCGACCTCATTGGCGGCGGTTATGTTGCTGTTCGGCTGGACAACGCAATCAGCACGGGCGGCCTGTCCCTCAAGACCACAGACAAAGGCAAGGGCAATGTGTCCGTCACCCTGACGGGCTGTGTCCGCATGGGCGAAGAGACCGTCCCCATGGAGTTCTTTGTAAGCGAAGACGCGGCAGCATAAGGAGTGGAATAATGAAAACTCTCAACCAGATGGACGAAACGGAATTTCTGCGCCACTGCTACATGATCGCGGACAAGGTGGCCGCCCTGCTGACCGAGACGCAGGTGATGGAGCTGCGCAAAGTCGGTCCCATCCTCACGGGCAGCGAAACGCCCGATGAGCTCAAGGCCAAAAAGGAAGCCCAGGGCCGCAAAAACATCAAGGCAATGGCAAAAAAGCTGCTGTTCGACAACGCTCAGAACACAGCGGAGCTGCTGCCTTTGCTGTATGAGCTGGAAACGGACAAGGACGGAAACCCTGAAAAGATGACTCCATTCAAAACCCTGCGCGTCATCACGGAGACCATCAACGACCGGGATGTTCTGGATTTTTTATCCTCGTTGGTGAGGTTGGCTCAGACCGATATCGGCGGCTGATCTCATCCATCCGGCTGGATATGCTGAAAGCCATTGGCAAGCCCTACATTGCCCAACATTGCGTCAATGTGATGCAGCAGGAAGCTTACGAGAAGAGCTACCGTGCCTACATCACGGACGCTCTGGCTGGCCTTGTGGGGATGGAGTGTCGGTGGGTGGACACCCTTCCCGACTTTAATACTCCCGCCCGGCCCCAGCAGAGCGCAGAGGAAATCAAGGCCCGCATTCTGGCCGGGTTGAACGGAGGTGACACAACCTGAAACTTTTTGAATTGATGGCCACTCTCGGGCTGGACACGTCCGCGTATGAGCGGGGCATCGACAACGTCCAGAGCGAGACCAAAAAGACCGTGACGGCGCTTTCCAGCGAGTACAGCAAGACTGCAAAAAGCGTGCTGGAACTGACAAAGCAGTATAACGAATCGGCCGCCAAGACGGGCAAGACCTCGGCTGAGACCAAAGAGCTGAAAAATCAGCTTGCAGCAGCCGAGGCGCAGCTCAAAACGACTGCCTCCGCCCTGAAATCCGCAAACAACGGCATGGACTCTTTTGGAAAGTCGGCCAGCAGTACAGGAAGCGGGCTGACGGCGGCGCTGACAAAATCGCAGCTTCTGGCTTCTGCCATCTCCACGCTTTCCACCGCGGCTCTCAGCGGCGCAAAACAGTTTGTGTCTATGGGCATCGAGTACAACGCCCAAATCGAGAGTTACCGCGTTGGCCTGACCAATATGCTGGGCGATGCAGAAGCGGCCAATGAGGCCATGGCGGCCATTCAGGAGGACGCGGCCCGCACCCCGTTCAGTGTGGATTCGCTGACGCAGGCAAACCAGCTGCTGATCAGCGCCGGTGAAAACGCAGGCTACTCCCGCAAGGTCATCATGGCGCTGGGCGATGCTGTTTCCGCCACAGGCGGAGGCAATGTGGAGCTGTCCCGCATGGCAGCTAATCTGCAGCAGATCGCCAACGTGGGCAAGGCGTCTGCTATCGACGTCAAGCAGTTCGCCTATGCTGGCATCAATGTCTATCAGGTTCTGGCGGACTACACCGGGAAAACGGTGCAAGAAGTCCAGAATATGACTATCAGCTATGATTTGCTGTCTCAGGCTCTCATTGCCGCCAGCGAAGAGGGCGGGCGCTACTACAACGCCATGGACACCCAGAGCCAGACCATGAATGGCCGCGTTTCCACCCTGAAAGACAACGTGAGCCAGCTGGCCGGGCTCATGACGGGCGACCTCAGTAGCGGAATCGGTGTGGTAATCTCCAACCTCAACGATATGACCGTGGCGGCCATCGATGCTTACAAGACGGACGGCTGGAAGGGGCTCGGCGAGGCCATTCTGGAACTGAACAACCCCATCAACTCCGTCATCAAGAAATTTGGCGAGCTTGGCTCTGCCGGAGTCGGCGTTCTCGATAAATTGAGCTTCAAGCTCAACAAAGCCCTCGGGAAGAATGCTTACGCGGGGTACGAGAACAGCGACGAAGGATACAAACAGTATCGCTCCGACAAAAACAGTCAGAGCAATTACGACCGCCGACGGCAGGACGCTAAAAACGGAAAGGGCATCTACAACGAAAGCTGGACGGAACGGCAGGCAAAGGCAGCCGCTGCCGCCGGAAGTGGCGGGAGCAGTATCACTGCATCGGGCGGCACGGGCGGCGGTACAGGCAAAAGCTCTGCCGCCAAAGCGGCTGCTGACACCAAAAAGCTGGCAGATACCGTCACCGAAACGTCGAAGCAGATCCTCGCCGGAACGGGCAACATCGTGGGCAACATCCAGCGCGTGGTGGAGACTGCCGACAATACCTACAACGTCTACGACGGCACCACCAAAAAGCTCAAGGGCACCACAAAGGAGACCGTGGAGACCATCACGGACTCTTGGAAAGAAGTGGTGGACGGCACGGAGAAGACCGTCAAATCGGTTACAAAGAAAGTAACCGATGCGGCCGGAAACGTGACTACGACCACGCAAAAGACCTGTGACGATGTGGTTTTGTCCGTGACAGAGCTGCAAAGCCGCATTGACCAAAACCTCAGCAATGCGCAGAAGCAGTGGTCAAACGGCATCTTTGGCCGCCTGCAAAACGCGTTCACCGACCTGAAGAACCGCAACTGGTCCGGGCTGGCTACAGACGTGGCAAAGCTCATCTGGGGCGAGGTCTCACAGGAACAGCGCGAGATCATCTCCAAGTGGGCGGTGGATTCGCTGACGGCCATCAACGAGAGCTACAGCGGCGGCGGGGCCAAGGCGGCGTATGAGAGCATCAAGGCCCTCTTTACCAACGGCATTGCGGCGGACGCTACAGAAGCTAAGACCGCGGTGCAGAGCTTCTCCACGATCCTGGAGGGACTGAACGCATCCGGCGGCGTGGGTACAAAGCTGGCTGGCATCGCCACGAGCTTTTCCAGCATGTCCGGCGGCGTGATCTCCAGTCTGGGCGGCATTGTGTCCTTTATCACTGCCAACCCGATTCTGGCGGCCATTCTGGGCCTCACGGCGCTGGCGGGTGGCATTGGGCTGGCAGCGCTTTCCAAAAAGAGCAAGGGCAGCGACAGCGTGACGGGTGGAAACCCGGACAGCCCGTTCTCCAAAACGCCCATCTATGACAGTCTGGCGGAGTTTTCTGCCCGTGCGGACTCTCTGAGCCGCTACAGCACTGCCACCGTGTCGCCGTTCAGCGGCCGGCAGGACAGCACCGGAAAGCAGCAGCTCAGTGTGCTTCAGCGCATTTCCAATTCTCTGGACGAGCACCTCCCTGCCATCGGCACCGGGCAAGTCGTCTTTGATACCGGGGCCGTGGCGGGTGCTTTGCGCCCGGCTCTGGTGGACGGCATTGATACTGACCTGGGCACACGGGCCAAGCGGAAAGCGAGGGGCGGCTAAATGGCAGCACTACAAGGCGTACAGCTGGGCGACTACCACACCCTCAAAGACTGGGGGCTTTATCTCGTAGTGGGCGGGACCACCGTGGGTGAAGCTGAGGTGGACGAGCACCTGGTAAAGGTCCCGGGCGGTGACAGACTGCTCAATCTGACCAAAGCACTGGATGGCAAAGTGCACTACACCCAGCGAAAAATCACCATCACCCTCAAGTGCGTAAAACCGAAAAAATACTGGCCCAATGTGCAGCGCACCCTCGAAAATGCGCTGCAAGGCCAGTGGCTTCGGTGCATCTTTGATAATGACCCGTCTTGGTACTGGGAGGGCCTTTGGAAAGTGGCCCCGCAGAGCCATGACCGATGGGAGAACGTTTTTGTTATCACAGGCACCTGCAACCCGCACAAGATCAGCCTGACCGCAGAAGCAGGGGCAGACTGGCTGTGGGACCCGTTCAATTTCGAGACGGACACCATCTATACCACCCCAACGAAAGTGAAGAGCTTATGAGCTATAAAGTCTATGCCGGGACTCAAACGGCAATTGATACATGGAGCGAAAAGGTCTGTATCTATGACCCGGGTGCCGAGGATGACACCAAAATCCTGCTGGATCCGGTGCTCACGCGAGAAGACAGCAAAGCGGGCAGCTTTGAGGCTACCGTGCCGCTGGGCAATATCGCTCATTCTGCTTTGCAGAAGCTGAAAGCCATCGTGGAAGTGGAGCAGGACGGCGAAACGCTCTGGCAGGGGCGCGTCATGAGCCACGACATGGACTTTTATCTCAATCAGAAAATCTACTGTGAGGGCGAGCTGGCGTACCTCAACGACAGCTCCATGACCCCGTACAAGTACGAGTGGATCACCATTTCGGAGTTTTTGAGCAAAGTGCTGGACAACCACAACGGCCAGACGGAGGGTTACAAGGCCTTTTACCGCGGCACCGTGGACGCGGGTGGCTATCAGATGGTGCTCTATGCCACAGGCTGCACCGTCCAGAGCCACAAAGACGAGGACGATGACGGCAATGTAGACCGCTGGTATACCTACCACGATCAGAGCGGCAGAGGGCTGGCTAAGACCGATGATGATCCGTCCAGCTGGGAAGTGGGCTCCACCCACTACGTCGGCGGTACGGATTATGTATGGGGCCAAGCTCAGGATGCCGCAACGGCGATTACAAAGACGTCCGACACTCTGTATACCGTCAGCGCGGGCGTCGTGTACAGTGATAGCTCAAAAAAGACCTATGTGGCAAATATCAAAGTTGTCACGTCCGGCAGCTACGGCAGCACAAAGCGGGCCATGTTTGAGCCCACCGACACCGAAAGCGGCACCTATACCGTAAATGTGGCGGATGATGGTAGCGTGACCGTGACCATCAAAGACAAAAACGATGTAACCGGGGAAACGACCACCACCACCGGCGTGGGCTATGTGCTGAAAAAAGAGTACAACCTGTATACCTTTGGCGACGGCAAAAACTTTGGCGTCACCTGGGATATCCTGCAATCCGAACTCACGGACACCTACGGCGGGCACTTTATCGTGCGGAGAGAGAAGAGGAAGCTTGTCAATACCACCATCACCCTGCGGTTTCTGGATTATGTGTCCAATGTCACCGAAAAAACCGGGCAAAAAATCGAGTTTGGCGAGAATCTTCTGGATCTGGACAGCTATGTCAAGGCGGAAAACATCGTCACCCGCGTCATCGCGGTGGGCTACCGCACAAGCGGATTCTGGGTGTGGAAGAGCACCAAGACCCTCACGGCCACGGCCAACGACTACAACGCACAAAAGTACTATGGCATCATCACACGGGTCATCGTGGTCGAGGGCACATCCTCTACCACAGAGACCCTTTTGAAAGCGGCTCAGAAAGAGCTTGCAAAAAATCTGCGGTATCTGGATGGCATGACCATCTCTGCCGTAGACCTGAAAGACGCGGGAGTGGATACCGAGCGCCTGCAGTTTATGAAGAACGCGGACATCATCTCCGAGCCCCACGGCGTGCACACGTCTCTGACCTGCACCAAGCTTGTGGAGCCGCTGGATAAGCCGGACGAGAAGAAATTTACCTTTGGGATTGACTTCTCTTCCATCTCTGACCTGCAGGCCCTCAGCGCCCGCAAAGCCACCAACGCTTTTGATATGGCGCACTCCGCCGTCATGAGCTTTAACGACTCTACCCCCGCCAGCCTGAGCCTGGACGAAGAGGAAGATTTGAAGTAAGGAGAAAATTTATGGCTACGAATCTTACTGACATCATCAAAAAAGTACGCACCGCCTTGCGAGGTGAAGAGGTGCGCGGCAGCATCGCCGACGGGCTGGAGTACTGTGGACAGGTAGTAGAGGGAGAGCGGGACAGCGCCAAAGCCGCCGCTGATCGTGCAGAGGCCGCAGCAGAAAGTGCAGAAGCAGCTGCAACACAGGGCGTCTTGAATGCCGTGGATTCCACCCTCACCCTCTCCGGCAAGGCCGCTGACGCCAAAGCTACAGGTGCAGCGGTGGACAAGCTGGAGGACAAAAAGGCTGACAAGACCGACCTCGACACCGAGCGCAAGCGCATTGACACGCTCAATGAGGGTGGGCTCAACCTCAAGGATGAGGTGATCGATACCAGCATCAAGTCATGGTTAACGGAGCACCCGGAAGCGACCACGACGGTGCAGGATGGGACGATTACAGAGAAAAAAATCAACGCTGAGTTTTTGCCGTATATCATAAAAGATTATGTTACCCCCAAAATGTTTGGGGCTATTGGCGATGGAGTCAATGATGATACTGAAGCTGTAAAAAAAGCTTTTCAGCTGGCTGAAGAGAAGATGTGCAAATTGTATTTTCCGAGTGGGACATTTATGGTTCAATCTCCCATTACAACGGAAGCAAGCGAAATAGTCTTGGATAGAAGTGCTGTACTAAAATACTGTGGAGGAAGCACAGATGCCTTTATAATAATCAATGGAGAAAATGATGTTGTACATAATGTACGGAAGCACTCTTTTAGAGGCGGAAAAGTTGATGGAAGCTACGCGGCAAATACATGCTTAAAAATAAATGCTGGAGTCGGGACAAAAATTTCAGAGTGCTGGATTTCAAATTTTAACCAAATTGGAATTTTTCTCAATAGTGGAGGTTGTTCTATAATATCTTGCAATATATCTAATGAATATTCTACAAGTTCACAACTGCCAAAAAATACGACAGGAATATATACTAAAAATGATAACTCAATTATAAATACGACAATCGTTGATTCAAGTACCGGCATAGAGGTAGTATCTGGTGGCGTACAGTGCTTCAATATAAGTGTCTGGCTATCGACTAATTTTTTGTTTGACGGGTCAATTGGATATAAGCTGTCCTCTCAGAATGCGAATTTAAGCTTAACTGCTTGCACAGTCGATACACTGCAAAAAGGTATTGTAAGTACCGCTTTGTATTGTAAAATATGCGCAATGCACATAAATTGGATGTTCAACACCAACGTGGTAAACCCCGATTATTCCGAAAAATTTGATGTAACTCCAACTTTAGTGGATATGAATGGCGGAGTACTTCTTATATATGGATTGATTGGAAATCTTGGCAAAATGGCCGTGAAAATGTTGGATGATGCCTCGTATGCTCTATATAATTCAATCAACTCATACGCAGGACAAAAAAAATTATATGGAAGCAGCTTATCGGGGGAAAAAATTTCAAATAGGATAATTGAAAGCAACAAATATAAATCGGCGAGCAATGTTTTTGTCCCAGAATCTGGATTTGAAATCAACGACAAGAGTCATACATACTATATGTATAATCACATAAAGGGACAACTGGTTTTAAAGAAAACGTCTGGCTTATGGAGTGGACTTATCGCAAAGACACAATATAGTCCTGAAATTCGGCTGGAAATGACATGCGTTTTTTCACCGGACGGGTACACATATGGAGCTATTGGAAGTTGCTTGCTTGAATCAAACGGAAATCTCCGTTTACTGGGGTTTCAAGCTGAGGCGATTTCAGCCTACGATTATCTTATAATCCTCGTGGATTATATTGCCAGATTTTCGAGTTTTGAATAATAAAAAATTTATAGCAAGAAAGGACGTGACCACATGAACCTCCTCACTTTCCTCTCCCGCCTCTTCGCCGCACTTGCCCACGCAAAGGAAGCGGCAAACAACTCCACCGCAGAGCCTGCCCCCGTGTCCACTGTGGACACACAGAGCGCTGCTCCCCCCGGCTGGGGTGGTCCGCTGCCTTACCGATACATCGACGTGAGCCGGTATCAGGGCAAAATCACCCTCGACGGCTGGCGCAAGGTCAAAGCGGCTGGCTACAAGGGCGTCATGCTCAAGACGGTCTCCACAAATCCGAAGATGAGCAAGCGGGCAGACGGTCTTTACATCGACCCCACCTTTGAGCGCAACTACCGCGGCGCCCGGGCCGCTGGGCTGGACGTGGGCGTCTACTACTACACCTACGCCACCAGCGAGGCTATGGCGGATGCAGAGCTGGCCCTTGTGCGGGAAGCCGTGCGGGGCAAAGAGCTCACCATGCCCGTGTGCGTGGACGTGGAAGAAAACAAACTCAAAAAGCTCTCCACGCTTGACCTCACCAACGTGGTGGCGTATGCGCTGGAAAAGGTGGAAACCATGGGCTTTTATGCCCAGCTGTACACATACACGGGTTACAACTATGAGTTGGACATGCAGCGCCTGGCAGGCCGCTGGGACGTCTGGCTGGCCGACTACACGGGCGAAACGCCCAAAGTGGATTACATCTACCACGCCCACCAGCACACCAGCAAGGGCTCTGTGCCGGGCATCTCCGGCAACGTTGACCTCGACGTGACCGAGATTAACTACCCCCGTATCATCCGCAAGAAGGGCCTGACGCGGCTCAGGGAGGGCACATGACTGAAAAAGAGGCGTTGATTTGGATTGTGGGCATCTTGGGCAGTGCGTGCGCGGCAGCGATTACGCTGGACAAGGTGCTGGACATCATCCACAAGTACATCAAAAAGGCACAGGCTCCCAACGATGCACAGGACAAGCGGCTGGATGAGCTGGACAGGCGCGTGGGAGTGCTTGAGACGGGCTACTCTAACCACTCTGCCGCTCTGGGCCGCGATCTGGAGCATTTTGGGGCGCTGGAAAACGCCATCACCATCCTTTTGCGTTCCAACCGCGCCGTTTTAGGCGCTCAGTTGTCAGGTGATAATATTAAAGCAATGGAGCAGAGTGCGGAGGAAATCGACAAGTTTCTGTATGAGAGGAGAGAAAACGCATGGACGCAGCAGCAAAAATCCTGAGCGCCGTCCCGAGCCCGGTGGCCCTGGCTCTGATGCTGGGCGGCTTCATCTTCTACGCCCTTGGCTGCATCCGGCTGGGGTATGGCGCGGCGGTCAAGCCCACCGTGCTCCAGCTCATCGAGCAGGCAGAAAAGGACATCCAGGGCACCAAAAAAGGCGCGGAGCGCAAGGCGTGGGTCGTCAAGATGCTCCGTGCCGCCCTGAGTACCAGCAAATACGGCAGGCTCATCAGCTGGGCCATCACCGATGAGACCATCGGCATCGTTATCCAGTTTTTCTTTGATCGAGTCAAAGAAACGCTCAGTAAAGATTAAAGGAGGATATCATGGCAAGCACTACATACGAGCATTTTGTTGGCGCCAACAAAATGTACGCCGCACAAGAGCAATTTCGTGACATCACGAAAATGGTCTGCGCACGTTTTCGTGGCCTCACGAAAACATATCATCTCGGAAATGCCAACAAAATGGTGACAAAATGTCACCGGTTTACCGTGCTTGGCAATATGGTGCGCAACGCCGGAGAGCTGCCGCAGCCTTTCTGGCTCGGTGCTTCCTGTGGCGGCGGCTCGTGTAGTGCTTCCACTGTGCCTGCAAGGACTTGACCGACAGCAGATGACCGCCGCCATCAAAAGCGCACCGCTTGGGAGGGTAGACCGTAAGATAGCCTTACTGCGGTACGTTGAGCGGCTCCCACAAGCTGACATTGCAGCACAGACACATTACAGCCGGACGGCGGTAGGCTACCGGCTGAAAGGCATTGAAAAAGTTTTTGAGTAAAGTAAACCCCCGGTGTTCCGTTTGGAGCATCGGGGGTTTTTCTATTTTTTCTATTTTTTCTCTTTTTTGAGTTCTTCGAGACGGCTTGCAAGCTCTTCCTCCCAGCCCTCG
>ERZ1035027.788-NODE-788-length-16574-cov-6.052424_pt1 | contig 16574 bp, 20 predicted proteins | sample MGYA00520604_ERZ1035027 | MGnify/ENA primary metagenome ERZ1035027 (study PRJEB33766, sample SAMN09781743) | gut metagenome | biome: gut microbiome | host: Homo sapiens | place: Madagascar | study: EMG produced TPA metagenomics assembly of the PRJNA485056 data set...
GAGTTCAAACATTTCAGCTTTCTAAAATCAGTCTTGAAGGAATTACTTCTAGATTGAAGTATGTTCTTGATACTGAGATTTCCGAAGGAAGAAATATCACTTATGATATGAAAGCAGTAAGCTACATCGCCAAGCTTGCTAGAGGCGGAATGCGAGATGCCCTTACTTTACTTGATAAGGCTCTTTCATACAGTGAAGATGTTTCTCTTGAAAATATATCAAAGTCTTTGAATCTTCCTAACTACGATGATTATTTTAATCTTCTGAACGCTTGTGCAAAGAAGGACAATTCTGCTATTGCTAAGATAGTAAACGATGTTTATAACTCAGGAGTAAATTTTGTAAATTGGTTCACCGGATTTCATTCATTTGTAATGAACATTGTTAAATATATCTTTCTTCAAGACATCAATGAGACAATGATTCCTTCATACTACGAGGATAAGATTTCGTCTTACACTTCCAAACATTCAATGATTTGTCTTAAGCTTGCAAATAAGCTTCTGAAGATGAACAACGAATTGAAGACTACATCCTATCTTCAAGAGCTTGCTCTTACATACCTTTGTAGTTGAGGTGGCATTATGGGCAATCTAAAAGAAATTGAAACTATATATGATTCAGACTTAAAAGATATGATAGACTGGTGCGATTATATGTATCAGTCTATGTTCTCTAAGTATTTTGATACTCAGCGTGATATGTTTGTTAGAATGAAGTCTGAAGAACGGCCTATTACAGATGGTGAGCTTGAGTGGATTCTTACACAAGTTCCAATGAATCTGTTTGACGCAGCAGAGCATCTTGCTACAATTACTACTAAGCAAGAAATCATTAAGTTAGGATGCAAGAAAAGAGAGAACGAATTCTATAAAAATTCTTCTGAGTCTACTGATACTAAAAAGAAAGAAGAAGCATCTATTAAAGTAACAGAAGATAAGATCCTTATTCTTGCATATGATAACTTGATAACCAGAGTAGAGAAAGAAATGTCATACTCACGAGAGTTGATCATGTCTGCTAAAAAGATATATGATTCTAGGAGAAGCACAGAGCAATCTAATCCTGTATCAGAGGTAAATAGTAAATCTAGCGATCTTCCAAACTATTATTCAACCAGTTCTGGAAAGCAACCTATTGGGTAAGAGGTGAAAATATGTCTTTATACGATGATATAATCAATAAGAAGAAGAAAGAATGGTCTGCTGAAAACCTCATGGATGGTGCTAAGCAGTCAAGGGGAAAGAAGATTCCATTTTCATCTCCTCTCATGAACTGGTCTACTTATGGAGGTATTCCTCGTGATAAGATTACTGAGTTCTTTGGAGAGCCTGGTGGAGGAAAAAGTACTAGCGCAGTGGACATATGTAAAAATGCTTATCCTATTTTCAAGCAGGAGCACGAAGACAGAATAAACTATCTTAGAGGTGTTGCTAAGACGGGAAACAAAGGTGCAGCTGCTGAGATGGAAGAGCTTGTCGAAAACGGGCCAAAGAAAATCCTTTACATTGACTTAGAGCATTCTTTTGATAGCCAGTGGGCTTCTACTATTGGGATCAAGCCTGAGGAAATAGAAATTATGCAGCCACCTGATGTAGTTGCAGAAGATATTCTTCAGACTGTTCAAGAACTAATCTGTACCGGTCAGGTAGGGCTTGTTGTTCTAGATTCTATACCTTCGCTTGTTCCTAAGGCAGAATTAGAGAAGAAATATGGCGAAAGAACAGTTGCATCATTAGCAGGGCTTCTTACCATTTTCTTCCGTAAGATTGTTCCTATACTTACTCGATATGGTTGCACATTGATTTTTATCAACCAAATCCGTCAGAATATGGATAATCCTTATGTTGTTAAAACACCTGGAGGCGAAGCTCCTAAGTTCTATGCTTCTATGCGAATTCTTTTCCAGATTGGAAATCCTGTTGATTTCTTGGGAAATGAGCTTCCAAAGAGCTCGGAGAATCCTGCTGGTTATATTGTTAATGCAAAATTAGTCAAGCAGAAAAGCGCACCTAACGACAGAAAGAATGCTTCCTATTTTCTTATGTGCCAATCAGGTATCAGAGAAGATATGGACTTCGCCAATCTTGCAATGAAGAAGTATGGAATCATTCACAAGGCTGCGGCTTGGTTCAGCTTTGCAGATCCTTACACAGGTGAAGCTATTGAAGAAGATGGTAAACTTATTAAAGTTAACGGAATGGCGAAAGTATACGAATACTTGAAGTCAAACAAAGAGTACTACTCTAAACTGAAGAAGTATATAATGGATGATATATACGGAAAATCCGAAGACGAAATAAACGAAAATTCCGAAGAATCTTCAGAAAAGCTCTAAGAAACTCAGGCGGTCAATTATTTGACCGTCTGTTTCTTTGAATCGTTATTGTATGCATAGGAGAGTGTATAATATGTCTACAAAAGATTTTTCAAGCATTCAAGAGAACAGGGTTGCAAACTATTTAGGATTCAGTGTCGTCTCTGGAAGCGGCGCAAGAGACTGTCATCCGGGTGATATAATTGGTAAGGACTGGTTAGGCGAATGCAAGACTCATGTTTCCAAAGTTTCAAGAATATCATTCAAGTTAGATGTATGGAAGAAGATATGCGATGAAGCAACCGCTAAACATAGATATCCTGTACTTATTGTTGATGAAGGATCTCAAGAATTAGCTAACACTTGGGTTATGGTGAAGATTTCATCTTTGCCTAAGGATTTCTGGAAAATAGAAGTCAATTCAAGAATCGTCCAAATTTCTAAAAATACAATATCTTTTATAAATAGAGATGCTAAGAAAGTATATGACAGATGTGGTTTCTGTCTTAATGCCAGTAAGGTTGTTATGATGATGATAGCATATGATGAAGATGTAGGGTTGATGCCGCTTTCAGTGTTTAAGGAGGTTGTTAGCTAATATGAAATCAATTCAAGACGCAGGAAGAGAAATATTAACTAAAAATCCATGTAAAATGTATGTCTTTACAGGGGAAGAATACGGTATAAAGAAACGATACTTATCTATCCTTAGTTCATACTACGGGTCTTCAAAAGAGTATGAAAAAGTTGAAGATGTATTATCCATATTTCGTTCTAAACGATTGATAAAGCTTAAACCTTGCCTGTATATTGTTAGATACGACGAGGAATTCATAAAGTCATTGAATGATAGATCAGAGAATGATATTCGAAAATTAAACATTTGTGGTACTATTGTTCTGCTTTATGAAAATTCAAAACATTCATCAAAATTAGAAAAATATCTTTCGTCATACACAACATCTGTTGACTCTGTAAACATAAGTTTCATGATAAAATACATACTTTCTGAATTCAAAAGCATGTCAGAGAAAACTGCAAGAGATGTGTGTGAAATATCTTCTAACTATGGGCAAGCACAAAATATTTCATCGTGTTTGTCACTTCTTTCTTCTAAAGAATCTGGAAACATATCAAAGCTGTCTATGATGGAGCTGTTTGGGAAAGAGTCAATTTCAAATGATTCAATGATAAAGACTGGAGTAGCGTCTAAGAATTTTAAGTATTTGATTTCTGTACTTGAAAGATACAATGATGACAAGGATAAAATTTTCTATTCAATACTATCTACTATGCTTGATCTAGATAAACTTAAATCTAACCCATATTTTGATTGCGAAGCTAAGGCGTACGCTAAGTATTGGTCAGGTCCGGATATATATTACATGTTTGTAAATACTTACAGCATGCTTAAGCTATCTCGGTCATATAGCAGTTTTGACATAGACAACGCATTGATCTATCTTTTTAGTCTTCTTCAATTTGATCATGTACCAAGTGAGGTGGAATTAGCATGAACTTTGTTTCTCAAAAGGCGCCTACATTGCAGTTGATGGACTTAGCTAATTCAAGACATCATAGTGTATTGATTGAGGGGACTCAAGGATGCGGTAAAACATATCTTGCTAAACAATATGCAGCTATGCTTAACATAACCGATTTTGAAGTAGTTAAGTGTTCAGTGGATACAATCCGGGATGCAATTGAAGAAACATGCAAAATAAAAAATGAATTAGTCATTTGTCTTGAGAATCTAGATGACGGTGTAATGTCTGCTTCGTATACAATCCTTAAGTTTCTTGAAGAGCCACTACCTAATGTTTACATTGTAGTAACTTGTAGAAACATAAAGAAAGTTCCTGATACAATCATAAGCAGAAGTGCAGTTGTCAGCTGCGGACCACCTATTGATAAAGATATTGAAGATTTTGCTGTTAGTAGGAATTCTAAGAAATTCAGCAACTTATCAAATACTAATATTTGGAGATGTGTAAGGTCATTCAAAGATGCAGAATATGTGTTATCTATGAATGATGAACAGATAAAGTACTTCAACCAATTAGATAAGATGATGTCATTTTCTGACACTGTTTCAAACATAATTTGGAAATTAGGACATTATGAAGATAACACAGAAATACCTATTGGATTGGTAATGCAATACATCATATCAAAAACAGATTCTAAAACAGTTAGACGCGCAGCTATAAGATGTATGTCAGACATTTCAATTGGAAGGCTTGCACAACATGCTTGCTTAGCTAGATTTGTTTTTGAAGCAAAATATGTTGAATAAAATTTGACCTTGAATACAATAGTTATCAAAGACAAGTAAATCATATGATTTGAAAGGTGATTACATATATGGAAAGATACGTTTTCTCCGGCTCATTGACGGACGAGATGCATGACATACTTGCAGGTATGCCAGAATTCAAGCCCTTTGATATTCTTGTATCTCAGCTTGATAGAAGCGCAATTAAGAAGACAATCAAATGGAAGCACGAAGGATTCTGCAGATGGCTATTTATTGATAGCGGAGCTTATTCTGTACATACTGGAAATGCAAAAATAACAGCAGACGAATACATAGATTACATCAACTCCATTGACGAAGATATTGATGTATGTGCACAGCTTGATACAATCCCAGGTCATTTTGGTCAACCTAAGTCTCAGAGAGACTATGAGGAATCTGCAACAAAGAGCTGGGAAAACTATCTATATATGCGTAGCAAATTGAAGTCACCTGAAAAGGTGATGCCTGTATTCCACTTCGGTGAAAGCTTTGACGCATTAGGTAACATGTTGTCATGGAAAGATGAAAACGGAAATAAGCTTGATTACGTGGGGATAAGCCCAGCAAACGATGCTCCACAAGCTCAAAAGAATATCTATTTGAGAGAGGTTGCAGATTACATAGCGAAGTCTGAGAATCCTATGGTTAAGACCCACTTATATGGAATGACAAGCATTGACGCACTCAGTAAATATCCTTGTTACTCTGCAGATAGCATCAGTCATAGACTTATCTCAGGATATGCGAAGATTCTAGTACCTGAATTCGGTGTCATTTCAGTGTCAAAGAAATCACGAAGCGTTAAGACCAAATCAAACATGAGCTTCATTGATACTGCGGATGAATACAATTTGAAGAAATTGAATGATTACATAAATAAACTCGGATTTACTCTTGAACAAGTTCAGGAATCTTCTTCAATTCGTGTTTGCATTACAATGCATGCAATTAGAGAGATGGTGGAAGGAGATTTTAAGTATAACGGTAACAATGTTTTGAAATCAAAGAAGCTATTTAGTTTTCAGTGAGGGAGTTTATCGAAGAGATTTGGAAGGATATTCCTTGATATGAAGGACTATAACAAGCATCTAATATAAAATCTAATCAAAGAGTATACGGGCACAAATTTGAATTGTAAACAGGAGGTTGACTCAAATGACTGATATTAAGGATAGTGGAAACAGAACAGACTTCGCAAATGGTGCTGTAAGAGAAATAAGAGAGGAAAATGGTAGATGCGATTTGCTTCCTCTAAAGCAAGTTGCAATGCTGTTTGAAAACGATTACATCGTTAAAACAGCTCTTGAAGGAATTGATGATTATATTTATAGTGGTAAGAAGGACGGCATCATTTCTGCTTTGAAGTCTTTTTGCAAGGTTAACTACAGGGATTCTATACCTGAAATGATTCTTGCTGTTTCTCATCATTACAAAGATGCGCTTTCAAAATACCCTGAAAGGAATTGGGAGAAAGGTCTTCCTACTCATTCATTTGTTGACTCTGGAGTAAGACATCTTCTTAAGATTGCAAGAGGGGACCAAGACGAACCGCATAACAATGCTTTTGTTTGGAACATGCTTGGAATCCTTTGGAATGATGAACATCATCCAGAATTAGTTGATATGCCATTTGTAAATGAACTTATTAGACCTAACAAATATAGACCGGTACGTGACTTTTCCAATGCTGCAAGTATAGCTTCTGATAGATCTACTACTATAGGAACAATTTGATTTGTCAAGGTTGTGAGATAAAATACCACCCCACAACCTTGTATACTTTAAGAATCGACATGAAATTGGAGGAATTCACAATGTCTCTAATTCCTAGAGAAGAGTTAACAACTCTTAAATCGGCTAGTGATGTCCGCATTGTTGCGGATAGTGCATATGAAATTCATGAAGAAATGTCAGTAGCTCATGATATAAACACAGCAGCTAATTCAGGTCAAAAGTCTGTTGCAATTGTTAGAAAGCTTTCAGCTAATTTAGCAGAAAAGCTAAAAGCAAATGGATATACAATTTCAGATGCATCTGAAAACTATCCTGAACCTTACTGTTATGTAATTTCTTGGATGTGATAAAATGAAGGATGAAAATCTATTCTGCTTGAGGGCATCATCTTATCCTGAGTTGATATCAAATCGTCGTGTATTCAATTTAGGCGAAGTGAATGACATTCTTGAAGTTTTCTTTCCGCATGGAATAAAGTCAATATATGAAATAACGCATATATCAAATCCCGAATACGAAGTAGATATATCTATTTATCTAAAGCCTACATGTAGCTGCTGGAAACAGATAATGAAAGAGGGTCTATGCCTAACTCCAGGTCAGCATGATTACAGAGTCAAGTATTATGACTCAGTTATTCGTACAACTCGTTACATGTACTTCGGATACATTATTCAAGATAACAATCCAGATAAACCGTATGTTTATATGAGCAGGTGAATAAATGAAGATATTGGCTAAACTATATAAGTACAATGCAAACACTAGTAATAAAAATACAGGTGACTGCGTAGCCAGGTCAATATCATTAGCTCTAGGTATGGATTATGACGAAGTAAAACGTGGCCTCAAAAAAGTAGGTCACGAAATGAATCTTCCTGGATGGAATTATTTTAGAGGATTCACAAGGTATATTCGTGAACAAGTTGGATATGATATATCATGGAGAAAACCTGTTGAAGTTTTCAACCGGACAATGACCGTTGAAGAGTTCTCTCAAGAGCTTGATACTGGAACATATCTTATACTCTGTGGTAAGGTTGAAGGCTCTCAAAGTCATATGGTTGCTTGCATAGACGGCAACTATTATGATTCATGGGACAGTTCAAACAGAATTGTTTCATATTTCATGGTTATTGACGATGAAAGTCAAGCTATTTCTGATGGTGCAAATGTAAATGAAATTGCAGCAAAGATACTAGACGAAGTAGATAAATACATCGACAAGCTGAATAGCAAATTTTCTTATTTTCATCTACAGTGCGGAGGACTTAGATCTGGTACAGATGATTACACCCGGTCTTTTACGGTAGTTAATCAGATTCATAAGGAAAGTTTTCCTGAAGAGGTTAAGCCTTACTCAAATAGGTACAGGGATAGAGTAAGCAAGATATTTTATGTAAAGATGAATCCTCATATGTCAGACGAAGTAAATTTTCAGAAGAATGTAGAAAGACTTCGTTACCAGATAAGAGAATGGAATTATGCTAACCGAAAAACGGTAGAAGATAAAGTAAAGGAAGTTCAAACTTCTAAAACAATGAATAAGGAATTTAGAGGAGATTTACAACTATTATCTAAAATTCCTAAAGAGTATCAACCATACATTGTAACTGCAATAGATAACGGCAGCTCTACTTATTCATATAGATATGAAATGGGACTGTATGCGTTACCTGATGACCCATATGAAGGTTCACGAGGGTCATGGGTTACATGCTACGGTGATAACTTAAGAGAACTAGTGGATGAGCTAAGAAGCTATTTCAATGATTATCAAAGAAACGGATATGATTTTTAAGGAGGAGATCCTTTTGAAATACATATATGGATGTAAGATGTTTAGATCGAGCTCAAGAAAAAATCACATAAAAGCAAACATAGCTAATCCTACAAATATTGAACTTGTTCAACAGATAGAGGATTTGACGGATGATTCTGATGGTACTGTAGAAAAGGTGAATCCTTCTGAAAATAGAAGTGAAAGAAAGATACTAAAGGGACCATCATCTTCCCCTTCGGGTGGTTCATATTCTCCTTCACTTTCTGATAGTGGCGAACCTTCAGAAGATGATATATTCATTCCAGATGAAACTGATAACAATGGTAACACAGATGAGAACTTTGATGATTCAGATAGCTTAGATACTTCGGATGAATCAGTTGATGAAGATACTTCAGATGAAAATGTTGAGTCCTCTGAAGCTATAACAGCAGTAGTTGAAGAGGATTTAGACATAAATCAATTGAAATCGATACTGAATGAATCATCGTCTTTAACATATGGAGTTTCTAGAATTTCTGATAGAAACAACGAGATATGGGTTTACTACAACGATGATGTAAATCTGAATCCAATGCTTTCAGATATAATATACACAGTTGAATCTTCTAAATTCAAGAATCTTGAATTCAATAGAATAGCTAGATCCGATAATGCTGTTGTTTTTGTGAAGGTTGATAAAGATGGCTAATCGGAAGCTTCCTCTAACCGAAGAATTAGATTTTCATTATCTTCTTACACTGCTTCCTCCGCTAAAAGATGAGCCCGAATTTGCTTGGCTTCCTGAATTATTTAGTATAATCGGGCATGAAAAATTACTGCTATTATGTAAGTACGCAGGTGGAGAGAAAATACGAATTCCTACAATAGATGAATTGAATTTTAGCATAAATTCATTACAGTTGTTCTATGATGTTCATATAAATCATTCAAAGCAAGAATGTGATATACCTTCTATATATTTAGAAGAAGTTAAAAAGATTGGTGATAAATACTTTGCTTGAAACTGTTAAACAAAGAATATCGTCGCTTCCTGCTAAGAGCTTCAAAGCTTTCTACAATGATTATTTGTACGAAATGCAGGATAGAGCAATAGATCAAGAAATGAATTATCTTGTTAACTATAATCAACTTGACATATTGAGTCTTGATAGATTGATACAGGATTATATAAGTAAGATGGTGATCGAGAAATGATTACAACAAATGATCTTCAAAGATTATATGTTGATATGTATAAACAGATAAGAGAATATCTTTGGCCGTTTAGAATTGTTGAAGCAATTGCAGATCTTGAAATAGCTTGCTACAAAGCATTTCCAGATATTGATGAAGTTAAGAAATGCTTCAGACGACTTTCATCTGAAATAAAATTTCAAGCTGATAAAGAAGATGATGAAGAACTTCTTAAATCAATTGAAAAGTTTCAAAAATTCTTAGATGACGAAGAAAACATGGACGGAGTTTATTCAAAGCTTGACAGCGTCAGAGAGGTGAAGGACAATGAGGATAAATAAGAATATCAAGCAAGCTGAAGATATTAAGAATAAGGAACCTGTTCTTTGTGAAAATTCTGCTTGCAAAGAAGATGCCATTCTTAAGATACGAGAAGCTATCTCTTGTTTATCACCTATCGCTAAAGAAGATGAAATAGCAAGAGAGTCAATAGCTAACTTAAGCGTAATTCTTTTTGACCTTCAGTAATAGGAGGTAGAATATGAAGGACCTCAAAACCGTTGAGGATCTGAATGATATTAAAATTCAAGATCCGCTATCAAATTTTCAAAGGGAGGGCGTTTCTCGTATGCGCACCTCCCTACTGTCATGTACGATGGATTCTACAGGAAGCACTGCTAAGCAGGCGCTTCAACAGATAACTGTAATGAGAATCTATCATCAAATCAGTAGAGTGATAAAATATCTAGATTTAATGGATAAACTAGAAGACAAATTGTATTCATCAATTGAACAATCAATAGATAACATGGCTGAAGCAAATCCATCTACATGGGCTATGTTACTTAGAATTCAATCACAGCTGCAAGACAATATGCTTCAATCTCAGAAATTGCTTGCTCCGTACATGAATATAGATTCATTTTCACTACCTGAAATAGTTGAAAACAGTAAGCAAGCTGATTCTACAGCCTATCTAATTCCACAAGAATCAAGAGAGAAGCTTAGAACAAGTGCTCAAGCTATATTAGTAGAATTACAAGCAGGTGATGAAATTGACGAAGATGCAGAGTCTTGACAACCTCCCTGAAAGAATAAAATCAATTTATTCATCTGTTTCAAGAGAAGAGCAGAGGTACTTAAAACAGATTTTGATTGAGCTGTCAACAACAGGTACATCTCCTACATATGAAAACATATGGCTTGCAGACTTCAAAGAAGTTCCAGTAAGTATTGATACTTTTATCTGCGATCCATATTATCTAGGGTCTGTAAACCGAAACGGAGAGGCTGTATACCCATTTTGGCGCGAAACGCTTAGAGACATATTTAATTCCGGAAATAAGTACAACGAAATAATACTTAGTGGTGCAACCCGTATAGGTAAAACATCTACTGCAGTAATTATACTAGCTTACATGCTGTATAGACTTATGCTATACAGAGACCCACATTCATATTTCAAAAAGAAACAAGTATCAAAATTCACTATAATATTTGCAAATTTGACAAAAGAGCTTGCAGAAGGTGTTGCGTATAGAGAATTTAATGATACACTTAAGGCGTCTCCATTTTTCAATGACCACGGAAAATTTTCTAGAAGTGACAGAAAATTTTATTATATTCCAGAAGGAGATAACATAGACATAATAGCTGTTTCAGATGCATCACAGGCGCTTGGAATGCAGTCATGGGCGGTCATGATGGACGAAACTAACTTCGCTAAGGCTGGCGTAAAGGACATAAATAAAGCGAAGGCGCATATGAAAGCATTGTACGATACTGTAAATGCTCGTATTTCCGGTACATTTAGAATAGGTGGCGAAGTTTATGGTAAGCTCATAGCTGCGTCATCAAAGAATACTGATTCTGATTTTCTTAGTGACCACATTGAAAAACAGCTTAATTCTGGAAATACACATTTATACTTAGTAGACGAACCTCAATGGAAAATACTTCCAAAATCAATGTTTTCAGATGATAGATTTTATTTCACAGTTGGCGACAGATACAAAAGAGGATTCGTAGTCCCAAAGGAGAACGAAGACGAAGCTCATCTTCAAGAATATCGTGAACAAGGATATCAAGTAATCGAAGCTCCTGCAGAATTAAGAAAGAATTTTCTTGCAGATTATGACATATCTTTAAGAGACATAGCAGGCATATCTGTTGTAGGATCAATGGGCTTCATAACTCAGGAAGCAATAACTCCTGTAGTGTCTCAAGATAGGAAAAATCCATTCTTTACAGACACTATTCAGATTGGCTCTAAGGATAATGCTACAATAGAGCAATATTTTCATATTGAAGTTGTTCCTAGTAACTTAAAAAGCTGCTATATGTCTATACATCTTGACTTAGCCGAAGTAAACGATAGACAAGGAATTGTAGGAAGCTGTGTAGACGGATCAAAGATAGTTGAAGATATAGACGGAAGAAAGCTTTCTCTTCCATTTTTCAGAGAAGTATTTGCTGTAGGAATAGAAGCTCCTAGAGGAGACAGAATGTCTTTTCAGAAGGTGATAAATTTCTTAGTTTGGTTAAGACGATCCGGCTTCAATATAGGCGTAGTTTCAACTGACCAATTTCAGTCAAGCTATGTCAGGGAAATGCTTTCTCAACAAGGATTCAACACTAAGAAGATATCTGTTGATAGATCAGAAGAACCATACATAGGTCTGAAGAACGTAATATATGATCAAAGAATTGAGTTAGTTAAGAATCAGCTTCAAGAAGATGAATTAGTAAATCTTCAGAGAATAAACAATCGAATAGATCACCCGTCTGACGGATCAAAAGATATTTCGGATGGATTGTGTGGATCTATTTGGAATCTTGTTGAAGATCAAGTTTTACCACAGCCTAAACCTAAATCAGTTGCTTCAGTAATTGCCTCTGTAAATTCAGGACAGAGACAATATAGTAGAAATAATATGCCAGGATTTAATTTTCCTACAAGACGATAATCAACTGCATTGCAGATGATATATTAAAAAATTAAGGAGTCGATAAAATATGTTCGTAAGAAACTGTCTACGTGCAGGGGACTACCTTGTTCCTGTTCCTGTTGGAGTTCCTGTTACTCTTGAATACAACGATGGGTGGCTTTCAAAGGTTTATCTTAATTATGATAATCATAAAACTATCTTAGAGAGCTCGTTTTTCGAGATTATAAAATCGGAAACAGACATTCCATCTAAGGTTCCTATCAAGATTGGTATGACATGGGTAAAAGGTGTTCTATATTCTGGAACTCATATTTCATGCGATGGGTTTGTTTTCAGTGAAGTTGTAAATAAGATGATAACTGACTTTTTGCATAATTCTAGAAAATATAGATTCTTTTCAGTTGATGTAGAAAGTAATGCAACAATGTTCCATGGGGCTGGTCCTGTAAGACAGTGGCTCAAGATGAATGGATTCAAAGTTATTATGGGACAGCTTGTTCCTGCTACAATAAATGAGAAAACATTCAATACAATGTGGAGCGGGAAATATCAATTTGAATATCCTCTAATGATGTACTATTTCATTTGGAGAGGTTCAGAAAAGATAGTAAGAAATACACTTATGATTCAACATACTTGTAAGCGAGTATCTAAAAATCTTCTTGATAACGGATCTGTTCAAGCTATAATTTTCACCGAGTCAGATGAGAAAGTAGAAGTTGACTACTATGATGTCACAGCTAACGAATTAAGAGCCGGTAGTCTATTCTACATTGATGATAATAATCATATTATCTATTCTTGGAATGATAATACAAAGTCAAAATTCAATGCAGAAATAACTTGTCCTGTATGCGGTAAAACATATGTTCCCAAAAAGTACACGCACTGCGATGATGATAACTGCCTTTCATTAAAATATTTTACTGCTAATAACATTCTAAAAGCATTTGGAATGCATGAAATCACTTTCAAAAGTTATATCAATAAGGTTAAGAACAATGAAATTATTTCGGTTGGAGATATTCTCAATTGTGACGAATATCTAGATTACAATCTGAACGCATCGTTGTACTCAGTTCTTAGAGCAATTATCCCTCTTTCTGCTGCAAGAAGCGATGACACTATTTCATCATTTGTTAATAGATGTAATAATAATGTAGACAGCTTGAAGTACTATATCTCTAATCCTTCTAGAGCAAAGACAGATTTTGAACTTACAGATTCAAAGTTCGATGATATGCTTGACTGGTTCGCTAAAAATGAAAATGTAGCAGATATTATAAATATTCTCGATAATCCTAGATACAATCCATCCTACAAGGATAAATTGTTTGATGGCCCTCCTATTTTCAGAGATAAAAAGATTTATCTAACTGGAAAGTTCAAGCATGGTGATATGAATTCTGTCATAAGTATCCTTCAAAGTTACGGTGCAGAGGTTACCGACAAATTTGGAGCTGACATTGATTGCGTTGTAATTGGTGATATCCTGGAGAGCATAAATGCAAGAAACGTAAAAGCTGCTCAAAATATGCGGATTCCTGTTATGGAAGAATCAACATTTTTTGATACTTATGATATTGATTCTGACATACAGCAGAACCTTCAATAAGTTTGATGGAGGTGAAATAGATGCCTAACAGATGGATAGATAAACTGTTACCTAAGCCTAAGAAACAACTTTCGTATCTCCGGAATATGGTTGCAGGTTCGTTATACAGGATTTCTGACATTCGAGGAAATTCTTCTTTTTCAGACATAAAAACTCAGATTGATGCTATGAGAGCCCTTGCAAGAGATTCTCAAGTAGCTACTGCTCTTTCCTACTATGCTACAGATGCTACTGTAACAAACAGTGACGGGCAGATAATTTGGGCTGTGCCTGTTGATAAGAATAAAAAAGAAGTAGCAGAGGTAATAAATGCTCTTTTCAAACGATGGGAAATAAATAGCTATGCCAGAGATCATATTTTAGAACTTGCTACTATTGGTAATCTATATATTCCTACAACTGATCTTTACAAAGAGCCTATAGGAAATTACAACAGGGCAAACATAGCTCTTGATAATAACACAATTCCAAATTCAGAATTTGATATTGTTCCTTCATATAAGATTCCTCCTGAGGATATTGTACATTTATTCAAGGAGGGTGTAGATGAAGGATATATTCTTCAGCCTGATGAACAAACAACCACTTATGTAAGATATCCGTCTTCATCTGTAATACATTTTTCTCTTGGTGGATTGCTTGGAGATTATACAATTGATGCTCAAGGTAAGAACAATGATGTAGACACTTATGACATCAAGTTTGCAAAGCCGCTTATGGAACAAGCTGTTCAACCAACACAGACATTAGGTCTTCTAGAAGATGCATTACTTCTTTCTTCTTTGTCAAGAGTTGTAAGATTCATAAATGTCGAGTGCGGAAATGCTGAGGAGGATGAACAAAGGGATACTCTTCAGATGATAAAGGATGCTATTGAGCAGCAGCTCTCTATAAATACTCTAAACGGAGACGCTCAAAGCTTTGTTAACCCACAGTCTCCTAACAATTTAATTTATCTACCTAGGATAAATGGTCAAGACCCAATTTCAATAACAGATTTGAATATGTCAGATGCAACAGAGTCTGATTCAAAACTTCTTGATCATTATCAAGATAAGAAGCTTTCAGTTCTAGGTGTTCCTAAAGAAGCAATGAACTTTTCATCAAATGAGGGGCTAGGCGGTGCAGGTTCTGTTCTATCTCAAAGATCAGCATTGTATGCTAACTCATTGCAAAGACTGGAAACAGCTTATATTTCAGGTTGGACAGATGCAATAAACAAGTATTTTGAAGCAAGAAACATGAATGGATTCGTAGATCAGTTCAAGCTTCAGATGCAGCCGATTGTTACAAATATGTCAACAGTTGTTTCTGAAAAGCGTGATGCTTCTGTAAGTCAAGCTCAGAGTTTGATAGACATGCTAAAAAATCTTGGAGTAACTGATAAGGAGCCTTACATGAAAGCTGTTCAAGAAGCACTGAAGGAGACATTCCCGCAGTTAGGCTCAGAAACAATGACATGGAATATTGATGTAACAGAAAGCGAGGGTGGAGACAGTGGCTTCTAATTCAGAACTAATTTCTCTATTCTTTAGCGATCTAAAGAATTATAATTCTAATAACTTCAGAATAATTGAAAAAGCTGATCTCAGCAAAGAAGATGCAAGAGTTTTCAAGTCTTGCAGTAGCGTAGTTACTAGGTATTTCATATTTAGAGAAAGACATCCTGAAGTTTCTGATCAAGATATGAAGATACTCTACTACAGACTTGGAATTGATCAAATTGCTAGATATTTTTCAGAATATCCGTCAGCTTGTGTTGAAGACCTAAAGCCCTTTCAGCAGCAACTAATATGTCATGTTGAAAGAGAAAAACGAAACAAGCAAGAAGCTATTGGTTGAGAGGTGATAGTATGCCTGCACCGTTAAGATACAGAATATCAGATTGGCACCAAGCTAATAAATGTGTATCAAACAACAGCAGAGATTTATGGATATCTGTTACGGATCTTATGAATAATGATATTTTGAGGGGAGTAAGAATTGCTATATGTCACAAGCAATTCGGAACTTTATTTTCCACTATTCTACAAAGTAAAGGGAACTTGGTTTCTAAATTTGAAGAAAAAATAGATCCAGATATGGATAAAGAAGCAGTTCTTAAAGAAATGGCCAAATATGGATTCTTGATTGAATATAAGCCTGAGTCTAATCTTCCTGGTTCGCAGATATCTTATCTTATGTCTGTCTCTGGATTGAATTTTGATAAAATAAGAATAATGAGTGTATATGAATATGATGCAAACGGAAGGAAGCATTCTGATAATTATGTAGTTGCTTTTATGTCTGAATATAACCCATATTGGTTGAATGCAAATTATTCTTGCTCAATGAAAGAATTCAAAGAAAGGCTTGCAAGCGGTTCTGTAACTAACCTTTCTAAAGTTAGCGAACAAAGAAATTTCGACTGGTCATGGCTATACAATAATATAGCAAATATTGACGATATACTCAGAAGTTGTTCGAGGTGTTGCTAATGAGCACTAACCTTATAGGTAGAGATATAATCATAATGCGAAAGCGTTATGACGAAGCATTGCAGATGCAAGGTGTACCTTGTAGATATCAGTTTCCTAATTTAGCCTCAACAAACACACATGGTGAACCTGTTGTTGACAGTTATTCTGATATGATAGATACTCATGTATTTTTTGAAGGATCTCCTAAAGTGAAGACATTCAAACGAATGGGATGGGTTGTTG
>ERZ1035027.793-NODE-793-length-16554-cov-4.883023_pt1 | contig 16554 bp, 28 predicted proteins | sample MGYA00520604_ERZ1035027 | MGnify/ENA primary metagenome ERZ1035027 (study PRJEB33766, sample SAMN09781743) | gut metagenome | biome: gut microbiome | host: Homo sapiens | place: Madagascar | study: EMG produced TPA metagenomics assembly of the PRJNA485056 data set...
CCCCCTCCACCTACGCAGACATTATTTTTTTAGAAAAGTTCTTTTTAACCCTTATTTTATATGGGAAAAACGAAGGTGGGGTAATTCACCTTGCTACGTATCAAGTAGTGTACTTTTTGCACTTCCGAGAATAAAATCAAAATTTTATTTCTTCCCTTCCACCTATGACCACCTTAATTTTTCTTTATAAATAATTGCTTATAAAAAAACTCCTAGAATCAATCCAACCTCTTACCCATCAAATTACACTAGGTAGAAGTTCAAATCAATTCTAGGAGTTTATTTCTAGATAATTTATTTATTATAGAGTGAAATTATTGCCTTAACGGTTCTCTTTGTTTGCTTACCCCAAATTCTTTTATCTTTATCATCTTCATTGTCTTTGATATAAGTATTTAAGAATTCAAGAATATCTTCCCAAGCTTCCAGTGGAACGCTTTTTCTCGGAAGCCACATTAGGATTCTAATATAGGTTACTATATCAAGTTCGTTCTCTTCCAAAGACTTAATAATGAGTTCTTTATAATTCATTTATAAATTCCCCTCTCAAATCATTTTGAATTTCACCCATCAAATTATACTACCAAGTCCATAGGATTCATTCTAGGATAAAATTCTATAATAAATTATCTATAATGTCAATGGATTTTTATCTTCTTCTTGGTCATTTGGCTCAAGGGGGAAAGTCTATCAAAGTCTCTAGTCAAATCGCTATTATAGATAGCACAGTAATGTTTGGTCATATCGAGAGTAGAGTGACCAAGTATCTTCTGTAGAGTAAAAGCATCACCTCCACAATCAATCAGATACTTTTTCGCAAATGTATGACGGAATAAATGAGTGGAGGTCTTAGCCACTCCTCGGTTGAGATTATAACGCTGAATGGAACATCTAAGACTATTAAGAGTCATTTGTTCGTTAGTCTCATTAGGAAAGAGGTAATCTTTGTCTGTACCTTCTCTATAGGTCAAATACTCTTTAAGAATAAGAATCATTTCTGAGCAAAGAGGTAAAGGTTGAGGTCTTCCATTTTTCATGTGCTTTGCTAAAATAATGCCATTATCAAAATCCACATCTTCAATCTTAAAATTCCTAACTGTAGCTGCTCGACAACCACAATTGATAAGTAAATTCTCAATAACCCAAGTCCTATACTCAGCAAAAGAGCATTTCTTTAAATTAGGCTTCTTAAGTAAAAGTCTAAGTTCCTCATCTGTATAAGGTGCTTTTATTACTTCTTGCTTTTTATAGGGAATGATACTAATACAATCATATCCACAACTCTTAGCCCAATTAAGGAAAGTTCTGAATGTTGCTGTGTATGTATGAATGGAATTAGGAGATAGATTAGCATCCACCATTTTGTTTATGATTAAATAATATATTTCTTCTGTCAAATTCGAAAGAGGAAGTTCACCTATATCCTGATACTTGTTGATTGCTTTAAGAGCTTCTGAGTAAGAATTTAAAGTATCTTGCTTTATTCCCTGAGCTTTTTTCACTCGTAGAAATGTGTCATAGAGTGTAGAGATAGTCTCTTGCTTAGGCATTTGTGATAATTTTCTGTGACGCATGGTTTACCTCCAAAATGTAAAAATCCATGAGTACAGAGTAAAAAAAAAGAAAACTCCAAAGTCTTGTAACCTCAGAGTTTTCTTAATTTTGGTCCGAGTGGCGAGATTCGAACTCACGGCCTCATGGTCCCGAACCATGCTTTGAGGTTTTCCCTTTATTTTCAATGATTTTATGGGTTTTACCTGTAGTCTGTACTCATGGTTCTTATTATAACACCTGTACGCCATTTGTCAACTTGTTTGGCAGTGGTCAATCTGTCAACTTGTTTGGCAGTGGTCAATCTGTCAACACACTCTAAATAATAGGAGCAACAGCATTTATATCATATCTGTCACATAAACGTTCAATACTTTGGCAAGCTATTTTCATTTTATTTTCGGCTTTTTCCTTATACGCATAACACCCCGTATAAACAGCAGTATCAGCCCAAGCACAACTAACTACAATAGCTAAAGAAGCTGTATCACAAGAAAAAAAGCAAGCAACAACAAAAATCAAAGAAAGAGTAATAGTAACAATCCAAGATACTATTCCCCATTTCTTCATAGTAGGAGTTTTTCTTCTCATCTTTTTAAATTATTTACCTCTTCTTGTATAACTTCGATATTAGTCTCTGCTTTATACATTCTGTCAATTAGATTATTATGCTTATTAACCTTTTCTTCTAATTGTTCCAGTCTGTACATAATCAAAGCCATAGATTTTCTATTGGTGAAAAAACTTCCTGCAAAAGTACCAAGTACACCAATAAGAGCAACGATTATCCGTTCACTCATGATACACCTCCTTAACTATAGTAAATAATGACACAACCATCAGCGCCAGAAGAACCAGAAGAACCAGTTCCACCATTACCACCAGAACAAGACTCTACAATATGTGTTCTGTAGCTTACTGCTTTATCATCAATGTCAGTAAAGACGTTACAATAGCCACCAGCAGCACCACCGCCACCGCCGCCATTACCTCCATTACCACCATTACCATAAGTAGTAGGAGCACTTGGAGCATCAGCAGAAGCACCTCTACCACCAGCACCAGCCCATGAATAGATAGTACTTTGTTGATACCAGTTACCACCATTGTTACCAGTACCGCCACCTTGACCACCAGAACCAGCAGCAGCACCACCACCAGCACCACCTGTAGCCATGATACCAACATAAAGAGTACCATAGTTGGGATAATAAATATTTTGTACTCTTGGCATTATACTACCAGCAGTACCACCTGAATAAGTAGTTCCATTATATGATACATCTTTACCACCAGCAGAGTTAGACCCTATAAAAGAGTGATTATAATGCCAGTTAGATGAAACATAACCAGAATCACCACCATCACCACCAGCAACACCTTCGCTACCACTTATAGCATAAGTAACATTCGTAAAAGTGTTAGTATATCCAGTAGCAGAAGAAGAGCCAGTAGCAGAAGAAGCAGTAGTACCGTTATAAGTAAATAAACTATCTCCACCAGATGAGCCTACAGTATCAGTTCCACCACCAGAACCACCTGTACCAATACCAACGGAAAATTTATCAGCTAAACTAGTAAGAATAAAGTCTTTCTAATAGATTTTACCACCAGCACCACCTGTACCAGCAGCACCACCAGCACCACCTGTAGGTTCAGAAGACCAAGATTGGCCTCCACCTTTTCTTAATGAATTCTGACCAATAGAACCACCAGCACGACCATTCTTACCACCTTTACCACCAGTACCGCCACCAATACAAACAACTCTAATGTTTCTATGTGTAGCACCAATGTCAGCCAAACTATAATTCCGAGGACTGCTAAATACCTTACTCTTGGTATAATCGTAAGTCTTAATTGATACAGTAATAGCCTGTGTGGTTGTAGCAGTAATTCCACCTTCTGTATAAGAAATAACTACCTGAGTTGTTCCATAAGTCAAAAGACCACTTGGAGAATAAGTATAATTTGTTACTACAGCAGAAGTATTATCAGAATAATATGCAGTTACTTCCATTCCTTGAGTATTAAAGCTCTAATCATCATAATATGATGTATATGTTGGCGCTTGAGTAATTGCAATTCTATCAAGATAAATTATTGTAATATTAAACGATGTAGTCTTAGTAATTCCCTTCTTGGTATAAGATACTGTAATTGTAGTATCATTCTTAGTCAAAGCTCCATTTGGTGAATAAGTATATCCTTTAACAAGTTTATTGCTTCCATCATCAAAATAGGCTCTCACTAACATTCCAGTCGGGTCAAAGAATTCACCAGCTTTATATTCTGTTTTATCAGGCAGAACAGAAATTTCAATCATTGTTAAGTTAGGAGTATTACCAACAGTGACCTCTTGAATAGTAGTCTTAGTAATCCCTTCCTCAGTATAAGAGATAGTAATTTCTGTATCGTTATTAGAACTGATAATAGTAGGAGAATAAGTATAATTAGTTACCTATTTGTTACTACCATCACTATAATAAGCCGTAACAACAATTCCTGTTAAATCAACCGTGTCACAAATTTCATATGCAGTTTCATCAGGTGGAGTAGTAATAGCTATCTGTTTCAATAGATTCTTTACTGTTACATTTTGTTTTGCAGTTGCAGAAACTCCCATTTCTCTATAAGTAATGGTAACATAAGTATCATCTTTCGAAAGAATGACAGGAGACACAGAATAATTTTTGACAATACTTGTACTATTATCGTCATATGTTGCAGTAATGACCATTCCTGTTCTATCAAAAGCATCCCCAGCTTCGTAAACAGTTTTAGTAGGAGGTGTAGTCACAGTAATAGAAACTAAAGTCCTACTGCCATATATAGGAGGAGGATTATAACCAATTCTAAGCTCTAATTCTCCTTTTGTGATTTGTTTGCCTAAAGTTCCTTCAATGCTTTTAATCATTCCTGTATTTTCTTCTTCAAACTGGTTAGGCATTGTTATATTATCCAATGGCTTTTCTCCATCCATCACAATAGCACCAGAGAGAGTACAAGGAGACTCATAATAAGCCATTACTTTCTCAGCAACAGAGTTACTATTTGCCAAAGTAACAAGAGTAGCATTTTCTACTTTAGCTACCTTTTCTTTTCCTTGATAATTCTCTTTATCTCTGCTTACAATCATCTTAGAGTGAATGTAAGGTTTACCAGAAATAGTAGCACTACCAGAGGAAGACACAACTGCATAATTTACACCCATTTCATTGTTAAGCAATGTACAACCTGAAAAAGTTAAAGAATGATACGGCTTATCCCAAGTAACTAAAGCTGCATCACTAACAGAGTAGCCTTTTGGAGTTACAAAACTGCTACCAATAATTTCACCTGAATAAACCTCTTCAGAAGGAGCAGAATCTACTTTGCTGAATTGATGTTCAACTACTTCAATTCTACTTGCAGGAGAATCATAAGTAATTTTACCAGTATCAAAAACCTTGTTTTCAGGAATTGCTTTAGGAGTATCTACAGTTAAAGTCGTAAAATACACATCTCCATCTTTCTTCTTGACACAACCACCAACAGCGAAAAGAAGTTGCTTTAAGTTTTCTCTTCTAGTAGCAACTGGAAGCCAGCCATAGACTTTTATTTTAGAAAAGATACTGTGTTCAGTATAAGCTATCTTTCCTCCAATAATATCTTTTATGATTGTACTTGCATATTCACCAGAATAGATACCACCATAGTGCATTGTATCATCAAGGAGTCCGATAGAAGATTGCACATTTAAAATATATTCATTCTTAGTTTGTCTCTCAACGCTTACAAGATAATATTTGCCATAAAGAGCATCATCTTTGTAAAAAGTAACTTGAGAACCATAGATAAAATTATGTAAAGGGTAACTTGTATTTATACTTCTTACCCTTATTTTCATTGTGTCAATACTTAATTCATCTTCTAAAAGGGAAGTTTCATTATAGAAACTCCCCTCTAAAAGAACGCCATCAACAGCACTCTCGTCACCAAAAGTAAGCTGAGTAGCACTGTCATATTGATATATAATTTTATTCATGTTTTACCTCTCAATCAAAGGAAAACTGATACCTGACCAATAATCTACCCATTGCCCTTTTTCATATCTTTGACAAGCATGAGTAGCAGGAACGTTATTACTATAGGCTTCAAAGGTTCTATCTTGTCCTGTTCTTGGGTCTGTAGCTGTAACTGTTACATACTCAGGATAAATGAGAGAAAGAATCTTAGCACAATCAGCGGCAGATAATTCCATACAGGTAATTGTCCATTTATCTTTTACTGTTACTCTATCTCTGTACATTGTTCCATCCAAAGCACGTCCTGCATTTGGTCCATCAATATCATTCCTAGAATACTAAATCCCCTCATCATGAAGAATATAAGGGGTAATATCCACATTATTAATCTTAAAAGTCATATTAACCTCCTTATATAGTTACTAAACTAGTACCCTGTTGTCTCTTGATAGTATCTTGACGCTTAGTAACTTTTCTTGTTACCTTATCAGCATCCATGTAAACATCCATATCCTTATCATCAACAGCCTTGGTAATTTGATTTCCAATAGCGTAAATTGCATTAATAACGCCACTATTAGCTTGCTGTACTGTATCTCTCATAATACTTTGAGGAGCAACAATTTCAGGATTGCTATTAGCACCAGCATATTCACCTATCTGAGCAATAGTAGGACTTGAAATAACCCCACCATTAGCAAGAGCAGGAATAGAATTAGGAACATAGTTTACATCAATACTTCTTCTTACGTTATTTTTTGAAATAGTAGTAAAGTTTGAATTCTTACCACCAAAGCCAAAGAATTCTTTTACTTTCTCTATAGCATTACTAACCCAATCAATGACCTTTTGAATTCCTTCAACAATACTATCAATAATACCACTGATAAATTCAGCGGCAGAATTAATAACTTCTTTTATACCTTCCCATAGATTAATCCAGAAGTTTCTAAAATCTTCACTTGTTTGCCAAAGATAAGTAATTACCATAACAATAGCACTAATAGCAACTACTACAAGAGCATATGGATTAGCTGCCATCACAGCATTTAGAATTTCTTGTGCAGCAGCAAGAGCCTTAGTTATACCCTCTCCTATTGTCATAGCAATCCACATAGCAGTTTGAGCCGCTTCATAAGCCCAAATAACAACTTTACCAAGAGCAATAGCGCCTTTGTAAAGAAGGAAAGCAGTAGTAATACCAGTTAAAGCAGCAATAACAGCTTCTTTATGGTCAAGGATGAATTGAAATACATCTTTGAGAATATCACTAATGGTAATAAGAACATCCTTGAATACTTCCCATGCAGCATCAGCCAAAGGTTCAAGAATATTCCAAAGAGAAGATAGTAATTCACCAAGAATCTAAGCGAGTTCGTTTAAATCTCCCCTCATATTGGGAATATAAACATTAGCCCAATCCCGTAATATTACTGTAACTGTTTCTATAGCGTCAAGCAGCTTATCTCCTATCCACTCTACAATAGGAGCTAAACCAGTATCATAGAATATAGTGAAAGCACTACAAAGAGCATTGACTACTTGGAATAATGCCTAACAAGCCATATCCAACAATCCGAACTGACCTAATAAAGCGTTAATTATATCAGATAATCCTAATTGCTGCGCTAATTTATTCAGCGTATCAACAATTGTATTTACGATTGTAAGAACGGTTTCAGATAATGTGTAGAAGGCGCTTAACACTCCTGCAATTATCCAATTCCAATTCATACCATTAAGTATATTCTTAACTGTTTCAATAATTTTATGAACAGTATCAGTTACATCCTGTACAAGATATGTAGAAATTGCAGTAAGACGCAATAAGGCATCTTTCCAGTCTATTCTTTCTAACTGGTCAACTATCATTTTATAAATATCTGTAGAAATCTGCTTGATACCATTCAAGATAGCCTTACCTAAATCAGTTAAAGCTTCTTTTATAGTCTTATCAGAGAAGAAAGATACTATTTTGTCTCTCCACGCCTTGATTTTCTCTGCAATCTTTTGCAATTGTGGGTCAACTGTACTATCATCAATCTTTATATCTAATGTTGGAATACCCAAATCGACATTGCTATTTGAAGAATCCTCTTTTGAACCAGAGTCATCTAATGTATTCAATTCATCAAATGACATTAGATTTTTCTTTAATTCTTTTGCTTCCTCGTTGCTATTAGCAAGATTGTTAGTTAAGTCTTCAGCACTGGAAGCAGTAGAATTTAATCCTTTAGAAGTATCTTCTACTTTATTTCCACCAAAAGCTGTGCTGATAGCATTTCCTAAAGCAATAATTCTTGATAACAATTTATTAATCACTATCAAAGCGGGTCTAAGCACTTTTACAAAAACCTAACCAATCATAGTAGCAAGTTCTTGTAATTGTGTTTTTAAAATCTTAATTTGGTTAGCCCAAGTTGTACTATTCCTAGCAAAGTCACCTTGAGCATCAGCAGCGGTTTTCATTACAAATTTATAACGTAATGCAACCTTTTCTGCTTGAGACATTTCAGAATATTGTTTTTTAATTCCTTGTGTCAAAGCAAAAGCCTTCAAATTAGCTTCTGTCATGACAATACCATATTTCTTCAATGTCTCTGTTTCCCCTGTATATACACTCTTTAAAGCTGTAAATGCTTCAGCTTGAGAAGTGTTCCAGAAGGAAGCTAAATCAGCGCTTAATTCAGTAAGTGTAATAGCCATAGTAGTTCCTGCATCGTTAGCTATATCCATACCATTTGACATAGCCATGAATGTGGATGCAGTACGTTTTGCTTCAGTCTGAGAAAGACCAAAGTTTTGAATTACTGTTTTAGCCCAAGCATTTACTTTCTAAGCACTCTTTCCAAAAGAAACATCTACTACATTCTACACTTCTACTAAGTCACTTGCAGCGGATGTAGTATATTTAGTAAGCTTAATTAAAGCAGCAACAACAGCAGTTAACTTAATCGCATTAAAAGCTTTTTGTATTCCTGTACTTGTTTTTCTAGCTGTCTTCTCTAAGCCCTGCATTTTATTCTGAACAGTTTTGACCTCTTTTTGTAGTTGAGCGGTCTAAGCTGTAATTAGCACTCTTAATTCATCTACAGTCACTTTTACCCTCCCATCTTAAGTCTAGCATATTCATGGAATTGTTCTCTCCAAACAATATAAGAAATCTCTTTAGACTTCTAGCGTTTTTCTTCAAATAAATCAGGGTAAGAATCATGTAGACTTGGTATCTTCTTTCCGTCAAGTCTCAGGCAAACAAAATAGCTCATCATATCTGCCAAAGAATAATTCAAAGCTATTTTACTCTTAATATCATCTTCCTATTTCTTCATATAAACTTGAACAATTGGAACTATTTCTCCCCAAGTCATATCAAAGAATTCAGAATATGTTATTCCTGCTTGAGCAACGAAAGTCAATGCCATATACGCTTCTTCTTCAAAAGTTGTAGGAGGAGAAGCTTCCCCCTATGTCAGTTTTTTGCTTTCTTACCCTTAGAAGTCTCTTCTTTAAAAAGTCCAGAAACCTTAAAAATTTCCATAATCAACTGAATGAATTCAACATAGGTTTTACCTTCATCCATATACTCATCATAAAGAGCTTCTGCATCTTCAAAGGTAATAGCATAATCCTGCTTTTCACCTCTAGCAGCTCTACCTTGGTTTTCAATCTTAACCTGATATTGCAAACTTTCATGAAAAACAATCATCATATCTTCAATCTTAGGAAGTTCATTTTCTCCCATCTTAGTAAATACACTAAGAGGATTCATATTCATCTTCTTTTCAAGATTGATGATATTTCTCACACTAAGTCTGAGCATATAATCTTTATCATTAATTTTAACAACATAACAATTCATAACTTACTGTCTCCTTTTTGAATATAGTCATAAAAAAAGAGGGGATGTTACTCCCCTCTCAGTTTTTTACTGTGCGAAAGTCTCAGTTAACTTAGAAGTAAGATAAAGACTCAAAGTAAAACTCTGAGTATCATCAATATCTCCTGCTTCATTCATAACAACAGCGCAAGTAGCAGTAAACTCATCAGTAAGACCATCAGAATATTTAATCTGCCAAGAAACATTGGTATTATCATTAGCAAGAGTCTTCAGAGCCTTATAAACATCTTTGTCATAGAAAACAGAGAAGTCTAAATCACCCATATCAATAACGCCAGCTTTTCTATATCTACGAAAGCCCTCAGCATGAATGGGAGTTACATCTACCTTTTCAGGTTTTTGACCAAGAGCAGGAAAACTATAAACGCCCTCCACCTCAGTAAAAGTTTCGCTAGCACCAGTTTTATAACTTAAGATACTATTCTGAATAGAAATAGGAGTATTAGCCATTTCCTTTTCTCCTTTCAATTGTAATATTCTAAAATATAACGCTAGAATTTCATATCTCTTTGTCCTAACGTATCTGACCAAAGGTCATTGCAAGTGGTTCTTTTAAAACCTAAGTTTCTCATAATATCATCAATCTGAGCAGAGTAATCCACCAATTCTTTCTGTGTTTTTGCCCATACTTTTACATGATATATTATTTCACACTTCTGTATTCCTGTTCCTCTTTTCATTGTTGAATTATCATACTCATAATAAGAGATACAAGGAACAGATTCTTTCTTTAAAAAGTTTTCATTATAAACCTTTAAGCCAATCTTAGACAAAGCATTTATAATTTGTGGAGTTACATTTATCATTTTGTACCTCCTTTAATTGATTGCTTAATGTAGTTCAAACATTTATCTTTATTATCATCAAGAGCTTTTTCCATAAAAGGTTGAGGATGTTGACCAAATGTGCTGTGCCAATTACCATTATCATCTTGATAATACCATGGTACATCTTTTCTACCATCACCATTTGCTGCAAATAAACCTGTACCTTGATGTACATATGGAGCATATTCTTTATCAGAAAATATTACTCCTTGAATCATATTTGGTTCTTCTACAATCCTAGAATCAATAGAACGTCTAAGTTCACCTGTGTCTTTTGGACAATTTTCCTTAGATTCTTTTTCAACCAAAGCACAACATTTACCCATAGCCTATTTGATAGCTTCACCATTGGCTAAACCGTCTAACTTTTGTGTGAATCTCTTTAATCCATCAACATAAGCCATTATTCACACCTCTTCATGAAGACTTGATTATAACGACCTTTGACTACATAAAGCACTTTCAATTTTTTATCTTCATATTCGATGGTACATTTTTCATCTATTGTATTGTCTCTGCACAAGCCTGTGTATTCAGATTCAGCATATAGAGGACTTTGTACAGGAGATTGTTTAGTAACTGATATAAACATCAATACTTCTCCTGTAACAGAGTCCTAAATAGGTTGACCATATTCATCAAGCTTGTCAGTAAGCTTGCTATAGTTATATTTCCTCATTTTCTGAATCATAAGAACATCACCTTACGTTTCTTGTTAAGCGCTTTAATGATATCATCAGGTAAACCATCTATATAAGAAACAGATGTACCGTTAAACGATTCTGAGGAAATACCTTCACTATTTATCTTGTTAAGCATTATAACTACAATTCTCTCTGCTAAAAGGGTTAATGAATAATCAGCAACTTCAACGCCAGTATAATCTTCTACATACTGTAATGCCAATTTACACATTAACCCTATTTGAGCATCAGAGAAATTGGAAGCCGCATCACCTAACAAGATTCTAACTTCTTCTTTCATTTATGCGACCTCCTATTATTTTAATTACTCTACAGTAAAGATAGCAACACTGTTCAGGAAGCCATTGAGAGAAGCAACAACACGAACAACGTCACCAGACTTCAGGTTTTCATTTGCAGTGATAGAATAGGCATTGCTAGAAGCTTCAACTTCAGCACCAGTTGCAACACCATTCACATAAGCAATAACCTTAGCACCATTGGAAGCAGCACCAGAAATAACCTTAGTGTCCTTGGTAGCAGTGGTAACAGTAGCAGCGGTAGCCTGAGCCTTACCACAAGCAATACACTTAGATTCATCAGTAAGAGCAATTACAGTGTAACGAGAAGCAACAATAAAGTTTTCCTTCTTGTCAATGTCACGGTCCTGCTCAACAAAGGTGCCCTTCTTGATGAAAGCAGTAACAGCATCCTTGGTAGCCATGAACATCATACCAGAAGGAACAGCCTTAGAAGTATAAATGGGAACACCAAGAATACTACCAACAGCACCAGTACGAATATAAGCTTCAACGTACATCAACTGGTCGCCAAGAGCCTTACGGATAGTAGGAATCAAATCAGTAGAAGCAAGGAAGAACAAACCTTCCTGACTCTCATACTTATTAGCATAGATAGCAATAGCATCTGCAAAGTTAGCAAGCTTGTAATCGGTGAAGACAGCCTATTTAGAGGTCTTACCAAACTCAACAATAGCTTTAGCAGTCCAATTGTTAACCATACCCTCAGAGAGAGTCTGAATCTTAGTATCAATCAGAACAGGGTCAGTCATAACATCATCATCATAGTACTTGCACTGTCCCTGAGTACGAGAAACAGTATATTCCTCTTCAGTGTAAGAAGCGTCAACAAACTCAGTGTTACCTTCGCCACGAGCCAAATCTTCAGCAGAACCAACACCAGTATACTTATGAATCTTCTTGGTCATCCGAGGAGTGCCAGCAAGAGAGTAATCCGCAGTCATGAAGCGGTTCATATCCATCTTAGTAGAGAGGATAGAGTTAATCTTATTTTCGAGTACGAAATTATCGTAACCTTTGAAGGGATAATCTGCCATTATTATAATCTCCTTTAATTATACCATGTAGAAATGGTTTGTTTAAATTCAGGATGTGCCTGAATGTAACTACTTTGCTCACTCAGAGACATTTTGTTATAACTTTCTTTAGTCATCTCAGAGGGAGAAGTAGAATTATGTTTAGGACTGTTGCCACTAATGCGTTTTTCAACTTCAGCATTAATTGCAGCTTTCCAAATCTTATCAAAATCAGAAATTACCTTTTGATTATCTTCTGTATTATCAGTAATATTCAAAAGGTCTGCAAAACGAGGGTCTAAGCCACGAGCACCAAGAGTAGACTTTAATTCAGAACGATTGCTTTCAATAGTCATCTGTGCAAGCTTTTGCTCAAGTTCTGCAATTCTATCATCTTTCTCTGCCTTTTCACGAGCTTCGTCATCAAGCTTAGAAAGTGATATTTGTTTTTCATATTTCTTTTTCTGAGTGTTAAGAGCCTGTGATACTCGCTTATCAGTCTCACTTTGAATTAAAGCAAGAACTTCATCTTCAGTATAAGTCTTAGTTTCAGTTTCTTGAGTCTCAGTATTATTATTAATATTCTCTTCCATAATAAGTATCTAGGATTATCCTAGCTCCTTTCATAGTAATAAAAGTTTTTAGTTAATGACCAAACCCTTAAATGTCAACTAATCTTTGTAATATGAAAGCCCTTTATCTTTGAAGTATTGTGGCTTGCGTGAATCGTCACTCATATATCCCCTAAACGTTCCATAATTAACGCCATAATATTCAGCACATTCTTTTATTGAATCAAACACAATTCCATCACAGATTACTTTTCGAGCATATGCATTATCTCCATAAGTCCATTGACCATGATTGGGATTATTGTTTTTCATGCGTTCACTATATTTATTATAATGTCCTTTTTCTTTCATAGTGTTTACAGAACGTTCAATATGTGTCCGATAATTATTATTTTCTTTATAAGTCATCCATTCAAGATTCTTTACATAATTATTCTGTTTATCTTCATCTTTATGATTGACTGTTGGTTTATTATCTGGATTAGGAATGAATGTAAGTGCGACTAATCTGTGAACATATTCACGCTTGCTTTTATTATTTACCCATAAACATACAAACAAATAGCCATTTCCATTATCATGCTAAGTTAAAAATTTTTTTGTTTTCTTATTTCTAACTCTGCCATAATTGCTTACTTCATAAAGTTCTTCATAATATTTACAATCTTTGAAAATTTCGTCTAACATACAAGTTACCTCCGTAATTGTTTATTTATACGCTGTATAACCCCTTAAATGTCCACTACAGGAATCATACAGCAACGGCAAAAGGGTGGAATGGTACAGGTGGAGTTGAATCTATAGGAAATATAGCCCCCTCCATAGAAGCACATCTAGGACAAGTCTTCTCATCCTCGCTTACTAATACCTACCATTTTGTTATTCCATATTCTTTATATCTATCTTGAGCCGCTACTGTTTCTATATGTGCTAATTCAGTTCTAGCAAGTCTATTTGCATTAGAACGAGAAACGCCAAATTCTTCTTGCAATATCTTTGAAGCTTTAGATGCACTGTAACCTTTCAGAACACTTTCCATTAGAACTTCTTGTAATTTTCTTTTTAATCTAATTTCAGAAGTCCAAATTCTTTCTGACCAATTCTTACCATCAGCACACCATACTTCATTGATAATTGTATCTAATTTTCTTTCGTCTATTGTATGAAACATAACAGAAGATGAATTAAAAGCTTTAGAAGTAGTCTCATATTCTTTTTGTAAGAACTCCTTCGTCTTTTCTCTTAATTCATCACCCATTTTATTTACTATTAATTCTAATTGAGCTTCAGCAACTTTATATCTTCCCATGTTATACAAATCAGTCCTTGTGAACTTCCCTTTTGGACTATTCTCAGGATGAGATTTACGATAAACTGATAACTAAAATTGCTTCTATACTTCAAAATGAGCATCTTGATAAATCTTTGCATATTGCTTTTCAAGTTCTTCAATATTCAAGTCAGTATACCTTTGTGCTCTCATCATTCTTCCTGTCCAGTAGTCTTTACTATAGGTCTTTTCAAAGAATCTGGAATCAGAAGTATATGGTGCTCTCTCATGATAATTAAATTGCTTTTGCTTTTCAAATACCCATTTAGAACTAACTTTTCTTTTGTCATTATCTTCAGGAATAGAATCAAGATTAACATATTCAATGCTAGCACCTGTAAGATAATCGCTTTTCCTTCTACCATGCATAATGTCACTAACATATTGTTTACTTGGTAAATTGAAATAATCAGCAACTTCCTACAGATTCTTAAAGTAAAGAACAGTTCCGTTAAGCTCAATTCTTATCCATCTATTACTTTTCTTCCTCGCCATAATTATCACCTGTTACAAAGGCGTTGTTGTAAAGGTCCATTTGTGACTCTTTCTGTTCTTTAACCTTTTTAGCTTCCTCTTTCGGGTCATCTACAAAAGGCAAAGTAGACAGCAATGTTTCATCAGAAACAATACCTTCAAGCTGAGACACACAACTTGCCAAAGCAGTCAAATCAGTAGGAATATTACGTTCAAAGTTAATCTTAATATCTCTATAAACTTCTTCTCCTAACATTAAGGAAACAAAACCACAAAGAATTTCAATACGTCTTTGCAGTGCTTTCTTCATTGCAGCTACAATAGGAGCAGCACGAGTTTCCATAATAGTCATTCTGTACTTGATTGCAACACCAGAAGAAACACCACCTAAGAACAGGTCAGAACTAAAATCAGGACATTGAGCAATCTTATAAATCAATTCTTGTAATCTATCCAAATTGTCTTTAACCTGTGTATCTTGAAGGTCTTTGGTTAACCATTTCACTTCTGTACCTTCTGGCATCAGGATAAGCCTATCGGTTCTCATTCGATTAGTATCAATATTTTCTTGGTCAAAAGAACCAGACAATACCATATAAGAGTTAGTAAATGCAGCAATATCATCAATCTGATTATTTAATGTCTCATTGTAAGCATCTTGTAATGTTTCAACACACTCAAAGATAGATTTTTCATCTTCAAGATAAAATACATTTGCAGGACATTGATTGAAGTAATGAGGTTCAGAAGACAAGAATTCAAGTGGGCCATTTAACCCAAGCATGGTATAATGTCTAATCTCTTTATCTGTATATACGTCAAGGAAATAATTCTCAGAATCTTCCCAATCAGATTGTTTATACCAACGTACAAAATATAAAAGCTCTCCATTCAAGCAATCATCAAAGACGCCAAATGAAGAGAGTGGAGAAACAGTTGTGAATCTTGCTTTGCTATCGTGGTCAATAAACATCAACTCATTAGCAACACCATAAATAAGAGCATTTCTTAAGAAATCACAATCTTCTGCATCATGGTCATTATAATCAAGAACTTCCATTAATTGAGTAATATCATCATTTGACTAATAAGTAATATGGTTAGGAGCAGCCAAATAACCCAAAAAAGTATTTGTGATTGTTCTACAGAAATTAGTTACAGTTTTATTACAAGGCTTAGAAGAATCTTCATATGATTTACAAATAATCTTCTGCTTACCATCAAAATAATCTTTATAATGTTCTAAGACAGGAAGATAAGTAGTTGCATATTTGTTCAGCATTTTATTCAGAATGTCAACTGTAAGTTCTTCATTTTTACTGAATAGAAACATCATCTTCCTCCTCTCTCTTCGGAATCAACTCTTCGCTCTCAGAATAAGTGTATTCGCAAGGCAAAGTGTCCCAAGCATCTTCATATTTTTGTCCAGTCTCATTCTGAATGATATAGAAGTTCGAATCAGAATGAGTGTAAACCAGATTATCAAATTGTTCTTGTACTATCATCCTGTCACCTCCGTATTTTCTACTTCGCTTGCTTTCTTAATCTTGGAAGCATAAGCAACCCAGTTAGTAGCTGCTATCCATTCATCGTAAAGGGCATCTGGAACTATGATTATAGAAACATAGTCTATTGTTGTTAATCCGCTTGAAGCACTTAACACGGGAACAGCCGTAACACTTGAAAAATCATATATAATTCCGCCCCTCTTCGGAGTTGAATACCGCCCAAAATTCAAAGCGTAACTTTTAAGCTCGGCAGATGTGTTAATTTTTATATATCTGACCAAACTACAATAGCTGAAAGCCTAACTTCCAATTGAAGTTACACTTGATGGAATTGTAATACTTTGAAGTGAAGAACAACTCTGGAAAGC
>ERZ1035027.800-NODE-800-length-16406-cov-11.582411_pt1 | contig 16406 bp, 22 predicted proteins | sample MGYA00520604_ERZ1035027 | MGnify/ENA primary metagenome ERZ1035027 (study PRJEB33766, sample SAMN09781743) | gut metagenome | biome: gut microbiome | host: Homo sapiens | place: Madagascar | study: EMG produced TPA metagenomics assembly of the PRJNA485056 data...
GTGCGACGTCGCACATATATACTAAGGAAGGTGATACATATGCAATACGAAGAATATCTTATCTATCTCCGGAAATCCCGAAGTGATGCCTCACTGGAAGCTATGGGCGTTGATGTCCTGGAACGGCATGAACAGATTCTGCTTGACCTTGCCAAACGCATGAACTTATCTATTGGCGGTATCTACCGTGAGGTCGTCTCCGGCGAGTCTATTTCTGCAAGGCCGGAGATGCAAAAGCTCCTGTCAGAAGTAGAGTCCGGACGCTGGAAAGGTGTTGTTGTCATGGAGGTCGAACGTCTGGCCAGAGGTGATACCATTGATCAGGGGATTGTTCAACGGGCATTTCAGTATTCCGGCACCCAGATTGTAACTCCGGCCAAAACATACAATCCGAACAATGAATTCGATGAAGAGTATTTCGAGTTTGGTCTTTTCATGAGCCGGCGGGAATATAAGACAATCCGACGCCGAATGCGTGCCGGTGTGACTGCTGCTGTCAAAGAAGGTAAATGGCCATTCAATAAGGCACCTTACGGTTGGCAGAGAGTGAAGCTGGAGCATGCCCGTGGCTGGGTACTTGCACCGGATCCAGAAGAAGCTCCGGTCGTCAAACTTATCTTCCAGCTCTACACCGGTCCTGATCGGATTGGCATCACCAACATCTGCAGATATCTGGATAACCGGGGAGTCAAGCCAAGGAATGGGGACACCTGGACAGAATGTAGTATCATGGGAATCCTAAGAAACATTGTCAACGACCAGAGAGTTGGTATTGGACGAAGAAAAATTGTGAAACAGGTCCAGAATGGCTCAGTCAGTAAAGTACGTCCCCACAGTGATTATGATTTCACTGCCCCAGGACTGCAGCCACGATTAATTGACCATGACGTATTCCTGGAAGCTCAGACACATCTTGGAAAGAACTCTCACAAGCTCCCGGAATCCTACGGAATCAAAAATCCGCTTGCCGGCATTGTTGTCTGCTCCTGCTGCGGTAAGAAGATGATGCGAAGACCAGCCTCTAAAACACCCGGAGGTGCCCCATATGACGTTTTAAAGTGTAATACCAGGAATTGTCCCACCATTGGCTCTGCGCTCGATTTGGTGGAACGTGAGGTCATACAGGCGCTGTCTGACTGGGTAGCCGGATACCAGTTGGACCCGACACTAGAAGTTGAGAACAAAGTTCCGGAAAAAGAACAACTCCTCTCTTCCGCTATTAGCAATCATGATGTGTTATTGAAGCAAAACGGAAACTTGTATGATCTGCTGGAACAGGGAGTCTACACGACAGAAATCTTCCTGGAACGTTCTCATGAACTGCAGAAACGTATCAAGGAATCCGAAGCACACATTGAAGTTCTGAAAAAGGATCTGGAATATGAAAAAGAAAAAATAGCAAATGTTGAAAACTTTATTCCTTCCTGTAAGGAGCTTCTCTCCTGCTATTGGGAATTATCTGCTCAAGACCGAAACAAGGCTCTTAAGATGCTTTTAGAGAGCGTGGAATATACTAAAACCAAAAGAAATAAATATGGAGATAAAGACAATCCCACTTTTACATTAAATCTCAAGCCCCGAATCCCGCGTATTTAGGGGCTTTTTTATTAGCGACAACATTTTTGGACTCACGAACGGGCACAAAAACGTTATCGCTAATTTTTTCTTCCTATTATAATGTGGAATTATACACTACCCTACATACTTCTTTCCACCATAATATGCAAATACTACAGTCCCAGTAAAGCTCTCCATGTATTCTGACCGACAATACCGTCAGCAATGAGTCCGTGTGCTCTCTGGAATGCGATTACTGCGTTCTTTGTCTTCTGCCCAAAGATTCCGTCTACAGCCACGCCTAACTTCTCCTGAATTAATCTGGTGATATTCCCTCTTGCTCCTTTTCTACAGGTCGGGCAACCGGCAAGCGTATTCTTTCCTGGGATTCCATCAACACGCTGGTTGGAAAAACCCTGTGCATTACACTCTGTCTGTAGTCTACGTACCCAGTCATTGCCTGATGTTGCAGGCTGTGCTACTGGTGCCGATGCTTGAAAGCTTCCGCTTGCCGTTGTACCAGTTACGGCTTTTCCAGCAATAGCAGATGCAATCGCATCACCACATTTATCAGCATCCCAATGAGACGCATCATTCTGGCTGTCTACAAAACAACACTCTACCAGAATTGCACGTCCGGATGTTTTTCTGAGCACGTACAGAGACTTAGAGTATTTCACACCTCTGTTCGGAATCCCAAGCGCTGTGGATACATTCTGGCAAATAGCTGCAGCAATGTCTTTTGTCTTATCGTCGTAACACCATACTTCCACGCCAGTTCCACCACCGGCATTGAGGTGATGGGAAATGTTGAGATCTACCGGATGAGCATTGCACTTGGCTACGATATTAGCCAGGTTCCGCCCCTGTGTCCGGCCAGAATCATCCGTGCAATCGTAGACGGTATGACCGGCTACGCGCAATGCTGAGATTACGCGTGCTGTGACTTTTCTATCCTCTGTGGTTTCATCCAGGAGCCCCTTAGCTCCCGGAACGATAAAATTATGTCCGCCATGTACGTTATATACTCCCATGCTATTTTACCTCCTGTTCTGCCTGTCTAATCTCTTCTTCTGTAGGCTCTACACCTTCATCTAGCTCCATTCCTACTACTTCATTTTCGTCCATGTTATTCTCCTTCCTGTGCGACGTCGCACAATAAAAGAGAGCCGTTTCCGGCTCTCTACTCTACAAATACCCAATCTTCTGCAAGCATGTCAGCCTGAGAAGCAAGCCATCCTATCTGCACACCAGAAGTTCCCACAAACGCAATGGCATGGTTTCCAATGGCCTCATGCTCCGCATTAACCACTTCTTCAGATGGATTTACGTAACTGATATTCTTAGCAAGTTCAATATACTGATTTTTACCATTCCATCCTTTTCTCTTGACTTTCAACCCACGCTTGAGATACCTGATCGCATCTGAGAAAGAAAATGTTGCTTCTCCACCCAGCACCGGGCAGTTATTCTCATCCGAAATCCCCCACTCATCAGAAGCTACATTAGAAAGAGTATACTCTACTCTCTGCGTTTCTCTGATGTCCAGTTCTTTTCCGTCCTTCGTGTGCATCATGATGGTCTGTTTTTCTTCGTCCCAGTACCAATATCCGCCCCATGATGGCAACTTTACTTTCGCCCCGTTCTTCATTGCCTTTAATGCTTCTACAAAATTCATAATTCTGTTCTCCTTTCATATCAAAAAGAGGACGATTACTCGCCCTCAACCTCTGGTAATCCTGCTACAGATGTTGCCACCGAAAGCACACCTGCTAATACGGATGCTGACACAACCAGCTTCCAATCGACAGCTCCTAAGTAGGATGCTGTTCCAATCGTAGCAATAAATGTCTGCGCTACCGTCTTCACTGCTCTGACCGTTGCTTTCTTAGCCCACTTCTTTGTATCTACTGATACTTTAAATACGCAATTTTTAAACATAATTATTCCTCTCTTTCATGTGGTGGCTCTGTCGGTAATTCCATAAGCGCATGATACATTTGCGTTCCCACGCCATTTCCTTTTAGCGTGTGATATTGTTTATATTCATCTTCCAGCGACTGCTTGACATACAAAGGGCAGTACTCGTAATCATCATGATACTTGTTGTAGAGTCTTATTAAATCCGCTCTGAGCAGTGCACGTATTCCTTTTCGCATAGCAATCACTTGATAATATATGTATGCAATGGCTGATACTACAAACGACAGGAGCGCCCAATTTTCTGATAAAAACTTAATCATGTGTGTCCTCTCTTTGTTTCATGGCATAAAAATAAGACCTCTAGGGTCTTGCTCTAATCTCCATATCATCATCCTTATTTTTCCAGCTCTGCCTTGATTGCTTCCAAATCATCGACTGTCAGTGCTGGATAATCCGCTGCGATGTCCTCAATGTTCTCTCCGTTCTTAATACGGATTCTAAATGCTCTTACCATGATTTTCATTTTCAGTGTGTTTAAAGTTTTCATATTATTCTCCTCCTATAATATCTGCTAACATCAGTACGATGTCGTCCGTTGTGGTTTCCAATGTGTTCAGTCGTTCCTCTGGTGTCTCGTCGGATTTGTATAGAACTACTCCTAGAATTCCGCCAATGTACTTCACAAGAGCGTTGAGATTGGTGTAATTCTCATAAGTTGCGACTGTGGACTCCCGTTCTGTCACGGTCATCTTCTTGGTTTTGAAGGCATCTTGGAACATGGTTCGAAGTTCCTCTTCCGTTGCCGATATGGTCTTAATAAGCAGCGAGCCATCCGTGCGGATTTCGGCTGACTGAATGGTTAATTCAGTCGCATCATTGAAAATAATCTTCAATTGTTACTCCTTTCCAGGAGGAATACTTAATAAAATAGCAATTCTATAAAAGCATTTAATATTCGATGCCCAAAACTGAATGCACAAGCAAATGCTTTAACAAAAATAGGCATTATGTCAAAAGCTGATTTCGATGGAGCATTAAAAAATGCTGGCTGCAAGGAGGCTCTTGGATTTTGTGTATTAAGGGCAACATACGAGGATCAAATACAGTGCACATTTTCCTTGAACCCAAGTGCCGGACTGTATGTACAGCTTGATTCGAGATGGGGCGCTGACTTAACGGTAGAACCTGTATGCTGTGTTATTGCTAGGTAATTATTAATTTTTAGGAATACCGTACAATCTCACCGATGAATACTGGCTTCTTGCTTTTGTGTATATTTTTTTATCAGTTCCAAAGTAGCAATACGCTATATAATTAGATGCTTCCGGTGCATAGACGGCGGCATGTTCATAAGCGGGTCCGTATGCTATCTGATCTGGGAAGATAAGATCTGTAGCAAGAACTCGATTTCCAGTACTATCACAGCATTGTAGCACGAAACATCTATAATCGTTTATGTTGATTGTATTTGTTGTCGGAATGTATAATGCACTTGCGTGTGCTGCGAGACATATTGCTAATCCAGCATTTTTTAATTTGCTATTTAATTCAGCAAATTCTTTCTGTAGACTTGCCATGTTTTTCAGAATATTGAACATCGGCTCGACTGCTGTAATGTTCAACCCTGTAATCTTCACCCTATAGAGTGCCATCTCATGCAGCGTTGCTCCTGACCGGATATCTCCTGTTGTTACTTCTGGATCCACAGCAGCTCCTGCATTCGGTGTTCCTTTGATGACCGCATATTCTGTAGATTCTATCTCGGAACTCTCATTTTTTTTGTATCTCCTTACAATGATGTCGTTTCGGTTCATGCCTTGCGTACCGTTCGCGATCGTCACATCTGTATATCCGCTCGCCGGAATCACATCTCTGCGTCCCTGTATACAATACACTGCATCAAATATACGGATGCTGTTATTGGTAAGCACCTGCGCCTCAGATTCTCGCCCACCTTCCAGCACGTAATCATCTGCACCAAAGGTTGCTTGATTTGCAAGCCCAATCTGCACCTCTGTAACATGTGGGCCATCGGCAAACCCGTCCATTAAGGTAGTTTCTATAAATTCTGCCATCATTCTTCTCCTTTCAGCTTATAAGATATACTCACACGCCCTCTTCCTGTCACATCTACGATTTTTCGAATAACAGGAGCAGTCATATAAATATCAGTAATTCGTTCTCGTCCTCCGACAATATCTCCAAGTTCAAGATCTGTATCATCTACAGATATTTTTAATTGCTTATAATTCTTCAACTCATCAAATTTATCCCTACCTTCCTCTTCCAATTCTGCCAAAGTATCAACAGTCGTATTTTCATAATACTGTTCTATCAGATCAATGCCTGTATAATACTGTTCTTTTCGTATACTCCCGTCTGGCCATGCGTAGAGATCTACCTGCTGGCGTTGCTCGACCTCACCCGCTCCAAGGCAGATAAGATGATTAACCCCATTTTGATAATCCAAGATATTTAGCTTTACAGATCCGTCCTCATTCAGTTCTATATTACTGGAGTGGTCTGTAATCGATACTGCTCGGAGCAGCACATACCCTCTTCCGTTTGCCGGTCCTTGTTTGTACCGAATTTCAAGTCTTGCGTCTTGCAATGCAAGTGCCTGGTCAAATGCATCTAGCAGCATCGTCTGCAATGGGACTTGATAGTTATTAAGGATAATCCCGCTATCTTCTCTGGATACCTCGAACAATTCCGTCATCCCAAGTTTTGTAATATATGCAGATAATTCCGCATTTGCCTCACCATTCAGATAAACGTATGCATTCTTGGCTGGATTAATTGCTCGTTGATTCAACAAACCTCTCCACGTCATTCCGGTAAGCTTCACTGTCTTATCAGATGTTATCGGGTTCGTGTTCCTGATCAGTCCTCCATACTCTGTATTAGGGCAGAAAAACCGGCAGTTTTTTCCGTGTCTCTCCTTGTCATAAAGACTATTCTGGATTGTTATCTGGAAATCATTATCCGTTCCCAGAACCATATTTACTCCGCAATGTTCAAGAGGTCCTTTCTCCTGTCCGTATACGTCCGTTAACGTAAAGTCCATCTTGGTGTCCCCCTCTCATTGAAGAGAATGATATCAAAACCAAATGCTCCATTCCAGGATACAATACTAAGTCCGGCCGGAATTTTCTCCCAGATTGAACTCTCGTTATTCTTGCTGTTAAACAGGTTTTCCTCTGTTCCATCCGCTTTTACCTTAATGATTTTTCTATCTTTGGCATATCTTGTGCTGGAATCAATAACCGCATATTCTCCATCGTACAATGTTGTTCGCAGTTCATACACATGTCCGGCAATCCGGATCAGCGGATTAATACACGGTCCATAGATAATCATCTTAAAACCCGAAGCTGTATAATTGCTATTATTGATATACTGTAAGTTTCTAACCTTAGAAAATTCATACGGAAAATTATATGGAAATTCCAGCCATTCCATTTTTTCAGCATTCCCGCTTCCTTGCTTATAAAAATTGAATTCTTCCTCTGTAATCCAATATGGATAATCACTCTTAAATGTCAGTTCGTTGCTGATACTGTCAATGTCATTTACCCACCGGTCCTTAGTGGTTCCAATCAACCAACCTTTCATATAACTGAATCCTGCGTATAGCCGACCAGGAGTTGTATTTAATACATCCTTTTCCGTTACACTCTCAAGTTGATCAACCGCGTTTTCCAATGTCATCCCAACTGCATGTATTTCTATATTCAGCTTTTTACTGGTGATTTTTCTTTCCCACCCTTGAATCCTGTCATCATCTTCAATTGCATCAAACTCTCCATCGAACAAGTTTCCACCAGTGACCATATACGGCCACTGGCAGAAGTCAATTCTTTCAGAGTTCTGTGCTCCAATGTAATAGATATTATACATAATCAATCAAATCCTTTATTAATCTAGCAAACTCTCTATCGTCACACTTAAATCCAATCCCCGCTGCAAGCATGGCGTCAACTGTGGCTCGTCCAAATTTCTCATAATCAAAATCTTTGCTCTGTCCCTGTACACTCACATTGACACTCGGCGCGCTTCGGTCAATCATTCCAATCATTCCTTCCAAGCCACCATAAGATCTAAGCACGTCCGCCTCCTCTTTGGTAAGTACCCACTCGCCTTCGTCCAGGTATGCCGGATACAAATCATAAGGCACATAGTCCATACCTATCTTCATTCGATGCATCTTTGGAAGGCTCCAGGAACCGCCTCCTATTCCTGGTACCCAGTCTGGGATAGTTACACTTCCAAGGCTACCAGCCAATCCGTTCCAGCCATCTACAATCGCGTTGATTGGAGCCTTAAAAATTGTAGCCAGTCCCGACACCGCATTGCTGAAAATCTGTTTTACGTTTTCCCATGCTCCACGCCAATTTCCCGTAAATATGTTCCTGATGAAGTCTATTAAGTTTCTCAGTATATTGGTAATGTTACCAATAATACTTGTTGTGTTAGACAACATTCCAGACAACACGCTGGAAAACACGCTTCCAAGGCTGTTTAAAATCGGAATCAGCAGACTGGAAATAATTTGTATTACTGGCGTAATTGCATTTACCAGCGGAGTCAATCCTTGAGATATCAGATTTACAATCGGCGTTAAAAGACTTGTAAATAAATCAAGAATCGGCTGAAGCACACCTATTAACGACTCGCAAATCGGCATCAATGCAGATACTAACTCAATTAGAGGCGGTAATAACGCGCTGATTATTTCCACCAATGGTGGAAGTAACATACTCAGCAGATTCGTAATAACCGGCAGGATTTCTCCAACCAATTGCGTTGCTAACGGCAAGATATCGTTAATCGCACTCAGTAACACTGGAAGAATCTCATTCACGAGATCCATAAGAGGTTCTCCGATATCTGCAAGAGAGTCCATTAGTACTGGAAGAACATCCTCGATAGCCGGCTGTAATGCTTCGATTACATCTGATACGGCATCAACAATCGGTGGAAGAGCATCTTCCAATAATGGCAGCGTATCATCAATCAACTCCGCCAAAAGCGGAATCAACTGCTCACCTAATGGGACGATTAATACTTCGAGACTTCTTTTTAGTCCCTCAAATACGGAACCGATATCATCGTATTTGATGTCCTTGATCTGCTGCATCGCTCCGGCAGTATCATAAGCACCATCTTCAATACTTGCTAATGCCGTAACAGCTTCGGGTCCAAGGTCCTCCCACATAGTACCGAACAGATCAACGCCTGCGGTATTCTGTTCCAATGGGTCTTCCATAGACGCAAGCGCTGCAATGGTCTCCTGAAATGCTTCTTTGGCGGTATCACCTCCGGCAGAGAATTTCGCTGCCATCTCATCGGCATTAAGACCAATGCGCTTAAATCCGTCAACTGTCGTATCAGAACCATCAATGGCACGGATAGAGAACTCTTTGACTGCATCACCAACCTTGTCCAAATTAAAAGCTCCGGATTCCGCGCCCTTTTGGAATACCTTGAACATATCATCAGCGTCCAGTCCAACTTTTGCGAACTGTACAGAATACTCTGAGATACTATCAAGAAGCTCTCCGGAATAATCAAGTCCATTCTGAGCACCTGCAGCAATGAGATTCATTGCCTCTTCGCCAGATGTACCAAAATTATCCATCATAGCCTTGGCAGCTCTGGTCGACTCCGGTATTTCGTATCCGAACGTATCACGCAATGCGAACGCTGATTCGGTTACGTTCTGCAGTGACGCGTCATCAAGATCGCCGAGATTCTGAGTGATTGACGCCATTGCCTCCCCGATATCTTCGAAGGAGTCCCCGTAATTATTGGTGTAGATATCCTCCATGACCTTCTTGTACCGTTCTGTTTCCTCGGTACTTTTTCCGGTACTGGCAATGTATTGGTTCATTGCCTGGTCGATATCATTCGCGCTTTTCACAGCAGCAACACTGACGCCTGCAATTGCCGTCCCTGCCGCAAGCATACCCGCTCCAATAGCCTTGGCTGTTCCTGATGCTATAGATGATAGCTTGGATCCATGCGACTTGGCGGACTCCTCGCGGTTCTGATACGAATCATCATCATCTTTTTCCTGTTTGTCATTTTCCTGCTCATTCTTCTTGGTAACGTCCTCTTTTACAGATTTTTTTACCTCAGCGCTTTCCTTTTCCGCATCTTCCGATTTCTTCGCTGTCTTCTTGGCTGATTTTTCAACCTTTTTCCCAGCCTCATTAAGATCTGACTCAAGTTGACTGTCATCAGCAACAATTTCATAAGTAACTTCTCCGCCACTGTTCTTGGACACCTGTCCCACCTGCCTTTATTCATTCGCCGGCACAGTGGCACAATGGCTGTTATAGTCTTATTTCAAATTCCTTTCTGCAGTTTGGATTTTTGCACTTAAAAAAGAGCCCTCTGCAACTGGCTCCTGTTTTGTAAAATATGTTCTGTTTATGCCCGCAATGCGGACACTCTATTTTTTTAATTTTCTTTCCGTCTGCTATCATCTCTTTGCCATTCCCTCCAATGTATGGAACAATAGATCTAATCCAGACTGTCCTCCTCCACCTTGCACCGGAAGAGCATAATAAGATTTCATCTCATTGATTTCCTGTATCTCTTTTGAATTCTTACCGTTGTATTCCGGAACCGGCATCTGCCTGATCCGCATGATCTGTTTGATTTTTGTATCCGCCGGCAATCCATTGAACAGATACAAGAACTTTTTCCAGGGTAATTTCCCCTGCTCGTCAATCAGATCAATCCGGTATGCCTGCATGAATGAAGCGTAAATGTAATCTCCGTCCCGCTCAAAATCTAACACCGGAACTGGACTTTTCTTTATTTGCGGACGTTTTTCCACTTCAATATACCTGCTCGTTATATCCTGCATGAGCTTCAACTGTTCTACTGGCTTCAATAACCTGAGATTCCACCTGTTTCGAATCAACATGCTCAACGCCTGTTGAATCTTTTCGTAATCCGTCAGCGATTCCTCTTTGTACAGCCTCTGTACCTCAAGGATAATATCAAAAGCCGGGTTGATGTCAAATCTCCCTTTGTCTGTGCAAATACGATAGGACGGAAGCTCTGTCAAGACTCCCATTACCAGAATCTCCGTCTCTTTTTCGCGCGATTATACTGACTCACCAATGCTTTCTTATTCTCCGCCTTGATTTCAGTAAGCCTTGGAATAACAACTCCGGTGATAAATGGGATGACTTCCTTTGCCATCTCGATATAATGGTCTTTGTAGAACTGCTGAATGGTCTCTGCCCCATCTGCTCCAAATACGGCTTCAAACATGTCTATTTCTGCTCTTCCAAGCATCTCGACCGCATCACTTAACTGTTCGTTGCTGGCTTCTTTTCTTTTGATTTCCTGCACATCTGAAAGCGCTCTGACCAGTGCCGTGTATTTCCGATTGATCTTTGCGACCATATCATCTGCATCCAAGGATACTTTTAATGTGTGCTGCACAACGCCGTTTTCATCGACCAGCTCAAAATCTTCCTCAAATCTCTTGTTTCGTTTTGCCTGATATGCCATGATCTTTACCTCCTAAAAAGGGAGAGCTATGCCCTCCCTATGCTGTTGCACCAATTGACGGACGCCCATTACCATGAATGGTCACAGTCAGTGAATTGATATTGTTCGCATCTCCATAAGCTGGAGTAATATTTGCCAACGTGATTGGCCAGATAATTACTTTTTTGCCCTTCTGAATCTTCATGTGCGTCTTTCTCTTCTCGCCGAGTCCATACATCACATCATCACCCAGAATGTAATCACACGCATCATCTCCTGGCTTCACTGAGCCTGTCAGTGTTAATGTAAGCTGTGCACCTGTTACCTCACTGGATCCCCAGCCTTTGTCGGCGTAATAAGTAAGCTGTTGAATGACCTCATTTAAGCTCTGCGCCATATTGGTTGTCAGATTTGCAAGCGACGCCCAGGTAGGCTGTCCTTCCGCCGGAGACGTGTTGATGAACGCCTCTGTCTCATAGTTGATTTCCGGAGTAATCGGATTACTTGGGACATCTGGCTCCGCGAATATCTGTAAATCCATGTTCTTCATAATATCACCCTTTCTTAACAATATATCTTACAGTTCAAGATGCAGGAGTAATGGTATACTCCGTCTTCATCTCGCCCTATTTTACTTGGTTCCTTGGCAATGGATGTATCCAGCCACGAAAATGTCTTTCCTTGTGGATACTTCTTTAATCCTTGCAGGTATCCGGCAATCTCACACAGTTGTTCCAGGCAGCGTTTCTGATCTGCATGCCGGCACAGGAATAATACCGGGATTGTTTTGACTTCCTGCTTGTTGTAACTAATGGATTCCGTGAACCCATCTCCCAGTTCGGCATAAATGCCACCTTCTGCCGGAAGTTCCTCCAGGGAAATCTCTGCGTCAAGACTGCAGTTCTTCTCTGCCGTGTCTGCAATTAGTTCTAATAATTCTGTCAGCATCATTTAAGCCTCCTCTTCAACGCTGCCTGGAATACTTGCTTCCATTGTTCACCATATGCTTCCCTAGCATACTTCGCCCACTCTTCATGAGCGAGTGCCGATGTGAAGGAAATCTTTTTTGGTCCATATCTTCTTTCTGTCGGATTACCGTACATCACATCTCCATTCCAAAGATACTGCGCATATGGAGTATGCCAGCGCATCGTATATTTACCGTTAACAGCTCTTTTGTCACTACCATTCAATCCATTGTCTTTCAATGTATGTTCTGACTCAGAACTAATCGGTACGTGTTCCGACACATCTTGTAACGCCTGTAATCCCATATCAGTCAGTGCCTCGTTACTTGCTGCCTTTATTAATGCAGCTGCTTGGGGTGTTCGCAATGTAACCCGTGTCTTAATCTTTGCCATATCTCACCATTCCTATCTCATAATGATGCAGTTTAGAATCATCATACAGAGGCTCTACAGTTTTAACCTGATGCTTCTGACCGTTGAAATCAACTACTTGATCAACTTCAAAAGAAACATCAGAAGGTCTGCTGTTGCGACAGTCATAGAAAAGCGTAGCAGCCAACTGTACCTCTGCATTATTCTTATCCCGGATAATCTGTTTGGATGGCTCTATCCGGATGTTAGACAGTTCCTGTCCTCCATTCAATTCGCCCTTTCCCCACTTATCCACATTGACTCGCTGATACAGGGTGGCTGTGTGAATCAACAGTCTTTTCGGAATCGGTCTCATCAACAGCTCCCTCCTCGATAAGTCAGACCAGTCGGCCACAAGATTCTTTCCGCCCTCGGCGAAAATATGGACTGTTCCGTGGATCCGTTGCCAGAAGATGTTCCAGAGTATGAAAACTTGCCAAGTGTTGCTCCTGACATTCCATTTCCCATATCCATCTCTGCCCCGCCGTTCGCGTCCAGATATTCAATCTGTGCGCACACCGCATTCTTCACAAGCTTCTGCGTCGTTTCCGACATCATAGGGAAACCCTCTTCTGTAAGCCTATATAACGTCAGCTCCTCAACAATCTCTCCGGCTCGTTGACACAATACAGAGAAGCTGGCAGATTCTACCGGCTCCCCTTTGAATACATCATTGTAATATGTTTCATCCACATACATTCAGATCAGCTCCTTACGCCTCTGTACGCTTCACATATACGGTCTGTGGTTTTGAGATCTTCATACCGTAGATCTTACGACCCTGTACTGCGGAAGCCCCGATGTATTTTCCAGATCCGCCAAGGTCCTGAATATGGACATCCACGCTCCACTCCTGCACACGATGGCACCAGTTCGGGTGACCGGCAATGAACTCAGTTGTAGTCTTCTTAGATGCAACGGTTTTTGTATCGTCAACCATTGTGTTGCCGGACTCAAACAACGCGAATCCAGCAATTGCTCCTGTTGCACCTGCCTCTTTCATTCTCTGAGAGAGATCTCCCTGGCGAATAAAGTGGTCGTCCATCATCAGCACCGCCATGAACTCCGGAGAGCAAATCATCCATCGTCCATCTGTCGGAACACCAATTCGTGTCAGATAGGTCTTAGCATCAAGCACATGTTTGTATGCATTCGCATCTGTAGCAGCTGTTTTTGTTGCACACACTTTAATACCTTCCGTTGTCTCCAACATATTGATAGATTTCTTATCCATCTCCAATGCAAGTGCGTATCCAGCTGAATCCAAGCGATCTGCAACCAGATTATCCGGAACTGCTGCGGCATCATATCCGTCAATCAGCTCATTGACTGCTTTGTCCTGGTCGATGTCCAGATCAATATATCCGGTCGAACCTTTGTCCAGGTCAACTCCTGTAGCTTTGTCATAATCCTTGACCGCTACTTCCGTGTCTCTTACCGGAATCTTAACCTTTCCGGCTTTTGGATCTCCTTCGTAGTTAGTGTTAAAAATATAGTTATCTCTTGTAACAAGAGTCTGTCTGAGCTTTTTGTCCACCAGAGAAGACCATCGCTCCTGGTGTGCGTGTGCAAAAAGCTGTAAATACATCATAAATTTCATACTGTTATCACTCCTTAATCATCTTTTAATCCTGGATTCTTTGAATAGAACGCCGCCTCAACACCAGACATTTTCTTTCTGCGGCCATTCTGTCTCTGCCCCCAAGACTTGCTTCTTGGTTCTTCTTCATCATCCTCCTCGTCTTTATCCTTGGAAGATTCTTTGAACTGTGGGTATTTCTTCAATACCTCGTCGATAGCGTCCTCGATATCCATATCCTCATCCTTAGCCATGTGCACTCTGGCCAGTGCAAGAACATCATCCACACAAGCCTTATCCACGTCATGCTCCAGGCATGTCCATTTCATCTCCATCTCATCTGCCTTTGCAGCCTTATCACGGAGCTCCTGTGTTTCAGTATCATCGTCATCTTTCCCGCTACTCTCTCCGGTCTTGACCTTACCGTTCGGTTTCTTTCCAGCCTTTTTCTGCTGTTCTCTCTGCCATTTTCTCTTTTCTCTGGCAAGACGCTTCTTGACGGCATCATCTACATCCTTCTGGGAAAATTTCTTTTCATTCTCTTCCGGCTCATCATCGTCGCTGTCATCATCGTCGTCTCCTGGATCATCGTCATCATCGTCTCCACCTTCATCTCCCGGATCATCATCTCCTCCGTCTCCGGCAAAAACCTGCAGATTCATTGTCCAGTATCTTTCTTTCATGTTCATGTTCTTCATGATTATCCTCCATTTCTCCGCTTAACGCCCGTCGGCAGCCGTAGCTTGTACGTATTCAGTGCCGTAAGCTCGCTGAATGTCACTTACTGCAATAAAAAAAGAATCTACCAGAAGGCAACCCTTTTCTGATAAATCCTTGTATTCTATATCAATATGCCCGTCAGCAATGTGGTAAGAGATCTCGTCATCTGTAAGCGCTTTGAACGAATGTACAAGTCCCTGTGTTAATGCTGATACAGCTGCACAAATGATATCATTTCCGATTTCTGCATATCCTGCATGGCCATCTACCGTCAGACCAGTTCTGGTAATATTTATTGCAATCAATAGCATCACCTCCTAAAAATGCGTATAAAAATACCACTAACCATTCCTGATCAGTGGCGTTACTCTTCTACTGTTTCAAAATATTTAGGCGGATACAGATAATCCTCTCCTGAGTCGTCGATAATTCGGTACCAGCCTTTTTCAACCGACTGGACATCATATACTTTGTTATTTGTCAGAACTAAAAATTCTGTTTTCCCAAGATATCTAACCTTCATCTAACCACTCCTTTACTTTGAATTTTACCTTGCCTACGTCTTTAGCCTGGAACCAGTGAACTTCTGCCTCCAGTTCTTCTCCGGTATCAGGATCCAGCAATGTTCCAAAACCTTTTGCATGCTGCCAATCAGATACTCGTCCGCCGTACTGTTCTGTTAATCCTTCTGCAACACCCTCATGCAACGGATGCCGTGTACCCTTACCGGCAAATACTTCTGAGTCCTGTATACGAGTACCAGGTGAAAATTCATACTCAACTCCAGTCGTTTTATCCACGACCTTGTAATTCTTTCCCTTTGCACTTAGTTTCTTGACGATATAGGTATCTTTCAATTTTATTGTATCAGTTTGCATTGCCTTTGTATAGGCTTTATTTGATGCTACCGCTTCAGCAGATAGCCTTTTATCAAACCCGACCACTTGCTCCCTGTCAGTCCTGCGGTGTAATCCGGGAGTATCTTTCACGTAATACTTTAGCTTATTCTCTGTCCGCTTGAGCTTTACAGAAGCTTCCTCGAACCCCTCCTGATCTCCTGCCGCGTCCAGCATCATACATTCCCGTTTCTGCTTTCGTACTTCCCTCTCAAGAGCTCTCTGCACCTGTGTCTGCTTATACAGCTTATCATTTGCATTCATATCCTCTGTCGGAAAATGCCTCTGTATATTCACGCCTGGAATGAACGGCCACTTATGGTGCCCGCAATTGATTCCGAGAATCCCGTCCGGTTCACCATAGCTGGAAGATTTCCAAGGGTAATACTGAATCTTCTTTCCATGCAGGTCTTCTGTGTACCCGTTCCCATTGTTCAAATCAAATATCTTGCCTTGGTCCTTTGCGCATTTGGGGCGTGCACCGGAATGACTGTCGATCTGTATCAAGTGACACCCGGCATCTCGTATCCTGGCGTCCTGAACTTCCTCGGCTGTACTTCTGGCCGTATTTCTCATAGCCATGTTCACATAGGCTTCTGGGGTCCACTCTCGCCCTCGTTTATCCACGAATGCCGGAATTCCTTTATCATTCAACTGTCTGATGCACCGTCTAACCGCCTGTTGTCTTGACTCAACACCACTTACCACTCCTCCAGCGCCACTGTTCAGAATGTTCCATGCTTCCTGTGCTATGTTACTGACAAGACCTTTGTATTTCTCAGATGCCTTGTACAACATGACTGTGTTGCACATATTCAGCGTATCTTTCGCCTGTTTTCG
>ERZ1035027.805-NODE-805-length-16356-cov-6.217839_pt1 | contig 16356 bp, 10 predicted proteins | sample MGYA00520604_ERZ1035027 | MGnify/ENA primary metagenome ERZ1035027 (study PRJEB33766, sample SAMN09781743) | gut metagenome | biome: gut microbiome | host: Homo sapiens | place: Madagascar | study: EMG produced TPA metagenomics assembly of the PRJNA485056 data set...
TGGCGTTCGTGCTGCTGTACACGCCGTGCGTGGCGGCCATCGCCACCGTGCGCAGCGAGCAGGGCGGCGCACGCGCGGCGCTCGAGATGGTGCTTTTGCAGTGCGGCATCGCCTGGGTGATCTCGTTCGCGGTGTATCTGGCAGGCTCGCTGGTCACGGGTAGGATTGCGAATGCGTTCAGCCTGCCGGGCCTGGTCGCGGCCGTGGTCATCGCGGTGGGCATCGGCGTGTACCTGAAGCAACAGCGCACCGACGGCGAGTTGAAGGTGGGCTGCAAAACCTGCCCCGCGAACTGCAAGAACTCCAGCGGCTGCTGCCATTAGGGCAGGGAAGTTGGCTGGGCTGCTGACGCCTTCTCTCAAAGGGGTACCGAGTTCTGGGCGGTTTTGCAGCTAGAAGGCGCTGATTTTGCCATGGTTTCGGAGTTCTGGGCGGTTGCTTCTCGAAAAGCACGAACAAACGTGCTAAATAACCCCCCAGAACTCAAAGATAGCGTGAAAAATCGGGCTTCCCAGCTGCAAAACCGCCCAGAACTTTAGTCTGGCGAGTTCCTCATGCTCCTAACTGCTTCAAAGCACAAAAAATCGCCCCGCCTCCAATGGAGGCAGGGCGATTTCGCATACGAGGCAAACTCAACCGAACGGCAAACCGCCTGCTACGCAGCCTTCACGTCGTCCAGCTCGCTGCCGGCGTTCGGGTCGTTGAACACGTCGGTATCCATGCGTCCGGCGCGCTTGGCCACGATGGTGGTGCACACGGCGTCGCCGGTGATGTTCACGGCGGTGCGCGTCATGTCCAGGATGCGGTCGATTCCCATGATCAGCGCGATGCCCTCAAGCGGCAAGCCGACGGAGTTGAACACCATCGACAGCGTGATCAGGCCCACCGACGGGACGCCCGCGGTGCCAATCGACGCCAGCGTGGCGGTGGCGATAACGGTGGCGTACTCCACCGGCCCCAGCTGCACGCCGAACAGCTGTGCGGTGAATACCACGGCAACGCCCTGCATGATGGAGGTGCCGTCCATGTTGATGGTGGCGCCCAGCGGGATGGTGAACGACGAGATGCGGCGGTCGACGCCCATCTTCTTCTCCAACGTCTCGATGTTGAGCGGGATGGTGGCGTTCGACGTTGCGGTGGAGAACGCGAACATCATCACCGACACGAACTTCTTCAGGAACTTCACCGGGTTGATGCGCGCGAACACCGTCAGCAGCACCATGTACACCACCAGGCACTGCACGGCCAGCGCCAGCAAAACGCCCAGCATGTACTTCACCATGGGAAGGAACGCGTCGAAGCCGATGTTGGCGAACGTGCGCGCCAGCAGGCAGAACACACCGATGGGGGCTACGTACATGACCATGGAGGTCATCTTCATCATGATGTCGTTGAACTGCTCGAAGAAGCGGTGCACCACCTCGACCTTGCGGCCCATGGTGGACAGGATGATGCCCACGAACAGCGCGAAGAAGATGATGGCCAGCATATCGCCCGAGGCCAGCGCCTGAACGGGATTCTTCGGGATGATGTTGAGCAGAGTGTCGGTGAACGACACGTCGGTGTTGGCGCTGCCCGACAGGGTGGAGGTGTCGGATGCCACCATGCTGGACATGTCCACGCCGCGGCCGGGGTTGATCAGGTTGCCGATGCTCAGCGCCACGGTGACGGCCAGCGCGGTGGTGCACAGGTAGAACACCAGCGTCTTCAGGCCGATGGTGCCGAGCGTCTTCGTATCGCCGATGGACGACGCGCCGCACACGATGGAGCAGAACACCAGCGGCACCACGAGCATCTGCATGAGGCGGATGAAGCCCTGACCTACCACGTAGAAAATGCCGTTGACGAACACGTCGTCGCGCACCGTGCCCGCGGGCACCAGGTAATGGAAGATGACGCCGCACAAAAGGCCCAGGCCCAGCGCGATGAGGATGGACCCCGTAAGGCCGATATGCAGGCGCTTGGGCTTTTCGCCCATGTTGATCTCGGTAGACACGTGCCCCTCCTATTCCTGCGCGCCGCGGGCCAGCGCGGCAAGGTCATGTTCGGCGGCGAACGCCGCAAGGTCGTCTTCCCAGGTGGGGAACTCGTAGACGCCGGTGAGACGGGCCATCATGTCGTCAAGCTCGATGCGGTAGCCCTGCCAGGGGTTAGCGGTGCCGCGCAGGTTGCCGGTAGGCTGGCCGGCCAGCGCGAAGGCGCGCTCGAAGAACTCGAAGCGGCTGGTCACGCCCGTGCAGGCGGCATGGAACGTGCCGAACTCGTCGGACTCCATGGCGGCGATGACGAACTTGGCGAACGTGTCCACCGACGTAGGGCAGGCGAACTGGTTCGCGGGCACGGGCACCGTTTTGCCCTGGGCGCTTGCCAGCAGCGCGCGGCCGAGCAGGTCGTCGGGGCGGGCGGTGTAAACCCAGCTGGAGCGCACGATGATGTGGTGCTGGTTCAACTCGTTGACGAAGCGCTCGCCGGCTTGCTTGGACTTGCCGTACACGTGCGGCGGGTTCGTGGTGTCGAACTCGTTGAACGCGCGGTCCGCATTCTCGGGGAACAGGTCGTCGGTGGACAGGTGCACCATGGTGGCGCCGACGTTGTTACTGGCGATGGCCAGGTTGCGAGCGCCCAGCGCGTTCACCTTGTAGGCCTTGTCGGGATTCTCGTCGGCTTCGGTGCGGCTGGCCAGCGCCGCGCAGTTGATGACGAAGTCGGGGCGGTACGACTCGGCGAAGTTCAACACCTCGTGCAGGTTCGACACGTCGATCTCGATGTCGCTGGTCATGACTTTGTAGCGGCTGTGGTCCAGGAAATGCTCGATTGCCTGGCCCATTCGCCCCGCCGCGCCGGTGATCCACACGGTGTCCTGAGGACCCATTTTCATAGGGCGCCTCCTTCCGGATGTGCTGCGCGCGGCGCTTGCGGAAGGAGCGTCGCGCAAGGGGTAAGTGGTTAGCTTGCCTATTTTACCGCTCCCGAAGCCCCAGCGCAGCGCCGTTTCCCAGTAAATTGCAATCGAACCGCTCGGAAAAAGAATCAGCTAGCGAAGAGGGGCGAGGGGGATACTTAGGGGACGGACCCAAGGCGCCGGGCCTCGAAGCGCAGTCCGGCGGGGCCCGCGATTAGGCGCGTCCGCGAGTCGAAGAACCGCGCGAGTTGGAGGACCTCGAAGCGCATTTGAGCGTCAGCCCAAATCGTCAGGACCGTCCGCGAAGCCAAACCCCACCCACGTAGTCGGAAATGTCAAGACTCTGTGACGATGGGCCGGGTCTGGGTTGACGTTTGCTGGCGGAGTGCGAATATAGGCCCATCGAACGCAATGGGCGTTCGGGCGAGCGCGCATGCGCCTCGCAAACCGCGTCGTTTCGGCGCATTAAACAGGGTTTTGCGGTTTTGCCGCGGCCCGCAAACGTTAGGAAACATGATGACCTGTACCAATCTGGATATCCGAATTATCAGCTCCATTATCTAGGGTCCGGGTTGCATTTCAGCTGCCCGAACCCTAAACGGGCAGCTGATGGTTCTTCAAGCCGGAGGCTGTTTGAGAAAAACGGCCTCCGGCTTTTTTGCGTCGCCTTATGCGGCGCCGGCATTTTGCCTGATGCATTTCGCCTTCCTTCTTATGGCTCGCTACCTGGTCTTTTGTCCAAGCCTTCCGTTTTTCCCAAGCAACGTTCGCTTGCGGGGCCGGTCATCGACCACACGTGCCGCGCCGCCACCTGGTAACGCGGCAGGAAAGGAAAAGCAAGGCAAATGAACGATCAGCAACAGCGAAATCCCCTGTTCGGCAGGGGGAAGGCGCAGGGGGCGAACGCGCAGATGCGCGGCGCAAAACCCCTGGCAAGCATGCCGCAGCTTGGCATGAAGCCGGCTCTGGCCGGCGCCTCGGCAGTCTCCGCGCCTGCAACCGCATCCGCGGATTCCGCATCCGTCAAGCTGGCTGTCGGCCAAGCCCCCGCAACTGCCGCTGCGACCGCTGCCGCCGGTGTCGCAGCCCCGGCAGTCGCAGTGTCTGCAAAGCCGCAGGTCAAACGTGACTCAACTCTTGAGGTCATGGTCGCGTCCATGATCGGCACCGCCATCGAGTTCTACGACAACTACTGCTATTCCATTGCCGCGGCCAGCTACTTCGGCCTCATCTTCTTCACCGACGTCGCCAAGTCCGACCCGGTGCTCGCCACGCTGCTCGCCTTCGTCACCTTTGCGGTGAGCTTTTTGGCCCGCCCGTTCGGCAGCCTGTTGTTCGGCCACTTCGGTGACCGCCTCGGTCGTAAGAAAACCCTGGTCGCGGCCCTGATGCTCATGGGCACCGCAACGTTTTGCGTTGGCCTGCTGCCCGGATACGACGTGCTCGGCCCCGCGGCCGTGGTGCTGCTGTGCGTCTGCCGCGCCTGCCAGGGTCTGGGCCTTGCCGGCGAGTGGTCCGGCGCCGCGCTGGTGGCAACTGAAAACGCCCCGGCTGATAAGCGCGCGCTGTTCGGCAGCTTCCCGAACCTTGGCGCGCCCATCGGCTTCTTCTGCGCGTACGGCGTGAACCTGCTGCTCGATACGCTGCTGCCCGCCGATGCGATGGTCGCCTGGGGCTGGCGCGTTCCGTTCCTGCTGTCGTGCCTGCTCGTGGTCGTCGGCCTGGTCGTGCGCATGCGCATGAGCGAGACTCCCGTCTTCCAAAAGGCCGCCGCTGAGAACCGCACGACGAAGACCCCGCTGCGCGACCTGGTCCATCATTGGCGCCGTCTTGTGCTCGGCACCTGCACGATGAGCATCACCTACACGCTGTTCTATGTGCTGGGCACCTGGTCGCTGTCCTACGGCGTGTCCACGCTGGGCTTCACGCAGCAGCAGTATCTGGGCATGCAGATGATCTCGGTGTTCTTCTTCGCTGGGTTCATCTTGGTCGGCTGCCTGACCGCCGACAAGCGCGGCCGCAAGCCCGTCCTGGTGGTCGGCAACGTTTGCACCGTGCTGTTCGCCCTGGTGGCGCCCATGCTGCTGGCCGCTCATAGCGTGCTGTCCGTGATGGTGTTCCTGTGCGTCGGCTTTGCCTGCATGGGCACGATCTTCGGCCCTTGCGGCAGCTATCTGCCCGAGCTGTTCCCCGCGAAGGTGCGCTACTCCGGAGCCGGCCTGAGCTACAACCTGGCGGCCATCACCGGCGGCGCGTTCGCCCCGACCATCGCATCGGCCCTGGTCATGAACTTCGGCATCCAGTCGCTCGGCTGGTATCTGGGCGGCATGGCCCTGGTCGCCCTGGTGGCGCTGGCCTTCTTCCGCGAAAGCAAGGACGTCGACTTCGAGCAGTAGCGGAACGCGACGCAGCAAAACCCGCGGAAACGCGGAAACGTGCGAATTGCGAGTCCGCAAAAGCGTGTGAAACGCGAAAGCGGCGAATTGCGAGCCCGCAAAAGCGCGAACCTGCGAACCGTGGAAGAAAAAGCGCCGATTTGCGAGCCCGCAAAAGCGCCCGAAATGGTGAACGCCCCTACAAGCCTCTCCGGCTCGCAGGGGCGTTCCGCATGGGGAAGGGGCGCGCAATCAGCAGCGGCTCACGCCAACCTTCCCGCACGTCTTGCCGCCGTTTCCGTAAAAGCCCCTTCGCCCGCTACTCCTGCACCTTCAGCGCCAGGGCCAGGGGCACGCGCTTGATGCGGCGGATATGCAGCAGCGCCACCGCCAGGTAGGTGGCGAACCCGATGGCGATGACCTCCGCGATGGCCGCCATGGGCACGTAGATCTCGATGTTGCCGTTGTAGGCCAGCAGCATGGCGCGGAAGAGCAGCGTGAGCCCGCCGATGATTAGCGGCTGGCATACCACCAGCGACACCGCCACCGTCAGCGTGATGGAGCACACATACAGGCGGCTGATCTCGGAATCGCGGTAGCCGAACACCTTCATGTAGCTGATCGCGCGCGCCGATCGGTCGATCACCGATTTCGTCAGCAGGTACATGAACACCAGGAAGATGAACACGGAAAGCCCCACCAGCATGCCGATCATGTCGTCCATCATGCCGACGAACTGCTCGCCGATGGCGTCCATGCTCTCGGGCGTCAAGTCGCTGGTAAGGTAGCGCGCGTCCAGGTCAAGCGCCTGATCGGAGGCGTATCCGTTGAAGTACCCGGCGTCGTTTCCAAAGAAGCGGTTGAAGTCGTCAAGGCTCATGTATACGGCCATGTCGGACTTCGTGCCCCAGGTGTACGCGCCTCCCTCGTAGGCGATCTCGCGCGTTTCGTCCTCGTATTTGTCGTACAAGCTGACGGTTTGTCCGTCGGCGAAACGGAACTTGTCGATCAGCCCGTTGCCGAACACCACATGCCCGTCGCCCACGGCAAGGTCGTCCCAATAGCGCGAATCCTCGGGCACGCCGTACACGGTGATCGTCTCCGTGCCCGACCCCTCGCCGCGATCGTATTCCAGCGAATACACGGCATACTTTTCAGCTTGCGCGTTGTCGACTTCCAGCGGCGCTTTCAGCGTGTACATGTGCTCGGCGACCACGTTGTTGTGCAGGTTCTCGGCGTAATGCGTCATGGTCGGCAAAATGGCCAGCGAGAACAGCAACAGCATGCTGGCGAACCCGATTCCCACGAACAGCGTGGCGAAATTGCCCAGGTTCCGCAAGAACACCCGCATGCGGAAGCGCGCGATGAAGCTCAGGCGCTCGGGCAGGGCAAAACCGCGCTTAACGCCGCCTTTGCTGGTTTCGTGGCGCAAAAAATCCAGCGGGGTGTGACCCATCTTGCGCAAAAGCCCCAGCAACGTGATGCCCACGAGCGTTGCCACGGGCAGCACGGTGGTTTGCGCGAACACGCCCCAGCTCCAGGTGGCGTAGTAAGGCGGCAGGCTGTAGCTGCCGTAATACAGGTTGCGCATCGGCTCGCTCATCAGGGTGTAGCCGGCCACGTTGCCCACCACAGCCGCCGCGATGCCCACCGCCGCGGGCAGCGCCAGGTAGTGCGTCACCAGCTCCTGGCGACGATACCCGCTGGCCAGCAGCGTGCCGATGATGGCGCTTTCCTCCTCGATGGTGCCCGACGTCAGCACCACGAACACGAACGCCATGATGACGATGATCATGTACAGAAGCACGCTCCACATGGTGGAGTCGCCCGAAACATCGTCGGCGGCGTAACCGATTCCCTGGTTGGCGCTCGAATCGGTCAGGTCGTCCACGGTTGCTCCGGCGGTGGAAAGTGCGCGCATCATGTCCTTCTCGGCATCGGTGCGCTGCGCCACGGTCAGGTCACGGTCGGTGAAACGCACCGAGTACGTATACGCCGGCTGATGCCCCGTGGTCTCAAGCGCCGCGAAACCGCTTTCGGAAACCTCGGCTACCCCGAACGTCAGAGTGTTCACCGTGAAATCGGAGTTGCTCTGGAACAGCGCCTGGTTATCGGAGGTCGTCATGATGCCGCACACGGTGAAGCGCTGGCCGAACAGCTCCACCTCCTCGCCGACGGTTATGCCGTTGTTCGTGGCGAACACGCGGTCGATGGCAACCTCGTCGGCTGCCTCGGGCACGCGGCCTTCGGCGTATGCGGCCAGGTCAACCTGGGTGCGATGCTGATAGACGCGCAGCGTGCGGTCGCGGCCGTCGTCTCCTTGCGCGTGGTTGAAATCGGCGTCGAAGGACCAGTTGCGGAAGATGTCCGCGCTGCCCGCTCCGGCGTCGCGCGCCGCGTCGGCGGCGGCGTTCAGCTGCTCGTCGGTGGCTTCGAAGGCGGTGGTGAAGCGCGCGTCCTCGATCGAGTACTTCTCGGGCATGTCATCGATGATGACGCCGATGGAATGCGCTGCCAGCAAAAAGCCCGATGTCAGCGCGATAGTCACGGACATCAGCAGGAAGATGCCCAGGTATTTCCCCAGATTGTTCTTCAGCTCGCGCGGGAAGCGCATGCGCAAAGGCGATGCCATGGCGCGCCTCCTACCAGGTCAGGTCGCGCGCGGCCATGCGCTCGATGTTCGCCGTGTCCTCGGCCAGCTTGCCGTCGCGCAGGCGCAGCACGCGGTGCGCCATGTGCTTGATGGCGTCGTTGTGCGTGACAATGACCACGGTGCACCCGTAGTCGCGGTTCACATCCTCCATCAGCTCCAAGATCTCCTTCGACGTCTGGTAATCCAGCGCGCCGGTGGGCTCGTCGCACAGCAAAAGCCCGGGGTTTTTCACCAGCGCGCGGCCGATGGCGCAGCGCTGCTGCTGACCGCCCGAAACCTGGCGTGGGAACTTTGCGCGATGCTCGTAGAGCCCAAGCGAGCGCAGCAGATCGTCTATGGGGAGGGGGTTTGCGGAAAGATGGGCCGTGACCTCGATATTCTCGCGGATGGTCAGGTCGGGCACCAGGTTGTAGAACTGGAAGACGAAGCCGAGCTTGTCGCGGCGGTACTCGCCGAGCTGCTTGGGCGTCAGGCTGGTAAGCTCCGTGCCGCCCACGTTGATGGAGCCGCTATCGGCCGCCTCCAGGCCGCCCACCAGGTTCAAAAACGTCGATTTGCCGCTACCCGACGGGCCCAGCAACACGCAGATTTCGCCTTTGTTCACCGTGGTGGTGACGTCGTGCAGCACCGTGGTGCGCGCCTCGCCTTCGCCGTAATGCTTGCACAAATCGCGAACCTGCAGGTAAGGCGCAGGGGAGGAAGCGGCGTCGGCGGCGTGGCTGGTGGATGCCGCCCTAGGTGTGCTAGCTGCAGCAGGGCCTGCTTCGGTTGCGTGCGAGTCGAGATTGGCGGTGCTAGTTGCGGTTGCAGGGTTCTTTCCCATGTCGCGCTCCTTCGCGGTATGCGGGAGCCTCTCGAGCGCCGGTCGCACCCACGAGGGACCGCAATATAGTTTTCCAAGGAAAACTATATACCACAAGTTCACCACAGGTTACAAGACGCTTTGGGGACGTAGCACTAAGTGTCAGGGTCCTGCTCGATTCCCTTGCAACAGGATGAAAGGGGGACACGTGCTTCTCTGCTTGCTGTCTCAAGAAGGCAAGCTCCGGACTCGGACGCCTGGTGCTACGTCCCCAAGTGTCCGAAAACGTTTTGGAGAGGAAGAGAAAAGGGGCTCGCAGAACCGTTGTTCTGCGAGCCCCTCAAAGAGCGCGAAATCGCGTGGGTTACGCGTTGCTGCCTTTGCTCTCTTTGTCGGCGGGTTCCGGCGCTTCGGGCTCGGGCTGGGCGATGCCAACGGTGCCGCCTGCGGTCCACGAAATAGGTGCGGTGTCGTACACCTCGGGAACAAACAGGCGCGCTGGTGCGGAAGCCTGACGATTGGCGTTGCCGGCGGCGGTACTGCGATCGGGCGTCGGATTTCCGGCAGCAGCTGCTTCGCTCGGTGCGTTCGCCATTGGCGCCTTGGGCGCATGGGCCCCGCGCACGGCGACGCTCGCCGCGTCCGGCGCCCCCGCCTGCGGCGCGGCAGCAGCCTGCTGCACCTGCGCCTGCGTCGCCGCGACAGCCTGCGGCATGCCCACAGCCGCCGACTGCGCACTCGCCCCTGCAACCTGCACGGGTGCCATGGCCGCCGTGCGAGCAGCGCGCGGCATCTCGGCGTCGGGCGCGGCCTTGCCGGTGAGCTTGCGATGCAGGTCCATGCGAATGGACGCGTATTCGCTGACCAGCAGCACCAGCAGGATGCACATGACGATCAGGTATCCGATCACGGCGCCGGGCAGCCCCGTGAAGTTCACCAGCAGAACAGGCACGAACAGGCTGAACCCGAAGGTGATCAGGTACAGCTTGGTCACGGCGCGCTGGCGGCGCAGCACGGTGATCACCTGGTACAGAAACTCGATGCCGGCCGTCACGCCGCCCGCCGCAAGCATCACGAAACACAGCCCGCGGTACTGCTCGAAGTCGATGCCGTACAGGAAGCTCATAATCGCCAGGCCGAACCAGCTCATGGCGCCGGCCACCACCACGGTGATGGCCACGATGATCACGAACATCACCACGATGATCAGGTCGAACTTCTTGCGCTTGGCCGGGTCCGCCCAGGCGTTGGCCATTTTCAGCAGCATGGGCTTGTAGATAAAGCCGCTGGTCAGCAGGATGGCGTGCGCGGGGAAGTACAACGCGTTGTAGTACAGCTGGTTGTCGTAGGACAGCGCGCCTTCCATGACGAACTTCGGCATGTTGTCGATGAGGTTGTACATGAACAGCGCCACGAACAGCGGGAAGCACTGCTTGAGCAGGGCTATCACGCGCTTGGCGTTCGCGCTGCGCGACTTCGGCGTCTCAAGCTGCGCCAACGGGAACGTGAACACCACGAACGTGAGCGCGGCGATGACGGCCATGACGATGCTCGAAACGCCCACGTTGCGCGTGATGAGCAGCGCCAGCGAGAACCCGATGAGCGCCGCGGCGGACCTGAACGCCTGCGAGATGCCGGCAAGGTAGAGCTTATCAACCTGTTGCAGGCGGCCCTCGTAGACATCGGCTAGGGCGTCCACCGCCTTATAAAGGTACACGCCCAGGCTCATGAGCCACATCTGGTCGGTATATCCGCGGAACTTGCAGTACGTGATGCCCGCCACCAGCATGATGACCACGGTGAGCACGCGGTTGGCCTGATAATCGGCGAACGAGTACTCCTCGTCAAGGTCGGATGCTTGGAAGTTGCGCACGCCGTAGTTGCCCACGAACATGAGCAGAAGCGCCGTGACGAAGGCCAGCGAGAACATGCCCGCCTGCTCGGCGCCGGCAAGCTGCGTGACCACGATGGTGAGCACGGGGAACACCATGCCCCACAGACCTACGCCCACCGTGTTCCACACATAGTCGCGCGTGGTGCGCCCGGAGGCATACTCGGCTTCCTGCTCGGCCAGGCCGTCGCCGCTCACGGCGCCCAGCACTCGCGAGCACCAGGCCTCCACCTTGCGGGTGACGAAGCTTTTCTTGCGAGGCTTTCCGTTACGGGAGCGTTTGCCGTGCTTGCCGCGCGGCATGGCCTCGGTGGGCTGGCCGCCCGGCATGGCGGCGGTGGGCTGCTGGCCGTAGACGGCCTGCGTCTGCTGCGAATCTCGCCCGTTGCGCACCTGCTGCGCGTTGCGCGCGCGGCCATGCTTGCCACGGCGTGCGCCGGGAATGGCCTCGGTAGGCTGTTGACCTGGGATGGCCTGCGTGGGCTGCTGGTCCAGGGCAGCCTGGGCCGTTGCGGCCGATTGCGCGGCTTGTTCCGCCACGGCAGCCGCGCGCTGGCGCTGCGCCTGGGCGCGTTGCTCCTCGCGCACGTTGCGCGGAGCGGTGGGGTAAGGGCTTTCGGCGGCATTGAGCTGCACGCGTTCCAAATCGGGACGCTGCGCGGCGTGCTTGCCTGCCGAGGATCCGGTATGTTCGTAGTTGTTCATCCGACATATTATAGTGAGGTCGCTCGAAGCCGGCCGACCCTGTGCTCGATATTCACAGCACAAGCACCCCTCCGATGCCATGCCGTAGCTTGCCGTTCGCCGTCGTTTATGCATCGCTCCCCATATGCACGATGCACGTCTCTTATCTCCCGAATTCGCGCTGCATCAGCCCCATGAACGGGGGCAGAGGTGCGTTCACGTCCGCGCCCGCAGAGGCGCGTGGGATCGAAAGTCGGGTTGCCAACCCTCGATCGGCTCAGCGAGCATGACCGCATCGCCTCGATTCCGGGCTTCGTAACAGACCCCATTGACGGCGAAGCACTCGCTCGAACCGTTCGCCAACCATCCGTTCCGTTTGCCCTGCCGCATCGCGCCGCGTTCGTTTCCAAAACTCCTGCGCTTGCTACTGAAAAACCTTCGTTTATTCCTTCTACCAGGTATTTTGTTGCATTTGGACAAAATGTGAGGGGGGGGGGTTCCGCCTTATTGCATATAATCTGAGGCGAACAATAGGAGCAGCGGAAAACCGCTGTTGCGAATTCGGGAATTTGGGAAATCGGGATCGGGGTGCACGATGGGGGCTTTTCACCTTCTTGCATTGGAAGACAATGAGGAGTATCAGAAGGTGCTCCGCAGCATGCTGTCCAAATACCCCGGCAGGTCACGGCTTGACGTCGACATCATATCCGGGGTCACCACGTTCGAAGCGCTTATGGCATCGGATGATCGCATCGACATCTTCATCACCGACATCGATTTGGGTGAAGGCAACCCCTCGGGCATCGAGCTGGTTCGCCGTTATTTCCCCGCGGGAAGCCCCACCAAGGTCATCTACATTTCCGGTCATGTCGAGTTCTGCACGTCGGTCTACCAGACCGAGCATACGTATTTCCTGCTCAAGCCCATCAACCAGTCCGACTTCGACGCCGCGCTCGATAAGGCGTTGTCCAACCTGCAGGACAGCCGCCAGCTCCCCGTCGCCATTCAGCATAACGGCACGGTAACCATGGTCGACCCGTCCGAGGTGGAGTTCGTGGAAAGCGAGCGCCGCAAGGTGCGCCTGCACTCCGTGCGCGGGGAATGCATTGAAACGTACGCGACGCTCGGCCAGATGCTCGACATGCTGCCTGAGTGCTTCGTCCAATGCCACAAAAGCTATCTGGTGAACATGGCGTGCATCGTTGAGCTGCGCCCAAGCAGCGTGCTGCTTCGTTCGGGCAGGGAAGTGCCCGTCAGCCAGCGCCAGCGCACGTCGGTGCGCGATTCGTTCTTCCACTACGTGGGCCTTAACGCGCGATAGGCGCAGGAGCAGCATGTCCTCGCTGAAATTCGCCGTTCTGTGCGTGTTGACGGCGTATCTGCTGGTCGTCGCCTTCAACTTCATAACCAAGCTCCGCGATGCGCGGCTTATGCAGAAGCTGCTGTGCATGCTGTTCCCCATAAGCCAGATCTGTTTGATCGCGTTTCCCTTGGCGTGCTCGGCGCGTTACGGGCTGTCGGCCGCCGTGTACGTGTCGCTCATCGTGCTCGGCATCGCGTGCGGGCCGGTCGACCTGCTGCTGTTCCATGCCCTCGACCAGGCGTGCCGATGGTTCGATTCGTCCAGCAAGGTGAACATGCTCCAGGAGCAGCTGCGGGTCCAAAACGCCTTGCGGCAACGCTCCCGGCACGAGCGCGACCAGGCCAGCGCGTTGCGCGACCAGCTTCGCGAGCGGCTCGAGCAGGCGCGCGCCGACTTGCGGGCGGATCAAACAGGCAAGGCGGGCGAAAGCCTGGAGGACGTCATCTCCCTTATCGGGGCGCGGCCCCAGCGATTCTGCCAGCATCCCGCCGTCGATGCGCTGTTGGAGCAGAAGGCCCGTGCGGCAAGCGATTCGGGCGTGCGCTTCCGTGCCGAGATCGACATCCCCGCGGACATCCAGCTGCCTGGCGTGGAGCTGTGCGCCGTGTTCTCCAACTTGCTCGACAACGCGTTGAACGCCTGCGCGAAATCGCCTGACGGGCAACGCCGCGTCGAAGCAACCGCCCGCTTGTGGGGGATGTACCTGGTCATCGATGTGGAGAACAGCTACCTGCCTCCTCAGGAGCGGGGACGGGCCGCAGGCATTCCGGCATCGAGCGGCGTTGGCGGTCCGGGCGATGGCGATGGCGGTGCGGCCGGCCCGTTCCCCGACCTGTCCGTGCCTCATGGCTGGGGGCAGGGCATCGTGCGCGAGGTGGCGCGACGTCACGACGGCACGTTCGAGTCGGGCCAGGTCGACGGCGTGTATCGTGTGCGCGTGATCTTGAAGCAGGACCGGGCCGCGCAGGATGGAGGTGATGGCGGATGGAGCCGATGATCCTCGGCATTCCCGCGGGTGTGTTCGTGGTGTTGTCCGTCGTCGTTCCCACGTGGCTGGTGTATCTGGGGTTCGAGTCTCACATCCTGCACCTGCGGAATCGGTGGGCGTATTGGGTCGTGGGCGTTTCCCTCATGGTATTCGCCGTGCTGGTAAGGGGCGATTTGGCCGAGTTCGCGCACCCTTTGCTCGGCGCGCTCATGGTCTCGGCCCCTTTGCTGTTCGGAAGGGGGACGTTGGCGCGGCGCGTCACTTTGTCGGCGTTCGGTCTGGTCATAGTGCTGCCTGGTGATCTGTTTCTCGACATGACGTTTGACATCCTGGCGGGCGCCACCATCGACGATCACGCAACGGTGGCAGCCAACGCCACGCTGTTCGCATGTGCGACGTTGTTTGAGGCGTTCGTGGAGATAACGCTGTTCTGGGGGCTTACCGCGCTGGTGAGAAGGTTCTATCCGGAAGAAGGGGTGGATGCGGCCGCGCCGTCGTCGCGCCGAGCGTCGGCCATCGCCTCGTCGTTCGCGGTGTTCTCCGTGGTGCAGGCCATGCTGCTGGCGTTGTGCTTCAGCGTGGCGGTGGGGCCGTGCGACGGCGATTCGCTGCTGCTGCGACTGTTCGGCCTGCTCATGCTGTTGTGCTTCGGCGTGGACACCGTGCTACTGCTTGCGGTGGGCAGGTTTCGCGGCAAGGTGCGCGACGATGCCCGCGCCGCCGATTTGAGCGGCGAGCTCGACCGATACCTTGTCGACTACCAGGCCATGGTCGATATGGCCCAGCGCTTGGCGCGCCTGCGCCATGACCTGCGCAACCAGGTTCAGGTGGCGAACGCCCTGGCCGAACGCGGCGAGCTCGAGCTTGCCGAGCAGCATATCGACGCCATGCTGAAGGAGCTGGACGGGCGATAGCGTTGCGTGTTGAGCGGGTGCGGCCTGCGGCCGGGCCGAGCGGGTGCCGGGCAGCCTGATCGGCTGCCATGCCGTTGCCGGCAGGTCGGCGGGTCGGGCGCCCGCGCCGCCTCGTGGGCCATCCGATCGGGCTCTTCGTTGCTTGCTTTCGCCCGCCTTTCCGCGTTTTCATGTGCGGTTTCGGTTACTTCTCGCCGATGGCGCCTCGCGTGGCGGGCAGGCGGGGCCGCGTGTGGTAGGCTAGCGGACCAAAAGAGAACGCACTCCTTCGAAAGGGGCCCGTCATGACCGATGCCGCATCCATGCTTCCCGCCGTTTACGCCGCCGCGCAAACCCCGCAGGCGGGTGCTGCGACCGCCGATCTCGTTCGCAGCTTGGGCGCCGCCGCGCAGCCCGATATCGTTGCCGCGCGCCGCCTGCTCCATCGCTTCCCCGAGGTGTCCGGTCAAGAGGCCAATACACAGAAACTGCTGTGCGAACAGCTCGATGAGCTGGGCATCCCGTATCGAAAGCTCGACAACAACGGTATCATCGCAACCATCGCCGGCACCGCGCCCGGCGCTTACGATGCCGATGGGGCGCCGGTGCGTCGCGTCGCCTTGCGCGCCGACATGGACGCGCTGCCCGTCGCCGAGCAGACGGGCCTTCCCTTCGCCTCGGAGAACCCTGGCATCATGCACGCGTGCGGCCATGACGCGCACATGGCCATGATGCTCGGCGCCGTGCGCATCCTGCGCGATGCCGCCGATTCGCTGACGGGCGAGGTGCGCATCATCTTCCAGCCCGCCGAGGAGATCTCCATCGGCGCGCTTTCCATGATCGAGGCCGGCGCGCTCGAGGGCGTGGACGCTATTTACGGCGCGCATATCTGGAGCGAGGTGCCCGCCGGCACCGTGTCCTGCGCGCCTGGGCAGCGCATGGCCAATACCGATTGGTTCCGCATCGACATCGACGGCGTTTCGGCGCATGGCTCCATGCCGCACAAGGGCGTGGATGCCGTGGTGGTGGGCGCCGAGATGGTCGCAGCGCTTCAAATCCTGGTCAGCCGCGATGTTTCCCCGTTTGAACCCGTGGTGGTCACCGTGGGCGAGTTCCACGGCGGCCAGGCGCGCAACATCATGGCCGGCCACGCGTGGCTCACCGGCACGGTGCGCACGTGGTCCGAGGGCCTGCGCTCTGAGGTCCCCGATCGCCTGGAGCACATCGTCAGCCGCATCGCCCACGCATTCGGCGCGACGGCGCGCTTCACGTTTGAGCCGGGCAACGCCGGGCTTGCCAACGACCCCACGTGCGCCGAGGTGGCGCGCCAGGCGGTGATCGACACGCTGGGCGAGCAGGGCATCGCCGACTACCGCGGCACGCTTTCGGGCGAGGACTTCAGCGAGTACCTTCGCATCGTGCCGGGCGTGTTCTGCTTCGTGGGCACCAGGAACCCCCAGGTGGGAGCCGACCATCCGCAGCACAGCTGCCATTACACCGTTGACGAGGACGTGCTTGCCAAGGGCAGCATGGTGGCGGCTCAATGGGCCTGCCGCATGCTCTCGGGCGCCAAGGGATAGCGCCGCTCGGCGAACGGGTGAACAGGGGACGGAGGCGCGTTCACGTGTGGCGGCGTTCCGCCGATCTCGCGCGCGTCCCGTGCGAACGTGAACGCATCCCCCCTCGTCCCCGGCGGCGAACACGTCTCCGTCCCCTGTTCGCAATCGTTTGTTCACGACGCGCGAGGGATGGCGCCGCGCGGATGAAGACGGTGAGCGCGATCCCCCTCGCCCCCGGCTTGAGAA
>ERZ1035027.811-NODE-811-length-16195-cov-4.501611_pt1 | contig 16195 bp, 9 predicted proteins | sample MGYA00520604_ERZ1035027 | MGnify/ENA primary metagenome ERZ1035027 (study PRJEB33766, sample SAMN09781743) | gut metagenome | biome: gut microbiome | host: Homo sapiens | place: Madagascar | study: EMG produced TPA metagenomics assembly of the PRJNA485056 data set...
GCTCATCATATCCTTGTTGGACAGGTTCGTCTGAACCTCCGGCAGAATTGCACCGGCCACCTGATACAGGGTCTTTACGTCCATGCTCTTTGCCTTGGACAGAATCTTCTTAAATACGATTCTCATACGGTCGGTACGTTTGTAGTCGTCTCCCACACCCTTTCGAATTCGGCCATAGGAAACCGATGCACAGCCATCCAAAACCTGCTTGCCCGGTTTCTTTACGATTGTGTAGGATTTCTTTCCGACAATCTTCGCCGTTTCCTTGGTATATTTGTTCAATTCATCGATTTCGTAGTCTTCTACGTTAATCTCCAGACCACCCATCTCATCTACCGCATCGGCAACGCCCTTGAAGTTCACCAGCGCATACTGATCGATGTCCAGATCCATCGCCCGGTTCAGGGATGCGATGGACATCTCGGTGCTTCCGTAATAGTGAGCATGAGTAATCTTGTCGTATGTAGAAGTATCTCCCATCTGAAGATAGGTATCACGATACACCGATGTTAACGTAATATCATCTGTAGAATTGTTAATGGATGCAATCATAATCATATCCGTACGAGAATTCTTTACTTCACTCAAGTCACGGGTATCTACACCCAAAAGCAAAATATTGGTATATCCATCTACTTCATGTCGGTAAAGATCTGCGGAACTCTTTAAATCTGCACGATTCACGGTATTCAGAATCTTTGTACCGGCCATTACAGCAGCGATTGCGCCAATCAACGCAATAATCAGAACAATCAACAGGGTATTGACGATTCGTCTTCCACGTCTCCTTCTGCGCGCTCTTGGACTTAACTTCTTTGCCATAAAATCTCCTCTCAGAAGTCTGAATAATCAAAAACTACCGTATATTATATAACAAGCTTGCTTTTATTGCAAATATAACCTGCACTACTCGTCATCATCCAACGCCTTACGAATCTTCTCCACTTCATCTTCCTTCAGCTGTTCCAGTTCCTCCGCCTTGTCAAAGCCTTCGGTACTGTCCTTCTGGAAGAGAATTCGAATGGTCCGGAAGATCATCTTGATATCCAGCACCAAAGAATAATCTTCGATGTACATCAAGTCCAATCGCAGCTTATCGTACGCCGATGTATTGTACCTGCCGTAAATCTGTGCGTATCCGGTCAATCCGCCCTTTACCTTTTCGCGGTAAATGAATTCCGGGATTTCACGAGAATACTTCTCCACGTGTTCCACCCGTTCCGGCCGAGGTCCGACAATGCTCATATCGCCCTTCAGAATGTTAAAGAGCTGTGGGAGCTCGTCGATTCGTGTGGCACGAATAATTCTTCCCACCTTTGTGATTCTCGGATCCTGATCCACCGCAGGAATCGGCTTATTGTACTTCTCCGCATCAACAATCATGCTGCGGAATTTGATTACATTGAAGTGCTTTCCGTTGCGGGTAACCCGTTCCTGTCGGAAGAATACCGGACCGCCATCATCCAGCTTAATGAATATCGCTGTAATCAGCATAATCACCGATGCCGGAACCATGGCAATAAGACAAAGTACCACGTCCATGGTGCGTTTTGTCATCCTCTGAGTTAAGGTTAACCCCTTTCCGTGTGTGACTACGATTGGTGTATCCAACAGGTTAAAGTCGTCTGCTCCGCGAATGATAATATCGGAAATCTTCGGAACCACGTAAGCGTCAATCCCGTTAAAATAGCAGTATTTCAAGATATTATTTCTCTTCTTTCCCGGAAGATCGTTGATGATAACTCCATCATATCGATTAATCTCCGATAGGATATCGATGAAATCCGTATCTGCCGATATCGCCTTGGAAACATGATACTGGGACAACCGATTGTTGGCCTTGAATTGCAGCTTCAATGCGTTTTCCGTACCGTAAATCATCACCATGTTTTTCTTGGAATGAAGATGAAAATATATCTTCGTAAATAAGAAACAAGCGACAATGGATGTCAGCAGCTGCACTCCCGTCAGCATCACCATCGGCATTACCGGAATCATCCCGTTTCCAATCAGCGACAGCTGCCAATAGGAAATGAAATTGACCACGAAAATAGAAACGCCTTGAGAAATGACCACGTCCAGCCGCTTCAAATATCCCCAACGGAAACCTTCCGTCCACACAAATCCGATAATCAACAAAAGTGCATATACACCGGCAATTACAAATCTCCCCCGGTGCTGCAGCGGCGGAAACAGTGCCGCATCGTACTGGAAACGCCAGAAATAGAAATAAATCACCGATAGAACGGCGATTTCTGCGATGCACTCCAGCTTATCTACCACATCATTAACATATGAGTTATCTTTAATCTTATTTTTTTTATTCATATTCAGCTTTCACTCAAAAAATTTTATTCTATTGTATTATTATAACAATTTTCCGATGAAATACAAGAGGCGACCGTTCTCACCGCTGCTAAAACAGAAAATGGCTTCGGGAATTATGGAAGTTCCCCGAAGCCATTCATTATTATTTCAGCTGACTTTTCCATTATCGGATGACACGCATAACGCCCTTAATCCAACTGTTTGTCAAGGAATAGGTTTTCTGCTTTACCTCCCCGTTCCGAGTACTGCCCGTATTTCCCTCAATGGTGGTGATGACATTTCCGGATACGGATTTCACCAGGCCCACGTGAGAACTGGATCCGAATATGATGATATCTCCGGCTTTCGCCTTATTGGCACTTACCCAGATTTTCTTCTTGTTCGCATAAGCAGAATAGGAAGGAACATACCCCAGATTGCCGTAGTCCTCAATATCCTTAATCAAGCTGTACAGACCCGCCTTCTTGAAGCACCAGGTGACGAACGTTCCGCACCATGGAGTAGAGTCTCCATTCCGGAATTTCGTGCCGAAATACGCTTCCCAGTACTTCTTTCCGGTCTTGGTTCCCACTTCCTTCTGTGCAATCTTCATCAGCTCGGTTCCGGTAGTGGACTTCTGCGCCGTCAGAACGCCTTTGCTGTCCGCCTTATAAGTGGTTCCTCCGGTGGTGATTGTGGTGGAAACGGCGATTTTTCCGCCCTTCTTCACGTAATACTTCTTACCGCTTACGGTAATCAATCCCGCCGTGGTCTTCACCGCTCCGGTGCCGTCAGCATAGTAATACGAGGAACCGTATTTAAACAGCCCGGTGCCCAATTTTCCGCTGGAGTATGCTTTATAGGTCTTTCCGTTCTTCGTGAAAGTATGCCCCCAGAAAATGGCTCCGCCCTTCTGGATGTAGTAGGTGCCTCCATCTACTACCAGGAAACCTTCCTTCGTCACGATTTCGCCCTTCTTGCCGGCATAGTACTTGGTTTCGGACTCTTCAAAAAATCCGGTTTTCAAAGTTCCGTCTGCATTCGCCATGTACTTCTTCGAACCGACGGTAATCAGTCCGTTCATCGCCACGCTGCCGTTCTTGTTCACGTAATAGTACTTCTTCTTGAAGCTTACCACACCCGCCTTGGATGCAATTGCGCCATCTTCATCCGCATAATAATACTTGCTGCCATACTTGAAGATTCCGGTTCCCAGACGACCATCTGCGAAGGCTTTATACTTTCTGCCCTTCACGGTAAAAGTATGTCCTAATTCAATTTTTCCGCCCTTCTGTACATAGTAGCGGTTACCCGAATACTCTACGAAACCGGCAGTGGTCTTTACCACACCGTATTTATCCGCATAGAAATGAGCGGTGGTTCCATACTTAAACACACCGGTGCCCAGCTTGCCGGTGGAATATGCCTTATAGGTCTTTCCTTTTACCTTAAAGGTTCGTCCGCACTCCAGTCTTCCCTCATTCTTTGTAATGTAGTAACGGTACCCGTTCCAAGTAATAAATCCGGACTTGGTACGTACTACGCCGTTCTTATCTGCATAGAAATGGGCAGTCTTTCCATATTTGAATACGCCGGTGCCCAGCTTTCCGTTGCCGTAAGCTTTGTACATCTTTCCACTCACTTTGAACGTCCGGCCGCATTCGATTCGGCCTTTGTTCTTCGTGATGTAATAACGATTTCCATTCCAGGTGATAAATCCGGCCTTGGTGCGTATCACGCCGTTTTTGTCCGCATAGAAATGAGCCACCGTGCCGTATTTGAACACACCGGTGCCCAGCTTTCCGTTGCCGTAAGCTTTATAGGTCTTTCCGGACACCTTAAAGGTTCGACCGGTCATAATCTTTCCACCCTTTGTAACATAATATCGATATCCATCGCTGGTCACAAATCCGGCCGACTCACGAATCACACCCTTCGAGTCGGAATAGTAATGACTTCCGTCGTATTTATTTACTCCGTACAGCAGATGTCCGCTTTTATCAAAGCAATATTTCTTTCCGGAAATGGATTTGATCTCATCCTTATAATACTTTCCGGTTTTATAGAAATAATAGCGATATCCGCCGATGGAATGCCAACCCTTTGACATGTTCTTGGCTTTGGACGATGCAATCATTGAACGGCCTCTTACCGAAAAAGTCCGCATTCTGGCATTTCCGTCGCTGTTAATCGCCCCATCGCTGTTAATGTTTCCATCGCTGTTCAGCGCTCCGGTTGTTGCTGCATTTGCCGGAACAACAGTGAATAGGAGCAGTACTGTTGCCAAAGTCAGGCTTACTATTCTTTTTCCCAATTGTCTTCTCTTATTCATAATTATACCGCCTTAATCAGTTTACCGATAAAAGCATTGTAACATTATCGGTAAACCGATTCAAGATAAAAACAAAATAATTATTGGTTAACTCTCAGTTTCCTGCAAAAAAACAACGAGACAAATGCCTCGCTGTCTGTTTCTATTTCTGATCCAATATCTCTCGGATATCCTGTATCAATTGCGCGGATACCGTATTCAGCCGACTTTCCGCCGCTGTTTTTTCGCCGTAGAAACCGAAATAAACCTTCAGTTTCGGTTCCGTACCGGATGGACGAATCGCAATCCAATCCATATCGTTCAGCTCATAGATGAGCAGGTTGGACTCCGGCATCCGATCGATAAATGTCTTTACATCCCGGTAATAGAGATCTTTCCCCATCGCCCCCAGCTTTCCGTTGAGCAGGCGATAATGATCCATGCAGCGTCGGATTTTCTCTGCCCCTTCCGGTCCGGAACAATCGATGGAGACGTTTTTCTCCGCCGCATATCCGTACAGACGATAAATCGCCTTCAGCTGATCCATCAGACGCAAGCCATAGGATTTGGAAACCGCCGCCATCTCCGCAATGGCCAAGCAAGCCGCTACCGCATCCTTGTCTCTCACTTCGGAATGGAACATAAAGCCATTTCCTTCTTCAAAACCAAACCGGAAGGTTCCGGATTCCTCCGCTTCATGATTTCGAATGCACTCTGCGAAATGTCTGGAACCCGTTAAGGTTTCAATCAACTTCACATTGTATCGCTTTGCAATCACCCGTGCCAGATTTGAAGAAACGACAGAAGTAATACAGTAATCGTTTTCCGAAAGTTCCCCTCTTGCACTCTTTGTTGCCAAAATGTACTCCATCAGCAGGAGGCCGATTTGATTGCCGCTGAGCATCTGGTATCTGCCGTCATCGTCCAGCACCGCAACACCCAATCGATCGGAATCCGGATCCGTTGCAATGATAACATCTGCGGCCACTGCTCTCGCATATTTCTTCGCGAGAGCAAAACTGTCCTCCCGTTCCGGATTCGGCACCCGGAGCGTTGGAAAATTACCGTCCGGCTTTTCCTGCTCCGATACCATAAATACGCGGCGGAATCCGTTTTCGTTCAACACTCGAAGAACCGGTTTCGCACCGGCACCGTTCAGCGGAGTGTACACAATTCGCAGGCGTGCCTTGGAATCCTGAGACAATTTCTGGGAAATCTTCATACCGTGAAGCATTTCCATATAGGCATCATCCCAATTCTTTCCAAGATATGTTACCTGTTCCTTCTGAACATAATCTTTCAGCGGCCGCATTTCTGCCAGATAGTCCACCACGTCCTCGAATTCCGGCATGCGTTCCTGAACCGCATTCGCTCCGGCCGGGCTCAACTGTCCGCCGTCATTTCCATACACCTTGAATCCGTTGTATTCCCGCGGATTGTGGGAAGCGGTAATCATTACACCGCCGGCAGTTCGGTAATGGCGAATTCCGAAAGAGAGCATCGGAACCGGGCGCAGCCGATCGGAGAGGTATACTTTTATCCCTTCGCACGCCAACACTCTGGCCGTAATTTCAGCAAAATCTTTGGAATGGTTCCGCGAATCGTAACACACGATAACCCCTTCTTCGGAAGCATCCGATGCCTGAAGGCATGCCGCCAGTCCTTTAGCGGCGGACGCAACGGTGTAGATGTTGATTCGATTGGTGCCGGCGCCCATCACTGCGCGAAGGCCTGCCGTACCAAAAGTAAGATTTTCACTGAATCGATCCGTAATATCTTCCGGCGAGCTTATAATATTCAGTAGTTCCCGGCGAATCAGCGGGTCCACATTCTTCGCATTTATCCATGCGGTGTATTTCTGAACTGCTCTGCTCTCTTCCATAGTATCATCCTTTCTAAGGCGTGATTTTTTTTACTCTACCGTAACGCTCTTCGCCAAATTTCTCGGTTTGTCAATTTCGCAGCCCTTCGCTTTGGCGACGTAATATGCGTACAACTGCAGCGGCACTACGCTGAGAAGAGGTGTTAACTCGTCTTTCGTTCTCGGAATATAGAACACCTCATCGGAATGCGCTTCAATTTCGCTGTTTCCTTCCTGCGCCAGAGAGATGATATGAGCGTTTCTCGCTTTGACTTCCTGAATATTGGAAACCATCTTATCGAATAATCTCTCCTGAGTAGCCAACGCCCATACGATGGTGCGTGGTTCCATCAATGCAATTGTACCGTGCTTCAACTCTCCTGCGGCAATCGCAAAGGAGTTGATATAGGAAATCTCCTTCAATTTGAGGGAGCCCTCATAAGCAACACTGGAATCCACCCCACGACCGATGTAGAACACCTGATCCCGGTCATACAGACGATTTGCCAGTGCCTCAATTTCCGGTGCCATTTTCAGGACATCTTCCAGCTTACCCGAAATTGCCTCCAAATCCTGTACGAAATTCTCATATTCTTCCGCTGAAATGGCATCGTTCAAATCTGCAAAGAACAGTGCCAGCAGGTACATGCACACCAGCTGTGTCGTGTATGCCTTTGTGGATGCTACAGCAATCTCCGGTCCGGCCTGTGTGTAGAACACATCGTCACTTTCTCTTGCTACGGTGCTGCCCACTACATTGACAACGGACAGCACGCGAGCGCCTTTCCGTTTCGCTTCTCTCATGGCTTCCAAAGTGTCAGCCGTCTCTCCGGACTGGCTGATAGCGATGAACAGGGTATGCTCATCCACGAACGGATCCCGATAACGGAATTCGGAAGCGATATCCACTTCTACCGGAATTCGAGCCAGCTTCTCGATTACGTATCTTCCCACCAGACCGGCATGGTATGCGGTTCCGCAGGCAACGATTACGATTTTATTAATCTTCTCGAAGTCCTCCTTGGTGAGCTGTACGGTCTCCTGCAGGTGCACGCGGCCGTTATCGTCCAGATTCCGGCTCAAGGTTTCTCGAATTGCCGTTGGCTGCTCGTAAATTTCTTTTAGCATGAAGTGATCGTATCCGCCCTTTTCAGCCGCACTGACATCCCAGTCCACATGCATCATCGGACGTTCAATCAAACGATCTTCTTCATCATAGATGTTAACGGCATCCTTTGTTAATACAACGGTATCCCCATTTTCCAGAAGGTATACATCTTTGGTATATGCCAGAAGTGCAGAGAAGTCCGATGCTACAAAATTACAATTGTTTCCTACGCCTACAATCAATGGTGCATTCTTTCGATATGCCACGAACTGATCCGGCTGGTCTTTTGCCACTACGGCAATGGCATAGGTTCCCCTCATCTCCGAAATCGCCTGATCCAGCGCCTTTTTCAAATCGTGATTCCGGTGATAGTACTTGCTGATCAGCATGGTTGCCACTTCTGTATCGGTCTCCGTACGGAAAATCACACCTTCTTTTTCCAGCTCCGCCTTCAGCTCCACATAGTTCTCTACCGTTCCGTTGTGAACCACAGCGATGGTTCCGTCCATATCCATGTGCGGATGGGAGTTCAAATCCGACGGTGCACCGTGAGTTGCCCAGCGAGTATGACCGATTCCAACATGTCCGCCCAGACGCTCCTCGCCAATCAGTTTTTCCAGGTTGCTGATGGCACCTACATGCTTTCTCAGTTCAATCTTTCCATGATTCACCACGGCGATTCCGGCCGAATCGTATCCACGATACTCCAGCTTCTTCAAGCCGTTAATGATGATATCCTGAGGTTCTTTTGTTCCGATATATCCTACAATGCCACACATATTATTCTCCTTTATTCCATAAATCCTGCGGATAGATTCCCTGCTGTTTCATTTCCGCAAGAGCATTTACCACGCTCTCCCGGTCTTCCCGATAGGTTACGCCATACCACTTATCTCCGGAATGGAGAACCTGCATGGAAGCTCTGTTGTTCTGAAGTTCGTCGTTTAGCATAGACGGCAGATAGATTTCCCCCTTCATCGGGTTTTCTTCCAGCACCCGGTCCAGCGACTCCGCAAACCGTTCCTTCATTACCTGTACAAACGCAGTACCAAATCCCAGCAGATTCATGGATACCGGCGATCCTTCCGGAATCACCCGATCCGTTCCGCTGATGTCTTTTCCGTGAATTTTCCCATCTTCCCGGTATCCCACTTCCGTATGCTCCTCGATGTCGGTCAGCATACCTTCTGCCGCCCGGCAGATTCCACGGGAAACAGTTCCGTTATCGGATAAGGTATTCTCGATGGAAAAACCCACCATGCAGTGATGAGTGGCATCTGCTTTCGACGTGAGATACTCGTAAATCAAGCGGAATGCTTCCGGTCCGTAGTAATCGTCAGCATTCAGCACCGCAAAAGGCGCATCGATGACATCTCGCGCAGCCAGCACCGCGTGTGCGGTCCCCCACGGTTTGGTCCGTCCTTCCGGAACGGCATAACCTGCCGGCAAATCCGTCAATTCTTGATGGACAAAATGAGTTTCGTACACCTTTCCGGCCCGTTCACCCACATGTTGACGAAATGTTTCTTCAAAATCCTCTTTAATAATAAATACAACTCTTCGGAAACCGGCCCGATACGCATCGAACAGGGAAAAATCCATGATGATGTCCCCTTCTTTGCTAATTGGGTCAATTTGTTTGCTGCCGCCGTACCGGCTTCCCATTCCGGCGGCCATAATAACTAGTAACGGTTGCATGTCTTCTCCTTCCAGCTATCGGTTCAGCTCTGCTTCGATTCGAGCGCGAACCTTATCTTCCCCCATAATTTGCTGTATCGTCCACACATCCGGGGACTGGGAACGTCCCATCAGCGCGATTCGAATAACGGTACTAACATGTCCTACATGTCCTTTATAATCCTCCGGATTCTTCTTGTAATCCTTCGGTTTTGCTGCATAACCCTGATCCACGGCGATTTCACGAATCTTGTTGAACCAGTTTTCCTGATCGTCGTTATGGTCGTAACTGTCCAGATATGCCTGCAGAATATTCTTTCGGTCAGCAGCCGCTTCTTCCGGATATTCATCTTCAATCTCAAAGGATTCATCGAAGAAATATCCGATAAACGTCATAATCTGACGAGCGTAAATCAAATCCTTCCGCGGCTTCCGGTCTTCTCTGCCCAGATCCAGAATCTGTGTCAGAAGATCCATATCCCGGAACACGTATTCATATTCCGGCGCAAATTCCTGCGACCAAGAATGCAGCCACTCTGCCAGCTCCGCCGCCGGGATGCGCAGCAAGGTGTCCTTGCTCACATCGTTCAGCTTATTCAAATCGAACAGCGCGCCGGAGTTGCTCATCTTTTCCGTGGTAAAAGCAAACTCATCAATATCCGCATCCGGATTAGCCATTCTCCACTCCTCGTAATTGGAGTTCAGGATGGTCAGCAGATATTCCCGTACTGCTGCCGGATGATACCCCTGACTGCGGTAATAATCCAGTGATAATTCCGGATCCTTTCTCTTAGAAAGCTTTCTCTTGTTCCCGTCTTCTCCGATTTTCATCAGCTGAGCGGTATGACAATAGGTTGGGAGCTCGAATCCCAGCTTGTCAAACAGCTCTACGTGAATCGGCAGGGACGGAAGCCATTCCTCACCCCGGACCACATGGGTGGTTCTCATCAGGTGATCGTCCACCGCATGGGCAAAGTGATAAGTCGGAATGCCGGTGGTCTTGATGATTACGATATCCTGGAAGTTTTCCGGAACGTCCAGCTCACCGCGGATAGCATCCACCACCTTGGTTCTGCGAATGTCATCGCCGGAAGCATTCGGTACGCCGGAGGATTTCAGTCGGATGACGAAGTCATCGCCACGCTCCAGCCGTTCAGCGACTTCCTTCTGGAGCACCTCATCGGTCTCCCAGTCTCTATAGCGGGACCATTCGCCGTAGATTCCCGGAGCGATTTTCAGCTCTTCCTGTTTCTCCCGAATCTCAGAAATTTCCTCTTCGGAAAGGAAGCATGGATATGCTTTTCCCTCCGCAATCAATTTCTTTGCGTAGCAGCGATAGATTTCCCCTCTGTGGCTCTGGGTATAATCGCCGTAATCGCCCACATCGCCATGCGCGGTAACGCCTTCATCGAACTGAATTCCGAAGAACGCCAAGGAGGAAATAATGGTCTCCACGGCATTCTCTACGTATCTCTTGTCGTCCGTATCTTCAATTCGAAGGTAGAAAACGCCTTCGCTCTGATGGGCCAGACGTTCATCCACAAAGGCACCGTACAGATTTCCCAGGTGGATAAAACCGGTCGGGCTCGGTCCCAGACGGGTAACCTTCGCTCCTTCCGGCAGATTTCTCTTCGGATACATTGCTTCATAATCTTCCGGCGTCCGGGTGATGTCCGGATAAATACGATTGCTTAATTCTACTGTGTTCATGTACTATTTCTCCCCAAATTTCTCTATAATCAGCTGTGCGATGTATTCCGCATCCGCTTTCAATTCTTCCGTATCTTCCCCTTCCAGCATTACGCGAACCAGCGGTTCTGTTCCGGATGGGCGAATCAGAACTCGGCCAACGCCTTCCAGTTTCTTTTCTACTTCCGCAATCCGCGCCTGTACGTCCGGATCGTCCATGGCTTCTTTCTTGTACTCCGGATTGACTTTTGCATTTACCAGTGCCTGCGGATAGATGACGATTTCCTCTCCCATCTCGCTGACCTTCTTTCCGGAAGCCTGAATAGCTTTGATGAACTGCAAGGAGGACAGCACGCCGTCACCGGTGGTGGTATAATCCAGAAAAATCATATGTCCCGACTGTTCTCCTCCCAGAACGGATCCGGTTTTCAGCATGGATTCCAGCACGTATCGGTCGCCCACTCCGGTCACGTCAACGGAAATGCCCTGTTTTTCCATGTATTTGTGAACTCCCAGGTTGCTCATTACCGTAGCGGTAATCTTGTTATCGTATAACTTGCCCTGCGACTTCAGCATCTTTCCGCAGATGCAAAGAACGTGGTCGCCGTTCAACACCTGACCCTTATCATCCACAACAATCAAACGATCGGCGTCACCATCGTAGGCAAATCCCACATCAGCACCCACTTCTACCACCTTCTTCTGAAGATTTTCCGGATGGGTGGAACCGCAACGCTCATTGATATTGATTCCGTTCGGTGTATTGGAAAGCACGGTCACATCCGCACCCAGCGCCTTGTACACCGCCGGTGCAATCTGATAGGACGCGCCGTTTGCGGTGTCCAGTACGATTTTCATTCCATCCAGTCGCGTATCGATGGTATTCAGCAGATCCTGCTCATATATGCTAAAAGCATCTTCCACCGGTCTGCAACGGCCCACGTGCTCACCCACGTATTCCGGATGCTGGAATTCCTTGGCCAGGATGATGTCTTCGATTTTTTCTTCGATTCGATCGTCCAGCTTGAAGCCCTTTCCGTTGAAAATCTTAATTCCGTTGTATTCAAAGGAATTATGCGATGCGGAGATTACCACTCCGGCATCTGCCTCGTAGTGCCGCACCAGACGGGCCACTGCCGGGGTCGGCAGGACGCCCAGCTTGATCACGTCACCGCCAACGGACATGATGCCCGCCGCCAATGCGTTTTCCAACAATTCACCGGAAATTCGAGTGTCCCTGCCAATCAGAAACACCGGACGATGATTTCCATTTCCCAGCACATAGGAAGCGGCTCTGCCGATTTCATATGCCAAAGTTGCGGTTAGTTCTTTGTTCGCCACTCCGCGAACGCCATCTGTTCCAAATAATCTACCCATTTAATCAGTCCTTCTTGCTTAGATATATATTAATATTTTCACTTTCCAATTCCACTTTATGTAATTTCTTTGTGGAATTCACGGTTCCTTTCAAAGAGTGAGACCCGCTGCGGAGCCCCTTTGCATCTACGCTGACTTCGAAATCCTTAGCGGTCAGACTCTCCAACATGCTGCCGGTGTCCGTCACCTCTACCATAATGGTTTTATCCTCAAAAGTCGGCTTATATTTGCTGTTAAGGTTCTTCACCGTAACGTCTTGGGTTGATATTTCAATTTCCTTCGTCCGGTATTCCGTCACGTTTACGGTAATTCCCAGATTCAGGGAACTGTTAGCAACAAATACGCCATCCGGCAACTTATACTTTAACGCAAGTCGTCCGGATTCCGTCATCTTCTCCAAATCTGCCGGTTCCGCGGAAACGGATTCCACCTTTTCAAGGACTTCCTTCTTTCCTTTAATTTCTATTTTTTTCGGAGCGCTATAGGTGCGCAGGTACTCGTCGTTCGCCGGATTATTTACCTCGATATTCAGCGGAACGCTTTTCGTCGAACCCTTGAACACCGCCACCGACGCCTTGACCGGATTTACTTTGACATGAGTGATTTCGTCCCCACTGCGATCCACCGGAATGACGGAAACGCTATAGGTGTGTGTCTTTCCCGTGAGCTTCCGCTCTTCCACCGGAATACGCACATATTCCACTTCTTTTACCTTGCTCTTGGCACCGGTTACCGAGAAATAGTCGCTGCTCTGTTCCTCTACAATCGGTTCCGTGCCGGAAGTGCTTTCCGCTCGGTACTCCACTCGTCCTTGCACCGACCGGGTATCCATCGCCTCCGTGTTAACCGTAACCGTTTCGTCGCTCTTGGATACGATGCTGACCTTAGGCGGAGTCTGAACGTGAAGCGAAAGGGTATTTTCCCCTTTGCCGGCATCGGACAAGTCCGCCCGCACCTTAATGTCGCTGTCATCCATCTTGTTCAATTCACTTCGATGACCTTCCACTTCAATCTCGACAGACTTCTTGTCGGCGGACTTCAATGCAATTCCCTTTGCCTCCAAATCCTTCTCATTGGAATAGGTAATGGAAACGTTTCGGAAGGTTCGCGTCGTGGTGGGATCCACATTGTACATCACATAGAGCCATCCACAGAAAGCGATGATTAATGAGAGGATGATATTCATTTTCCGATTATTCTCCATCCCGCGTTTCCTCCTTCCGACGATGCTTCAGCGTCCGTGTCATCCGCTCCCGGAAAGTCTCCTCCTGCGGCATATATACCCCCAGGAGTATTTTCTCTACCGATTTCAAATCCATGAATCGACGGAAGTTTCCGTTTTCCGCCACCGAAATCACGCCGGTCTCCTCCGATACAACGATTACCAGCGCATCGGACACCTCCGACACGCCCAGACCCGCTCGATGCCGCGTACCCAGGTTTCGGCCGATATTCTTTTTTTCCGTAAGAGGGAGAACGCAGCTGGCTGCATGAATCCGATCTCCGCGAATGATCACGGCACCATCATGCAGCGGTGATCCTTCGTAAAACAAATTTCCCAGAAGGCGCACAGAAATCCGGGCATCCACAATGGTCCCGGTTTCAATAATATCATTCAGCATGGTTTCCCGTTCAAAAACAATCAGTGCTCCGGTTCGGGTAGCCGAAAAATCATCCACTGCTGCCACTATTTCCTTTACTACTTCAATAGCATTTTCCTTGTCCAGACTTCGGAATTGACCGGAAACGATGTTCCGACGTCCCAGTTGCTCCAGTCCTCGACGCAGTTCCGGCTGGAACAGGACGATCAAGGCGAAGAGTCCCATGGTCACGAAATTGCGAAGCAACCAATTCAGCAGATACAGTTTCAGAAAATCGGACAGAAAGAACACGATACCCAAAACCACCAGTCCACGAACCAATTGCTGTGCACGGGTTTCTTGGATAAATCCCAGAATCTTATAGACCAGATATGCCACAATAACGATATCCAGCACATCAATTAACCGAAATCCTACAAATACATTCTGAAAAAATTCTACCATTCTGTCCCTCGAATAATTATATACACAAAAATTCATTTAATTATAACGTGTCATGATATTTTTTTCAAGTTCACCGCGGCAATATTCGTTCATCTGTCACAAATGCAGCACATTTTTTCACATCTTTTTTATTGACTTTTCGGCACCGCATCAAAACATTAAACCTGAAATTTAAATTTACTTTTTCTGCCGTTCGGTTGCGCCAACGCCAGGGGGGACGAAAAAACCTGCATCCGGAGAGCAATGTCAAGCGGTTGCTGCCCGGTGCAGGTTAATCTCTGCCTTATTCTTCTAATTGTTTCTTGTTCTTCCCTTTGCGCAGAATCAGAGCAAGCAAGCCCAGGCCGACAATCGTCACCGCAATTCCGGCCTTCAGGCCCGGATAGCGATATCGAAGAGTAATCTCATGTTTTCCCGCCGGCACTTTGATGCCGGTAAAGCCCAGATTCGTCCGGCTGATTTTATCCGCCTTCTCCCCATCCACGTATGCGGTCCATCCTGCATTGTCGATGATGGAGAAGTACATAATCCGCTCCGAATCGTTATTCACCGTTCCTCGAACGGTTTTGTCATCAAAGGAAACATTCTTTAAGCTGTTTTCGTCCAGTACAGATGCGTCTCGGTCATAGTTTTCCATAGGAATTCCGTACACTTTGATGGCATCATATTTATAGAATCCCGCCTTATCGAAATGGATGCGGATATCCCCGCTAAAGGAGTCGTAATATCCCAGGTTGATATTGTAATCGCTGATATCGTTGAGGCCGGTGTTTCCGTACTTGTAACACTCTCCGGTTTTGCTCCGGTCCCCCTTTGAAGCTGTAATGATGAAACTGGTGCCTCCGGTGTAATCGTTCCGGTACAGATACTCCTTCAGCCGATTGTATCCCTGATCCGCCACCGTCTCATCTTTCAGATGAATGTGCTGATCCCAGGTAATCGGTTCTCGGTCTAAGCCCTGAAACGAAACCACAATCTGCATGTTCTTCCAGGTCTTCGGAACGTGAATGTTGAAGTAATTGTCTTCTTCACTGTCGTCCCCCTTCTGAACCGTCATTTCCCCATTCTTTATGCCCTTCAGCTTCACATTGTACGGGGACGTGACAGAGCATTCCAGCGACTGCACATCCGTATGCAGTTCCGAAATTTTTGCGTGCTTCACTCCGGAAACCTTTGTCGCCTCTTTGTCCGGCACCACCGCCGCCTGAAGCATTACCTGCTCCCGCTCAAGAGGCGCGAATTTCTTCAGCTCCGATTCCGTAATATACTGCGAGTAACCGGTTCCGATGCCCATGCAGTGCTTGTTTCGGTACACCTCCACCCCATCGATGGTCTTCAGGTACTCGTATCCGTACGGCACGTATCCCGGCTTCTCCGTCTCTTTGTACTTCTCGTCCCGAAGGAAATACTTTACGCCCAGCAGGTAGTCCATTCCCGGACGGTTGTCGTTGGAAAGGCTGACAATCCGCCGGTTATACCCTGCGTTGTTCCCCAGCATTTTGTTGAAATACAGCCAGTCGCTGCTGATGGAGGAGAAATACTCGTAGATGGATCTTCCGCCAAATACGATATTCACATTGGATTTCTCAAAACCGTCATCCAGCTGGTCCGTGCGATAAAAAGAAGTATCTTCCGCCTGAATGTCCGGCACCACCCGCTGAACGTATTGGTCATACAGTTCCGGCATTGCGCCCTTATCGATGTACGTTTTAATCCGCTGGGATCCGCCTTCACCGGCTCCCGTCATCATAATCCAGGAATTGAGTCCCACATTTACCACCAGTATTGCGGTAATTACGGCAGTCATCCCTCGGTACACC